>Ga0102812_10000306_pt1 | contig 36410 bp, 23 predicted proteins | sample ColrivemetaGS713_FD_79334 | JGI IMG/M metagenome (GOLD analysis project Ga0102812, IMG submission 79334) | Estuarine microbial communities from the Columbia River estuary - Flood tide ETM metaG S.713 | ecosystem: Environmental > Aquatic > Marine > Intertidal zone > Estuary | place: USA...
TCATCAATTGATTCATTTACAGGAATAGGTGATGTTAAGGCTTTGGAAATTATTGCAGCAGTCCGGGAAAAATTTAACATACCTGTGCTTACTGATGTTCATAGTGTCTCCGAAGTTGAAATAGCTAAGTCATATGTTGATATCCTTCAGATTCCAGCCTTCTTATGCAGACAAACTGACCTGTTGGTAGCTGCAGCGAAGACCGAAAAAACGGTTGTTATCAAAAAAGGCCAATTCATGTCTCCTGAATCAATGAAATTTGCCATAGAGAAAGTCAGAGCATCCGGAAACGAAAAAGTAGGGCTGATAGAGAGGGGGACTAGTTTTGGTTATGGAGATCTGGTTGTTGATTTCAGGGGAATTCCGATCATGCAAAAGTTTGAAGTCCCTGTCGTAATGGATTGTACCCATTCTTTGCAGCGTCCAAACCAAAACACGGGGGTGACCGGTGGGTACCCTGAACATATTGAAACAATTGCGAAAGCTGCCGTTGCAGCAGGCGTGGATGGTTTATTTATCGAAACACATCCATCACCCGACAAGGCGAAATCAGACGGTGCTAATATGTTGAAGTTGTCAAAGTTGGATGAACTTATTGGAAAATTATTAAAAATCAAAAGTGCTTTGAATTGATCCTCTGATCTGCATTCAACACTTTTTAAGAATATATACTCATGAAAGACTTTTTTGATCTGCTCGCGCGTATGATGCTTTCATCCATCTTCCTTTTTGAATCCTATGATTCTATATTCTTTTTTGAACAAACTAAAGAGACCATGACTTCCTACGGCATCGACTGGCGACAGGATTTACTTTTATATACTATGATCATCATTTTGATTGTCGGAAGCATACTCGTTTTGATCGGCTATCATTCAAATTTTGGTGCTATTTTACTGCTAAGCTATTTTTTACCTTATACATTGATTGTTTTTTCATTTTGGAATGATCCCCCCGATGTTCAGCACATTCAGGCACTCAATTTCATGAAGAATATTGGGGTCTGCGGCGGCTTATTGCTGTTGGTAGTCCATAATTCAGGTAAGTATAGTATTAAGAGATTAATTCATGTTATGCGCCTTCCCAGTTGATCAAAAATGATATTCAGTTGAATACAATTCTTTACCTTTAAAGATTTTTAACTGAAATTCCCTTGTAAATGAAATATGACTGGATATTATTCGATGCTGATAATACGATTTATGACTTTCAGGCATCTTCAGAAATAGCCTTTCATTTGAGTTTTGAAGATTATGACATTGCTACAGGAGATGAAGAATACGAGTTATTCAGAAACATAAATTTTGAAACATGGAAAGCTTTTGAGGATAATGAAATTGATCATGAACAAATAAAACAGATCCGTTTTAAAAAGTTATTTGATCAATTAAATGTAAAGAATATTGATCCTTTGAAGTTCAATGGACTTTATTTTAAAAAAATTGTTGAAAACCCCAAATATATGGAAGGGGCTGAACAACTATTAAATAATCTTATCGGGAACGTACAACTGGGGCTGATCACTAATGGAATGAAAGAAGTACAAAGGCCAAGACTGATTCATAGTCGTAAATTAGATGTATTTGATCTGGTCGTAATATCTGGTGAGATAGGGTTGTCAAAACCCAATAAGGATTTTTTCCAGTATGCTTTTGATAGAATGGATGGTGCGAATAAAGAAAAGGTGCTCGTGGTAGGGGATAGTTTGGTTGCAGATGTTCAAGGTGCTCAGGCGTATGGCCTGGAAGCAGTATGGTACAATCCTTTTAAAGTAGATGATAAAAATGGAATCCAACCGGATTATGAAATTAATTCTTTGGAGGAATTACACGATATTATTAGTTAGAAGTTTATAATTTTGGTGGAATATTAGAATATGAAGCAAATAATAGATTTAGATCAAAGCATACTTCTCGACATAAGAGATGCTGAGATTTCATATGATGAGACAGCCGTTTTGTCAAATGTGAATATGCAAATCAGTGCAGGAGAATTCTGTTATCTGATAGGTAAAACGGGGTCCGGCAAATCTGCTTTATTAAAAACACTGTACGGAGAATTGCGGCTTAATAAAGGATATGGAAATATCTTAGAAACCGACCTGAAAGAATTGAATCATAAAAATAAGCACCTTTACAGACGGAAAATCGGTATTATTTTTCAGGAATATTTCCTGTTTAAATCTATGAATGTTTATGAGAATCTGGACTATATCCTGAGGGCATTATCGTGGCAAAATAAAGACAGCAGGAATGAGAGGATCAAACAGGTATTGATAGAAGTTGGGCTGATAAAAAAAATCTATAGCAAAACATATGAATTATCAGGGGGAGAACAACAACGCGTAAATATTGCCAGGGCGCTGATCAATAATCCATCTGTTTTGATGGCGGATGAACCAACGGGTAATCTTGATGTAGAATCTGCGGATGAATTAATGTATCTGATCCAGAATATTTCTTATAAATACAAAACGGCTGTTTTGTTTGCAACCCATGACAATAGAATAACGGAGAAATTTCCGGCTCGGTCCTATAAATGTGAAGCAGGTGCGGTTATAGACCTTGGTTAATTCTAAATGGCAACTGAGTGAACGGATTCACCTATGAAGTCCAGAATTTTATCCATTTCAAAAGCTTTGTCACCCGGCAAAATCATTACATCCTCTAAATCATCAGGCTTCCCGAATCTAACATAGCTTTCCCAGATATGATCAATGTACCATTCAGGGACAAGACCCCACCTCAAATCTTCTTTTTTTCTTGTATAAAAGTTTTTGAAATCAATCTCAATCAGGAATTTTTTATCATATAACTTATTAAGATCTTCATTGAAATAGGCAAATAACCCTTCGTGGATCAGGATGTCAACATGTTTTGCCAACCAATGAAAATCATACATCAGTCTGTGGAAATCAATAGACTCAGGGTCTTCCCAATCAATTTGTTCCTTTATCAGGGGAATATTGTATCCTGCTTTAATGTACTCATCCTGATGTAAGACGGCTATTTTTTGGCCAGGAAAGCACTTGACCAATTCTTTGGCCAACGAAGATTTTCCAGCTCTGCTCACTCCACCAATTCCAATAATCATAAGTTGCAATATTTCGAATCCAGCATTTAAACGCACAAATCTATTCGCTAATTTTATATTTTATTAAAAAACTGATTAAAAATTCTGATTTGGAATATTTCCAGATAATATAATTGGCGTTCCCTTTTGGTAAATAAAGGTTTTTTTTTAATTTATTCTCGTTTGAAAATTTATAACTCAAGTAAGAAAATCAGGCTGGAATTTGTAATTAAAACGAGAGAAGTAATACTTAGTTAATGACTTATCATAAACATATTTAAAAAAATAATTATATTATGATGAGAAGAATTAACTTTGTCAGGATCGAAAGACGTAAATATGTTGCCACACAGATTGGACAGTTATCAAAGTCAGGTTAAAAATGCAATGGATCAGAAAAATGATCTGGTTGTTCTGGGTACCAAGCATTCAGGTAAGTCATTTCTTTTGAGGAATATTTGTGCGAATGAAGTGCTTCAGGGCAAAAAGATATTGTTTGTCATGAATGATCAAAGTATGATACAAACGACGATCCGGCAAATGCAGCAGTATTTATTAAAGAATGAAAGTATTTATCTGCCGACGGGAAGACCTTTGAATGAAGAAGCAATTAACAGGGTCAGGGCTTTAATAAAAAGAGAAAATGATCAGGTTAATATTCAGGAACTGAACGATGCCGAAAATACTTATTATGCGCGTGTAAAAAGGATCAGATCATATTTTCAAAATATTAGTCAGGTAGCCTTGTTTGGTAAACAATGGCATGAACTGGTCACCTTGCAGGCTTTTGACCGAAATGCGTACCAGACCATGCATTTTAATCAAATGATCGACAAGCGTCTGTTTGATTTTGATCAGAAGGAATTTGATCTGGTGATCCTCAATATTCAAAAGGCATTTGAATTCAATAATCTGGGCCATAGTTATACCGAATCAATTTTTACGGGTGTAAATTATGAACTCGAACAGCCGGAACTTGCCTGGAAGCCCATTCAACATTGGATCAGCGATGTTAAAAAGAAAACCAGAAATGTAATTCAGGCAATCAGTTTGTATTTATTTGATAAAGCAAAAGAAAAAGAATCTATCCTTATCGGGAAGGCGATGCCTTATAAAATGAAACTGGATCATGTCATCGCTCAGTTTGAACTTTACCTGAATTTGTCAGAAGATATTCAGGCATTGGAATCTAATCAGAAAAAGGCTGGTTCTGATCATTTGAGGAATCAACAATTGGCTACACAAAAAGAAGCCATGGAAGACGCATATAGAGATCTTGTGCAGTCTATTGCCAGCAACCGGACCTTGATGCCTTTTTTTCTGGGGGAAAGTTTACAGGTTTCCGTGAAAGATACCTCTGAAATTTTAACCCAGTTATATGGCTTGAATGTTTCATTTGAACAGATAAATCAGGAAGCATTCAGTCTCATTCAAAAAGAACTATATAAGATAAATATCCATAATTCAGAAGATAAAGGCCTGCTCAAAATAGAAAAGGAGCTGGATGAATTATACCATATGTTGAATGAACAGGAATTTCTCGATAGACGATATGAGAACACTGCCTTTTCGGTAACAAAACAATTGAGTCAGCTGGAATCCCTCCTTAAAGACCTGAATGAGTTGAATGGGATGGGGGACAGGTTCTTTAAATTCTATGATTGGAATGTTTTTTACAGAGCACTGACCAAGAAGGAAAGACACCTGATTGATAAATTAATTTTGCTTCAGCCAAAAGACTGGATAAAGTTTTTCAGAAATTGGTTCATTCAGAATTTTATTGATAAATACAGAGAAGTATACCTACAGGAAATTGAACCTGAGTTAACAGCCCTCTATAAAGATCTGGACCTGTACAATCAGCTATATACAGAAAAATATTTTGCGGACAAACTGGTAGGTGTTAAAGATCCGCTGGAAGTTCTGAAAAGATCTGATAGAAATATGTACAAGAACCTGGTCAGGAAAACTATTTTTTTTGACTGGTATCCGTACTCAGTTGATCATGGTTATATTCATTTTTTGCAATTTGTATTTCCAATTCAGTTCATAACGGTAGAAGAATTATACCAGATTCCTGGTAACGGGGACTTTAAATGGGATCTGATGATCATGGATTTACAAGAGTGGCCGGATGATCTTTCGGTTGATCCCCGATTCTGGAATGCAATGGCTCCAAGGAAAATTGTTGTCGCAGGGGATGTTACTATTCCGGAAAAGAAAATGATTCAACAAATTGGAAAGGATCCGCTAATATTTGAATTGAAGGGGATTCACCAACAAAATATTATCGCGCTTGGAGACATGGTGCCTACGGAACGTTTGTATGCTGCCAGGACCATTGCCCACATGTTGCAGGATACCAATCCTGAAATCCGAATATTTCATTTGGAAGATTATATCATTTTTTCCTGTTTGTCTGAAACGTTAAATATCGTCCTTGAAAAAATGCTGAATCAAAGAAATATAAAGAAGATCAGGGTGTTGGAAACACCCTTCCATTCTCTGGTCGAGAATATTCTGGAGATCAGTGCAAAACAAGTCTTGATCACACAGGATAATTTGGTCAATAATGCAGCTTTTGATAGAATTCCGTGGCAACTTTACCTGAAAGAAAAGATCAATCGGGCAGGTATTAAAATTGCAGACATTAATTCCAATCATTTGCTGGAAGACCCAATACCCACATTATTGACCTTTATCGGGGAGAACTTCCCGTCCGGGAAAGCAGATAAAATGAAATAATTTGAAAGACCTTAATTTAAAGCTGATCGAAAGGATGGGGCAGCTCCAGATTAAAAAGGAGGGCCAGAATGCCAAAGTATTCGACCCCATTCGTCAAAAACATGTGCTCTTTGGTCCGGAAGAAATGGTCAGACAACTTTTTGTTATGTACCTTCTTGAATTTTGTAAGATCCCCAGAAGCAGGATTGCTGTCGAAAGGAGTATTCAGGTAGATAAATTAACAAAACGATTTGATGTGCTTATTTTTGATAAAAAATTACAAGCATCAATGATCGTTGAATGTAAAAATTCAAAAGTAGAAATTGACCAAAAAGTGCTGGATCAGGCGGGTCAGTACAACAGAGTGATCAGGGCGCCATATCTTTTGGTTACGAATGGCCGAAGTACCTATGCTTTTGAACTAGATTTCGAAACCAAAAACTTTACTCCTTTATCAGCGTTCCCAAAGCTGTAGTTCATTGGTTTTATACTTTTTTGCTTTTAAAATAATTATTACTGGTAAAATAGTAGATCAGAAATAAACCGTAGAAACTGAAGCTAATGCTATTGATCCCATTTTTTTGGAAGATAAATCCATGAATGCATCCTGCAAGACCTGTTAGCAAGACCAATATGGCAAAAATCGATAATGGCTTATTCTGTTTTCTGCTCTCTCCAAATTGCGTGAGCAATCCGCTTCCCATAAGGAGGAACAGGCCAATATTTATCAAAAGAAATAATCCTGTAACCATATAAGCCATCATGATCATAATGCCTGTCAGATAACTAATGCTGATCAGTAGACTTAATACTGAATTTGATTCAATTCCTACAGCTGTTGTTTTAAATTTTCTGCTGAATAGGATCAAAGGGTCAATGAGCCTGTCAGCCAATAATACTGAGATGCCGATCAGAATAACGGGGGTGATGATGAAATCAAGTTTATCCGTCTCCAAAGATGTTGCCATCATTCGATGAAAAAGGTACAGGGATAATATTATGACCCATTTAATGTATTCATTAAGGTTCTTTTGGATTGAATCTTTGATTTTTATTAATTGTACTTCCATAAATGTGAATCATTATTATTTTAAGTCCCTGTCAAGGTAAAGGTTATTTTGTGTAATTCACTCCAAATATAAGCGCCAAAAAGCATTAAGTCTGTGAATATAAACAACTGATGTTTAGTCTTGTTGGATTAAATGACTGTTTGTGTTTCTGCGAAAGTAATTGGTTTGCGAAATTTTATTTATTTATATTTTAAATTTCGAAATAAAACTTATACTTTTCTTAAATAATTGAGATTTTCAAAATAATATTTTTAAATTTATAGCTTAGAAATATAGATGGTTATTTCTTTTAAACACATAAATTTTATTAATAATAAAAAGCAATCAATATGTCAACATTGTTAAAAACAGATGTTTTAAATGTTCAAGATTTCATGAGCAATTTAATTCAGAGAAATCCAAACCAACCGGAATTTCATCAAGCAGTATTGGAAGTTGCGGAAGAGGTTCTTCCTTTTATTAAGGAAAATCCACAATATCAGGGATACGGTTTGCTGGAAAGAATGGTAGAACCTGACAGAGCGATCCAGTTTAAAATAACTTGGGTAGATGATGATGGTAAAGTACAGGTAAACAAAGGTTACAGAGTTCAGTTTAATAGCGCCATCGGACCTTACAAAGGTGGTTTGAGATTTCACCCAACTGTTAACTTGAGTATATTGAAGTTTTTGGGATTTGAACAAGTATTGAAAAACAGTTTGACTACGCTTCCTATGGGCGGTGGTAAAGGTGGATCTGATTTTGATCCAAAAGGAAAGTCTGATAATGAAGTAATGAAATTCACGCATGCTTTCATGCAAGAATTGTTCAGACACATTGGGCCTGACAGAGATGTTCCAGCTGGAGATATCGGTGTTGGAGGAAGAGAGATTGGTTTCTTGTATGGTATGTACAAAAAATTAACTCAGGAGCACGTTGGGGTATTGACTGGAAAAGGACTTGATTATGGTGGATCATTGATCAGACCTGAAGCAACTGGATACGGATCAGTATATTTCATGCAAGAGATGTTGAAAACTAAAGGTGACTCACTGGAAGGTAAGAGATGTTTGGTTTCTGGTTCAGGTAACGTTGCTCAATACACAACTGAAAAGGTTCTTGATCTTGGAGGTACTGTATTAACGCTTTCTGATTCTGCTGGAACTGTTTATGCTAAGGATGGTATCGACAGAGAGAAACTTGCTTATGTAATGGATCTTAAGAATAACAGAAGAGGAAGAATTAAGGAATTCGCAGATGAATTCGGTTTGGAATATATGGAAGGGAAGAGACCTTGGAACATTAAAGCTGATATCGCTTTCCCATCAGCCACTCAAAATGAGATCAATGGCGCGGATGCTAAAGCACTTGTTGATAATGGGGTATTTGGTGTTTCAGAAGGAGCAAACATGCCTACATCCCCTGAAGGAATTGATGTATTCAAAAAAGCAAAAATTCTTTATGGACCTGGTAAAGCTGCCAATGCAGGTGGTGTTGCAACTTCAGGACTTGAAATGTCACAAAACAGTTTAAGATTGTCTTGGTCAAGAGAAGAAGTTGACCAGAAACTTCAGGGTATCATGGTAGATATTCATAAAAACTGTGTAAAACATGGTGATGTTGGTGGAAGAGTTGATTATGTAAGAGGTGCAAACATTGCAGGATTTGTAAAAGTGGCTAATGCCATGATTCAGCAAGGTATCGTATAATCTCTGATTATAAAATATGAATAGAGGGACACTTTTTAGTGTCCCTTTTTTTATGCATAAAATTTAAGGGAATTACAATCAGGGTAGGTATGAAAATCATATCCTGAAAAGAATCAATTGTAGTTTATTAACCGATTGATGGGCCTGGAGGGTAAGGAGGAGCGGACTTAAAAAAGAAATTATTTTTCAGGGAATTGGATAAAAAAAAAGAGGGATTCATACGAATCCCTCTTTTCAAAAAAAAAAACTATCAATTGGTTTTCAGTTTTATCGGCAATAACATTTGCGGTTTCCCAAAATTGCTTTGATCCAGCAACAGGTCAGAGTAAGACTCAACCTGATGCATTGTCTTTCCAATTTTAATGAGTGGGGACGCAGCTTCAAGATTCATGTTTTTGATGATCTCTTCCACTATGTTCTTTTTAAATTTAGGATAGTTACTCAGCTTATAATCTTCAAGATCTGCCTTTTCAGCAGCGATCCTGATGGCCAGGTCGAGTTCACCCAATTCATCTACCAAACCGATCTCTTTTGCTTTTCTACCCGTCCAAATTCTTCCCTGAGCAACTTCATGAACTTCGTCGCGGGTCATATTTCTTCCTTTGGCTACCCTGGCCAGGAATTTTTCATAGAATTTGTCAATATAAGTCTGAATTTTTTCACTTTCTCCATCACTATATTCGAAGAATGGATCAAATGCATTGGCATACTGGTGGGTTTTTACCGAATCAAAATGCACTTTCAGTTTCTCTTCGCTCAGTTCCTTGAAATTAGGCATCATGGCAAATACACCAATTGAACCCGTGAGTGAATTGGGTGAAGCTACAATTGAATCCGCATTGCAGGCAATATAATAGCCGCCTGATGCAGCGTAATCACCCATTGAGATGATCACAGGCTTACCAGCTTCCTTAATCAATTCTATCTCTCTCCAGATCTCATCACTGGCAAAACCACTTCCGCCCCCGGAATTGATTCTCAATACAACTGCTTTAATGTTCTTTTTACTCCGGATCTTTGCTAATGTTTCCACATATTTCTCAGCAGAGATCATCCCTTTTTCAGTACCTGCATCAACGATGTTTCCCTCGGCATACACCACGGCGATCGTATTTTTGCTTTTGGTGGATTTTGACGATGTAGAAACCAATTTATATTTGAAGAGGTCAACATATTTGACATTTTTCTTTTCTTCCAGGCCAAGCCTGTTTTTTAAAGCTGTTGTCAATTCATCCTGATAGATCAATGCATCCACTAGACCGGAACTCAATGCTCTTTCCGTATCAAAACCTGCATAGTCTCCTGCAAATTTATCAATGGTTTCAACACTTATTTTCCTGCTTTTTGCAATGTCCAGAACAAAATTATCATAAACCTCATTGATGAATTCTCTTAATTGAAGACGGTTTTGATCACTCATTCCGTTTCTTCGGAAAGGCTCAGTTGCGCTTTTAAACTGTCCTGCGTAATATATATTCCATTTAATACCGATCGCATCCATCATGTCCTTGAAATATGGCATAGAAATACTTAATCCTTTCAGATCCAACATTCCATTCGGGTTTAGGAAAACAGAATCGGCTGTTGAAGATAGATAATAGCCCATTTGGGAATAGTTGCTTGCATAAGCATAGACGAATTTACCACTCGTTTTAAAATCATCGATGGCACCCCGGATGGTTAAAGCGTTGGCCATCCCCAGTTGAGGCATGGATGATTCAATTAATATCCCTTCAATGTTCTCGTCTGTTTTTGCTCTGTCGATCAGCTCGAGGATGTCATTCATCCCCATGCTCTTTTCTCCGAAAAATCCATTGAATTGCATCAGGTTGTCTGATTTTTCAGGAATGACCATGTTTAAATTCACCTTGAGGATTGAATTTTTTGTGTAGGAAGGTTTATCAGCTGACATAACACCGACTAAAACCATAATCAATGAAATAAGTACAATAAACAATAAGGTGCCAAGGCAAGATGCTAATATGTTTTTAAAAAATCGTCTCATGGTAATTGTTTTGATTAGAGAATTCTGTATTCAATATAAAAATAGGACTTTTAAACGGCAGGTTGGTAATAATTAGATTAAGAGGTAATAATCTTCGATGTAATTCAGGCTTTTTTAAGTTTTTGCAAGAGCAAATGCCAAATTACGATTCCGCCGCTAACAGATACATTTAGAGAGTGTTTTGTTCCAAATTGAGGAATTTCCAGACATTGGTCAAGAAATGGTAAAATTTCATCTGACAAGCCATTCACCTCGTTCCCGAAAATGAGTGCGTATTTTTCGTCAGGAACAGGAGAGAAATTTTCCAGCATAATTGACTCATCCGTTTGTTCAACCCCGATGATCATATATCCTGCTGCTTTTAAAACATTAATTTTTTCAGTGATATCTTCGGCATACTCCCATTCCATTGATTGGTCAGCTCCGATCGCTGTTTTGTTGATCTCTTTGTGAGGTGGCCGGGCTGTGATCCCGCACAATACGATCTTCTTTAAAGCAAAAGCATCTGCTGTTCTGAAAAAAGATCCGACATTCATGCCTGACCGGATATTATCAAGTACGAGAACGATGTCATTTTTGTCCCCGCCTTTGAATTGATCCAGCGTTTTCCTTCCAAGTTCTTTGAGACTCAGTTTACGCATTTACTTCTTTTTATTCTTTAGGCTTGCTGCAATAAAAGCAATGAAGAGTGGATGTGGTTTTTCAACCCGACTTTTATATTCAGGGTGAAATTGTACCCCAACAAAATAGGGGTGATCCTCTAATTCCACGATTTCTACCAGGTTTGATTTTGGGTTTATACCAGCAGCTTTTAGTCCGTTTTGTTCAAACTGATCGAGGTAGTCATTGTTAAACTCATATCGGTGTCGATGTCTTTCTGCGATCAATTCCTTGCCATATGCTCTAAATGCCTTTGATTCCTTTTTTACAGCACAATCATATGCACCCAAACGCATTGTTCCGCCTTTGTTTATGATACTTAATTGTTCCTCCATGATTGTGATGACAGGAAACTCTGTTTTTGGCTCGAATTCACTTGAATGTGCCTCTTCAAGTTTAAGTACATTCCTTGCAATTTCAACCACGGCCAGTTGCATCCCAAGACAAATACCGAAAAATGGAATTTTATTTTCACGGGCATATTTAACTGCTTCAATTTTTCCATCTGTCCCCCTTTCTCCGAATCCAGGTGCAACAAGAATACCGTCAAGGTCTTTCAATAAACTTTTCCTGTTGGCATCGCTCTCTAGATTTTTAGCATGAATGGGTACGATCTGGACTTTGCAATCATTCGAAACACCCCCATGCACGAGGGCTTCAATGATTGATTTATAAGAATCCAATAATTCTATGTATTTTCCAATCAGACCTATTTTAACTTCAAATTTTGGATTTTTCAGGTGCTGCAAAAAATTATTCCAAATGGATAAATCAAAGCCGGTATCCGTTTCCATCCCTAATTTCTCCAAAACGATCTGATCAAGTTTTTCCTCTTGTAATAACAAAGGGACATCATAAATGGTATCTGCAGTCAGTGATTCTATTACGTCCTGCTTTCTAACATTACAGAATAATGCCAGTTTTCTTCTGATGTCTTCCGTCAATTTGAATTCAGATCGACAAGCCAGGATGTCCGGTTGTATCCCTGACTGAAGCAATTCTTTAACAGAGTGCTGAGTCGGTTTTGTTTTTAATTCCTCAGATGTTTTTAAGTATGGCAATAAAGTCAGATGAATGGTGACAAGGTCATTCTTTGGTAAATCTTGTTTGATCTGTCTCAAGGCCTCTAAATAGGGGAGGGATTCTATATCACCTACGGTTCCACCTAATTCAGTAATAATTATATCATAACCATTTTTATTCTCCAGTAATCTGAATCTTCTTTTTATTTCATCTGTGATATGTGGTATGATCTGTACGGTTTTTCCCAAATAATCCCCTCTTCTTTCACGGGAAATTACGGTTTGGTAGATCCTTCCGGTGGTCACGTTATTTGCCTGTGAAGTGGAGACATTTAAAAAACGCTCATAATGTCCAAGATCCAAATCAGTTTCTGCTCCGTCATCCGTGACAAAACACTCGCCATGCTCATATGGATTAAGTGTGCCTGGATCAACATTAATGTATGGATCAAATTTCTGAATCGTGACTGAAAGTCCTCTGGCCTGTAAAATCTTTCCTAAAGATGCTGCCAGGATTCCTTTTCCAAGTGATGAAGTAACACCGCCCGTAACAAATATATGTTTTGCCATTTTTGTACTCTTTATTACGGGATACAAAGGTAGTATAAACTATTGCACCAAACCTGAGGAATCGTAATTTTATTATTGATTTAGGTAAAATATTTGTTTTTGAAGAGTATAGCTTAGCCAAAACACTAAAACAAACCCGTTTTTACAAATTGTTAACGCTTAGAGAAATACAAGCAATTTATCTATGGATTTCTAAGAAATTAATTATCTTTTGCCCTTCAGATTTAAACATTATTTTATATTGGTTTAAATAAGCAAATAATATATTGTAAAGAGATAAAATATTGAGTCGCTTTAATATATTTGTTGCCGAAATTAAGATTATTTAAAATTTAATTAATGAACACATCAAGTTATAATCCGTTTAACGCAGCGCAGCAGCAATTCGATAATGCTGCAGAAATTTTGCAATTGGACCAGGCTTCCAAAGATTTCTTAAGAAATCCAATGCGGGAGTATCATTTCAGTATTCCGGTAAGGATGGATGATGGGTCTAAAAAGATTTTCAAGGCTTTTAGGATCCAGCACAATGATGCAAGGGGGCCTGCCAAAGGAGGAATTCGTTTTCATCCGATGGAAACAGTAGATACAGTACGTGCCTTATCCATGTGGATGACCTGGAAAACATCCGTGGTTGATATTCCATTGGGTGGAGGGAAAGGTGGAGTCATCTGTGATCCACATAATTTAAGTGCTTTTGAACAGGAGCAGATCTGTCGTGGATGGATCAGACAAATAGCAAGAAACATTGGGCCTTTCTCAGATGTACCAGCTCCGGATGTAATGACGAATCCGCAACATATGTTATGGATGCTGGATGAATATGAAAAAATTACTGGTGGAAGATTCCCTGGTGCAATCACCGGAAAACCAATTGGAATGGGCGGTTCCCAGGGTAGAACTGAGGCTACTGGTTACGGAGTGATAATTACCGTTCGGGAAGCTTTAAAGGAAATGGGTATCAAGCCGGAGGATACAATTGCCAGTGTGCAGGGTTTTGGAAACGTAGCACAATATGCCGTTGAATTGTATCACCAGATGGGTGGAAAAGTAATCTGCGTTTCTTCCTGGGATAATAAAGAACAAAAAAGTTATTCTATCAGAAGAAAAGATGGTGTGGATCTAAAAGAATTATTGAGCATTACCGATAAATTTGGTGGTATCAACTATGAAAAAGCCACAGACCTTGGTTATGAAGTATTGGATGGCGAAGCATGGATCGAGCAGGAAGTTGATATCCTGATTCCGGCAGCACTCGAAAATCAAATTACTGTTGATAACGTGGATAAGATTAGTAGCCGGGTAAAACTGATCGCTGAAGGAGCGAATGGGCCGACTGCACCAGATGCTGATTTGCTTTTAAATAAAAAAAATCTGACAGTCATTCCTGATTTCCTATCTAATGCTGGTGGTGTGGTTTGTAGTTATTTTGAGCAAGTGCAGAATAATATGAATTACTATTGGACAAAAGAGGAAGTTCTGGAAAAGCTGGATACAAAAATGACCAGTGCCTACCGGGCAGTGAGTGATTTTTCACAAATTAATAAGTTTAAAATGCGGGATGCGGCTTACCTCATCTCCATCGACAGGGTAGCAAAAGCTTGCCAAAGCAGAGGCTGGTTGTAATAATCCTCGATAAATGATAAGATATGGTCCTATCGGGCAGCACAATAGCTGAAGGTAGGACCATTTTATTATAAATTCGATTTAAATTGTTCCCGTATATTGTATTTTTGAATTTCAACAAGCTATTGGCTGAATTATGGCCTTTTTTATTTGATAGCTTCTTTGTCCTTTAAATTTTGAGATCATGAAAAATCATCAGATAAATATTATTGATGAATGGAAAGAAAATGCGAAAGAATTGCATTGCATTTACGAAGTTCAGAAATTGCTGAGTAAAAAAGGGAAGGAACTCTATGAGATATTATCAAGCATTATAGAAGTCATACCGGCCGGATTTCAGTTTCCGGATATATGTGTATGTCGACTTTCCTATGAGGATCAGTTAGTAGAATCAACAAATTTTGATGTTACACCCTGGATGATCGAAGCTGATATCAAATACCAGGATCAACCGATCGGTAGACTTGAAGTCTTTTATAAAGAATTAAGACCAGAGTGTGATTTTGGTCCCTTTCTAAAGGAAGAAAAGCGGATGATCAATACCCTTGTGAGTCAGATTGGGTCCTATTTCTTTAATAAACAATTGAAAGCCATATTTGAGGAGAAATATGACACTGTATCCAGTGAAGAGAAGTATGAGTGGTGGATCGTCCTTGAAATGTTGCGGAAAACAAATCCAAAACTGGTGATCAGGATCGCAAGAAAGATGGTGAACTATCTGTTTTGGCGTGGTATACAAGAAGCGGAAAGTCTGTATACTTATTTTGATCCCCTGGATACTGAACAAGATAATTATTTTAAGGAAACCAATTATCCTTATCAAGCGAGGAGTGAAATGGATGCACTGGAAATAATTTCTAAAGTGATTGAAATTTCAAATAAATACCTGAGTGAAGAAGAGATCCTCGATAACATCAGTAAATGGATCAAAGAAGATCAATCCGGGTTTATGGTAAACATCCTGGGTAATCTGGGTTCAACTCTGGAAGAGATCGGTTCGGTAATAGAACGATTTCATTACCTCAAAAATCAGGGGCTTGAATTGAGTAAGATCCGGAGAAACCACCTGAAAGTAAATCTCATCAGGCGGTTGTTGGGCGATAATCCCGAATTTGTAAATATTGCTAAAAAATTCCTGGAGCTGGATGATTTTCATGAATTGATCAACTATACGATCCATCCCCAGAATAGTCATGGTAAATATGGAGGTAAAAGTGCCGGCTTATTTGTTTCCAAATTTATTTTGGAAAGGTCTGGACATAGCGATAAATATTCGAAAAGAATGAAGATGCCCCGAACCTGGTTTATTTCTTCAGACGGGATCCTCAGTTTTATTAAATACAATCAGCTTGAAGACATAGCTGAGCAGAAATATAAGAGCATTGAAGAAGTAAGGAAGGAATATCCATATGTATCTCATGTTTTTAAAAATGCATCACTGACCCCTGAGTTTTCAAAGGGGTTATACAATATGCTGGATGATCTGAACCAGGTTCCCCTGGTTGTCCGAAGTACCAGTTTACTGGAGGATCAGCCTAATTCGATTTTTGCCGGCAAATACAAAAGTTTGTTTATTTCCAATCAAGGAACAAAAAAAGAAAGGCTTGAAGAATTGACCAATGCAATTGCGGAGGTATATGCGTCTACTTTCGGACCGGATCCGATTGAATACAGGATAGAAAGAGGCTTGATTGATTACAATGAGGAAATGGGTATAATGATCCAGGAAGTGATTGGGCAAAAAGTGGGCAAATATTTCTTCCCCGCCTTTGCAGGGGTGGCTTTCTCTCAGAACAATTACAGATGGTCCAGCAGAATCAATCAGGAGGATGGTCTGCTCCGCCTCGTACCGGGACTTGGAACAAGAGCGGTTGACAGATTGAGTAATGATTATCCGGTTTTGATCGCACCGGGTAAATCAAATCTTCGGGTAAATGTTACGGTGGATGAATTGGTGCGTTATTCACCAAAGAATATTGATGTAATAGATCTGGAGCGTAAGAAATTCAGATCGGTAGATATAATGGAAGTCATCCGGGAATATGGCAATGAGTATCCGATCTTGCATCAGATGGTCTCTAAACTTTCAGATAACTTTTTACAGGATATTGGCCCGATCGGAAATGATTATAAGAACGATGAATTTGTAGTTACTTTTAATGGCTTGATAAATAAAACGGATTTCATCAAGGAGATCAGTTCAGCTATACAGGTGCTGGAAGCTGAATTTGAATTTCCGGTTGATCTGGAATTTGCCCATGATGGAAAGGATCTTTATTTGTTGCAATGCCGAAGACAAAGTCATGGTGCGATCAGGAATCCGGCAGAGATTCCGATGGACTTGGATCCAGAAAAAGTACTGTTTACAGCCAACAAATATGTTACAAATGGTATGATGAACAATATCACACATATTGTTTATGTAGACCCTGAAAAATATAATGAAGTCTCTCGACAAACTGATCTTAAACTGGTAGGGGAGGCGATAGGCAGATTGAATAAGATCCTGCCTAAAAGACAGTTCATTTTGATGGGGCCAGGTAGATGGGGCAGCAGGGGCGATATCAAATTGGGGGTCAGTGTAACCTATTCGCAGATCAATAATACCTGTATGCTGATCGAAATTGCCAAAAAGAAGAAGGACTATGTACCTGAATTATCTTTTGGAACCCATTTTTTTCAGGATTTGGTTGAAGCAAATATTTTTTATTTACCCTTATATCCGGACGATGACGGAATTGTCTTCAATGATGCATTTTTTAACGAATCTTCAAATATTCTCTCTTCATTATTGCCGGATTATGCCGCACTCGATGGGGTAATCAAAGTAATTGATATTGGTGGTATGAATGCTTCTACCTTTTTAAATGTAGCGATGAATGAAGATTTGTCAAAAGCTGTTGCATATTTGGGAGCAGGTGATGGACAGCCTGAAGAATTTGACCTTTATAATCATAGCAGCCTTAAAATGATAAAAAAGGCAGATTCTGGTTTTCATTGGAAATGGCGATTAAGAACGGCTGAACAAATAGCCGCTCAATTGGATGGTGAAAAATATGGAGTCAATCGGTTTTTTGTCCATGGAAGTACGATCAATGGTACAGCCAGGCCTGAAAGTGATGTGGATCTGATCATTCATTTTAATGGGAATGCACTACAAAAAAAGGAATTAATGGAATGGCTGGATGGCTGGAGTCTCAGTATGGATTATTTCAATTACCTACGGACCGGGCATAAAAGTGATGGTGTTTTGGATGTCAAATTTGTGACGGACGAAGATATTAGAAACAAAAGGTCTTACGCTCAAAAGATTGATGCCGTGACTAATGCGGCACAGGAATTTTCACTTAAAAGTTAATCCGTAATTGTAGCTAAAGTTATTTGCAATTAGCTCAAAATAAAAACAGGCAAGTTACCGAACGGTTCCTTGCCTGTTTTTTTATTTATTCAACAATGATCATTTTTCGATATGTTCGTGTTCGGCCAGAAAGTTCGTTTCTATAACCTGAACACGTTTTGTGAAATTGATGATACTTCTCAGATGCGCGATGATGCTAAGGAATAAAACACTATTCCTTGTTCCAACCTCTTTTTTCTGAATTCGTTTGATTTGATTTTTCCTGTACTTTCTCAATTTAGCAACACAATCAATGTGTAATGTTTCATAATCCTCGAATTTTTCAATTGATAACCTCTGCACATAATTATTGAAAATAAATAAAGTATCAGCAATTGCATCTTTCAATTCATTTACCTGAATGTCCAACAAAGGTTTATGATTATTGTCCACATGATAGAAACTATCCCAGGCTATATGTCTGAGTGTATGGTTGATCTCCATCAAATAATACAGATTAAGCGTATAATTATTTCCGGCTTCCAAATCGTGATCTTCCAGTTTTCCTATCACTTTATTCAGATCGCCTTCCAATGTTTTAATGTGAACATTGTATTTATTGAATTTCTTATAATTTTTGCTAAGTAAAAGTAAATTTTCCTCAGCGAGTCCATCGATTGATGCATTCAAAATGCTATGAACAATTTCATTTGATTTTTTCCAGGTTTTTAGATTCTTCTTTCTGATATCATCTATGCTGATGATTTGTTTTACTTCCATTTCATACTCATCCTCGTCCAGGATCTTGGTTTCTTCTCGTTTTTTATGTAAAACGTGTGTTCTGAAAATGATAAAACCGGCAATTATGACCATTGCGAAAATCGCATAGTAGGATCCATAATAGAAAATATAAACCAAAATAAAAGAAGCAGTGAAAGCGAAAAATGCAGTAAGGAACCATCCTCCAATAACAGACAATACTCCTGTAATACGATATACTGCGCTTTCTCTTCCCCATGCGCCGTCAGCTAATGATGCGCCCATTGCAACCATAAAAGTTACGTAGGTTGTGGATAAGGGTAATTTATAGTTTGTTGCAATCGAAATGATAATTGATGCAACAGAAAGAATCACAGATGCTCTTAGCAGATCAAATGCCGGAGCATCTTTCCCCAGTGCTGCTTGTTGAGCCTGGAACTGTGTTCGGTCAAATTGTTTGTTGATTCCGGCCCGGATAGAGGGAGACATAACTGAATTGAATTGCTTACCAATTTTACTAAAACCCCGAACGAGGGATCTGGATAAGGCAGATGAACCAAATCGTTCAAATCCCTCTTCCTGTCGGCCCAGGCTGATTTCTGTTTCAGTAACGGATTTAGCTTTCTTGGACAGATAAAGTGTTACAGCCATTATTATACCCGCAATAAGCAGGAAAATAGTAGGCGTGGCTACTTTGCCTGCCAGTCCTTCCATCAGTAAATTTTCTGCTGGCATACCTGAGGCAACCCAAACTTTATAAGATTCATAACCTGCTAATGGTACACCAATAAAGTTGACAAGGTCATTTCCTGAAAAGGCCATTGCTAATGCAAAAGTTCCGACCAATACGATGATCTTCAGAATATCAATTTTCCAAATCATTAAGATTAACTGAAGAACAATAGTCCAGATAACAAATGACCCCATCATGATCAAAAAAGAATTATCTTTTATGAAATCCTTTGTATCTGATGTCATGAAGGCTGCTCCTTTAGCGCCTTTAACCAGGATGAAATAAGTAATAGCTGTAATTGCCAAACCACCCCAAATGGCACCAAAATATTTTAATTTTGGTTTGTAATTGAATGAAAATAATAGCCGGCTAAAGTACTGAATGATAGCTCCGCCCGTAAATGCAATTCCGACCGATCCAAGTATTCCCAGAATAATAGCTATTGCTTTTCCTGAATTGATATATTCAGCCATAGTCAATGCATTTGGATCATTGATAACTTTGATCAATGCAAGACCAACAGCTGCTCCTAGTAATTCGAATACTATGGAAACAGTTGTAGAAGTTGGCATTCCAAATGTATTGAATAGATCAAGCAATATTACATCTGTTATCATAACAGCCATAAAAAGTATGATTATCTCTGAGAAATAGAAGTACTGTGGATGGAAAATACCTTTCCTTGCTACTTCCATCATACCACTGGAGAAGGTTGCTCCAAACAGGATACCCAGTGCTGCGATAAACATAATAATTTTGAAGTTAAATGCTTTTGAACCCAGAGCTGAGTTCAAAAAATTTACAGCATCGTTACTTACCCCAACGATCAGGTCTGAAATAGCCAGAAAGGCTAAAACGATTACTAAAACTAAAAAAATAGTACTCATTTGATTTTAATTTAATTGGTGGTTTTTTCGTCTTATGAATTATGATACAAAATTACTAATAAGCTTTGGTTATTCAAGATGTAATAAAATCTTCATAATTAATTCATATTTATTGATATAATGAGTTATTGGCATAAAAAAAGCCCGGTAAACATTACCAGGCTTTTTAAATATCAGTTAATAAGGAAATTATTTCTAATCTCTTTTGTCATCTCTGTTTCGGTTTCCACCTCTGTCATCTCTGCGGTTTTGATCTCTGTTTCGACTATTTCCGCGTCCTCTGTCATTACCTCGATCTCTGCTGTCTCGGCTTCCTCCTCCTGATCTTCTTTCTCTTGGCTCTTCCTCAACGTAATTATCTGGCTTTTCCATTAATGCTCTTCTAGATAATTTCAGTTTGCCGGTTCGCTCATCAACCCCGATCAATTTCACCTTGAACTCATCGCCTTCATTCATCACTTCCTCAACATTGTTGATTCTTGAATAAGACAATTCAGAAACGTGTACCAAACCTGACTGCCTTCCAGCAAAACCAACAAAAACACCATAAGGCATTACGGTTTGCACAACAGCATCATAAATGTCACCTATCTGTGGAACGTGTGTCATACCCCTGATAATGTCAGCGGCTTTTTCGATAGATTCTTTATTGGAACTACTGATCTGAACGAATCCTTTATCATCCACTTCTTCAATGGTGATAATTGTATTCGTATTTTTCTGAATTTCCTGAATTACCTTTCCTCCTGGCCCGATCACTTCTCCGATCTGATCTTTTTTGATCTCCAGAGTCAATAATCTTGGTGCGTGAGGTTTAAGGTCGTCCTTAGGTGCTTCAATGGTTTTTGCCATTTCGCCTAAGATATGAATTCTTCCATCTCTTGCTTGTTGTAAAGCTTCGTTTAGCAATTCATATGATAATCCATCTACCTTAATGTCCATTTGACATGCAACGATACCCTGGTTTGTTCCGGTAACTTTAAAGTCCATATCGCCCAATGCATCTTCATCGCCTAAAATATCAGATAAAATTGCATGTTTTTCTCCGTTGGAGATCATTCCCATAGCAATTCCACTAACTGGGGAAGTAATTGGAACACCACCGTCCATCATCGCCAATGCACCTGCACAAACAGTTGCCATGGATGAAGATCCGTTTGATTCCAAAATATCGGATACAATTCTCATTGTGTATGGGAAATCTGCAGGAATTACTTTTCTCAAAGATCTTTGAGCAAGATTTCCGTGTCCGATTTCTCTTCTTCCCGGTCCTCTGTTAGGTCTTACTTCACCTACAGAAAGTGCTGGGAAATTATAATGAAGGAAAAAATTATCAAAATAAGTTCCCATGGCATTGTCAACCATCATTTTATCCATTTTTGTACCAAGAGTGATCGTAGCAAGTGCTTGTGTTTCTCCTCTTGTAAAAACAGATGAACCATGTGTGGATGGCAAATAATCAATTTCTGACCAGATCGGTCTGATCTCATCTAGTTTTCGACCATCTAGTCTCCAACCTTCATCAAGTACCAGATTTCTGATCGTTTCTTTTTTGATTTTATCAAAATAAGTCTTGGCATCCTTTCCATTCTCACTTAGCCATTCTTCATCGTGTTTTTCTGCAAGGGCTTCTTTAAGATTGTTGCTAAGCTCATCCAGTTTGTTTTTTCTTTCAAATTTTGGTAAAGCTCCTTTGGAGATCGCTTTTACCTCATCAACGATAAATGCTTTTACCTCATTGTAAACATCTTCTTTGATCTCTACAGTTACAACTTCTCTTTTAACTGTAGCTTTTTCGCCTACGAGTTGAGCGAGAGCCAACTGTGCATTACATTGTGTCTTGATCGCTTCATGACCAACTTTGATCGCTTCGATAAGTTCTTCTTCAGAACATTCGTTCGCTTCTCCTTCAACCATCATCAAATTGTCAAGTGTTGCCGCAACAATGATGTCAAGACTAGCTTCTGCATTAGCTGCTTTGCCTGGATTCACAACATACTCTCCATTGATCTTTGACACTCTTACTTCAGATATAGGACCATCCCAAGGAATGTCTGAAACTGAAAGTGCAGTAGATGCAGCAAGTGCAACCATTGCATCCGGTAATGTATCTTCTTCTGCTGAAATTAAAGTGATCATCACTTGTGTCTCATTCATGTATCCATCCGGAAACAGTGGGCGGATAGCCCTGTCTACAAGTCTTGAACATAAAATTTCATAGCTGGAAAGTCTTGCTTCTCTTCTGAAAAAATTGCCCGGGATTCTACCAGCAGATGCAAATTTTTCCTGATAATCCACTGATAGTGGAAAAAATGCCTGATCCTCTTTGGCTTCTTTATTTGAAACAACAGTTGCGAGGAGCATTGTGTTTCCTAATTTTACAACGGCAGAACCATGCGCCTGCATAGCTAATTTCCCCGTTTCTAATACCACTTCCCTGCCATCAGGTAAATTGAAGGAAGTAGTAGTTGGAATTTGTTTTCCCATTTCTAATTACTTTAAAAATTGTTATTACTGCAACAGTAATGAATCGTTTTGGTGAGTTTGGAACCGGAAGGTAAAATCAGTATATACATAACTACTGCTGCAAAAAAAGCAAAATGGAGTGTTTCAACAAACACTCCATTTCAATTATTTTCTGATGCCAAGCTTTATGATCAGATCTCTGTAACCCTGAATATCCGTTCGCTGTAAATAGCTTAAGAATCTTCTTCGTTTACCGACTTTTGTCAACAAGGCTCTTCTACTAGCCTGGTCTTTTTTGTTTCTGTGCAAATGCTCAGTCAGTATTTTTACTTCTGTAGTAAGGATGGCAACTTGTGCCTCAATTGAACCAGTGTTTGATTCTGATCCTCCAAATTCTTTAAAGAATTGCTTTTTAACTTCTGTTGTTATTTGTACGCTCATATTATGTTTAGTTTTACCAAAATCAATTACGAAAATCTAATTTAGCGGCGCAAAGATATGTCTTTTATTATCATTTCCAAATGCAAACTCTAATATTGATTCAATAATTCATTGAGTTTCATAATTTTCTTTCTATTTTTTTCGCTTTGTTCCATAAGGCATCCATTTCTTGTAAGGACATTTCCTCCAGCGGTCTATCTGCAGCTTTTTCAATATATTCGAATCTGCTCTTAAATTTGCGATTTGTTCTTTCCAGGGCTGTTTCTGGATCAATGCCAAGAAATCTTGCATAATTGACTAATGCGAACAGAACATCCCCAAATTCATCTTCTACTTTATCCTTCGACATCTTCTTGTCAACCGTCTCCTGTAATTCTCCTAATTCTTCCTGCACCTTTTCCCATACCTGATCTGTTTTGTCCCACTCAAAACCAACCTGAGCTGTTTTGTCCTGCATCCTGTAGGCTTTGATTATGGCGGGTAAACTGGAAGGGACACCAGATAAGACTGATTTTTTTCCTTCTGTCATTTTAATCTGTTCCCAGTTTTTCTTGACATCATCGGCATTTTCAACGGTTACATCACCATATATGTGTGGATGGCGGTTAATCAGCTTTTTATTTAAATGCTCAAGAGAATCACCAATGTCAAATACTTTCTTTTCTTCTGCGATCTTTGCATAGAAGACAACATGTAACATCAGGTCTCCCAGCTCTTCTTTGATCCCTTCAAAATCTTCATTCATAATGGCATCAGCCAATTCATAGGTTTCCTCTATGGTCAGATTTCTCAATGTATGTATGGTTTGTTTTTTATCCCAGGGACATTGAGTCCTGAGATCATCCATGATTTTTAATAATTCTTCGAAAGCAGCGACCTTTTTTTGCATATTAATTGTTTAACTATATATATTTGCATCGAAATTAATGAATACCTATGAGAGAGTTTATATATGTTCTTGCAATTATCTTTTCAATATTCCTGATATCCATACTTTTAATCAATATTAAGAATTTCTTTTTTAACGGGCCACCTATGAAAAAGACCTGTTCATCTAGTGCAGGAGATAATTGTGCTTGTGAAGCAGAAGGACGACCAAAGGATTGCGAAACTAAGTTGGCAGGAAACGCTTGATTATTTCCGAACAGTTATTCTTGAACCTAAATTAATCAAGAATGCTCCAACTAATAATGTAGCAGCTATATATAAAATTAACATGTTTTGGTTTTTGTTGTTATGTTGGTGTAAAAATAGTGATTATTTTTATTTTGATGTGAAAGCCATCCTTTTTTTTTATCAAAAAAATAGCTGTTAAATTCGGCGACTAAAAGAAGCTTACTCTGTCAGAATGGCACAACAAAACAGGCGTAAATTGACATTCAACTGACAAAATTTTGCACTTTTCTCCGTTTATATAAGAAAAACTTCCAATTTACCTGTTGGTATATTAATTGATAGTTTGTTTTAAACAATAATTAATACGTAAAGATGATTCTTATAAATTCACGTTCGGAATTGCTGGAAATACTGCAGAGAAATGATGTGGTTTATGTGCTGATACATAAAAGTGGATCTGAAACTAGTGATTGTGCTTTTAATAATATTCAAGAAGCATTTAAGAATTATAAAGGGAAAAATCAGATTGCAACCGTCGACGTAAATAAGTTATTGGATATACACAAACATTATAATGTAACTAGTGCACCGAGCCTTTTGGTATTTAATAAAGGTGAATTGCAGAACATTATTAAGGGTTGTATGGATACGGCTTTTTATTCCTCATTACACGCTGATAAACTAAAAAATAAAAGCGCTTCAGGGGATTCAGGGAAAAAGCAGAAAAACGTTACTTTGTATTCGACACCCAGTTGTTCATGGTGTACCAAAATAAAGGAGCATCTAAGAGCGAATAATATTCATTTCAGGGAAATTGACGTGGCAGCAAATCCGAAAATGGCAGAAGTAATGAAAAGTAAAAGCGGTCAGTTAGGGGTTCCCCAAACAGATATTAATGGTCAAATGATCGTTGGTTTTGACAGGCCCAAAATTGATAAATTATTAGAAATATCATAAAATTAATTAATAAAACAAATAGAACTTAATATGAAAGAATTACAACCATTGCAAGAGTATGTATTACTGGAAATGATCGAAATGGATGAAAAGACTTCAGGCGGGATAATCATCCCTGATACAGCAAAAGAAAAAAGACAATATGGTAAAGTGGTTGCACTTGGTACTATTGAAAATCCTGGAATTAGTGTAGGTGATTTTGTTTACTTTAAGAAATTTTCTGGTTCTGAAGTTGAGCATTATGGAAGAGATTTGTTGTTCATTCCTTATGCTGACGTACTGGCAAAAATCGTTGATACAGAAAATATATAGTTATAATATTAGGAGAATAATTATAAACAGCCAGCTGTAAATCTTTACAGTTGGCTGTTTTTTTATTTACCTTGGACAAGCATTAATGAAATAACGGCGATAAGATGAAAATTGAATTGTGGTCTATTGGAAAAACCAAAGCGGATTATTTAAAGGAAGGAATTGACTTGTATACTTCCCGGTTGAAACACTATACAAATTTCGAATTGCGTGCATTCGACGATGTAAAGAACGCTTCTAAGTTGTCCGTTGAGTTACTTAAGGAAAAAGAGGCCAAAATGATTATTGAAAAATTGCCCTCAGATGCAAGTCTTATTTTGCTTGATGAACAGGGTAAAATGCTCCATTCCGTTGGATTTTCAAAATTTCTGGGAGATCATATGAATTACTCTGGAAAACCCATGATATTTTTGGTCGGTGGTGCATTCGGATTTCATTCATCCTTATATAGTAAAGCAGACCATAAGATCTCGTTGTCCAAAATGACATTTTCGCATCAAATGGTCAGGTTGTTTTTTGTCGAACAATTGTACCGAGCATTTACCATTCTGAATAATGAAAAATACCATAACCAATGAAAATACAAATTGTCCAAATATTCTCAGTTGTAATTTTTGCCATTTCAGTACTTGCATTTAATAACAAGGACCTGTTTAATAAGTACCTGTATTCTCCTTATCTGATCTGGAGAAATAAAGAATGGCATCGTTTACTTACAGCTGGATTTCTACATGCAAACTGGGGCCATCTTTTGATCAACTTATTTGTTTTCTGGCAATTTGGCTCATTTCTTGAAACCGCCTATGTTGGTGTATTCGGGAAATTTGGCAGCATGCTGTTTGTCAGTGTCTTGTTTTTTGGTGGGATCGTTGTAGCGAACCTTCCAGCGCTGTTCAGACATAAAAAGGATATGTATTTTAAAAGTATCGGCGCATCGGGTGGGGTATCTGCCGTATTATTCTCATACATACTTATAAATCCCTGGTCGAAATTGTATTTGTATTTTGTATTGCCACTTCACAGTATTGTGGTTGGTATTTTGTTTTTAGCCTATTCATGGTGGGCCAGCAAAAATAAAAGAGACAACATAGATCACCTTGCTCACTTTTGGGGTTCTGTTTTTGGAATACTATTCACCATCCTTGCTTACCCGGAATCCCTTAGGATTTTCTGGCAACAGATCCTTTCACAGTTTTAAGTATGCGGGGGAGAAAATAAAAATGCCATTTTGAGTTAAATCAAAATGGCATTTTTATTTTCAGGATGAAACCTGGTTATTTTGTATTGCCTTAAGGCTGATGAACATTAAAATTAATTACCTGATCAATGTCAGGTCGCCAAAGTATTGAAGAATATTCCCTTTTGAATCTTCGACCTCGATATAATAAACATAAACGCCTGCCATCGCATCTTTCCCATCTGTTGAACCATCCCAGCCAAAAGACTCGTCTGTATCAGCAGAGATCGTCTGATTCTCCTTAAGAAAGACGATGCTTCCCCATCTGTCAAAAATGCTAAAATTGACCACTTTGAGTTCCTGATATGCATTTGTTTTAAACATGAAGAAATCATTCAATCCATCCTTTTTACCGGGAGTAAATACATTCGGTATAAAGAGATTGACATCTCTGTTGACTCTAATGTCGATGCATGTATCTATGGAACATTCATTGTCATAAAATATTTCAATACATAATTGCTGATCGGTAACTGGCGCATAACTAACTTCGTCACATAAGCCCTCACACAAGATCATATCCAGTTCAGGAACATACCAAACCACGCTGTCGTACGAAATATTCCCAATTGACAATTCATAGTTATAGGTCTGACCGCGCTCAATAAGTGTGATGCCGTTTATCTCAACTTCAGGTTCAGTAGGTTTGGAAATGCTGATCGTTTCAGTAGAATTACAGTTGTTTGCATCTGTGAATTCTACAATATAGTCACCCTCATCCAAATCTGAGATTTGCAAGCCTGCAACCGGATTATCATTGAGTAATATATTAAATGGGGCAGTGCCCTGAATTGGGTTAATATTGATTTCTCCATCTTGATTATAATAACAACTAACATCAAAATAATCGAGATCAAAATCGACAGATGGATTAATTTTAAAGGTATCTGTGATATCGTATTGACAATTATCCAGCACATAACTTAACGTAATAGGGTAATTGCCAGGAACTGCATCAGTCCATTTAATAATTCCATTTCCATCAACAATATTTCCATTCCATGAAAGATTTCCACCTGTTGATCCGGTCACGAATCCTGTTAATGCGATGTCATTAATGAACTCATCTTCGCAAACTACAAATGGCAATTGATCAAAAAATAATTCGACGTCATTTGGGCAATTATCTGTTGTGCAATTTGTAATGGAAACACCGGCAGGACACAGACATTCTGAAAGGGCAACTATTTTAATTTCATAATCCTGTCCTTCATTCAGGCCAAGGAAGGAATAACTATTGCTATTTTCAGTGCTTATCAGCGCACCGTCCAGCCAGATCTCATAATTGGTAGCACAATCGACCATTTGCCATTCAATGAAAATTGAATCATTAGAAGTACTAACACATTGAACAAATGGCGTATCCAATTGGTCTTCAACATAGATCTGTCTGATAGTGGAATTTACTTCGCAGGACTGATATATTACCTTTAACCCCAGATCGTATACACCTGAATTTAACCATTTGATCTGGAAAATACCGGGTGATAATTCTATGATCTCATCTCCAGAAGAAAATTCATAACTAGCTAAAGCATTAAATTCATCAACAATTATTATAAGAGAATCTTTAATGCAGATGGAGTCAACTTCAATTTGAAAATCGGCACTGATCAATTCATTTATTGCAACTTCGTTCAGATCAAAAATGCAGGTTTTTCCATTTTTATAAATGGTAACAACAGCAGAATAGTCGGCAGTTTCGTTAACTAATAATTCCAGTTCGTTTGCCAAACCATATGTAAAAGGGACATCGTTTTTGAACCACAAAACAACCAGACTGTCAGCGTCTGCCGGCATTTGATCTGATATGCTTATTTCGAGGCCGAACTGATTGTTGTCCAAACACAATAATTCGCTTAATTCTCCTGAAAAATTGAATCGTTCAACACTGTAATTAAGAATACTATCACAACCATTAATAGCTGCATCCTCAAAATGATATTGTTTTTCAAAATACTGACCGGTGATGGTGTCTCCATTGTAAAATATTGTATCCAATCCACAATACACTGTATTAAGTGTTTCGATTTGTGGTAACAAAGCCTGAACAGTTACAATCTGGTAATGAGTACAGCCTTGAATGGTATCAACTACAGTATGATAGTACAGACCTTCGTTTTTTATTTCTTCTCCTTCCCAATCTGTTGGCATCACGCCCTTGGTGAGATCATCCATGCAATATTCAAATAAGCCCAAAGTGTCATTTGGTTCTGCTGTTACCTGAACATAGAAGCAATTTGTTTCTGAGTCATCACAGTCAGTTACACCGACTGCACAGATCTGATACAAGGAATCTGCTTTTGTAAAAATCAGATCAACTGTGTCCATGTCGGATGGCAGGTACTCTATTTCCAATCCTCCATTATTTACAATGCTCCATATATAAGCATCTGCATTGGTTGAGCCATTTAAAGTTGTAGTAAAATAACCATCTTTACAAAAATCAATGGTATCTCCAAATAAAATAGTTGAACCGATAGAATTGGTAAAATGTGTAGGTTCCACAACCATAAAAGGGTTGTTCTCCGAACTCATTCCTTCTGTTACTGCAATATTAAAATCACATACGGAGCCTCCAAATCCATCTACAAAAAGTACATAGGTATGGCCTGGAATGAATTGGTCAGAACTGCCTGTGGATATTCCCAGCCAACCATCACTTCCGTTCATAAAAGCCTCACAGATCAAATTGTTTGGATCCGTTTCAAATATTTCATCACATGAATCATAAACGCCCCATTGATATCCCAGGTCCGTATTGTTAAAGCCCTCATCACAACCGAGTGAATTAATTTGAATCGTGACGGTTGAACCACTAGGAACAAAATTGAAATACATTATGTTATTAGGCTGCCCTCCTTCCGGACAAAGCTTTTTTGGATAGGTAAGTGAGGTCATCCCGGGAATCGTGTCAGGAAGTGTAAAAATTGTACTTTCAAAGTCCTCTTCATTACAAAAGACTCCCGCGTTAAAACAACTAGTATCAGGAACCTGTCCAAAAATTGAGCTAACTATAAATAATGATGTGACTATTACAAATATCTTACGCACTGACTTCTTTTTTCTGTATTACTAAAAATGTGTGCAAAGGAACAGATATCCTTTCAATAATTAATTGTTTTTTCAAATAAATATTGTTTCTTAGATCTGAATTGTTCAATGTTTATTCAAGTTCTAAAGAGTACACAAAGTTAACTAAATACAATCTATATATATATTAATATTATATATAATAGTGAATATTCCTTACAGAATCTGTTATTCAATCAATTATATACCAATGCTAAAGGCATATTTGTTGATTTCAATAGCTGCGAATGTATTTCTAATAAATTAATTTCATTTTGGATAAGATCGAATTCAGATGGATTAACGGATCAGCGTTATGTCTCCGCCCATGTGAATTAATTTTCCATTCTTGCTAAGAACAGTAAGATGATAAACGTAGACACCCGGATTCATTGCCTGTCCTCTATAATTGCCATCCCATCCTTTCGAATAGTCACCCGGTTGAATATCATATTCTGCAAATACTCGGTTTCCCCATCTGTCAAATACTTCAAAGGTTCTGATTTTATCAACCCCATTTTTTCCCAGAACATAAAATCTGTCATTTTTATCATCAGCATTTGGAGTGAAAATATTAGGAATATAAATTTCAGGTGCTTCAATAACCAGAATATAGATATAATCCTCTGCGCTGCAGCCATAATTGTCTTCAATGTATATTTTGAAGACAGTTGATTCAAGCGGAGACACTTTATTTGTGAAACTCTGTGGATTTTCAATGAGAGATAATGGTTCCCATTCTATCCAGCTGATCTCATTTTCACTACTTACCAAGGCTTGCAGCAATGAACTTTCACCGATATGTATTTCCTGTTCGCTTGCAGTTAAAACCAATTGAATATCTGGCCCATGGTCTAAAATGATCGTTGTGTCTGTTTTACATCCATATGTATCCGAGACACTGATCGTATAATTTCCTGCTGCTTTATTCGTGAAAATATTTGAAATTGAATAATTCGCCCCATTTAATGAATAGGCATAGGGTGGGTAACCCGTTAAAACCGCATTAACAGTGATTTTACCATCCTCGAAACCAAAACAGCTCGGTCTTTCAGTTAAAACCAGAAGGCTATCCATTTCTGACTCCTTTTGTTCAACAAAAATTGAATCGAGTGTCTCGCAATTATTCTTAAGATCAGTCACTTTTAGATAGTAAGTTCCGGGGCCTTCAACCAATGGATTTAAGCTGTGAATGCCATTGATGATCGCACCGTCTGGACTGTTCCAGTCGTAAATGAAATTAGCGCCTGTTGAACTGGCAGTTGCATTAAGTCGTGCCGTGTTTTTTTCGCAAAGTAGAAAATCGTCATAAACGATATCTGCAAAAGGAGGAATGGTGTCTTTTAAAACGATTAAACTGGTATCTAAAACACAGCCATTTGTACCTTTTACGGAAAGAAAATAAGTTCCTGGAGAATAGATGACCGGATTCTCACCTGTGGCAATAAAATTATCGGGCCCTGACCAAAATAGCGAGTCGACCATAAACTGGTTGGTTAAATAAATGGCCAACGAATCGTTTATGCAATCAAAATCCTGGAATTGAAAATCAAGTGAAGGCAATTGAGGGTCTTCTGATACCTCCAGGCTGTCTGAAGTGGAACATCCATTGTCTTTCCTGGTAGCCTGAATATAATATATGCCTGAAGTTGAGACATAGGGTCTGTCTTGTTCTGAATAGAAATTATCTGGCCCGTTCCAAACTAAATCTACTTCATCAGGATTTGATTCAATGTGAATTTGGATTTGATCTCCGTCACAGCCCAAATGAAACACTTCGGTTTCAATGACAGGGGGGGCGAGATTGTTTTCTATGGTTATGCTGTCTTCATTCTGACAACCATTTTTGAGATCGGTTAATACAGCATGATACGTACCCGCATTGAGAACAACCGGGTTTTGCCCTGTGTAGACAAAATTATTGGGCCCGGTCCATTGTACAAATACATTTTGAATATTTGTTACCAGCTGCAATGGTACTTTTGGTTGATTACAGCTGATACCTATACCTGAAATTTGCATATAAGGTATTAATTTATTTTGCGGGAGTTCAAAGAGTCTTTTATTAACACAGCCATTTTCGCCTTGTACTGAAACCCAGTAAAGACCAGCTGTTGAAGCATATACCGCATTGCCAATCTCATCAAAATCATCAGGTCCTTCCCAATGAATATTATCAAAATAATATGAGCTTGATAGGGACAGTAAGACTGAGTCCCTAAAACAATTGATCGTATCAAGCGGATCTATTGTAAATAGAACTGGTAAAGTGTCCAGTAAAACATGGGTTGTATCTGAAAGGAAACACCCCTTGTCACCTTCAACAGTCAGAATATAAATACCCGTATCCTGAACGGCATTGGTGATATCCCCTGATACAAAGAAATTTGGTCCAAGCCAGAATAAGGTTCCGTAATCACTTTGTATATCTGCTGTGATAAATAATTGATCGGAGTTGTCAAAACAATTAATTGAATCGCCAATTGCTTCAAATTCCGGAAGATCGCGATGGGGCGTTATGATGATTGAATCTGTGAAATAACAGTGATTTGCCCCTTCGGCTGTAAAATAATAGCTGCCCTCCTGAAAAACCGTATCTGTGAGTAACTGACTTGAATAAGCGGACCCTGTCCATTCAAAATCAATAATATCTGAAATCAATGTTGCAGAAATAAGCATTGATGAATCAGCGCAATTCAATTCGCCGATTCCTGTCAGTTCAAATTCGGGCAGGATCCGGTCGTCCATAACTTGTACGATAACGGAATCAATACATCCTGATATCGTATTGACCTTTAATTGGTAATCGCCTTCTTCCGTTACATAAATACTTGTTTGATCAGAAATGTAAATGCCGTTAAGGCTCCAGTTATAAGTTGCATCTTGAATTTCATCGGAAAATATCTGAATTGAGTCGAATGCACAATCCAGGTAATATATTGCCGGCGCCGTAAGAAATCCATTTTGTTCCAGGATCTGAACGGAATCCATATTTATGCAATAATTTTCTCCGATTGCTTCGACAAAATACCAGCCAATATTATTCACAATGGCGGGGTTCGTAAACTCATCAATACCATTTCCAGTCCAGTGAACGGATTGAATAATTGAAGTTGATTCGAGTAGCAGCTCAACCATTGGATTTATACAGTTCAATGTATCCGGGGCCGCAATAGTTATGGGAGGAGGTATTGTATCTACAGGAAGGTCAAGAACCGTTTCGCTCGTACAATTATAATCGTTGTCGGTTATGGTCAGGTTATAATATCCTCCCAGGTCTGAGGAAATTTCGGGGCCTGAATAAGAATTCCCCAGTTCATCGAGCCATTCAAATGAAAGGTCACCGGAAAAATCCAGAAGGATTTTGCCGGTTGAATTTAAGCAATTGATCGTATCGATAAGTACAGTGACCTCCGGAACTTCAGGTGGATTGACAATAATGATTGAATCAAGATGCGTACATCCATTTGTCCCTGTTACCTCGATAATATATTGTCCCAGTTTCTTTACAAAAGGTTCTGGCGTATTATTAGAAAAACCACCAGGGCCTGACCAATTTACTTTAGAAAAAGCATCAATAAAAAAAACGGCTAATTTTACCGAATCAGCATCACAGGCCAAAACGATTGAATCGGGCATGAAAAATTGAGGAATGGAAAGGTCTTCCTCCACAAATATTAATGTATCCAGACTACAATTGTATCCGTTTACGACCGAAAGCTGATGCCAGCCCGAAAGATATGTTGTAATATCCTCAGTTAAAAATACTTCAGAATCCGGATTCGTCCAGATGAAATTGAGTGTGTCATCCTGATAACTCAGATCCAGGAATACTTCATTTTGTATGCAAGTAATGGTATCATTTGTCACTGATATTTCAGGAAAATGATAATCACCATATACTTCAATTGAATCAATAGAAATACAGCCATTCGGTCCAGAATATTGAACTTCATATACATCGGCTACAGTGATTGTAGGATCCTCAATAAATTGGCCTAATTGGGGCCAGAAGATATAAGTAACTAAATCTGAAGTATTAAAATCAATGGTAACACTGGTTTCAAAACAATCAAGTGTATCTGTACTCAATGTTGCATTTGGAAAAATGGTGTCGATCCCGATTTCAACACTTCCAATCGAAATACAACCATTAATACCAGTCAGTTCAAGGATATAATCACCTGGCAAACTGACAAGAGGGTCTTCCGTATTTAAAATATTATTGTCAGGAGCGATCCAGTCTACATTTCCGTAAGGACCGAAAGGAGTTAAATTTATTTGAATGAATGGATTATTGCAATCGATTGTTCCACCCGATATTGCAAAATCTGGTAGGGCCCCATCGGAAAAGATGGTTACGCTGGTGGTATCAAAACAGTTGTTTTTTTCAAGAATAAAATAATATATACCCGGTCGGCTGATCTGCACGTCTGTCTGATCCGTTTCGGACATAAAATTTCCATTTTCAGTTGACCAAAAGAAATCTACATCCCCTTGAATGGAATTGGTTATAGCATGAAGTTCAATCGTATTTTGGTTGCAATTTAGTTCATAACTATCAGCATCGATACTTGCATCAAGGCCATAATCTTCGATATGTAATCTTGTTATTTTACCACAAATTTCATCTGAATCATCAACGAGAAAATAATCTCCGTTTTGAGTAAAAACCAATGTGTCCAGCCATATGCTATCTCCGGGACATAGATATAGGGTCGTGTCAGTTACTTCACCTACAGGCAGGATTTCAACCAGCAGGCAAGTATCTGTAAGTCCTGCACAAAAATTGGAATTTTCAGCATCAATTAATTCCTGAATATTTGAAAAGGGTATGCCTGGCATTATGCTATCCAAAAATATAGAATCATTCTTATTGTAGGAAATGCCGCAGATCTGATAGTTGCCCGGAGCTGCATTGCTTAGGTCAATTGCATTCACTTCCTGATAAATAGTATCATTGAATACACTGAAAAAATCGTAAGCATATTTATCAGGATCTGGAATAGAGTCAAATATTATTTGAGGTGCCTCAAGATTCAGTTGCGGATCACCGGCACAATAACTCATGTCAGGAGTTACAAACGAACCGCCTTCTGCTGTGCATAATGAACAATCCATTCCGGTGGGATCACAAAAGAAAAAATTGATACCCAATAAAATACCTGAATCGTATTCAATATTGTCTTTTATATTTAATGTCCAGGTTCCATTCACCGGTCCGCTATCAAATGATTCCATGCAGCCTTGATAAGGATGATAAATTCCACTATAATCACCAAAAGCGGCCCAGGGTGCCTGATTGTCCCATATTCCGGGAAAACCGGGTGGATCGGGTGCAGTTGGAGAGCCACAGGCTGTAAAGAATACATTCCAGTGCGCAAAGGGTGTCGGAAAATTAACGACGTGTGGGCCGATCAATTGAATTTCATCTCCATTTGGAGAAGTCAGACCGATCGTCAGATCTCCGATATGTTCATGTTCAAATTCAAGTTGTACACCCAAAAGACATTGGCCGGGATTGGAGAGGTCATTATTCAGGATATTATCAATGGTGATCTGTAGTGTAGTAGCCTGATTATCTGGAATAAGTAAAAAGGTATCTATAGGATTACAATTCTGAGCATGGGAATTTAAAATTCCACTAAGAATCAGAAAAAATGACAAAATGATATGTGATGGATGAAATCTCAATCCAGCTTATGGTTTATATTCATGATAATCTAACAAAATTACACGAATTCTGTTGCTTTGTTACTTAACTCAAAACTGAATAATAGAGATTTTTCTAATTAATTAGTATTTAATCCCTAAAATCAGTCTTTAGACAACAGAAAGATACATTTTGAATAGTATTTGTTACGACTCAATTCTGAAATTCATCTCAAAAAATGTTATTTAATGAAATAATTTAAATAAAAAAAGGGAGCAGACAAATTAATATTATGGCTGCTCCCTTTAAAGAAGTTTTATCTGATCAAAGTAATATCGCCTCCAATTGTTTCACCTGTGTCGTCATTATAAAGAACTTCAACAACATAAACATAAACACCTTGCATGGCTCGTTGACCTTTGAATTGACCATCCCATCCATTTTCATATTTCTTATCAAATTGAAATGGATTTGGAGACTGGAATACAAGTTCACCCCATCTGTCATAGACGCTTATACTTAATATTTGCTGAACATTTTTTCCACCTTCAATAGTGAATATGTCATTTTCACCATCACCGTTTGGTGAGAATACATTTGGTATGTAAACTTCCTTATTCAGGGTAGTACTTACATCTTTACATACTTCCAAAGTACAAGCATTTTCGTCTGCTCCAGCAGGTGTGATCAGTACACAATAGATCCCTGTTTCTTCAACAAATAATGTATCGGCATTTGCCCCCGGGATTAATGAACCATCTTTTGTCCAGGTATATGAACCTACCTGACTCTTGTCTAATCCAGTCAGGTTCAGTCTCAATACATCTGTATCTCCATCGGTAAGGATCAGTTTACCTGTAATTTCACCTGAGTAATCAGGGAAGATAACCACTGAAGTTGCATCTGTATCATTACATCCGGTAGATGAATCCGTTACAACCAAAGTATACGTTCCGGCTGTGCTTGTTTCAAAAGTTCTTTCAGTAGAAACTACTTGTCCGGA
>Ga0102812_10000317_pt1 | contig 35735 bp, 38 predicted proteins | sample ColrivemetaGS713_FD_79334 | JGI IMG/M metagenome (GOLD analysis project Ga0102812, IMG submission 79334) | Estuarine microbial communities from the Columbia River estuary - Flood tide ETM metaG S.713 | ecosystem: Environmental > Aquatic > Marine > Intertidal zone > Estuary | place: USA...
ACAATCTGGTCAAGGCCAAGGCCGAAGAAACCATCACCTCGGAATTCGGCGGTGATTGGCAGATGCGGGTCTATTCGGATGAAACCCAAGGCGCTGAACATATCGCGCTGATCAAGGGCGACATCACGACCGATGAACCGGTTCTCGTGCGGATGCACGCGCTGGACCCGATGCTTGATCTGGTTGGAACGGGTCCCAAGGGCCGCGCCAAGGAATTTGGCGATGCCATGTCGCTGATCGCAGACGAAGGCCGGGGGGTTGTTGTTCTGCTTCGCGATCTTCAAATGCAGATCCACGCGCATGATTCAGGATCGCCCCAGACCCTGCGCCAATATGGTGTCGGTGCGCAGATCCTGTCGTCGCTGGGGCTGTCGCAGATCATCCTGTTGACGAATTCCCCCAAGCCCAAGGTGGTCGGCTTGGATGCCTATGGGCTCGAAATTGTTGGAACCCGCAAGATTTCGGAGATTGGCTAATGGCTGGTGCATCCCTTTATTCGTTGCCGCGCGCGAGTTTTGATGCGCCGGTCAAGGTCCTGATCGTCGTGTCGCCCTATTACAAAGACATCGCCGACCAATTGGTCGCCGGCGCCAAGGCCGAGATCGAGGCCGCAGGCGGCACTTGGGACATCGTCGAGGTTCCTGGTGCGCTAGAGGTGCCGACAGCCATCGGTATCGCGGGCCGCATGTCGAACTTTGACGGCTATGTCGCGCTGGGCTGTGTGATCCGCGGCGAAACGACCCATTATGAAACCGTCTGCAACGACAGTTCCCGTGGCCTGACCCTGCTGGGGTTGCAGGGGCTTTGCATCGGCAACGGCATCCTGACGGTTGAAAACTATGACCAAGCCGCCGTCCGCGCCGAGGCCAAAGGCCAGAATAAAGGTGGCGGGGCTGCTGCCGCGGCCTTGCACCTGATCGCGCTGGGCCGTAAGTGGGGCCGCGCCGACAAAGGTATCGGCTTTACAAAGGACATATTGCTTGCCCAAGCGGGCGGCAGTGACATCGCATGAGCCAGACGCCAGACCAGAAGAAAATGAAATCCGCTGCCCGCTATTTCGCGGTGCAGGCGCTGTTTCAGATGGAATCGTCGGGGCAGACCGTTGAATCGGTGACCCGCGAATTCGAAACCTTCCGGTTTGGCGAGATTCTGGAAGAAGGCGAGATGCTCGAGGCCGATCTCGATACCTTCCGCAACCTGGTGGATACCGCTGTCGACAATCAGGCAGCAATCGACCAGATGACCGACCGCGCGCTGGTCGCCAAATGGCCGATTGCGCGGATCGATCCGACCCTGCGGGCGTTGTTCCGTGCAGCGGGCGCTGAATTGACTCAGAAAAAGACCCCGCCCAAGGTCGTCATCGTCGAGTTCGTCCATGTGGCGCAGGCGTTCTTTCCTGAAGGCAAGGAAAGCAAGTTCGTCAACGCGGTGCTGGACCATATGGCCCGCGAAGCCCGCCCCGAAGCGTTTTAACGCGCGGGCTGCGACACTGCGCCCCTTGCGGGCTGCGATCCAAGGCATAGGTTGAAACCCAACAAGGGGTTACATCATGCCTGAACTGATCCGCGCCTATATCAAGAACGTTTTGATCGGCTTTGCACTTGCCGCGGTTTTTGTGGCGGGGCTTTTGTATTGGGATGTGATGGGCCTGTGGCGATTGGTATCGCATTCGCCTGTCGGATGGATCGCTGTCCTGATGCTGTTTGTGTCGAACGGGGTGATCTTTGCAGGGGTGCAATTTGCCGTCGCGATCCTGCTGATGGCCGATGATGACGACGATGATGGCCCCGGTGGCGGACATCGTGTAAGATCTGACCAGATGGTGCCGGTTCCCGCGATGGCGCCACGTCCTGCACAACGCCGCCGCTAGGGTCGCGGTGGCCCAGTCACAAGGGTCCACCCATGTCTGATCTTCCCCCGACCGAAAAAGAGATTTTTGCCGCCATTCGCGCCAATCCGGGCCGGTTTCGAAACCTAGGGTTGGTCCTGACCGTTATCGGGGCCTTGGCGATCCTGTTCCCGCTCGTGGCGTCGATGGCGATCAAGGTCTGGATCGGTTGGGTGTTTTTGCTGATCGGGGCCTTCGTTCTTTGGCACGCGTTCCAAAGCCGCGATTGGGGATCGGCACTGCCCAGTGGCCTTATCGGCGTCTTGAACTTGGCCATCGGGGTCTATCTTGCGTTCTTTCCACTGACCGGCCTGATTGGGCTGACGTTTCTGATGGGGATCGGGTTTCTGATCCAGGGCGCGCTAGAGGCCGCAATCGGATTGCAACACCGGCCGGGCAGGGGATGGGGCTGGATGGCGATCAGCGGTGCTGCTTCGGTCATTTTGGGCGTGCTTTTGGTGGCAGGTCTGCCGGGCACGGCGGAATGGGCCGTGGGCATGATGTTCGGGCTGAACGCGCTGACGTCGGGCCTGTCGTTTCTGGCGCTGTCACGGGGGCGCTGATCCGCCTTGCAGATAGCCGCAAAAGCAGAACGCCGCCCCGATCAAAGGGCGGCGTTCTGGTTTGAAAGTGGCGAGAACCGCGGCAACCGTGGACGTCTTATTCCCGAGGACCTGTGTATACAGGTGGGCGCCAGGTAATCAGGCCAGGGCCAGAACAGAGCCAGCTCCCTCGGATTTGCTTAAGGCCACTGGAATGTAGACGCTGGTCACGAGAGGGGCAGAAACCCGCCAACGAGATAGGTAGGGCTGTCCATCCCATTACGCAAGGGGGACCTGTGCTGCTAGGCTGCCAGCGTCGCTATTCGGCGGGATGGAGCCATGAAGATTTGGATTCTTGGTCTTTGGGCAGATGCGACACCACCCATTCCACGCATCCAAGAATGCATAGACAAATCACAGCCCCAAAGAGGCTGATATCAGCAAAAAAAGACATAGGACTGCTCCGGTTTATTATTACCGGCTAATCTACGTCCGATTCATGGCGAAAAAAAGGCAAATCCTGTGGGTGCGGGAAAATCAGGCGTCTGTTTCGCGGATGCGCAAAAGCCAGCCATTTTCGCCAACCACCGTTTCAGGCAGCAAAAGCATGATCCGTTCGATAATCCCCACCGCGATCAAGGACAGTGCAACCTGATAAAAGGTGACGTCATGGAACAGAGTGGCGAGTAGGGACATGGTGAACTCCTTTTCTTGCCCTGTTCACGGATTCGTGTGGTCAAAGGTGGGTCCGAAGATGGCTAGATTGCGGCTTTTGATCATTTTAGGAAATTCTGGTCCTAATCTTTGCCTTCTTGATTAATGTTCACGGATTGTTCATATTTTGCCTATGTCAGAAATCACGCCGCAAAATGCCATGAAGCCAGGACAGATCCTCGCGCGCGGGGTGTGCCGGCATTTGATTACACATGATTTTGTGAGCGTCGAAGAACTCGTCCCCACCAGCGGTTTGCGGGTCGATGTCATGGCCTTGGGGCCGAAAAGTGAAATTTGGGTGGTCGAATGCAAATCGAGCCGGACCGATTTTCTGACCGATCAGAAATGGCAAGGCTATCTGGAATGGTGTGACCGGTTTTTCTGGGCGGTCGATGCTGATTTCCCGACAGAGTTATTGCCAGAGGATACCGGGCTGATCCTCGCCGATGGCTATGGGGCCGAAATCATCCGCATGGCGCCCGAGGTCAAATTGCCCCCCGCGCGGCGCAAAGTTGTGGTGCAGAAATTCGCCCGCCACGCCGCGATCCGCGCCCACGCCGCCCGTGATCCGGTCTTTGGGTCGTCAGGTATTTGATACCGCGACGACTTGGCCTTCGTCTGAGGTATCAAAAGGCGATTGGTTGGACGTTGCGATACGGTCCAGCGCCGCAATCCGCCCGTTGTGACCTGCTGCCGCCAATTGGGACCGCGCCAAGGCAAAACGGTCTCGCCCCAATGTGACATCATCGACCGAGCCGTTGTGGAGGCCAATCGACTGTTGGACAATCGCGTCATAGGCCGTCGCTGTCAGCCGATCCACCGGTGCGCCTTCGGGCGGAAAACCCCTGATTGCCAGATCAAAGGCGGTATGGGCCAGTTGCCAATCCGTGATGCCGCCACCCATGCGCGCCCGTACCACATGCAGCACCCCCCGTTCGAAATCGACAACTGCCTGCGCATAGGGCGGCAGGGGCGTTTCACCAAGCGCGCCAAAAAGGGTTAGCGCCTGTTCCAGTGGGGCGGGGTCTTGCTGCATTTCCCCGATAACCCGCAGAGATATCGATTTATTGAGCGTGGTCATCGCCCATTTTTCCGGCATGGCGGTTTGCGTCCGGACGGTCAGGGCCGCGTCAAAGGCCGCGATTGATTGTGCGATCAAAGAGGTCGATTGTTCCCTTTCGCCCATGGTGCGAAGGGCAGTCCCAAGGTTCATCTGGGTCAGGGCCCAATCGGACGGAAATTCTGCCCTTGTCCTCAGTTCCAGTGCATCATGGTAGGCATCAATCGCCCGTGACAGGCGATCATTGCCCGCGTCACGTTGTGCCAAAGCGTGTAGACTATTGGCTAGGTTCATTTTCGCCTTGGCCCAGTCATTGGGCAACAGGTCGCGGGTCCATTCAGTCAGCGCTTCTTCAAAGGCCGTGACGGCGGCCAGTAGGCTTTCGGTGCCACCCTCGCGTTCGCCTTTAATATGGGAAATGACCCCAAGGTAATTGCGTGCGCTGCCGCGTTCGCGGGCGTCTGTGGCACGGGTGTGCATCTGGCGGGCCAGATCGGCGGCCACATCTAGGTCAAGAAACAGACCATGGTCACGACCCCGCGCAAACCAACCCATCCAGACCGCGGAAAGTTCAGCAAAACTGGCCCGCCCGTCTGATTTCAAATCGGCCGTCTTGATGATCCGGCTGGCGGCGCTGGCGGTTTCGCGGCGCAGCAAATCTTGTTCCAACCCAGCTTGCAGCAGGGTCAGCATACGATCACGATGGGTGGCTTCGGCATCGGCAAGCGCGGAATCAAGCGTTCTTGCTGCGTCGTCATAGTCACCCTTTGCGGAAAATGCTGCGGCGGTGGCCAATGCGGAATCTGACGAAGCAACTGCGCCGGTCTGGACTGAAATTGCGATGTCGACCGCCTGTTCCAGTTCCCTCAAGGCCTGGTCAGTGTCAGTGATATCTGCGGTGATACGTTTGGCCAGTGCGATGAGCGCGGTATCGGACACGCCGCCCTGTTGGGCCAGCATCGTCGCCCCCTGCGCAAGCGCCTGTTGCATCAGGGCCTCTAGCGCGTCGAACCGCTTTTCCTGATGCGACTGGCCCTGCTCGATAGCGGTTTCGACCCGATCCAACTGCCCCAGTAAATCCCCCCATAGGGTCGGCGCGATCTTGGCTGTGAAATCGGGCATCGCGGTCAAATAGCCATAAGCCTGCCGCGTCAGGTCGTGCAGAAAACGGCGGGCTATGCTGTTTTGCTGGGTGGAGCGATAGGCATCGGGCATGGCGGTCTCTGCCTTGGACAGGATCAGGTCAGCCATTGCCTGCGCGTCAAATCGTTTGCTGACAATTTCGGCCGGGCTTAACTGGATCAGCGGCAAGACCTCGTTGAAACTGGCAATCGCCAATTCCAGTTCTTCGGCTGTGGTGTCGCCCGACCCAGCGGCCCAAGCCCGCCAGTCGGATTCCAGTTTTCTGTGGAATTGGGTCAGCACATGTTCGGCGCTTTTCACGTGCCGATTGCTAAAATGGCCCAAAAGAGTTGCAATGCCGAAACTGAATTGCGCGGCCCCGCCGGGGGGAACAATCCCCGTTGCCAAACTCGCTGAACAAATCGACGCCCCCAGCAAAAGGTTGGCCAGTCCGCCCAAGGTTTCGGGGTTGCGAATGAATTTCGACATCGGAAAATCCTAACAAATGCAACTTTGGTGCCAGTCCAAAGTCGACGGGGCAAGGATTTTCAGGCGCGCCGCTCCGAATGCGGGGCCTTGTGTTATTTCAGCGCGCGGGCGGCCCGTGCGGCAGCGATGATTTCTTCGGCGATCTCTTCGGCCTCTTCGGGTTCGAAATCCATCGGGATCTCGACCCCTTCGCCTTCGACAAAGATCCGCACCATGCCGGTGCTGGTCGGCCCGATCTGGAGGTTGGCTTCGATATCGCGTTCGGTGTTGATACCCATGGTCGGTGCTCCGGTTTTGCTGTCCTGTGCCTAGTGCAACTGGGACGCCATCGCAAGCGGCCCTGCTTGACACAAGCTGAAAGGGCTGCGCCGATATGGACGAGGGAGAAACGTTATGTCCCAGCCTCAGATCACGATCCGAACCTTGCAGCCCGGCGACGCGGGTTGGGTGATCATGCAGCACGGCGCAATTTATGCCGCCGAGGAAAACTACGATTCGAGCTTTGAGGCTCTGGTCGCGCGGATCGTCGCGGATTTCCTCGACTCGAATGATCCAAAGGTCGAGGCGGGCTGGATCGCCGAGGCTGAAGGCATCCGGCTGGGGTGCATTTTTTGCGTCCGCGTGGATCAGACGACCGCAAAAATCCGCCTGTTCCTGACAGTGCCCGAGGCACGGGGGAGGGGGCTGGGACGCCAGTTATTGGCGCATTGCATGGCCTTTGCACGGTCAAAAGGCTATCGCCGCATGGTTTTATGGACGCACGAGAGCCACAAGGCCGCCTGTGCGCTCTATGCGGCGACGGGGTGGCGGATGGTTGCGTCCAGTCCCGGTCACCAATTCGGTGTCGATGTCGTCGATCAGGAATGGGAGGTCGATCTGTTCTGAAATACTGTCCATTCCTACTTGCAATCCCGCCCGCTGGGCGGTAATTCCCCCGCCAGTGCCGCCTTAGCTCAGTTGGTTAGAGCGCTGGATTGTGGATCCAGAGGTCTCCTGTTCAAGCCAGGAAGGCGGTACCATCCCCCCACCTTTGACGTTCTGTTAGGTCACCTGTCAGGTCCCTGTCAGTTTGCTATGACAGTCCGGACTCGAAGTTTTCGAGAATAGCCGCCCATGCCAATTCAAAATTTGCGCCCGCTCGCGGCGACGCTGGTGATTTCCGCCCTTGGGGTCGGGATGTTCAAGCTGCTGCATCTTCCGCTGCCTTTTCTCCTCGGTCCCTTGTTCGGCTGTCTGGTGGCGGCGCTGGTTGGTGTCCGGTTGCGCGGCGCGCCGAAACTGTCCAACCTGATGCGGACGATCCTTGGCGTGGCGGTGGGCACCTCGATCACGCCTGCGATTGTGCACCGGCTGCCGGATATGGCTGGTTCCTTGGCGCTGATGCCGCTTTTGGCCATGGCGATCGGGTTGGTGGGCTATCCCCTGTTTCGCAAAGGGTTCGGGTTTGACCACGCGACAGCCTATTATTCGGCCATGCCGGGCGGGTTGCAGGACATGCTGGTCTTTGGCGAAGAGGCGGGCGGCGATGTTCGCGCCCTGAGCCTGATCCACGCGACCCGCGTTCTGGTCATCGTCAGCCTGCTTCCGATGTTCTTTGTCTTTATCCTGAACGTCGATCTGACCCGTCCGCCAGGGGCGCCGCTGGCGGAAACCTCGGTCCGTGATATGGTGTTGATGGCGTTTCTGGCGGTCGCGGGATGGCAGATCGCGGCGCGTTTGGGGCTGTTCGGGGCCTCGATCCTTGGTCCCCTGATCCTTGCCGCTATCGCCAGTCTGTTGGGCCTCATCGACCACCGCCCCCCGGCCGAGGCGATCTGGGCCGCGCAATTCTTTATCGGATTTACCGTAGGCGTGAAATATTCGGGGATCACCCTGCGCGAGGTGCGGATCGATGTCTTTGCTGGTCTGATCTATTCCGCGCTAAGCCTTTTGGTCGCTGCCGCCTTTGCGGGGTTCGCGATCCAGATGGGCTGGGTGCCTTGGGTCGAGGGCCTTTTGGCTTTTTCACCGGGCGGGCAGGCGGAAATGGCGATTCTGGCGATCGTTGCCGGGGCAGATGTGGCCTTTGTCGTGGCCCATCACATCATCCGCATCTTTATCGTGATCCTTGCAGGCCCCTTTGTTGAACGCGCCATGCGCGGGCGGCTAACCCGCTAGGGTCAGCTCCGCGATCATCGGCCCCCAACCTGCACCGTGCATGTCACGGTCGGCAATCGTGCCCTGTATCGCCGGACGGGGGAGAGAGAATTTCACCACATTCAGATACGGAATATCAAACCGCTTGATCTGATCCAGAGGCACCTGAAAGGCCGCCGCGATCTGGTCGGTCCGCAGCCCAGCTTGAACCTGATCATAGGCCGCAGCCCCACCGCAGAATATGTCGATGGTGACCCAGAACGGCCCCGCATTCTTTGACCGGATTTTTTCGACGATCTGGCCAAGCTCAGACATCGCGGACCTCTAGCGTAAAGGCTTCCATCGGGTCGTTCAGGGTCATGACATGGTTCAGGCAGAATTCCCATGCAGGGCCACGGTCGATTTCGGCGGGTGAAAAGGGAAAGGCAAAGGTCGGCATTTCCTCGGTTTCGGTGAGCCCGTGGTGCAGCAGATAGGGGTTCAGCATCTTGGCGATTTCATTGGCCCGCGCCTGTGTTGCGGCCGTGACAATGCCCAAGACGCCAACCTCGGCAGGCAATTCATCGCGGGGTTCCAAAGCACCCAAGGTGGCATCCATGCCGATCAGCCTGAGTTCGACGCCGAAGTCGGCCGCGTTCAGTCCCAACCTGTCACGCACCTTGGCCCCGTGTTTGGCGATGATATCGGCGCACCATTCACGGATGTTTTCGACATAGCGGCGGTCGCGGACCAGTGCCAAAAGGATGGTCTGGTAGCCGGTGATCCGCGCGCCTTCCAGCTTGACCGTGTATCGGTCGGAAGGGTGCCAAACCGACCCTTCGCCGCGCACGGATCGATGGTCGAGGGCGGTATAGCGGGTGTCGGTCACGTCCAGATGCCCGCCCGGTTCATAGAGGATGAACGGGTCGGAATTTTCATAGAGCATATGCGCAGACACGGTGCGCGGGGTGCAGACCGCACCCTCGGCCAATGGCGTTACGGTAAAGCCCGACGTGTCGGTTTCGATCCAGATTACACCTGACATCGGCATGGTGGAACAAAGCGCCCCGCATTCCCCGATCTTGGCTGCATGCCATGCGCTGCCAGCGTGATCGCCGCGCATCAGCGGCAGGGCGGCGATGATGGCCGTGTCGGTTGTCCGCCCCGCAATCACGATATCCGCGCCAGTGTTCAAGGCGGCTGCGATCTGTTCGGCGCCAGCAAGCGCCACGATATTTGTGCAGCTGTCGAGGATGCTGTCATCAATCGCAGGTGCGGCGGGCAGGGGGCTAACCTCGCCCTTTGCGAGGGCCGCCTTGATCCGGTCGGCGGGTTGGCCGGATTTCAGAACCGCGATTTTGGCAGACAGGCCAAGTTCGGACAGGATTTCGACGGTGATGTCATACATCCAATCGACGGTGCTATCGGCCCCACATGTGCCAGCCGTGCCGATGACCAGCGGGCAACCTGCGCGGGCCCGTGCCTCTATCAACCCTTTCCATTCGGTCTTGGTCGAGGCGCGGGCATATTTCGACACCCCCCGCCCAAGATAAGAGGGCCCACTGTCGGTGGACCCTCCGTCGATGGCGATCAGATCGGGTCCCATCGCGATCCCTGCGTCAAGCGCTGCCTTGTCATAGCCGAGGCCAAGCGCCCCCGCGGGGATCAGGATACGGGTCATGTCAGTCTTCGATCAGTTGGGGTTTCTTGAGGTAGCGACGCAAGAACATCGGTGCCACAAAGCCCAGCACCGCCGCAATCCAAAGCACGGCTGCAATCGGGGAAGAAAACAGATAAGTCCATTCCCCACCCGACAGCGTCATCGCGTGACGCAGGTTGTTTTCCATCTGATAGCCCAGAAGAATGCCCAGAATGACAGGAACGGTTGGAATATCCATCTTTCGGAAGGCCCAGCCGACCACGCCGAACAGGATCATCAGAACCAGATCGAAATAGCTGCCCGACAGCGAATAGATCCCGACGAAAGAGATCATCGTCACCCCCGGCAAAAGCACCGCAGGGGGCACCATCAGAATCTTGACGAAAATCTTGACCATCGGAACGTTCATCACCAGCAGAACAAAGTTGGCGATCAACAGGGCCGCAATCAGGCCCCAAACAACGTCCGGCCGGTCGCGGAACAGGGTTGGACCGGGGGTGATGTTGAGCGTCATCAGCACGGCCAGCAGCACCGCCGTTGTGCCAGACCCCGGAACACCCAAGGTCAGCATCGGCACCAGCGCCCCGCCAGCGGCGGCATTGTTGCCTGCCTCGGGGGCGGCAACGCCTTTGGACACGCCCGTGCCAAATCCGCCATCCTTACCCGCGATGCTTTTCTCCATCATATAGGTCATGAATGACCCCAACGACGCGCCAGCGCCCGGCAGCACACCTGCGATAAAACCGACAAACGACGAACGCAGCATGGTCCATTTCGTTGCCCAAAGATCGCGCCACGGCACAGTAACTTTGCCCAGCTTGATGCCAAGAGCGGTATCCTTGCCATGGGTTTCGATGAACACGAAAACCTCGGCCACGGCGAAAAGCCCCACAATTGCGACAAGGAAATCGATCCCGTCTGCGAGATGCAGGTTGCCGCCCGTAAATCGGGTAAACCCTGCGTTGTTGTCCAATCCGATCAAGGCGATGGCGAGGCCGATAAAGGCCGCAAGCGCCGCTTTGGCTTGATTGTTCGACGCCATCCCGCCCAGCGTGGCAAAGGCCAACGCATAAAGCGCGAAATACTCCGCCGGACCGAATTTATAGGCGATCCGCGCCAGATAGGGCGCCACTAGCGCCAGCGCGAGCGTTGCAAAGAGCGCCCCCACGAAAGAGGCCACACCTGAAATTACCAGCGCATCCCCCGCGCGGCCATTCTTGGCCATGGGATACCCATCCAGCGTGGTCATCATCGCCGGTTCATCACCGGGGATATTCAGCAGGATCGACGAAATCCGCCCGCCATACATGGCCCCATAATAGACACTCGTCAGCAGAACGAGGGCGGCAGTCGCATCGAGTCCCATCGAAAAGGTGATCGGGATCAGGATCGCCACGCCGTTTGACGGCCCCAGACCGGGCAGGGCGCCGATGATCGTGCCCAGAAAACAGCCGACAACGGCAAGGATCAGGGTAAAGGGTGACAGCGCGATGCCAAAGCCAAGCGCGAGATTAGAAAACAGGTCCATCTGGTGTTCCTTAGCCCATCAGGGCGCGGGGCAGGGCGACAAGGCCAAGACCCAAAGCATATTTGAAAACGACAAACAGTCCGATCGAAAGTCCGATCCCCGTCAGGATCGCAGGGACCTTTCGTGGCGAAATCTGGTAGCTGAGCACACCTGCCGCAATTGCAGTGGGGAACAGGAACCCGAAGGGCCGCAGGGCATAGGCATAGGCGATCAGCACCACAGTCGCGATTGAGAGCGCACCAATGGTCCGCATCTCCGGCCAATCCGGTTCGGCGTCTGGGCGTAGCACGACAAAAACCGCACTGATGATCAACCCTGTCCCGATCACGATGGGAAAGGCCTTGGGCCCGAGTTTGTCAAAGATATTTCCGGCAGGGAGGTTGTAGGCGCTCGCGATTAACGCGAGCGCCACAAGAATAACGACCACCCCGAAGATGCGGTCAGTTTTCATCACTGGATCACACCGATTTCTTTCGAAAGGGCTTCGGTGTCAGCGATCACCTGATCGACCCAGTCCTGGAAGTCGGGGCCGACTTTGGTGAAGGGTGCGAGACCGTTGTCGGTCATTGCCTGCTTCCACTCGTCGCTATCGGCAACGGCTTGCAGCTTTTCGGCCCATGCCATGAATTCATCGTCCGAGATGCCGCCGGGGACATAAAGCCCGCGCCAGTTCACGGCCACCACGTCAAAGCCCTGTTCACGGGCGGTGGGGATGTTTTCAAAGCCGGGAACGCGCTCTTCGGTCAGCACGGCCAGTGCGCGCACTTCGCCCGAGTTGATGAAGCCCACGATTTCCGACATGTCGCCGGTCATGGCTTGGGTAAAGCCACCGATGGTCTGGGTGATCGCATCCGCGCCACCATCAACGCCGATGTATTTGATTGACCCGATGTCGGTAAAGCCTGCAGCCTTCATGACCTGCAGCGGTTTCATGTGGTCAAAGCCGCCAGCAGCCGAACCGCCCGCAAATGCGACCGAACCGGGGTCTGCCTTGATCGCTTCGACCATATCGCCCAGCGACTGGAACGGGCTGTCAGCGGCAACGACGATCACGCCCGGATCCGCACCGATGGCCCCGACCCAACGCACCTGATCGGCGGTTGCTTCGCCAAATGCCTTTTGGGCCAGACGGGTGGTGGTTGCCGAGGATGCGGCGACAATCAGGTCGGCGTCGGTGTTGCGCTCTGCCACAACAGTGGAATAGGCCAGACCGCCGCCGGCGCCGGCAAGGTTGGTCACCTGAACGGGTGCCGATACCTGACCGATGTCAAACAGGATCTTGCCGACCTGACGGCAGGTGAAATCCCAGCCGCCGCCGGGGTTGGCGGGGGCGATGCATTCGGTCGCGAAAGCCGAGCCTGCTACAAAGGTAAATGCGGCGCTGGTCAGCAGCGCACGGATGGTTTTTGTCATTGTGTCCTCCCTAGGAACTTTGGTCGTGCCGGGAGGATGGCAAAACTGCCCAGATATCCCCCCCTTGCAGAGCCGAAGTTTCGCGGACAACCTGACACCAACCTGTCATGTTCGGAAAAAGTAGGGGTCGGTCCTTTTGCGGTTTTTGCTGGTTGAAGATAATCGTGACCTCGCGCAATCCGTTCAGGCGCGGATGTCGCTGGATGGGCATGGCGTCGACTGGGCCGCGTCATTGGCCGAGGCCGAGGACCATCTTGCCGCTGCGACCTATGACCTGATCCTGCTGGATATCATGCTCCCCGATGGCGATGGTCGCGACTTTCTTGCCGCCCACAGACGCGCGAAACGGGATACGCCGGTGATCGTGATGACCGCCCGTTCTGCCGTATCGGACCGAGTGGCGCTGTTGGATACCGGCGCAGATGACTATGTCACAAAGCCGTTCGATTTCAATGAACTAGAGGCACGGGTCCGTGCGGTTCTGCGCCGTCGCGGCGGTGCCGCGCAAACGCTGCAGACCTATGCCGACCTGACCTTTGATCCGCTGACCGCGACCCTGACAGTGGCGGGCGAGGCGCGGGAACTACGGAACCGCGAATTGCGCCTGTTCGAAATCCTTCTGGCCGGACCCGACCGGATTTTCAGCAAGACGCAATTGGTCGACCGCCTGTTTTCGGCAGCGGAATCCGTGACCGATAATGCGATCGAGGTTTATGTTGGCAGGCTCCGCCGCAAGCTTGAGGGGAGCCGCGCGCGGATCGAAACTGTGCGCGGGGTCGGTTACCGGCTGACCCAGTCATGAGAACGCTGCGCCTGTCAGGATCGATTCGGCGTCGGATGGTGATCCAGCTTTTGCTGGTCGCGGCGATTCTCTCGGCGCTGCTTTATCTCTCGGTCCGTTCGGTCGCCTTTTCCGCCGTTGAAACGACGCAGGACCGGATTTTGGGGGCGGCAACACTCGCCATTGCCGAAGAATTGCGTGGCGGGGCCGAAGGCGTTTCGGTCGATATCCCCTATGCCGCCTTTTCGATGCTGGGCGCGATTGGCGAGGATCGGGTGTTCTATCGTATCCTGATCGCTGGCGAAACGGTGACCGGATATGACGACCTTCCCCTGCCGGAAAACCCACCCGAAGGCTTGGACCCGACCTTCTATTCCGTCGCCTATCAAGGCGAAAAGGTGCGGGTATCGGCGGCCTATCGGTCGGTTCTGGTGGCCCGCAAACCGACCGAGGTTCTGGTTCTGGTCGCCCAGACCCGCAGCGTTCAGGCCGAAATCGTGGCGCGTCTTGCCAATCAGGCCGCGGCCCTTGGTCTTGGGTTTTTCGCGGTTGCCGCCCTTTTGTCGATCGCGACGGGGCGGTCTGTCCTGCAACCCGTCCAACGTTTGGCCGAGGCCGTCGGGCGGCGCGGCCCAAATGATCTGCGCCCCGTCGCCCGCCCCGTGCCCGAGGAATTGGGGCCTTTGGTTGCGGCTTTGAATGGATTCATGATGCGCCTTTCCGGGGCGCTTAGCCGGACCGAAACCTTTATTGCCGAAGCCGCGCATCATATTCGCACGCCTTTGACGTCCTTGCGGATGCAGGCCGAAATCGCGCTCCGTCAGACCGAAGACGAAGAGGTTCGCAAGACCCTGCGCGCGATGATCCGGTCGGTCGATGACAGCGCGCGGTCGGCGGGGCAATTGCTGGATCATGCGGCAGTGATCTATCGCACCGACCAACGCAGCGAGGAAACCATTGATCTTTGGCCCTTGGTGGAAGGTCTGGTCGACAGTTTCCGTCCCTTGGCGGAAATGCGCGATGTCGAATTGCACACCATTGCCCCGCCCGAAGGAATGACCCTAGTCGCGGACCGCGTTCTTTTGGAAAGCGCGATCCGTAATCTGGTGGATAATGCTATCAAATATTCCTTTGCCGATGGTCTGGTCGAGGTCGGGCTGCACCGCGAGGGCCAGATGGCGCATATCTGGGTCCATGATCGCGGTCGGGGTCTTTCCGGCGTGCGGGCAAGCGAATTGATGGTGCGGTTTCAACGCGGCAGCAATGTAGAGGATGTCATCGGATCGGGCCTTGGCCTGACCATCGTGCGCGAGGTCGCAGCCGCTGCCGGTGGCAATTTCAAGCTTGGCGAAAGAGAGGGGGGCGGAACATGCGCGGATTTGTATTTGCCATTGTCGGACTGATTGCCCTGGCCGCGTCGCAGGCGGCCGGATTCGAGGTTGAGGAAGAGCGCGACTTTCCGTCACTTGCCGACGAATCCGCCGTTTTGTCGATCTTGTCGACCACTGACAGCACCGTTTTCACCCCCTTGATCCTCGCCTATCAACAAGCGAACCCCACAGTTCGCGTGACCTATACCGTGGCCAGCACGACCGAGGTCTATTCTGCCCTGCACGAAGAAAAGGCGGCCTTTGATCTGGCGGTATCTTCGGCCATGGATCTGCAGATGAAACTGGCCAATGACGGCGACGCGCTTTCGCATCAATCGGCAATGACCAGCGCCTTGCCCGCATGGGCGCGGTGGCGGGACCAGTTGTTCGGCTTTTCGCAAGAACCGGTAGTGCTGTTGGTGTCGCAAAAGGCCCTGGCCGGATTGAACCTGCCGGAAACCCGCGCCGATCTGATCGCCCTCATGCGCGAAAACCCCGACAGGTTCAGGGGCCGCATCGGCACCTATGACCCGACCCGCTCAGGCGCCGGATACCTTTTCGCGACGCAAGATGCCCGTCAGTCCGACACGTTCTGGCGGCTGTCCGAGGTGATGGGAAACCTTGATACCAAGCTTTATACTGGCACCTCGGATATGATCGCGGGTCTCTTGGTCGGGGATATCGACATGGCCTATAATGCGCTGGGGTCCTATGCGGCGGCCTCTCTTGCGCCCGGCGGGGATGTCCAGATCATCGAATTGCAGGATTTTACCCATGTTTTGCTGCGCACAGCGTTGATCCCCGCGCAGGCGCGCGACCCTGACTTGGGCGGCGGGTTCCTTGATTTTCTGTTGTCGAACGCAGGCCAGACTTTGCTGGAACAAACCGCAGGTCTGCCGCGGATAAACGAAGCCGCGCTGGCTGCGGGGTCGCATCTGCGCCCGATCCGCATTGATCCGGGATTGCTAGTCTTTGTTGACCCTTTGAACCGGCAACGGTTCCTACGGGAATGGACGGCGGCCGTGATCCAGCCCTAGGGTTTGGTAACAACGACCGTTTGCTGCAGGGTTCCGGTGGCACGGTCATAGATCAGGATCTGGTCATTGTCCGTCACAACGGCAAACCAGTCTGTCCCTTGGGTGAATGATGTCGCCGACACCCCGTCTGGGAGGGTGATCCGGTCGGGCAGGGGCAGGGGGTCTGCATTCAGCCTCATGACAAGGGCGGCAATAAGCACTAGGAAGCCCGCAACCATCACCACGGTCAGCACTGTCACCAGCCGTTTGAGATAACGCAGGTGCGGCGGCAGGGTGGAATCGTCGTCCGGAGCCTGATCCATGGCCATTGCTACTATATCCTTTGTCATCGCCGCCGATCCGGCGCCCCGCCTTGATAAGACGCTTGCCCGCGATGTGCCAGAGCAAGCGGACCTGAGCCGGTCGCGGCTGGGCCGATTGATCGAACAAGGGGCGGTGCGCATCAATGGCGCCGTGGTCACCGATCCGAAATTCAAAGCTACCGAAGGGGATACTGTCGACATTGCGGTCGAGGAAGCCGTCGAAAGCCATATCGTTGCCGAAGACATCGCGCTGGATATCCTGTTCGAGGATGACGACCTGATCGTCCTGAACAAACCCGCCGGAATGGTGGTGCACCCGGCCCCCGGCACGCCGGGCGGGACACTGGTCAATGCCTTGATCCACCACTGTGGCGAAACCCTTTCGGGGGTGGGCGGCGAAAAACGCCCCGGCATCGTGCACCGGATCGACAAGGAAACCAGCGGGCTTTTGGTTGTGGCGAAATCCGACCGTGCCCACCACGGACTGGCCGCCCAATTCGAAAAGCATAGCGTCGAACGGCATTACCTTGCGGTCTGCTACGGAATGCCTGACCAGAACGATCCCCGCGTTCATGGGATCAAAGGGGTGAATTTCGAACCGGGAAATATCCTCAAGATCCAGACCTTTCTGGACCGGCACCGGACCGACCGGCAGCGGCAGGCCGTCAGCTTTACCCATGGCCGCCATGCTGTAACGCGGGCGCGGATCATCCAGACGCTGGGAACGCCGCCGGTTGCCGCCCTGATCGAATGCTGGCTTGAAACTGGCCGGACCCATCAGATCCGCGTGCATATGGCCCATGTCGGTCACGGGCTGATCGGCGATCCGACCTATGGCGGGCGGCGTAAACTGGCGGAAAAATCGGTTGGGGCAGCCGGTCAACTTGCAGCGATAGAGTTCCCACGGCAGGCCCTGCACGCCGCCACCTTGGGATTTGTCCACCCTGTCACGCAGGAAACGATGCGGTTCGAAGCCCCGTTGCCGCAGGATATGGTCGACCTTCTGGTCGCTTTGGGCGCCGAAATGGAAGAAACCTGATCGAGGTCAGATTTACATGATCCCATCTGCGTGAGCGCGCAGAAACAATCCTTCAATCCCGACAGAAGCGGGTTCATATTACGTTCAAGATTTCGCGCTACAGGGCCTTGAAGCCTATTGGTAGCGCCACCATATGGATGTTAAGCCCTTATACATAAGGAGGGGGGACATATGAGTTCATACGCAAATCTGCCCGCACCAAGCCCGGAACAGGGTCTGAACCGTTACCTGCAGGAAATCCGCAAGTTCCCGATGCTGGAACCGGAAGAAGAATACATGCTGGCCAAACGCTGGGTCGACCACGAAGACAGCGCCGCCGCGCACCGCATGGTCACGAGCCACCTGCGCCTCGCGGCCAAGATCGCGATGGGCTATCGCGGCTATGGCCTGCCGCAGGCCGAGGTCGTGTCCGAAGCGAACGTGGGCCTGATGCAGGCGGTCAAACGCTTTGACCCCGAAAAGGGTTTTCGCCTTGCGACCTATGCAATGTGGTGGATCCGCGCTTCGATCCAGGAATATATCCTGCGGTCGTGGTCCTTGGTCAAACTTGGCACCACGTCGGCCCAGAAAAAGCTGTTCTTTAACCTGCGCAAGGCCAAAGCCCGCATCGGTGCCCTAGAAGAAGGCGACCTGCGCCCCGAAAATGTGGCCAAGATTGCCCATGATCTGGGTGTGACCGAAGAAGAGGTCGTATCGATGAACCGGCGTCTGTCGGGCGGCGATGCGTCGCTCAACGCGATGGTCGGGTCCGATGGTGAAAGTGCGACCCAATGGCAGGATTGGCTCGAAGATGACAGCGCCAATACCGCCGGCGATTACGAAGAACGGGACGAAATGGAAGGCCGCCGCGCCCTTTTGGCCGAGGCGATGGATGTCCTGAACGACCGCGAAAAGGACATTCTGATCCAGCGCCGTTTGCAGGATGAAACAGTCACGCTCGAAGATCTTTCGGCGCAATACGACGTTAGCCGCGAACGTATCCGCCAGATCGAAGTGCGCGCCTTTGAAAAGCTGCAAAAGCGGATGCAGGACCTTGCCCGCGAAAAGGGCATGCTGACCCTCGCATAAACGCGACAGGTTCTGGTGACGGGCGGTCCGGGTTGGGCCGCCCGTTTCCGTTTCAGCGCAAAGTGGATTGATCCTGATGCCCCGTGGGGGTAAGTGCCGTTGATCTAACAAGGGGCACGCGACCATGAAAATGCATGAAACCTTTATCAAGCCGATGCATCCCGAGGGCCGCAAGTTCGTGGCGATCTTTGCTGCCGTCGCCTTGGTTCTGTATTGGATATGGACACCCTTGGGGCTTGTCGGGCTGGGCCTGACAGTCTGGTGCTATTATTTCTTTCGTGACCCGATCCGGCACGTTCCGCAGGCCGAAGGGCTGCTGGTAAGCCCCGCTGACGGGATCGTGTCGCTGATCGAAATGGCATCACCGCCCCCCGAGCTTGGGCTTGGGCCAGAACAGCTTTTGCGGGTTTCGGTGTTCATGTCGGTCTTTAACGTCCACATCAACCGCGCCCCGGCTGCGGGTCGTGTGGTCAAGATGGCCTATCACGCTGGCCAGTTCCTGAATGCCTCGTTTGACAAGGCGTCGGAATTGAATGAACGCGCGTCGATGGTGATCGAGATGGAGGACGGGCGCAATCTGCCCGTGGTTCAGATTGCGGGTCTTGTCGCGCGTCGGATCATGCCCTTTACCGAAGAAGGCCAGATGCTGCGCCGTGGGGAACGGTTCGGTCTGATCCGCTTTGGCAGCCGTGTTGATATCTACCTTCCTTCAGGCGTTGCCCCGCTGGTGGCACTGGGCCAGACAATGATCGCGGGCGAAACCGTAATTGCGGACCTGTCCAGCGACCAACCCCGCCGGATGGGGCAGGCGGAATAATGGCCACGCCGCGTGAATCCCGTCGCGGGGGGATGACCTCTCTGCCGCAGATGTTGCCCAATATCATGACGTTGATGGCGATCTGCGCGGGGCTCACGGCCATCCGCTTTGCCGTGCAGGGGCGTTTTGACCTTGCGGTGTCGCTGATCCTTGTGGCGGCGGTTCTGGACGGGCTGGACGGCAGACTTGCGCGGATGCTCAAGACAGAAAGCCAGATCGGGGCCGAACTCGATAGCCTTGCCGATTTCGTGAATTTCGGCGTGGCACCGGGGTTATTGGTCTATCTATGGGCGCTGCAGGATGCCCGCAGCGAAGGCTGGATCGCCGTGCTGATCTATGTGATCTGCTGCGTGATGCGGCTCGCGCGTTTCAACGTCGACAGCCGTAACCCCGAAATGCAGACGCAAGCCCGCAAAGGTTTTGTCGGGGTCCCATCTCCGGCAGGGGCGCTTTTGGTCCTGACGCCGTTCTTTATCTGGCGTGAATTCCCTGGGCTGTCAAAAGCACCAGAACTGGTTGTCGTGGTGGTGCTGATTGGCGTGGGTTTCCTGTTGATCAGCCGGATACCGACACCATCGCTCAAGTCGGTTTCGATCCCCGCAGGCAAGGTACGGTATTTGATGGTTGGCCTTGTCGCTGTGGTGGCCGCGGCCTTTACCTGGCCTTGGGCTGTGCTGTCGATTGCGGCGCTGGGTTATTTCGGCTTGGTGCTGGTGCAGGCCGTCCGGTCATTGCGCGGGAAAACCGAAACCCACCTTGAATGAACCCTTTCCCGCGCTGTCCGCTCTGCTAGTCTGGGCGCGTCAGCAAGGGAGAGCACGACATGACCAAAGCGGTACGCTGGGGCATTCTGGGCGCGGCCAAATTCGCACGCGAACATATGGCGCGGGCCATTCACGCCGCAGAGGGCGCGGATTTTGCAGCCATCGCGACATCCGACCCCGCCAAGGCCGCACCGTTTCGGGCCTTTGCCCCGAATATTCGGGTCCACCTCGACTATGACGCTCTTTTGGCGGACCCTGACATCGACGCAGTCTATATCCCGCTGCCCAACCACATGCATGTGGAATGGACGCTCAAGGCGCTGAAGGCGGGCAAGCATGTTCTGACCGAAAAGCCGATCGCGATGAACGCAGGCGAATTCGATGCGCTGATCGCGGCGCGGGATGCATCGGGCCTGCTGGCGGCAGAGGCCTATATGATCGTTCACCATCCGCAATTCGTCCGTGCGCGCGAAATCGTGCAATCGGGCGCGATTGGTAAACTGGTGCATGTGAATGCGGTGTTCAGCTATAACAACGCCTCGGATACCGGAAATATCCGAAACCGACCGGAAACCGGAGGCGGTGCCTTGCCGGATATCGGCGTATATACATTCGGGTCGGCTCGGTTCGTGACGGGTGAAGAACCGGTTTCGGTCGATTATGCCAATATCCGGTTCGAAAATAATGTGGACGTGTTCAACCAGATCGCGGCGACATTCCCGTCGTTCACCTATTCGGCGGTCGTGTCGATGCGGATGTTCCCGCGGCAGGAAATCTCTTTCCATGGGGACAAGGGCATTCTGACCGTGACCTGCCCGTTCAACGCAGCGGTCCATGATCAGGCGGAACTGCGTCTGGAAAATGCGGATAAGGTTGTGACAACCGAAAGGTTCCCCGGCGTGAATCATTACGTCCATCAGGTAGAGAATTTCTGCAAATCAGTGACCCAAGGCCGCCCCTATCCCTGCCCCTTGGAATTCAGCCGTGGGACGCAGGCGATGATCGACATGTGTTTTGCGGCAGCCGATGGCAGGTGAAATACACATCCATTTGACGCCGCCCGTGTTTGCAGCGGCGGCAACCAATCCGAACCAGTTTTATGGAAAACTGGCCGAAGGGCTGACGACACGCGGGGCGACTGTTCGCATCGTCGAAAGGTCGCCTATTTTTCTGCCCCCTGACCCCGAGGATGGAAATTTCCATTTTGTACACGAAGGGCTCGCCCGGCAGGGCAATCTGCTGAACACCGGTTTGGCCTATGTCTTTCCGTTTTGGTACGCCGATCCGCAGGGGGTTTATGATCTGTCCTCTGTGGCTGCGATGGAATTTGACCCTGAAACGATTGATGCCGAAGCCGCGCGCGGCTTTGCCCGTCGGTTGCGGACGCGGATCGTCGGCGGGCGGATTTCGCGCTATGATCAAAAGCCCGAGGTGACAGAGTTCACCGGTGGCCACATCGCCGTCTTTTTGCAAGGCGACACGGATATCGCGGACCGGGGGCGGTTCATGTCATCGGCCAAGATGATGCGGACCGTTCTGGCCGCGTCGCGTGGGCGCGAGGTGCTGATAAAACCGCACCCGCGCGGTATGACCCGGCAAGAGGCGCAGGTGCTCGATCAACTCGTTGGCAAGTTCAGCAATGTGCGGATGGTTGACGCCAATGTCCACGATGTGCTGTCGGGCGCTGCGGTGACGGTGTCGATAAACGCGACAGCGTCCTTCGAAGGGTTGATCCATGGCGTCCCTGCGATCCTGTGCGGGCGGTCAGGTTTCGGCCATTGCGCGACTATTTGCGAAACGCCTGATCAGCTTCTCAAGACTATCGCCCAAGCCAAGTTCAAGCCGGGGCCAATTGCCAAGTTTCTCTATTGGTTTTTGGGGCAGCAGATGTTGAACGCCGGGTCCGATGATATGTTGGACCATGTCATTGACCGGATCCGGTTGCAGGGCGTCACACTGTTCGAATTTGGCCTTTAGCCACTTGTTTCCCGTGCGCGCACTTCCCATGTAAAGGGTGTTAACACCTTTGACAGTGGGGGCCGAAATGCCAATGCCTGATCCGAATAATACCGAACCTGTGACGCTCGAAGAACCGGGTGGTGGCGAAAACGAAAGCCTTTGGATGCGGCTTGTCTGGATGATCCTGATCGCGATCATGATCTCTTTGGCGCAGACAGTGCTGGGCGTCGTGACCCTGATCCAGTTCGTGATTATGCTTTTGTCCAAGGGCACGCCGAATGAACGGCTGGCCGAATTCGGCACGGGCTTGGGGATCTGGATCGCCAAAGCGGCCCGCTATCAGACCGCGGGCAGCAACACCCGCCCCTGGCCCTGGACGGAACTGGACTAAGGCGAGGAGGGGGGCTCTGCCCCCTCTGGCCTGACGGCCATTCACCCCCGGGATATTTAGGGGCCTCTGAGAAAGTCAGAGGCTAAGGCGCAGGATGTGCTGTGGCCCGGAACGGCCTTTGTGGTAAAGGGCGCCCAAGTCCGTCCAGCCATTTTGCAGATAGCTGCGGTGTGCGACGCCGTTGTCGCAGTTTACCGTCAAATAAAATTGGGTTTGCGCGGGGTATTGTGCAGCCAGATAGCCGGGCAGGGCGCGAAGCGCGGCCGCGCCGTAACCGCGCCACTGATATTGCGCCCCGATCAGAAACCCGCGCAGGCCAAAGGCGCCGTCCTCGGCAAAATCGTGATCAGGCGCGTAGCCGCGGTCGATTTTGAAAAAACCGACGGCTTGGTCGCCGTGCAGAATACAGTGGAAATCGGCGAGGGGGTTAGGGTCGCCGACCATATCCGAAATCTTGCCCACAAAGGCATCCTGCCCCAGCCCGAGGGTCAGGTGCAGGACTTGGCCCGCATCGGCGCGGGGCAGGGGCGCAAGGGTGATCACCCCTCCATCGCCTCCAACTCGTCGATCATGCCTTCGATCATCGACAGGCCCTTGTCCCAGAATTTGGGGTCGCTGGCGTCGAGGCCGAAGGGCGCCAGCAGGTCTTTGTGGTGTTTCGACCCGCCCGCCTTGAGCATGTCGAAATATTTGTCTTCGAACCCCGGTTTGCCTTCTTCGTAAACCGCATAGAGCGCGTTCACGAGCCCGTCGCCGAAGGCATAGGCGTAGACGTAGAAGGGCGAGTGGACGAAATGCGGGATATAGGCCCAGAAGGTCTGGTAACCGTCAAAGAAGTCAAACGCATCGCCAAGGCTTTCGGCCTGAACCGACATCCAGAGCGCGTTGATGTCTTCTGGTGTCAGTTCGCCCTGCCGCCGCGCCGCGTGGAGTTTGCATTCGAAGTCATAGAACGCGATCTGGCGCACGACCGTGTTGATCATGTCTTCGACCTTGCCTGCGAGCATCACCTTGCGTTCGTTCTGGTCCTTGGCGCCCGCCAGCAGTTTGCGGAAGGTCAGCATTTCGCCAAACACGCTGGCGGTTTCGGCAAGGGTCAACGGGGTCGAGGACAACAATTCACCCTGACCTGCCGCCAGCACCTGATGCACCCCATGCCCCAGTTCATGCGCCAGCGTCATCACATCGCGCGGTTTGCCGAGGTAGTTGAGCATGACGTAAGGGTGCACCGTGGTCACGGTCGGATGGGCAAAGGCGCCGGGGGCCTTGCCGGGTTTTACGCCAGCGTCGATCCAGCCCTTTTTGAAGAAAGGTTCGGCCAATTCGGCCATCCGCGGGTCAAAGGCCGCATAGGCGTCGGTCACGATCTTTTCGGCCTCGTCCCAGCCCACCACGCGGTCGCTTTCCATCGGCAGGGGCGCGTTGCGGTCCCAGACCTGCAGCGTATCGAGGCCGAGCCATCGCGCTTTCAGCCGGTAATAGCGGTGCGACAGGCGCGGGTAGGCGTTGACCACTGCATTGCGCAGGGCCTCCACCACCTCGGGTTCGACATGGTTGGACAGGTGCCGTGCGGTTTGCGCCGTGGGGAAGCCCCGCCAGCGATCCTCGATCTCTTTTTCCTTGGCAAGCGTGTTGTGGACGCGTGCGAAGGTTTTGATATTGTTCGAAAATACGCGGGACAGTTCATGGGCTGCATGTTCGCGCTTGGCGCGGTCCTGTTCCGTCATCTGGTTCAGGATGGTTTCGATGTTCACCTCTTCGCCGTCCAGATCGAATTCCAGACCGGCGATGGTTTCATCGAACAGTTTGTTCCATGCACTCGCCCCGACAACCGAAGCGTCGTGCAGGAATTTTTCCAGCTCGTCCGAGAGCTGATAGGGCTTCATCGACCGCATCCGGTCCATCACCGGTTTATAGCGGGCGAGATCGGCATTGGCGGCCATCAGGCGGGCATAGTGATCATCGTCGAGCCGGTTGAATTCGAGGCTCCAGAACACCAGCGGGGTCGTGAAATTGGTGATCTTGTCCTGACAGTCGGACATGAATTTGGCGCGGTCGCTGTCCATCGTCATCTGGTAATAGCGCAGACCGGCAAAGGACATGATCCGACCTGCGATGACGTCGATCGCTTCGTAGTCCTGCACCGCCTTCAACATGCCGGCGGCATCCAGCGTTGCCAGTTTGCCTTCGTAGGTGGCGGCGAATTCGGCGCAGGCCGTTTCCAGCCAGCCCATGTCATGGGTCAGTTGGTTGCTGTCAGGCGCGGAATACAGATCCGACAGGTCCCATTCCGGCAATTTGCCCAGATCCTTGCCGCCGCTTGTATTGGCGTCGAAAACGGGGGTGTGTTGTCCGAAAATCTTGGTCATTTCTGCGCCCTTTTGCGAATATGTCAGACCCTAGATAGGCCCAAGGTTCGGCAGATGCCAGACCGGCGCTTGTCAATTCTTGGTTCGGATCAGGCGGCGATGGGCGAGGTGCTGAAAAACTGCCCGAGGTCGTCGAAAATCTGCTGACGGACATCGGGGCGTTCCATCAACACCTCGTGTTTGCAGCGATCCAGAATTTCCAGCCGACCATTGGGCCACTTTGCCATGCGCTGGCGGATGGCGGCAGGATCAACAATGGATTCCTCGGTTCCGAGCCAGGTGACACAAGGCACATGCGGCGATCTTTGATGGGCGAGGAACCGCATTTCGCGCAGCGCCTCGTTCAGCCAGCGGATCGTCGGGCCGCCCAGCCCGAGTTCCGACCGCGCCCGCACCTGACCGACCATATAGGCATACATGTCAGGGTCGTTGGTCAGCGGGTTGTCAGCGAATGCGGTGGTCGTCATCAGACTTTTGCTGCTTTGTCCGGGGGAAACCGACGTGCCAAAGCCCGCATGGGCGCCAATGGTCGACACGCCCCATGCGACGCCCCGTAGGACCGGGGACATCTTGATCCCCCACATCGGCGCGGAAAAAGACGCGGCTGCGACAGGCAGACCATTGTGCAAGGCACGCAGGCCGATGCAGCCGCCCATCGAATGGGCCAGTAGGTAAAAGGGTTCGGGCAGACCGATAGCGCGCGCATGGCCGACCATGGCAGCCACATCCCGTTGATAGTCGGTAAATTGTCCGACATGCCCCAGATCGGTATTGTCGATCAACCGGTCGGCAAGTCCCTGACCGCGCCAGTCAATCACCAGCGTTGCAAGGCCACGGGACAAAAGCTCATCCGCGTCCTTGCCGTATTTCTCGATATATTCGGTGCGGCCGGGAAACAGCAGAACCGTTCCCTTGGCCGTGTCGTTGGTCCAATGTGCCACCCGCAGGCGGACCCCATCGTCCGCATGAATCCAATAGGCGGTTCCGGTTTCCCGCGCCTGAGCAAGATCGGAATAAAACGGAGCCGCCGACGACATCAGGACAGAACCCCAGCCAGTTTCATGGCCATGCCCATATCCCCGTCGACCGACAGTTTTCCGGTCATGAACGCCGCGGTTGGGTTCATATTGCCGGACAGAATGTCCTGAAACGTGTCAGCCGAGGCGCTGAGTGTCACGTCCGCGTCTGCGTCCGATGCACTGGCCCCGTTCGCGTCGATGATCACCGCGCCTTCGCCTTCGATCACGAATTTGGCCACGCCGTCGAATGCGGCGCCGCCCAGTTTTTCGTTCAGCGCTGCCACGGCGGCGGTCACGATATCGCTCATCTACCTTGTCCTTTCGGTCATGTGATCTTTGGCCCTCTGGTGAATGCCAAAGATTGGGTTACAATCAGGTTTATGAGCACTCTGGCGCAGTCTTTCAAACCTATCGTAACGGCACTTTTGCTGTCAGTCGGGATTTCCATACCGGTTTGGGCACAAGATGCAGAGGTCGAGCCCCTCTTTCAACAACTTGCCGAGGCAACCGGCGAGGAGTCGCCGCAGATCGAGTCGCAGATTCTCGATATCTGGTCAAAATCCGGGTCCGCCGCGATCGATCTGCTAGTGCGCCGCGGGCAAGAGGCACTTGATGCGGGGGATTATGCCGCTGCAATCGAACATTTTACGGCCGTTGTCGATCATGCGCCGGATTTCGCCGAAGGTTACAACGGGCGGGCTACGGCCTATTATTTTGCAGGTCTGATCGGCCCGGCGCTCGACGATATTCGGCAGACGCTGGTGCTGAACCCGCGTCATTTCGGGGCCTTGCGCGGCTTTGGCGCGATCCTTGAACAATTGGGGCAGGATGAACAAGCGCTCGAGGTTTACGGCAAGGTGCTTGCGCTTTCGCCCCATGCGCCCGATATGGAGGAAGCCGCCGAGCGGCTGGAACAAAAGCTGTTGGGGCGGTCGCTGTAACCTTGCGACCTGACTGACCCTGATCCGGGACAAAGACGATGACGACCAATTCCCGGATAACCGCCGTTCTGGGGCCGACGAATACCGGCAAGACCCATTATGCGATCGAACGGATGCTGCTGCACCGGACCGGCATTATCGGATTGCCGCTGCGCCTTTTGGCGCGCGAGGTTTATGACCGGATCGTCGCCATGCGCGGCCCCAATATCGTGGCACTTGTGACCGGCGAAGAACGGATCGTTCCGGACCGCGCCCAATATTGGGTCTGCACGGTCGAGGCGATGCCCGAAGGGATGGGCTGTGATTTTCTGGCCATCGACGAAATCCAGTTGTGCGCCGATCCCGAACGCGGACATGTGTTTACCGACAGGCTGCTCCATGCCCGCGGATTGCAGGAAACGCTGTTCATGGGGTCCGAAACCATGCGGTCCGCAATCGCCGCGCTGGTCCCCAAGGCGCAATTCATGCGCAAGGACCGTTTTTCGACGCTGACCTATTCAGGTTCGAAAAAGATAAACCGAATGCCACCGAGAACTGCGATTGTCGGGTTTTCAGTTGAAAATGTATATGCGATTGCCGAACTCTTGCGCCGCACACATGGCGGGGCCGCGGTTGTGATGGGGGCCTTGTCGCCGCGAACCCGCAATGCGCAGGTGGCGATGTATCAGGCAGGCGAGGTTGATTTCCTTGTTGCCACCGATGCCATCGGGATGGGGTTGAACCTCGACATCGATCATGTCGCGTTTTCGTCGCTGTCGAAATTCGATGGCCACCGGATGCGGTATCTACAGCCCGATGAACTTGCCCAGATCGCCGGGCGGGCAGGGCGGCACAAAAACTCTGGCACCTTTGGGGTGACCGGCGAAGCGCATGAGCTGGACGAAGACGTGGTCGAGGCGATTGAATCGCACCAGTTCCGGCCGGTCAAAAAACTGTTCTGGCGCAACACCGCCCTGCAATTCGGATCTATCAAGCGGCTTTTGCAGACGCTCGAGGAACGGACAGATAACCCTTGGCTGAGCCGCGTGCGGGAATCCGATGATCTGGCGGCGCTGCGCAGCCTGTCCACCGATGCCGAGGTTCTGGCGCGGGCCAGCGATGGGCGGTCGGTGCAACTGTTGTGGGATGCCTGCCGTATTCCCGATTTCCGTGGCGTATCGCGGCAGGAACACGCCAATCTGGTCCGCGAGATTTTCATTTTCCTGCACCAGCGCGGCAAAGTTCCGCAAACATGGTTCGCCGAACAGGTTCGCAAACTGGACCGGACAGACGGCGACATCGATACTTTGTCAAAACGGCTCGCTTTTATTCGCACTTGGACTTATGTCGCGCAGCGAAATGGTTGGGTCGAGTTCGATTCCCATTGGCGGGGGGAAACCCGCGCTGTAGAAGACCGATTGTCGGATGCGCTGCACAGCGCCCTGACGCAAAGATTTGTGGACCGGCGGACGAGCGTTCTCCTTCGCCGGCTCAAACAGAAGGAGAGCCTTGTGGCCGAGGTGAACGATAAGGGTGAAGTGACCGTCGAAGGCGAATTCGTCGGTCGTCTTGAGGGGTTCCGTTTCCGGATGGACAAAGTCGGGAGCACGGACGAAGCCAAGACCCTGCGTCAGGCGTCGGTCCAGTCGCTGGCCCCGCATTTTGTCCTGCGCGCGGACCGTTTCTATAACGCCCCCGATACGGAAATCGACTTTACCGAACAGGGTGGCCTTATGTGGGGCGATCAGGCGGTCGGCAAACTGGTCGCGGGTCCCGATGCCCTGCGCCCGCAGGTCGAAGCCTTTGTCGACGAAGAGGCCGGTGCTGATGTCACCGCCAAGGTCCAGCGCCGCTTGCAGCATTTCATCGACCGCAAGGTTGCGGCCCTGTTCGAACCCTTGCTGGCGCTTGGCCGTGACGAGGCCCTGACCGGCCTTGCCCGTGGATTTGCCTTCCGCCTGACCGAAGCGCTGGGGATTATCCCGCGCAACGAAATTGCCGATGACGTCAAGGCGCTGGATCAAGAGGCCCGCGGTGTTTTGCGCAAGCATGGCATCCGTTTTGGCCAGTTCACGATCTTTATGCCGGCGCTGTTGAAACCCGCGCCGACCCGTCTGCGGCTGGTTCTTTGGTCGCTGTCCAAGGGGCTTCAGGAATTCCCCGAAGCGCCGCCGCCCGGATTGGTCACCGTTCCCACCGTCGAAGGTCTGGAACCGGGCACCTATGCCATGGCGGGCTACCGCGCATCCGGCGCCCGCGCGATCCGCATCGACATGCTGGAACGCCTTGCCGATATGATCCGCGATAAGGACAGCAAAGCCGGGTTCGAAGCCAATGCCGATATGCTGTCGATCACCGGTCTGGGCCACGACCAATTCGCCGATCTGATGGCGGGACTTGGCTACAAGTCGGAAAAGGGTGAACGCGTCAAGGTCAAGGCCGCCAAGGTTGAAACCCCCGCACCCGTCACCGATGGCCCTGTTAACCCGATCCCCGAAGGCGAAAGCGTCGAAAAGGCCCCCGAACTCGAGGCCGAAGATGCCGCACCCGAGATGGAGGTTTTCTATACCTTCACATGGGGCGGTCGCCCCGATCGTGCCGCGCGCGCGCCCCGCCCCGAAGGTGGTCAGCGCCGTCCGCAAGGGCAAAAGCGTGCCGATGGCGATGCGCCCCGCGGCGATCGCAAAGGCGGAAAAGGGCCCAAGGGCAAGGGCGGCAAAGGTGGTCGTCGCGACGAAGAGCATAAGCCCAAGTCGTTCGAAGCCCGCCCGCAGCGCGAGAAAAAAGTCGATCCCGACAATCCCTTTGCGGCATTGGCGGCCCTCAAGCTCAAGTGACGACCGACCCACGACCAACCATCCGCGTGGACAAATGGCTATGGCATGCGCGCTTTTTTAAGGCGCGCACGCAGGCCACGGCTGTGGTCGCGGCTGGCAAGGTCCGGATTGATGGAGTCGTGATATCTAAACCTGCGCGGACCGTGGGCCCGGGGGATGTGCTGACCTTCGTCAAAGAAGGCGACGTCAAAGTCGTGCGAATCCTTGGCTGTGGCGAACGGCGCGGCCCCGCGCCCGAGGCACAGGCGCTTTACGAAGATATGTCGCCGCCGCCTGCGGAAAAACCTCCTCAGAACCCCGGATTTGATGGAACAGGCAGACCGGGCAAGAAGGAACGGCGGAACATGGCGTCGCATCTGGCGTCGAGGACGGATTTCGACCTTGAATGACGCCTCTGTCTGGCCTAGCTAGACGCCCGACAGCTATTGAGATGACACCATGACCTATATCGTCAACGACAACTGCATCGCCTGCAAATACACCGACTGCGTCGAGGTATGCCCCGTGGATTGCTTCTACGAAGGCGAAAACATGTTGGTTATCCATCCCGACGAATGCATCGACTGCGGCGTCTGCGAACCCGAATGCCCCGCCGATGCGATCCGTCCCGATACCGAACCGGACATGGAAAAATGGGTCGAGTTTAACCGCAAATACGCGGAAATGTGGCCTGTCATCGTGACCCGCAAAGACCCCTTGCCCGAAGCCGAAGAGATGGACGGCAAGCCGGGCAAGATCGACATGTTCTCGGAAAAACCGGGTCTGGGCGGCTGATCGATTCGCAGGCGAATCCGGCCCCCGATGTGACGATTATATGAATAAATCCGTGGTTTTTCGCTGCTGCGGTGCGGCACTTTATCAGATGCCGTTTTTATGTTATAGTCTTTGCAATGTTGCGAGAGACTTGAGCCAATCAGACCATAGAAACCCTGCTGACGGAGACTGAAATTTGTCGCCGCCGGTATTTTTTGTCGCCTGACGCTCTTTGGAAGGACGATCATGACCAAGACCAAGAAAGCCGACTTTTCCGCCAACGATTTCGTTGTCTATCCCGCGCATGGGGTCGGAAAAATCGTATCGATCGAAAAGCAGGAAGTTGCGGGATTCGAGCTCGAACTTTTTGTGATCTCGTTCGAGAAAGACAAGATGACCCTTCGCGTCCCGACCCACAAAGCGACCGAAATCGGTATGCGTGGTCTGTCGTCGCCGGACGTCGTTGCCAATGCGATGAAGACCCTCAAAGGCAAGGCCAAGGTCAAAAAGGCCATGTGGTCGCGTCGTGCGCAGGAATATGAACAAAAGATCAATTCCGGCGACCTGATTGCGATAGCCGAGGTTGTCCGCGACCTGCATCGTGCCGACGATCAGCGCGAACAGTCCTATTCCGAACGTCAGCTTTATGAAGCAGCGCTTGAGCGCCTGACCCGCGAAATCGCGGCAGTAGCCGGAAATGACGAAAAATCCGCAGCCCAGGAAATCGACACTGTTTTGATGGGTCGCGCGGCCTAATCCGCCGCAAAGAAAAGCAAAAGCCGCGCGGTTTCGCGCGGCTTTTTTGTTTGGGAGGAGGGGCTTATAGCGCCCGCCAGCCAATATCCTTGCGACAGAACCCCTGTGGCCAGTCGATCTGTTCGACCATTCCATAGGCCCGCGCCCGCGCCTCGGCCAGCGTAGCACCCCGCGCGGTGACGTTCAGGACCCGTCCGCCAGTGGCTAGGATCGCGCCATCCTTTTCGGTGGTGCCTGCATGAAAGACGATGTTCATGCTATCCTCGGTCAGGGTGTCCAGCCCCTTGATCTCGGTCCCTTTTGCATAGCTGCCCGGATATCCGTTCGCGGCCATCACAACGGTAATCGCGTGGTCATCGGCCCAATTGACCTGCATCTGGTCCAGTCGCCCTTCGGCCACTGCCTGCATCAGATCGAGCGCCTGTGCCCCGAGCCTGAGCATCAGCACCTGACATTCGGGATCGCCAAAGCGGACGTTATATTCCACCAGACGAGGCTGTCCGTCCTTGATCATCAGGCCAACGTAAAGCACCCCCTGATAGGGCATCCCCTGGCGGACCATTTCCCGCATCGTCGGCCCGACGATTTCGTCCATCGCCTTGGCGACAACGGCATCAGACAGGACTGGTGCGGGCGAATAAGCACCCATGCCGCCGGTGTTGGGGCCGGTATCGCCATCGCCAACCCGTTTGTGGTCTTGCGCTGTGCCAATGGGCAGCAGCGTTTCGCCATCCACCAGCACAAAGAGCGAGCCTTCCTCGCCTTCCATGAATTCCTCGATCACTACCTCGGCGCCCGCATCGCCAAAATCGGAAAAGATGGTCTCGATGCCGTCCAGCGCCTCGGCCATGGTCATCGCAACGATGACACCTTTGCCCGCGGCAAGACCATCAGCCTTGATCACGATGGGCGCACCCTGCCGTTCGACATAGGTTTTGGCCGCCGATGCATCTGTAAAGCGGGCATAGGCAGCGGTCGGGGCCTTGGCCGCGTCGCAGATTGCTTTTGTGAAAGATTTGGACGCTTCCAGCCGCGCTGCGGCCTTGGATGGTCCGAAAACTGAAAACCCGGCGGCGCGGCAGGCATCGGCAACGCCTGCGGCAAGCGGGGCCTCGGGGCCGACGATGATGAAATCGACAGCGTTTTCGGCTGCAAATTGGGTGACGGCATCGCTGTCCAGAATATCCAGCGCCGCGCATTCCGCGATTGCCGCGATGCCCGCATTTCCGGGCGCCACGATCAGGCGGTCACATTTGGGGTTTTGCTTGACGGCCCACGCAAGCGCATGTTCGCGCCCGCCCGATCCAAGGATAAGAATGTTCATGGCGTCCCCGCTTGGCCTTTGGTTGCGGGCGTTCTAAAGTCGCCTTGGATAGATCACAAGGGAAACCGATGGACCTCTTTGACGACCCAGCACCGCAGGGCAATTCGCCGGAATTCACGGTCTCTGAAATCTCGGGGGCGGTAAAGCGGTCGATCGAGGGCGAATTCAGCCATGTCCGTGTGCGCGGAGAACTGGGGCGTATTTCGCGTCCGTCGTCGGGGCATATCTATCTGGACCTGAAAGACGATCGCTCGGTTTTGTCCGGCGTGATCTGGAAGGGCAAGGCACAGGCGCTGGCCACCCGTCCCGAAGAAGGGATGGAGGTGATTGCGACAGGCAAGCTGACCACTTTCCCCGGACAATCGAAATACCAGATGGTGATCGAGGATCTGGTGCCCGCAGGGGCCGGCGCCCTGATGGCGATGCTGGAAAAGCGCAAGGCGATGTTGGCCGCCGAGGGGCTATTTGCCCCCGAAAACAAGAAACCATTGCCCTATCTGCCGGAAATCATCGGCGTCGTGACCTCGCCTTCAGGGGCTGTGATCCGCGATATTCTGCACCGGCTCCGCGACCGGTTTCCGCGCAAGGTTCTGGTCTGGCCGGTTGCGGTTCAGGGGGCGGCCTGCGCCCCACAGGTCGCGGCCGCGATCAACGGGTTCAACGCCCTGACCCCCGGCGGCGCCTTGCCACGCCCTGACCTGATCATCGTGGCGCGCGGTGGCGGCAGTATCGAGGATCTATGGGGCTTTAACGAAGAGATTGTGGTGCGCGCGGCTGCTGCGTCCCAGATCCCGCTGATTTCGGCCGTTGGGCATGAAACTGATACAACGCTGATCGACTTTGCCGCCGATCGCCGTGCGCCGACCCCCACCGCCGCCGCCGAATTGGCGGTTCCGGTCCGGATGGATCTTTTGGCTTGGGTCGATGAACAGGGCGCCCGCCTGAAACGCGGAATAACGCAGGCGCAGGCCATTCGTGAACAGCGGCTTGCAGACCTGTCCCGTGCCCTGCCCAAGGACGACTCGATCCTCGCGCCCTTCCGGCAACGGCTGGATTTCCAATCGGAACGCCTGCCCTTGGCGCTCGGTCAGGCGGCAACCAAGAAATCCCTCGCCCTGTCGCGGGTTGCGGGGCCATTGCGCCCCGCGCTGCTGTCCAATCGCATATCTGAAGGGCAGCGGCGTTTGGCGGACCTGTCAGCACGTCTTGATCCCGCGCTATCCCGCGCGATCGAGTCCAAGCGGCCGAAACTCGACAGGGTCGCGGCAGGGCTTCGCCCGCGCGATCTGGAACAATCCATTGCCCGCCACGGCGACAAACTGGCCCAAGCGGCGCGTCGTATCGCCGAAGACGCCGACCGCCGCCTTTCCGATGCCCGCACCCGACTGTCCGCACTCGACCGGTTGCGCGAAACGCTGGGCTATCGCGAAACGCTTCGGCGTGGCTATGCCGTGGTGCGCGGCGACGGTGCGTTGGTGACATCGGTCACGGCCGCGCAAAGCGCCGTGGAAATCGAGATCGAATTCGCGGATGGCAAGACCAAGCTCCGGCAGGGCTAGGCGTCAGCCCTTGCGCTGGCCCTGTCCCATGGCGTGAACCCTAGGGTCCATCACTCGCCGCCACAGTCTGGGGTATAGCGCCACACAGGCCATGACAGGCAGGGACCGAGGCAACATCGGGCCTTGGTCCGGAAGGGTCAGATTGGGATAGCTGCGGGTTGGGTGGGCGTGGTGGTCCGAATGCCGTGGGGCGTTCAGCATCAACCCCGATGAAAACCAATGCGGCGAATTCCACGAATGGCGGGCTGCAACCGGTTCCGGCTTGCCATTCGCCGCCACTTCGCGCCACAGCCCATAGTGCTGGACATAATCCGACATGAGCAATTGCGTGACCGCAAAAACCCCCAAGGCAAGATAGGCCAGAACCCCAACCGGCCCCGCGATCCCTGCCGCGATGGCGATGCAAAGACCGGTCCCCGCCAGATAAACCCCATAAGGATGCCGCCAGCCCGCACGACCCGTCTGCGTCAGCCGCGCCTTTTCCGCGCGGTATCCGGCGCGAAAGGATCCGACCCAGGCCCGCCGCGCAAAGCGATAGAATGTTTCGCCCAATCGTGCGGTATTGGGGTCCTCGGGCGTGCCGACATTGCGGTGATGAACCAGCACATGCGCCGAGGTGTGGTGCCCGAACAGGTTCGAGATAAAGACCCACATCCCCAACCGATGCAGGGACCGTTGCCCGCGGTGGATCAGTTCATGAGCATTTGAATTGCTGACCTGCCCCGCAAACAACCCCATCGCAACAAACAGACCCGCCTTTTCCCAACCACCCAGCCAGCCGCCACCCATCGCCCAGACCGTCAGAACCAATGCCACGAAATGCCCCAGCGCCAGCGCCACGGACAAAGCCGTTTCTGCCGGAAACTCCTGCGCAGGGCGGGGCGGGGCAAGACGTTTGATGATTTCATCAAGGCTCGCGGTCAGGGCCGTCATCCAAAGCGGCGCCAGCGCCGCCCATATCCCCCCCCAGATCGCAGCAGCGATGATCAGCGCCAAAGGGGGAAGTGTGGTCAAGGCAAAGATCATCTTGGTTCCGGTTGCAGGGTCTGTTGCGGCACAATAGCATTCTGGCGAAAGCATGCCATCGAAAGGCTGGAAATGGCGTTGGAAAATTACATTGCGGCGCTGGTGGCCACCGGCGGATGCATCGCGGTCATCTTTGGCGCATTTCTCGCGGCCTCGGAACAGGTCAGCTGGTGGAAAAGCATGGTAAAGACCCTGTCGACCGCCGCATTGGCACTGGCTGCGGCCCTTTATGCATCGGGCGGTGGGACCGGCCCGACCCTGATAGCCTTGGGGCTGGGCCTTGGGGCTTTGGGCGATTTTCTGTTGTCGCGCAACGGGGATCGGGCGTTTCTGGGCGGTATGGCGGCCTTTGCACTGGGGCATCTGGCCTATGTCGCGGCGCTTTGGCCCTTGATGCAGGTCACTGGTGCAACGGCTGGTCAGTGGGTCATCGGGGCGGGGCTGGTGATGCTGGTGGCATCGACCGAACTCTGGCTCGCCCCGCATACCGGCGCCTTGCGCTGGCCGGTGCGCGGTTATGGCATCGTGATCGGCGCGATGGGGCTGACCGCGCTGTTCCTCGGCCCTGTCGAGGGGCGCGAAACCCTTTGGTTGGGGGCGGCGCTCTTTATCCTGTCAGACCTGATGCTGGCGCTCCGACTTTTTGTCGTGAAAGACACCGGCAAGGCGCGCGCGCTGTCCTACGCGCTCTGGCCGGCCTATTGGGGCGGGCAATTCCTGATCTTGATTGCGGCCTTTTCGATCTGGCCGCGGGTCGGGTAAGGGAACAGGGGCCTTTTATCGGGCGGCCAAAAGCCTTAGGTGGGATCAAAGGCACAGTTACCGGACCCATCCCCGATGTCGTTTTTAAAGAAACTCAAAGATCGACTGTTCAATTCTTCGTCCAAGATCGACGAAGGACTCGAAGCAATCGTGAGCGATGGCGGCACGACAGAGGAAGTGGCGACAAAGGAACCGCAGGCCGCAGAGGAAATCGCGGTTGACGAGAGGCCAACCCAAATCGATCCGGTTTCCGAACCCGAACCCGAACCCGAACCCGAACCCGAACCCGATGCCGAACCCAAGCCAGAACCACAACCCGCACCCGAAGCAGTTCCCGCACCCGCACCCGCG
>Ga0102812_10000319_pt1 | contig 35690 bp, 24 predicted proteins | sample ColrivemetaGS713_FD_79334 | JGI IMG/M metagenome (GOLD analysis project Ga0102812, IMG submission 79334) | Estuarine microbial communities from the Columbia River estuary - Flood tide ETM metaG S.713 | ecosystem: Environmental > Aquatic > Marine > Intertidal zone > Estuary | place: USA...
GTTGCCATATTGTGCATGCCCTGCTTGTTCCCAATGTGCTGTTCCATATACCGTCCTATCATTAAATCCATCTCCACCGATTAGTTCAACGATATCTATTTCTCCACAAGACGGCCACCCGGTAGATGTTATATTATCCCCTAACATCCAGATAGCCGGCCAAATACCTTTTGAATAAGGGAGTGCAGCACGAACATCAACCCTTCCATATTTCCATGATTTCAGCCCTTGTGTTTTCAAACGTGTTGAAGTGTACTCCTGTGAATTGAAGGTTTCTGATTTTGCATGAATTTCTAAATATCCGCTGTTCAACGAATAATTTTGATCTGTGTAATATTGTAGTTCATTATTCCCCCAGCCGGATGATCCAGTACCAATGTCAAATGTCCAATCTGGCGATAAAGTCGTTCCATTGAACTCATCACTCCATACCAACGTGTATCCTGGATAAGAAGATGAAGAAACATATCCGGAAGAAGGTGCTCCCGAAGGTGTTTGGTCCACAAAAATTACCACATTTTCAGAACTTTCAATAAAGTCTAAATGGGTTGTGTTGGCTCTTACCGTAATTTTGTAAGTACCTGACTGAGCAAATGTATAATTTGCAGTACCTGTCTGTGTCTCTACCCAAACTGTATCCGTAAGATCATAGAATACAATAGTATAGAAGTTTGCATTATCTGCAGAAGCATTGACTGTAACATCGCCACTGGTATGAGAAATATCGACCTGCAGATTAGAGGGATCTACAGGATTAGGAACCACTTCATCTTTTACACATGAAGCCGAGATTAGAAGCATTAATGCCAGAAGGGATAGAAGATTTTTCATTTTAATTATTCGCTTTTTAGTTTCAAATACCACAACAAACCACCTTCATGATGCTTGTACTGCAACTGCATTGTTGTATCTGTCATTTCTAAGATATTGTATGTTCGAACGCCTGTAAAAAACCCTATGAATGCATTATTCGAAATTGAAATTGAATTTTGGGTTCCTTCGGTTAATTGCCATGATTCATTGAGTTGGTCTGTGTAGGGTGCCGTGTAATCAAATAAATTCTGGAACGAACCTAGAAAAGTCGAAGAAAGACTATTATGAATGTACACATCTCCATTGGTAATCATGTCAAATTTGAAGGCGTTCAAATGGAAGACATAACTATCATCATATATTCCGCACCCCGGTTTTTCATTGGGATTTGCTGACCACCATTCAGGAATTGCACCAGCTGCGCTTTCAGGGTCTGGCCCTACACCAATGTGAGCAACTGCTGCGGAATCAACATGCCAAACTTTGAATCCAGGTCCTGATACACCACCGGTTAACATATTGTAAATTGGGTTGTTCAACAATGATAAATCATCCTGATCAATGGTTATCGTCTGCGTAGAACTAACACTACCACCTTGTCCAAAAACAGTTAGCTTTACAATGTAGGTCCCTGCATATGGATACTCCCCAACTATATTAGCTCCTTGCTTTTTAATTCCATTGCCAAGATCCCAAAGATATTGCTTGTCTTCACTTGCCGCAGCGAATTCAATAATATTATCACTGGCAGCGGAGACAGCATAAGTGAATTGTGCATCCGCAGAAGTCGGAGCAGATCCCATTATAGGATCCTTTGTGCAAGAGAACAAAGTAAGGGCGACTGTAATAAAAATCGAAATTCTCATAACTTAAAAATTAATATCCTGGATTTTGTGACCAAGTGCCTCCAGCCAGGTCGATCTCAACTTGAGGAATTGGAAATAATTCATGTTTGCCTGGCACGAAGCCTGAAATTTTTGTTGACGCTTGTCCAGTTCGTACAAGATCAAAAAATCGATGACCCTCACCCGATAATTCAAATCTTCGTTCATTGTATATAACATTCAATGAATTTACCGGAATCCCCTGTATTCCAGCCCTGCTTCTAATTGAATTGACCAGCTGTTGCGCAGTGGATTGATTACCAAGTTGAAAATTAGCTTCAGCAAGCATTAGAAGCACATCTGCATAGCGAATCACTCTATAGTTAACTGGACTTGTCAGGTCATTATCTGGCAATCCTATTTCTCCCTGACGCTTAATGTACTTGTTATTGTAATATCCGGTATGACCGCCTGCGCCTATCGCATAAGAAATTGATTCAGGATTTGGCTGAGCGGCAATAAAAGCCTCGATATCTAAAACAGAATATCCTCTTCTTGGGTCTGACGAGTTGAATGCGTTATACAGATCTTGAGTTGGGAGATTGTAGCTGTTACCATCCCCATAAACTGGACCATTGTATTGCCTAATACCATGAAATCCAGGAGCTGCATTTCCTTCAAGACATATTAAACATCCATAACTTCCACCTTCCAATCCTGAATATTCAATATCAAAAACTGTCTCAGAATTATTTTCATTCGAAACTGAAAATAATTGTTCATAATCACTGATCAAAGCATAAACACCACTGTTTTTAACTTCGTTCAAGGTATTAGCCGCTTCTGAATATTTTCCCTGATATAAATATGCTTTACCTAAGAGTGCTAAAGCTGCTCCTTTGGAAGCTTTTCCTTTGACTGATGATGTCCATGGTAATACGGATGCTGCATAGATCAGATCATCCTCTATCTGAGCATACACCTCTGAAGCTGGAGATCTTGGAATATTTCTTGCCTCTTCTATTCCTATTCTTTTATCAATGATTAAAGGAACATCTCCAAAGAATTTTACCAGTTCAAAGTAGTAATACGCTCTCAAAAAACGTGCTTCAGCAATCAATTCTCCTTTCCCCGGAAAATCAATTTTATCCTTGTTTTCCATGATGTAATTCACTCGAGTGATTCCAGCATAATTCCAACGAAAAATATTTCGAAGCTCATTATTCACAGCCCCATGTGACATTGCATCGATTTGATGAAGGCCTTGAGAGTCATTTACACTTTCTCCTCCCGCAATAGAGTTGTCGGATGCTATTTCACCAATCCAGAGTGATAAAAATGATCCCTGCAAAAGATCATACGCCCCGACTAATGCACGTTCATAATCTTCCTTCGTCTCAAAGAAGTTTTCCGCATCTTGGGTATAAGGCGGATCAACATTCAGGAATTTTTCACATCCAGAAAAGATGACCCCAAATAATCCGATAGTAACGATAAGTATTCCCTTCTTCATATTAAAATGCAATTTGTAATCCAACCATGTACGACTTTGCCTGCGGGTATAAACCATAATCCACACCTGCTGCCAATACACCTGCTGACCCAATGTCTGGATCAAAACCTTGATATTTCGTTAATGTGAATAGATTATTCGCAGAAACGTACACTCTCAAGTTTTCAGTTTTCATTTTCTTCAATATCTTCTTTGGCAACTTATAGCCCAATTGAATGTTCTTCATTCTTAAGAATGATCCATCCTCCACAAAATAGGACGAAAAGACTGTGTTTCTCGTTGGTTCGGTAGTCACTCTCGGATGCTCATTTGTGCTTCCTGGTCCTGTCCAACGATCTATTATATAACCCAATTGATTCGCATAAGGTTGTTGTCTTTCAAAGTTTCGGATGATCTCCTGACCTATAACAGCATAGAAATTTGCCGATAAGTCGAATGCCTTGTATTTCATATTTAGAGCAAGACCCATTGTGAAATCAGGAATTGGAGAACCTAAATTCGTTTTATCTGAATCGTCGTTAAAATTGATGATCCCATCGCCGTTCTGATCGACAAAACGAATATCTCCAGGTTTTGCTCCTTCCTGATATACGGCAGCATTATCAATCTCTTCCTGAGTTTGGAAAATTCCATCCATTTCATAACCAAAGAAATAGCCGATTTCATATCCCTGCTCGAATCGTGTAGCAATATCACCACCAACCCCGAAGCTTGCTCCCGGAATATAATCTACTCCCTCCGGAACACTCATAACGACGTTATTTACCATGGTATATGTAAAGTTGAACCCTGTTACAAAATCCTTTTTGGTATCAGTTGTGTAGCCTAAGTCGAATTCAAATCCTTTGTTACTTACATCACCAGCATTGATGATCGGTGGATAACCACCGGGGCCGTATGAACCAAGAATTGCTGTAACCTCAGGTTGGAATAAAAGATCGAAAGTATTCTTGATGAAATAATTGGCGGTAAAATCAATGTTCTTTAAAAACGTTAGATCCACACCTACATTGAACTGGCGTGTTGTCTCCCATTTTAAATCCGGGTTAGCTGGTCTTCCAATTGCCACTCCCTGTGTGATGACATCGTCAAATACATAAACTCCTTCGCCATTCAGTAAGGCTCTGTATGCGAAATTTGGAATTTGATCATTCCCTGAAATACCATAGCTCATTCTGATCTTGAACAAGTCGATCCACTTCGGTTTGAAAAAGTCTTCGTCAGACAATAGCCATGCTCCCGAAACAGTAGGGAAAAACCCATATCGACTGTTCTGACCAAATTTACTTGATCCATCCCTTCTCAAAATAGCGGAGAATAAATATTTGTATTTATAAGAGTATTCAGCTCTTAAAAATGCCGACAGTAATCTTTCGGTGAATTCCCATGAACCTGTGTTGTTCAGGTACCCACCATCGGCAGTATTTGCAGAAATATCAGCATACTCTATTGAGTTGTTCGGAATATTAAATGCTGTCCCGTTAAGAGATTCTCCTCTCCTCTGGAATATACTAATACCTCCTGTACCCTTCACACGATGAACAGAATCAAAAATCTTATCATAATTCAAATAACTCTCATAGGTGAGGTCTGTGAAAGATGATCTTTCTTCATACACAGCCGCACCCCTTTCAATAAACACATCTTCAGCAATCTCTACTAATGGAGACTCAAGATTAGCATTCAATGCAGTGTTTGCATACTTACCATCCCCATACCATACCAATGGAGAAAACACTTTCGTGTTCACCTGAGCATAATTATAGTTGAATCTATTCGTAAAAGTTAAATGATCGTTGAAGGTATAAACGAGCTCTTCCTTACCTACAAATTTATTCGCAATGCTCCCATTGTATTGATTGTTGATTTGAGCAATTGGATTAATGATGTCACTAACTTCTTCAAGGTAAGAATAATTACCGTCCGGTGTGTGAACGGGTTCATCTGGGAATGCATTAATGGTATTGTATAAAACTGATCCAATTCCATTCTCCGGTAACGTACTGCGAAAATCATTTGAGTAAAGGAATACAGAATTGAAATCCATTTTCTTCGAAAGTTCAGTCTGGAAGTTCAATCGAGCATTGTAACGAGAGAAATTAGCTTTCTCTCCACCAACTATTCCTGTCTGATCAAAATAACCTAAACCAAGAGAATATTTGGTGGTATTTGTTCCACCAGTCAAACTAATATTATGACTTTGTACAGGAGTTCTTTGAAAAACTGAATCCTGCCAATTTGTTCCCTCTCCTAATTCAGTATTAACATATGGCATAGGCTGACCACCCAATCCAAACATTTCATTCTTTATTACTGCATATTCTCTTGCGTTTAACAAGTCCAGTCTTTTAGCGGTCGTCTGAATTCCGTAATACCCGTTGTATTCTACTCTTGGTTTGGCATTGATCCTTCCTTGTTTTGTTTCTACAATGATGACCCCGTTTGCAGCACGAACTCCATAGATTCCAGCTGTCGCGTCTTTCAGTACATTGATCGATTTAATATCCGCAGGATTCAATGCGTTCAATCCTTCTGAATCATATACGACACCATCAACCAGAATCAACGGATCATTATCACCAAACGTAGAGAGCCCTCTTATTCGAATGTTTGCGCTTCCTCCAGGAGAACCTGAATTGGTACTGATCGTAACCCCGGATACTTGTCCTTGAAGTGCCTGATCCATTCTGGAGACGTTCATTTTTTCAACATCATCGCCCTGCACTTTAGAAGTTGCACCGGTAAATTCTTTGCTTTTCGCTTCACCATATCCAACAACAACTACCTCTTCAAGATCCTGTGCCTCCGAAATCAAAACGACATCCAACTTTGTATTTGAACCTATAAGGCTTTCATACCTTTGGTAACCGATGAAATAGAAAGAGATTGTATCTGTTTCTGATACTCCCTCAAGCACATACTTTCCATCAAAATCGGTTTTTGTACCCTTGTTCTTGCTTTTTACGCTAACTGTAACAAATGGCATTGCTTCACCTTTTTCATTGGTGACAGTACCACTAACATTGATTTGTGACTGAACAGTGAATGAACATACCAGTACAAAATAGATCAGTATTTGTCTCATACTTTTAAGTTGTAGGAACGAATATAATTAATTATTTTACTATTTACAATAAGTCAATTAAATCAAACTTTTTCCATGCACATATTGAATCAAATCCAGCAACTTGTTTGAATAACCTGCTTCATTGTCATACCACGAAACAATTTTGACAAAATCATCCCCTAACATCATACCGGCATTCGCATCAAAAATGGAAATCCTTTTATCTCCGATGAAGTCTGATGAAACAACAGGTTCTTCAGTATAACCTAAAACGCCCGATAATTTTTTTTCAGATGCTTCTTTCATGGATTTCTTGATTTCATCATACGTCGTTGGTTTTTTTAAATTAACTGTAAAGTCGATCAATGAAACATTCGATACAGGAACTCGAAAGGAAGTTCCTGTGAGACAACCGTTCAATTCTGGTATAATTTTACCAATTGCAGCAGCCGCTCCGGTAGTGGATGGAATAATATTTTGAAACGCACCCCTTCCTCCTCTCCAATCTTTATTTGACGGACTATCAATTGGTTTTTGAGTTGCGGTAACAGCATGCACAGTTGACATTAAGCCAGACTTTATCCCAAAATTCTCATTTAAAACAAAAGCTATGGGTGCTAAACAATTCGTCGTGCAGGATGCATTTGAAATAATGTTTATTTCACCACTATAATTGTGATGGTTAACACCCATTACATACAAAGGTGTATCGTCTTTAGGGGGGGCTGACATAATAACTTTTCGAGCACCAGCGATCAAATGCTCATTTGCTTTTTCTGACGTAAGATTTACACCTGTAGATTCAACAACATAATTTACTCCTACTTCTCCCCAACCAATTTCTCTGGCTTCCCTTTTGTTGGTAATCCTAATCCTATTACCATTGTAAAACAAATCCCCATTGACGCTCTCTATTACTCCTTCAAGCAAACCATGAGTTGAGTCATATTTGAGCATGTATGCTAAATAATCAGCATCATATAAATCATTTATCGCGCAAATTTCAATTTTTGGGTTATTCACGGCAGCGCGAAAAACCATTCGGCCAATTCGACCAAATCCGTTTATACCTATTCTTACTTTTTCCATTAATTATTTTATTACCCAACTGCCTCCAACCGAAATGACATTATCCAAGGAAAGGTATTCTTGATGATTACTTTCATTTATTCCTCCTGTAGGACAAAATTTAACTTCATTAAAAACTGACCCATACGATTTTAAGGCTTCAATACCTCCATATAGATTAGCAGGGAAAAACTTGAAATACCTCCAACCGATCTCCATACCACGAATTATTTCACTTGGAGTTGCGACTCCCGGAATAAATGGGATTCCGCTATGTTCAAGATTTTGAACCATTGTAGATGTCAAACCCGGACTTACCATGAAGGCCACCCCCATATCTACGCATTTATTGATCTGTTGAACTGAAATTACCGTTCCAACACCGACATCCATGCTTTTGCCATACCTCTTTTTAAATTCAGCGATTGCTTCCCAGGCATAAGGAGTTCTAAGTGTAATTTCAATACAAGTGATGCCCTTGGCACTGAGGGCAGAATAGACTTTATCTATTTCACTTTCCTCATGGATCGAAACAACCGGAATGATCGGATTGCGTTCAAGAATATCAAGTATATTATTCTGCATAATTTTTAAAATAGACTCGCCCCACTTTCGCTACTGCTAATCAGGGTTCTTAGTTTTGTAAACAATTCTCTACCATGACTTTCATGGACATAAGGTACAATTCGAGTCGCTCTATTATCGAACCCTTTCTCTAAACACTCAACCACTCCATTTTCAGCATCCAATCGGATAAGATCACCTGTTTGAATTTTTGAAATGTTTCCACCCTCTGAAGCTTCCGGATATAAATGAATGGCCGAAGGAACTTTTCCAGAAGCACCAGACATTCGGCCATCCGTAACAAGTCCAACTTTATACCCTCTTTTCATTAGAATTGTCAGAGAAGGCGTCAATTTATGCAGCTCCGGCATACCTTTGTGCTTTGGACCCTGAAAAGGGATCACCGCAATAAAATCCTTATTTAACTCATCATTTTTAAATGCCTTAATAAGGTCATCCTGATCATCAAAGACAATTGCCTCTGCTTCTACAATAAGATTTTCGGGATCCACGGCTGATGTCTTTATTACTGAAGTACCAATGTTTCCTTTAAGAACTTTTATTCCTCCAGTAGGAGAAAACGGATTCTTCAAAGAACGCAGAATACTCTCATTCAAAGATTGTTCAGACCCATTTACAAATTCCAGTTCACCGTTAATTATTTTCGGTTCCTTGGTGTAAGAGTTTAACCCTTTTCCTTTCACTGTCATTACGTCCTCATGTAACAATCCACTTTCCAATAATGTTCTTATCAGGTATCCCATTCCTCCTGAAGCATGAAAGTGATTTACATCTGCTGCACCATTTGGATAGATTCTACAGAGTAATGGCACTATCTCCGACAACTCTGAAAAATCATCCCAGTCGATAATAATTCCGGCCGCTTTAGCGATAGCGGGTATATGCAATGTATGATTCGTTGAACCACCCGTAGCGAGTAATCCAATAATACCATTTACAATCGTTTTTTCATTGACTAGAAATCCAATTGTATGTTCTAAACTTTTCTGATTGATGTTATTGACAAGTGTACTTACCGCTTCCTTATTCAAGGCATTTCTCAAATCGGTTCCAGGATTTACAAAACTACTTCCAGGCAATTGTAAACCCATGATCTCCATGAGCATTTGATTGGAGTTGGCAGTTCCATAAAAAGTACAAGTTCCAGGAGAATGGTATGAATCAGATTCTCCTTTTAACAACTCTTCTCTTCCTATCTTCCCTTCAGCGAACAACTGTCTGATCCTCGCTTTTTCTTCATTTGGTATTCCGCTTTCCATAGGCCCTCCCGGAACAAAAATTCCTGGCAAATGGCCAAAACTTAAATTACCAATCATTAAACCCGGAACAATTTTGTCACAAATACCCAGGTTCATTGAACCATCAAACATATCATGGGACAACGCAATAGCAGTCGAGAATGCAATCACATCTCTACTCAACAGAGAAAGGTCCATTCCTTCTTTTCCCTGAGTGACTCCATCACACATTGCAGGAGTCGCTCCTGCCACCTGCAAAGTAGCATTGCATTCATTGGCAAATTTCCTTAATAGTTTAGGATAATCCTCGTAGGTTTTATGAGCGGATAGCATATCATTGTATGCAGTAACTAATCCGATATTTGGAAGCTTACCTTCAGCGATTGTATTTTTATCCTTTTCACCACATCCCGCAAAACCATGCGCCAGATTGCCACAAGACAATTCTGATCTGTATGAAAGAGGTTTGAAATTGCTCTCTATTTTTTTTAAATAGTTATTCCTTTCTTTCTCTGACCTTGATCGGATCCTATCTGTTATCTCTTCAATTTTTCTATTTATCTGCATAAAAAATATGTATATCAGGTCTTTGTTTCAATATGTCATGGATCGGAAGGTCCCTTTCATTGTCCAACAAAACTTTCTTCTTATCCTTTCCGGTAATGATCAAATAAATAAACTTTGAATCACATATTAATTCTTTGCTACATGTAATCCTCCTTGTTGGCGAGATAGGTGCATTCGTATTGTATACTTCCTTGTCATTTGATCTTCTCGGGAGCTCAGAATTTTCATCCCCGGGAAAAATGGAAGCCGTATGGCCGTCAGTACCCATTCCCAGAATTGATAAATCAGTGCGTTGTTTAAAAGGAACATATGCCTCATTTACCAATTCAAGATTTTTCTCATAACTATCCAAACGATATATCATCCCTTTGATGTCGGACTCAATTCCCAGACACTCTTTTATCATTTTTTCGTTACTGTTTCCATCATTGGTCTCAACAAATCTTTCATCGATCAGTCCATATTGGAGATTTGGATTACCCTTGAATGATTCTTTACCAAGTCTCAAATACAATGGTTTAGGTGTACTACCTCCAGATAGAAGAACATTGCATTTTTTGTTCTCCCTTAACGCATGTTTTATTTCCCTGGAAATCATATCTCCCAGAATGTCAAACATCAAGTCTGCATTGTCAAACTCATTTATTTTTATTTCGTCTGCCATTGCACTCCTTTTTCCAATATTTTATCTCCTGGTCCCCATGTTCCTGATTCGTATAAATCAATAGGTACATTGTCAATCCAGTTTTTTGTAATAGACTCTATCCAGATCCATGCGGCTTCAAGTTCGTCATTTCTCATGAACAAAGTCTGGTTTCCTCGCAGTACGTCAATGATCAAACGCTCATATGCATCCGGCATACGTTCTTCAAAAGAATCTACAAAATCAAGTTTCAATGAAATCGGTTTGAATCGGTATCCTCCTGGTCCGGGAACTTTACTTAATTGAACCAATTCGATCCTCTCTTCAGGTTGCAACCTAATGATGAGCTTGTTCTGCAGTGCGTGCTGAGATTCAGGGAATATATTGTGAGCAATCTCCTTAAAATTGATCACAATATCTGAATACCGTTTTTTCATTCGCTTACCTGTTCTTAGGTAAATCGGCGTATTTTTCCATCTCCAATTGTCGATGTAGGTTCTTATTGCAACAAATGTTTCTGTATCGGAGGAGTACTGATCAATATCTTCCAAATAAGAATTCACTCTTTGTTCGCCAATTTTCCCTCTTGTATATTGTCCTTTTACAATCTGTTGCTGAATGGTGTCTTTATCGAATTTTCTAAGGGATTGTAGAACCTTCAATTTTTCATTTCGAACTGAATTAGCATCCAGGCTCGCTGGAGGCTCCATGGCTACCAGACATAATAATTGAAGGAGGTGATTCTGCACCATATCCAATAAAGCTCCTGTTTTGTCATAATAACCTGCACGATTTTCAACGCCTAAACTTTCTGAAACGGTAATCTGGATGTTATCAATATTATCTCCGTTCCATGATTTTTCGAACAAATGATTTGCAAAACGCAATACCATCAAATTCTGCACAGTTTCTTTCCCCAGATAATGATCTATTCGAAAGATTTGACTTTCTTTGAAGCTTTGGCCTATTACATTTGAAATTTTCCTGCTTGAATTTAGGTCATGTCCCAAAGGTTTTTCAATGACCACCTTACTTTTTTTATGGATAAGGTCGGTTTCTTTTAGCGCAGCACAAATCTCTCCATAAGCGGAGGATGGCACCGAAAAATAAAAGACTCTCTGCCAATCTGGATTAATTTCCAATAAATCTTTTAACGGACTGTATGCCTGAACTGAATTGACAGGTAAACAAATTACCTTAAGTCGATCAATGAAACTCGCCATGTTTTCGGAAGAAATGGCATCCGTCGGAAGAAATTTTTTCAATTCATTTATAATTTCTTCATTATGTTTTTTTCGAACAATAACAACGATCTCAAAGTTCATTGTGAGCTGATCATCCATATATCTCTGGAAAAGTGCAGGGATGATCTTTCTCTTGGATAAATCTCCATCACCACCGAAAATAACTATATAAAATGGATGTATCATTTCGCTTAATTTTGACTAATAACAAATATAATTACTTATTGTTTATTTTACAATAAGTATATTTTAAGATTTCGCAAACACCAATTAGTTTTTACCTTCGATTCGATCACTATAAAAGTGAGAAACAATCCACAACCTGGTTCGAAAACACAATTTCAGTTCAGACAAAAAACTCATTATTCCGAGCTATTATCTTCTCATTGATCTAGTAATAAATCCTCTAATAAGGTAATACAGTGGTAGCCCTGAAATAAACAGGATCGCTCCCCACATAAACGCGGAGGGATTAGATAGGAACACCGCGTAATTCACCCCCGCATACACTGCAATATACAGTATAGGTATCCATGGATAACCTTTAAGCTTGAAGATCTCAAGGTGCTCACCTTCCTTTCTTTTTCTCAGTATAAAAATGGCTGAGGCGGCTGTTATTAAACTAATGCTATCAAAAAACATCACGTATTCAAGAATCTTTTGAAATGAGCTCACAAAAAAGAGCGTCAGAAAAATAAATCCGCAGAATACAATTACTCCATATGTCTGAACATTCGTCTTTTCATTGACTTTTAGAAATAACGGAGGTAAAACCTTGTCTTCAGCCATCGCATAATACACCCTGGGATTACTCATTATAGAAACATTCACATAGGTCATTACTGCGAAAAACATAACAATTGAAACGATCATTCCAGACCAATCGCCAAAAATTACTTTCGCAGTATCTGCAGCCAGTGTTTTTGTATTTGCGAGCCCTTCCAAACCAAGCACTTTATAATAACTGTAATTCACACTTAGATACAAGATTAGTATTACGATCATTGCATAGAAGATCGATCTTGGAAGTACCCTCGAAGGATTATCAATATCGCCTCCAAAGTTCATGGTTTGCTGATACCCTCCAAATGTGAAAAAGACAGGGACAAAACACATGATGAAAGACTTCCAAGAAGGAGTAGCATGTGTAACAGATTCAATATGTGTTTCAGAGATCCATTCTTTGGAAATGAAAAAAACTGCTGAAATAAGGATCAACAACAAAAGAATTTTAAGGATCATAAGTGTGTTAAGCACGGCTACACTCACTCGTATTCCCAGTAAGTTTACCCCCAGCAAACCGAGCGTTGTAACTATCGCGATCAATTGGGTGGAAGTCGCAACACTTTCTGGAAAGAACACCGAGGCAAGGTAGGTAGATCCCATTATTGCCACCGCTGCAGTTGACGCTGCATTTGAAATAACCGTGATCCAATTCACCATGAAAGCAAATGCGGGAGAATAACATACTGAAAAGATCTTGTAAAACCCTCCTGTCATTGGCTTCCTGGAACCAATTTCCGCAAAGGTCAAAGCTCCTACAAAACTAATTAGTGAGCCTGCCAACCATGCAAGAAAAAATATCTCAATTGATCCGGCTTTTTCAGCCACCTCTGAAGGAGTTCGAAATATACCCATACCGATCACCAGACTGATGACGATGATCGTAAGATCAAACGGACGAATCCTTTTCTTCATGGAAGAATTTACAACTTTCAGTTAAGGATAATGAGTTAAAAAGTCGGTCATAAATCGACAATTTCTTATTTATCGCAGAAGATTAACATGCCCTACAGCTTGCTTTCTCTCATCCCATCTTGTAACCTTGAATTCGATCTTCCAAGTATATGTGCCATCCTGACACATTTCGATTTCTCCATTGGATCCATACGTTCCATCCCATCCGACTGTTGCATCATGTGATTCGAAGATCAATTCACCCCATCTGTTAAAAATGTATAATGAATAATCATACGGATCAAATCCTGATGTGAACACTGGCTGGAAAATAGGGTTGAAGCTATCATCATCCGGTGTAAACGTGTTTGGCACATAATAGATCAATTCTTCATATACCTGAATCGTAGTATTTGCCGTATCTGCACAACCAAAAGGTGAATATGCGATCAATGTCACATTGTAATATCCTTCATCTTGCGGGAATACGATCAATGGATTTTCTTCAGTCGAAGCAACATCATCAAAACCAAAAGTCCAGTTATATACATTCGCACCTGTCGTCATATTCTCGAAGAAAACTTCAGTGTTCAACGTAGAAACTTGAGTTTCACTTGGATTGAACGATGCATTTGGATAATCTTCAACACAGATCAAGTTATTTGCTGTGAATGAAGACGTACATCCATCCGTATTTGTTGTGGTCAAGGTAACATCGTAACATCCACCTTGATTAAACGTAACCGGAACTGCTCCACAACCTGATACCGTTGTACCATTACTAATCGTCCAAACACAGTTTTGTGAGTTCGGTGTACTGTTGGTAAGTGTAACTGTCTGTGGTACACATCCCATTGTGATATCAGGCATGAATGATACGATTGGAAGTGGATTCACTGTTACATCTAATTGGTCAGTGTTTGTACATCCAGCCGTTGAAGTACCTGTAACTGAATATGTAGACGTTCCAACTGCCGGAATAAATCCTACTCCCTGAGATACTCCTCCTGTCCAAGTGTATGAGTTGGCTCCTGAAGCAGTGAGGATAACTGTCTGTCCTTCACAAACCACCACACTATTCCCTGCAAACACGTTTGGAAGTGGGTTAACCGTTACGTTCACCGCGTCTGTGTTCACACATCCATTCAGATCTGTTCCTGTCACTGTATAAGTTGTAGTTCCAACTGCTGGTGTAAATGTTAATCCGTTAGTTACTCCACCCGTCCAGCTAAAGTTCTGAGCACCTGTTGCTGTTAATGTAACCTGCTCTCCTTCACAAACACTAACATCGAGTCCTGCGTTCACTGCTGGAAGTGGGTTCACCGTTACAACTGCTTGATCCGTATTGACACATCCGTTTGCATCAGTTCCTGTCACAGTATAAGTTATTGAACCAGCAGCAGGAGTAAATGCTTGCCCATTCGCAATACCGCCTGACCAGCTGTATGTAGCTGCTCCCGATCCTGATAAAGTAACTACAGTGCCTAGACAAACCGTCTGATCAGGACCTGCATTCACCACCGGAATCGGATTAACCGACACTACTACCTGATCTGTATTCGTACAGCCAGCTGCAGAAGTACCAGTTACAGTATAAGTGGCCGTACTTGTTGGCGTAAATGGAATTCCTTGAGTAACACCATTGTTCCATGTATAGGTTGTTCCTCCTGACGCCGTTAGTGTAACGCTCGTACCAATACAAACCGTTTGATCTGGTCCAGCATTAACGTTTGGAAGAGGATTTACTGTTACCACTACCTGATCGGTATTGATACATCCATTTGCATTCGTTCCTGTAACAGTATACGTTGTTGTAACAATCGGAGCGAATGCAACACCATTCGTAACACCGTTATTCCAGGTGTATGTTGTTGCTCCCGACCCAGATAATGCCGTTGAAGCTCCAATACAGATCGCCTGATCAACTCCCGCATTCACGTTTGGAAGTGGATTTACAGTCACTGTTACCTGATCAGTATTCGTACAACCTGCTGCACTAGTTCCTGTTACAGTATATGTCGTAGTTACTGCAGGTGTAAAGGCTACACCATTTTGAATACCTCCAGACCATGAGTAAGTTGCTGCACCAGATCCTGTAAGTGTCACAGATTGTCCAACACAAACAGCTACATCCGGACCAGCATTCACCGTTGGAAGTGGATTCACAGTTACCAGTACCTGGTCTGTGTTAACACATCCGTTAGCATTCGTTCCTGTAACTGTATACGTTGTTGTTGAAGCAGGAGCAAAAGCTACTCCGTTCGTTACACCGTTGTTCCATGTATAGTTCACAGCACCAGCTCCTGAAAGAGTCACTGAAGCACCGACACAGATCGTTTGATCAGTACCTGCGTTAACGTTTGGAAGCGGATTAACTGTAACCAGCACCTGATCAGTATTTGTACAGCCATTAGCATTAGTTCCTGTAACAGTGTATGTTGTTGTCGCAGCAGGAGTAAAAGCAACTCCGTTGCTCACACCATTGTTCCATGTATATGTTATTGCTCCTGAGCCAGAAAGAGTGGCAGAAGCGCCAATACAAACCGACACATCCGGACCAGCATTCACTGAAGGAAGAGGATTCACAGTTACAATTACCTGGTCAGTATTGATACAACCTCCTCCATCAGTACCTGTTACAGTATAAGTAGTGGTTCCAACTGCTGGAGTGAATGCTACTGCATTGGTTACTCCATTATTCCACGTATAAGAAGAGGCTCCAGTACCTGATAACGTAATAGTACTTCCCTGGCAAACTGTGATATCAGCACCAGCACTAACGTTTGGTAATCCCGCAACGGTTACCACAACCTGGTCTGCATTAATACATCCGTTTGCGTCTGTTCCTGTTGCAGTATAAGTTGCTGTTGAAGCCGGTGAGAATGCTACTCCATTGGTAACTCCATTATTCCACGAATAGTTCACCGCACCAGAAGCTGTTAAAGTAACACTTCCTCCGACGCAAGTTGTTAGATCAATTCCAGCATTCACATTCGGAAGCGGGTTCACCGTTACTACAACCTGATCGGTATTTGTACAACCATTGGCATTAGTTCCTGTAACTGTGTAGGTTGTAGTAGCTGCAGGTGTAAATGCAACTCCGTTGCTTACTCCATTGTTCCATGTATATGTGGAAGCTCCAGACCCTGAAAGAGTTGCTGATGCTCCGATACAAAGTGCTTGGTCAACACCCGCATTTACTGTCGGTAAAGGGTTAACTGTTACCACAACTTGATCTGTGTTAATACACCCGTTCACATCAGTTCCTGTCACAGTATATGTTGTTGATCCAACTGGCTGAGTGAAAGGTGTTCCCTGAGTGATGCCATTGTTCCAGACATACGTTGAAGCACCTGTTGCAGTTAACGTAACTGATGTTGGTGTACACACAGTCTGATCTAATCCAGCGTTCACACCTGGAAGTGGATTCACAACCAAGGTTACGTTGGCAATACTATCACACCCTGACACAGAAGTAAAGCTCTGTGAGTATGTACCCGCAACAGATTGAGATACTCCATGAATTACAACCGACTGACCCTGACAAATTGTTTCTGTAAAGTTAGCCGTAATCACACTGTTCTCTGTAACAGTAAATGTTGAAGATGTAGCCTGGCATCCAAATGCATTAGTAACCGTTACCGAAATTGGGTTATTTGCAGTGGTTACGTTCACTGTAGCACTTGTCGCCCCAGTAGACCAGGTGAATCCAGCATATGCAACTGATGTTGACAACGTTGCTGTATTTCCAGAACAATATTCCGTAGGTCCTTGAATAACTGGAACTGGATTAGGGTTCACAGTAACTATCACCTGATCTGTAGCTGTACATCCAGCCGCAGTGGTTCCAGTTACGTTATAAGTGATAGATCCTACAAAAGGTGTAAATGGAACTCCATTTGTTACACCGTTATCCCATGTATAAGTTGTCGCACCAGTTGCCGTCAAAGTCACTGATGTACCATTACATACGGTTTGATCCGCTCCTGCATTTACCACTGGAAGTGGATTCACAGTAATAGTTACCTGATCCGTCATCGTACAACCCGATGTTGTACCAGTCACAGTATAGGTAGTAGAAGAGGCAGGCGTAAATGCCACCCCTTGATTCACCCCATTATTCCATGAATAAGTCGTTGCTCCCGTTGCCGTTAGTGTTACTGATGTCCCGGCACATATCGTTTGATCTGCTCCTGCATTTGTTATAGGCATTGGGTTCACTGTTACGGTTACCTGGTCCGTACCAGTACATCCTGCAGCAGTTGTTCCTGTAACCGTATAAACTACAGATCCTACTGAAGGAGTGAAAGCAACTCCTTGAGTTACGCCATTATCCCAAGTATACGTGGATGCCCCAGTTCCTGTCAAAGTAACTGACGTTCCAAAACAAACTGTCTGATCCGCTCCAGCGTTGACCGTTGGAAGTGGATTTACCGTAACTGTAATTGCGTCTGTTCCTGTGCATCCGTTTCCATCTGTACCTGTAACCGTGTAAGTAGTTGTTCCGGTTGGGGATACTGTAAAGTTATTCCCTGTTCCTAAACCATTGTTCCAGTTGTATGTAACCCCACCGGTCGCGGTTAAAGTCGTCGATTGTCCATTACAGATTGAAACATCTGGCCCAGCGTTGATCGGTGCGTTTGTTAATACAGACACAGTAATTTGATCCGTGTTGATACAGCCATTAGCGTCTGTACCCGTTACTGTATATGTGGTTGTTGAAGCAGGAACAAAAGGCACGCCGTTATTCACGCCATTATTCCAAGAATATGCAACTCCACCTGTTCCGGTCAATGTTACAGATCCCCCTGTACATACTGATACATCAGGGCCTGCACTTATTGCTGGTAACGGATTAACCGTCACAACAACTTGATCTGTGTTGGTACAACCCGCAGCACTTGTTCCAGTTACTGTAAAAGTAGTTGTCGCTGCAGGAGTAAAGGCAACACCTTGTGTAACTCCATTATTCCATGAATACGTCGATGCCCCAGATGCGGCTAACGTTGCTGATGCTCCTATACAAATTGCTTGGTCAGCTCCTGCATTTACCGTTGGAAGTGGATTCACAGTTACTACAACTTGATCTGTATTAGTACATCCATTACCATCCGTTCCGGTAACTGTATAAGTAGTCGTTGCTGCCGGAGTAAAAGCTACACCTTGTGTAACCCCATTGTTCCATGTGTAAGTTGATGCTCCCGTTGCTGTTAATGTAACTGCGGTTCCAGAACAAACTGTCTGGTCTAAGCCTGCATTCACCATAGGAAGTGGATTTACTGTAACAAGCACCTGATCTGTGTTGGTACATCCTGCCGCACTTGTTCCTGTAACAGTATATGTCGTTGTTGCAGCAGGAGCAAATGCTACTCCCTGATTGACACCATTGTTCCAAGAATACGTCGATGCTCCCGATGCTGTCAACGTTACTGAAGCTCCAATACATATCGTTTGATCTACTCCGGCATTTACCGTCGGAAGTGGATTTATCGTTACAACCACTTGATCTGTAGATGTACAACCTGCGGCAGTGGTTCCTGTAACAGTATATGTTGTTGTAGCTGCTGGAGTAAAGGCTACACCCTGTGTAACTCCATTATTCCAAGAATACGTAGATGCTCCAGATGCTGTCAATGTTACTGAAGTACCTGTACAAACAATTTGGTCCACACCTGCATTCACGATTGGCAGAGGATTCACTGTTACTACAACCTGGTCTGATCCAATACAACCGTTTCCATCTGTTCCAGTCAACGTATATGTTGTGGTAGTAGCTGGGGTAACTGTTATTGCCGCTGTCGTCTGACCTCCTGGCGCCCATGAATAGGTGTTTCCTCCCGTTCCTGTCAATGTCGTTGAAGCACCGGCACAAATAGACACATCCGGACCAGCATTGATTGGTGCGTTACCTGAAACTGTCACTGTAACAGCATCTGATGCAGTACATCCAAGACTTGTTCCAGTCACAGTATAGGTAGTATTCGATGCTGGAGATACCGTAATTGAAGCAGTAGTTTGACCACCCGGAGACCAAGAATAAGTTGTAGCTCCCGAAGCCGTTAATGTGGTTGATCCTCCCGAACAAATTGAAACATCCGGTCCTGCACTAACAACTGGAATCGGATTAACAGTAACTAATACCTGGTCGGTATTCGTACAACCAGCAGCACTCGTTCCAGTAGCAGTATAGGTTGTTGTTGTACTCGGTGTAAATGCAACTCCCTGTGTTACACCATTATTCCACGTATATGTTGACCCACCACTTGCCGTAAGTGTTACATTTGTTCCTTGACAAACCGTCTGGTCAACACCCGCGTTTATGATCGGTAGTGGATTAACTGTCACAGTAACTGTTGCCGAATTGGTACAACCTGCGGTTGTTCCTGTTACAGTATAGGTTGTAGTAGATGTCGGTGAAGCCGTAACCGTGGCACCAGTTGTTGGTGATAGCCCTGTTGTTGGTGACCAGGAATAAGTCGTCGCACCCGAAGCTGTCAGGTTTGTTGAAGCACCACTACAAATAGCGGCATTCGGACTGACTGTGACGGTTGGAGGTGGAACAACTGTTACCGTTACCTGATCGGTAGTTACACATCCTGAAGCACTCGTACCTGTTACGGTATAAGTAGTTGTTGATGCTGGCGACACAATTTTAGGGTTTCCAGCACCAAGACCATTACTCCATGAGTATGTCGAAGCACCAGAAGCTGTCAATGTAGTTGATTGACCAACACAAATAGTTACATCTGGACCAGCGTTCACAGGAGTATTCGGATTCACAGTGATACATTGCACCTGAGAATAAGTACAACCAAAATTGTCAGTTACCGAGTATGTATAACACTGAGATCCTGTTGATGTTGGTGTAACAGTTGCAGTTGTTGCACCTGTAGAAGTTAATCCTGGAGTAGCGGTCCATCCTTGACTAGCAATGGTTGGTGTAAAGCTACCTGTTGCAGGTGGTACGTTAAAGTTAATGTCCCAGTTAAAGATATACCCGTTATCAGATGCCAGGTTATCTGTTACCTGAATCGCCCATGCCCCATTCAAAGGGCAGCCAATAAGGTTAGTAAAAGGTTGGGTTGGCATGTAATTTCCTGGAACTATTGAGTTTCCAGCTGTTGGCCCTGGAGCTGCTTGAGTAGCTCCTGCGGTTAATAATGTACCTGCTGAAGGCGTAAAACAATAGGTCGAACCTACACCTGGTCCCCATGTGGCATCATTAACTCCATCATACGGCCCACCAAGGAATGTTCCATTCCCCCCATTTGCATAGGATTTCAGGATCATTGACTGTCCATTAGGACAAATGATCGTAATCTGTAAATCCCCCAAATAGGAGTGCTCCATGTTTAAACAAATATTTTGAATATTAGCTACAGAGGTCACTGTTTGTGTGGCATTATAACAATTTACATTGATCGCTGTCGAATAAGATACTCCTGATCCGTCGGGAAGGAATGTCGTACCCGAAACTGGTGGAGTACAGTTTGGTACAAAAGGAGTCATCGCAACAGTTGAGGACAAGTTGGCCGATTGTCCTAAACAGATAGAGGTTGGGGAAGCGGAGGGAGTTATTGTAGGCGTAGTAGAAACCTGAACTGTTGTTGTAGCTGAATTAGTGTTAGGACAACCCCCTTCAGTTCCATTCAAAGAAACTTGGTAACTCCCCGCATTCGGGAAAGTGGCTGTTGGGTTTTGCTGAGTAGAAGTGGCACCGTTACCAAAATTCCAGGCATAGGTATCAGCTCCACCAGGACCACCCGTAATTGATCCACTGAAATTAACAGTTCCTCCCTGACAAATTCTAATAATACCACCAGAAGCAGCAGGAGTAGTGCTTGTAATTGTAGCAATTGGAGCCACACATGGTGTTGAGCATGAAATAGTTGCAGCCCAACCCGCATTATTTATACTCCCATCCGAGTCAAATACAAAAGTAATACAACCCGAAGCGTTCGTTGGAGAAGCTGTAACCAGTCCTGGACTTGTAGTACCAGTGTATGTCCCTAAGGTAGGAGCCGCTGTTGAATTTCCATCATAAACCGTCAAGAAGTCAAATGCATTTTCAAGGTTGAATGAAGTAAAGTTCAAAACCATATCTGCACCTGGAGTCGATGGGCAAAATGTAACAGTATACAATTGATTTACAGCATATGTACCTCCATTACCTCCAGAATCATAAAACGTTCCTGAACAGGTGTTAATGGTCGTAGAAGTACTTGGAGTGTAATTCTGCGCCAAAGATGTTGAGGCACAAAACATTGTTGCTATTGCAACTTTGGAAATATTTTTAAAAATAGGTCTCATGGTAGTTCGGATCATTTTGAAAGAATTGCCTCTTGTGGTATGATATAAATGATCTTGTTCACACCTTTTAACTTGTATACCTGAGCTTCATTCGTTGAGAAGTAACGATATTTAAGCGGGTTGAAATTTGGAGATTCAACTTCTTGGATAAATTGCTCTACCGTAATGTAGCTTTCAGTCTTGCTTGTCAACGGAATGAATTCAATTGGCTCCTGCTCCTGCTCATACTTCCCTTCACTGACCGAACGAACAAAAAATCCATGATCAACATATTTATCCATAAGGATTAACAAGTCGGGATTATCTGATCTCCTCTGATCATACCATTCCTGTCCATAAACCTCGATTATTTTTCCGGCATTTTCCAACTCCTGAGAGTAACTGAAGCCAGCCAATCCAAATGCTAAGAGTAGCGTTAGTATAGTAGTTTTCATTTTCAGTATTGATGATTTTTTAGCGCATCACGAAATTATGACGTAGCAATCACTCATCCGTTGCCTCAAATTTACCTAAAAATCGGGTTATTTCAAATAATTTCAATGCCATCAAAAGATAATGTGTTTGAAAAAAAAATCCCTATTCAATTTTGAACAGGGATCAAATTATCATTACAAAAAGATCAAACTTTCATACCTCTAACGATTCTATCTTTTCGTTTCGTTTTCTGAAGCTTCTTTAATACAACCATCAAATATGTATTTCCTGAAGCTGATGAAACTGTATACTCGTCGTTCCCATAGTCGATCTTACCATTTTTCTGACTTGACCAATCTGCAACAAGATAAAACTTACTTCCTTGTTGATTTGGGCGGGCTGCAAAAGTCAATGTCTTATTCACTCCCGTTTCAAATCGTATGATCAGCTCTGCATTCTCTCCTAAACCATCATAGATACACTTCGTATTTATCGGAATAATGATCCTGTTCTCTTCTTTACTCGAATTGGTAACCAACGCTCCCGATTCAGAAGTCCCCTGATTACCCGATGCTTTACTCTTTTCCATGATTACGGTCGCAGAGGTATAGAACTGAACTTTCTTTAATTTCGACGGATCATCCAAACCAAACTCTTCTTGAATATCTACGGTGTATGGAACTTTGATACCGCATGAAAACAACATGGTTGTCAAAACTACTAGTGGAAATAACCTTTTCATGACTAATTTTTTTTTTGCAAAGATATGATTTGACGCAAAACAAAAATGATACCACACCATAAGTTCACTGATATATCTAACTTTGTATCATGATCAATGTTAGTATCCATACTTTTAATGCTTTCCAACAAAACACAAGTGTTGTGTCAGATGAATCAGGTAATTGTGTGATCATCGATCCGGGTTGCTATTCCAGTCATGAAGAGAATGAACTGACTCAATACATTGAATCTTCTGGATTCAAACCCAGAGCAGTATTAAATACGCACGCTCATATTGATCATGTGCTGGGGAATCAATTCGTTTCATCAAAATATGATATCCCGCTTTATCTTCATAGGGATGATCTTTCAACCTTACGATCAGTAGAGAATTATGCTCATTTATATGGATTTGAAGGCTATAAAAAATCTCCTGAACCTACGTTCTTTCTCGAAGATGGACAAGTATTAACATTTGGAAATATTTGCTTTAAAGTAATGCATACGCCAGGTCACGCGCCGGGACACGTCGTTTTTATTGATACTGCAAACAATTTTGTGATCAATGGCGACGTTCTGTTCAGAGGAAGTTTTGGAAGAACTGATTTGCCAGGAGGTGATTTTGAAACCTTAAAATCCACCATTCTGAACAAAATGTTCTCTCTTCCTGAGGATATGACTATATACTGTGGACATGGGCCTTCAACTACCATTGGTACAGAAAAGGTAAGCAATTACATCTTGAATTTTTAATGAAAAGTAGACCAAGAATAGCGATCAATACCCGATTTCTCCTCAACGGAAAAATGGAAGGATTTGGTTGGTATACTTACGAAGTCACAAAACGCATAGTTGAATCACATCCAGAGATCGACTTTTATTTCTTCTTTGACAGGCAATTCGATCATCGTTTCATTTTCTCAGATAACGTTACTCCAGTCATTATCAATCCGCCGGCAAGGCATCCTGTTTTGTTCTATTTATGGTTCGAAATCGGAGTAAAGCGGGCCTTGAAAAAACACAACATCGACCTGTTCTTCTCACCTGATGGATATCTTTCACTTTCTTCGAAAGTAAAACAGATCTGCACCATTCACGATATTAATTTTGAGCATTATCCAGAAGATATTCCGTTTGCCGCACGAAAGTATCTGAGACATTTTTTTCCAAGATTCGCAAGAAAGGCTAATCATATCCTTACAGTTTCAAACTATTCCAAAACAGATATTTCTGCCAAATATCGAATAGACGAAAACAAGATTTCTGTGGTTTGGAATGGTGCTTCTGAAATTTTTAGACCATTGTCAGATGATCTAATAACTGAAATAAGGACTACCTATTCTGAAGGTTCTCCATATTTCATTTATGTAGGATCTATTCACCCCCGCAAAAATATCCGTCGATTAGTAGATGCATTTATTCGATTTAAAACCGAAACAAATTCTACCTGGAAATTATTGATCGTTGGTGAGGCAATGTGGGATGAAAATGAACTTGGGACAATCAAAGGAAAACAAGACATCGTTTTTACAGGGCGGATGGAACTTTCAGAGCTCGCAAAATTGGTGGCTGCCGCCAGTGCCTTAAGTTATGTTCCATATTTTGAGGGATTTGGTATCCCTTTGGTTGAGGCGATGAAATGCGGAATTCCTATCTTGAGTGGTGACAAGACATCATTGCCGGAAATTGCGGGTGATGCTGCCATCTATTGTGATCCTTTTAATATTCAATTGATTTCTGATGGCATGAAGAGATTGTCATCCAACGAGTCATTAAGGAAACAACTTTCAGAAAGTGGGATCGAACGATCGAAGAACTTCAGTTGGGATATCGCCGCTACTAAAACCTGGGAAATAATTTCTGATCATTTATCCAACTAAAAAAGCCACCCTTTCGGATGGCTTCTATCTTGTTTGTTTTGATCTTATTTTGTCTGTAGTTCGATGAACTGATATGGACGATACTTATCCTGGTTGTCGAAGTCTCCTTCGTACTTAGGACCCTGTACCACTGCAGCGATGATCTGTACTTTTACCTTCGCATCCATTCCTTTTGATTTGAAGTACTGATTCAATTCCTTCTCGATCTGCTGAGCACGAGACTTTGCAAGCTTGTCGTTGGTCTTGAATGTTGTTGTTGGCACGTATGACGCTGATGAGTTGATCGTGATCGTTACCATTGGTCTTCCCTGTGCTACGATCTTCTCTACTCCATTTACAAACTCTTTCAGCTTCCCTTCTTCTACTGTTAGCTTGTCTGCGTTGTAATCAAAGAAGTGTTTTAGGCTGATATCCATCGGTGCAGGTGGTTCTGTAACTGAACATGTACTGCTTGCTGTTTGTCCAACCGCATCCGTTACTGTTACTGTGTACTCACCAGCTCCTACTCCCATGATATCTTCTGTTGTTCCACCATTGGTCCATGAGAAGCTATACGGCTCAACACCACCTTTCACTGTAGCATCTACTCGTCCGTCCTTCACTCCATATGAGCTCATGTTTGTGGAAGAACATGTAATCGACACCGGTGGTGGTGTAAGAATGTAAGCCATGTAGATATCACTTCTCTCTGATTCCTTGTTACTTGACCAGTAGATCATGTTACCACTGTAGCTGAAATAAGCATCAAACTTCGCTGAGTTTACTTTTGGTCCAAGATTCACCGGATTTGACCAGCTTGTCCATGAACCTTGCTTCACTGAATAGAAGATATCTGCATCCCCCTGACCTCCATGACCATTACTCGAGAAGAAAAGTGTATCCTGTGTCTTGTTCAGGAATGGCGAGATCTCAAATCCAGTTGTATTCAAAGTTGAACCCATATGGACTGGCGCACTCCATGCTCCTCCGCTCTTTGTACTTACGTAAAGGTCTTCCTCTCCGACAGATCCTGGTCCTTTGTAGGAGATGATCATTATATTCTCATCTTCATTCACATGGAAACCGTAGAAATCTCCTTCGATATCCAAAGTAGGGATCTCGATCTGTGCCGGTGACTCCCATCCATTGCCTTTTTGCATGGAGATCGCACACCCTTTTTCCATATCCTTCTTCCCTTCATAGGCATTCAACAGGTAGATCGATTTTCCGTCTCTGGAAACTCCAAATACAGCATTATTGAACTTGTTGTTGATGTTCTTTACCTTCTCGCACTCTGTGTATTCTCCATTTGGCTGACGACGGCTGTACCAGATATCCTGATCGTATTCTCCTCCGTTGTTTGATGCATCATATGTTCTTGTGAAGTAGAGTATTGAGCTATCCTTGGAGAAAACCGGCATACTCTCTTCTGCCTCTGTATTTACCGTCCCAGGTAATACCATCGGTTCTGAGATCTTCCAAAATTGTGCGTTTGCTCCAAATGCGCCTAATACTACAACACCTAATAGAAGTTGCTTCTTCATAAAATTTGTGATAATGGTTTTTTCCTTTTTCCTTGCTTTTCCTTAATCTCTTCTGCCAAGCATCAAGCCCAGTACGATCTCATGACCTCCTGAACTCACCTGGTTGAATCTCGATAATGAGAAATCATATGAGTAACCAAACTTGAACTTGTTGTTCACATTCAGACCCACCATTCCGATCATCGCATCCTTGTGACGGTAAGATACTCCCATCCACAACCATTCCTTGTACTCCAGCTGTAATGATCCATCGATCGATACAGGAGCAGGTGCCATATACTTCACCAATACTGCCGGCATCAACGTCAAGTTATCATTGATCGGGAACTTGTATCCTCCTGTGATATTGAAGTGCATCTGTGTATTGAAGTTGGCTGTTCCAGATCCGAACTCTACAAAGTCCTTGGAAAGGTTATCTCCACTGATCCCTAAGAACGCGTTCTTTGAATACAAGTACATCCCAACGCCCAAGTCAAGGATATTCATGCTTGAATTCCCTGAATAGAAATTTGCATATACATTATCTGTTGCGTTGTTATAGTTCGTAGCATCCATGATGTTACCCACAACAGCCTTGTCCTGCAAAAACGTATTGTTCGATAATCCGATCCTTGTTCCCAATGATAAATTCAGCTTCTTTGACATCGGTAAGTGTACCGCATACGTCAAGCTCGCATTCATTCTTCTGAAGGCACCGTACTGATCTGCCAAAAACTGCCCTCCCAAAGCATGCTTCAACTTCCCGGTCTTGATCTCTGGATTCCTTACAGGACCAGAGCTCACACGAAGTGCAGGGTTGTATGGCGTTCTCTTCTTAAAGTTCAGCAGTGATGCCACCGATACATAGGCTGTCTTCGGAGCATCCGTCAAACCCATCCATTGCCAACGTCCACTCATCGTTACATCAACGAAGTCATACACCCCAGCAGCGCCCGGGTTGATCATGAACTGATTTCGCAAGTATTGACTATACTGTGGATTCTGCTGTGACATCGCAAAACCTGTTGTAAGTCCTAAAGCCAGTGTTAAAGCTATCTTACGCATTTTCTATCTTATTAGTAGTTAGTAGTTCTTATTTTTCTAACAGGATACTTACCGCTCCTGATTCAACTTTCTTGTCCTCATCATTCAATTCGATGATGTAGTAGTATGATCCAACTGGTAATGCCTCACCATTGTAGTCTCCCTTCCATCTGTTCGAGTCATATGGACCATCCACTGATGAATCGTGCTCATACAACAAGCCTCCCCAACGGTTGAAGATCCTTACCACGTTGTTCGGGTAAGCAGCATCCAATCCGTATAATTCCCAGTCGTCATGAACACCATCAGCGTTCGGTGTGATTGCTGTTGGGATGGTGAAATCACATCCTACAAAGGTTATTATCGCAGTACCGACAGCAGAGTTTGTACAATTGGCATCTGTGATGCCTGTCAGAATATATTCCCCTGCAGCATTTCCTAGAACAACAGGGCTAGCGTTTCCAGTGGCAGACATCGCAACTCCATCTAATGTGTAATCGATAGTCCACGACGCCGATCCGGTAACATTCACTTCTATATTTTGAGAAGCATCTCCAATGCAATAGGTATTCGTTCCTGATGTCGAAGTGACCGTGGGGAGCGGATTAATGGTTGTCACAAATGAAACTTCATCTGAACATGACCCATCAGCATCATAGATATAAACCGTCTGAGTAGAAGACAATGCCCCCCCTACATTTAATTGAATACCTGTTCCCCCTGACGAAGTCCAATATGATTCAGATCCTGAAAGCGATGAGCCTGTGATCATTGGCAGGGTATAACTTGCACATTCCGTTTGATCTCCAGGATTATTCAATGTAGGGGTATAATTAACAGTTACATTGAAACTTTCTTCATCTGAGCACACTCCGTTGATATCATAGATGTAAATAGTTTGCGAGGATAAAACAGGATCTCCTGCGAGTAATTGAGATCCAGTACCTCCAGGTTGAGTCCAGTATGATAATGATGGGGATAAATTAGTTCCCAAAATTGATGGAAGAATATATGAATCACAAACAATTGATGGCCCAGGGTTCAAGATTATCGGAGTGTTGCTTATTGTTATCTCAAAACTTTCTTCATCTGAACATGAACCCTCAGCATCATATATCCAAACTGTCTGTGTCGATGTAATTGGACCAGCTATTACAGATCCACCCATAGCTTGAGAGTTATTATAAAAAGCCTGAATCCCTGAAAGATTTGTGCCAGCAATTGCACCAAGCGTATATGAATCACATGCTGTTTGTGCTCCCGGGTTGGTAATTGATGGTGTATTATTCACAGTCACTACAAATGACTCTTCGTCATAGCAAGAACCATTGATGTCGTACAAGTAAATTGTCTGTGTGTTAGTAATTGAGTTACCCGCACTTAACTGTGCGCCAGTTCCGTTGGCTCCGGTCCAGTAGCTGGCAGATAGAGTTAAGTTGGTTCCTGAAATTGCCGATAATGTATAAGTATCACATACTGTAGCCGGACCAGGGTTGTTAAGAATCGGTGCATTTGGGTTATATAATAAGGTATTGGCAGTTGCGCTTTGGCAACCCGTTGTACCATCTACGAAATAGACACTGTATGCACCTGCAGACAGATTAGGTATTGTGTAATTCAAACTTCCAGCACCGTTTGAAGATGCCGCACCTGACCAAAAAATAGTTCCAGAACCTGAACCGCTAATTAAAATTGATCCATCCGTTCCATTACAAGCTGAAGGGTCTGATGGAGTAAGTGATATGATCGGCAGCGGATTTACTGTTATTGATTGAGATCCAGATGCTGAATTAGAGCAATATGCATCTGTGATACCTGTAACTACATATATTCCTGCAGCATTTCCTAAAGATGACGGAGAAGAGGCAAAATTAACAGATTGAGGTGACCCATTGATTGTATAATTCAAAGTCCAGGGCCCAGTTCCTGTCGTTGAAACTGAAATATTGCCCGGGGAAACTCCTGAGCAATATGTACCCCCTCCTGAAACAGAAGTCACTGTAGGAAGTGGATTGGCGGCAAACACCGTTGTATTAAGTAGGATACTAGATCCACAAGCTGAGTTGCTTATTGTGACAGAATAATTGCCTGGAGCTAACCCCGTAATTGTTGAGGTAGTTGCGCCCGTGTTCCACAAATAGGTGTAATTACCATCTCCACCACTGACTGAATTTACTGAAGCAGTTCCGTTTGTTGAATTTGGACATGAAGCAGGAGTACTTACTATTGTTCCCGCAAGAGGCCCATATAGTTGAACATACTGAGCAGATGTAGCTGGACATTGTCCGAGAATTGTTGCAGTTATCGCGTAGGTGCCAGGTGCAGTATAGGTCTGAGAGGGTGGTGTTGTGCCGGTATATGAATTTCCATTTCCAAATTCCCATGTAGGAATTCCTATAGAGGTATTATTTATTGTAACATTTACAGACGATCCACATGTGAATGTATTTGGATTAATCGAAAAACTTGTGGTAGGGGTGATCTGGGCAGTACCCGAATAAGTGAATGTGAAGCCACAATCATTGGCAGTAGAATAGTTATCTATTTGAAGCACATAAATCTGACCTGCGGTGACATTTATTGGGTCACAATTTTCACCTGTGCAGGCGGGGCCACCAATAGCACCTGTCATTCCAAAAGTTCCGGAATTTTGACCTGCATAATTGTAATTACATCTAGCTATAGTACCTGGGCATCCAGATGTAATATTCCAGAGTGCCCAATCAAATTCAGCAGCACAAAGTTGTGAGGCAGTCCATTCGAAAGTGCCATTAGTCAAAATCGTAAACTGTAAGAACACATCTTGCTGAGGAGCACTGAGAAAACAACTCGGATACTGACCTGATGCAGTAAAAGAAGCCATACTGTTGAATGTTACAGGTGCAGTGCTGCAAATTGGGATTGCTCCACCGCAAGCATTTCCTCCGCCAGTTGATGCAGTGTACGAGTTTATGCAAAGTTGAAAATTTCCTTGCACTCCCTGGTTACTTGCAATTCCAATCCACACTTGCTGACCAGGAGCAATACCCCAAGATTGATTCAAAGTAACGCCTCCTGTTACAGTATTACAAGTCTCAAAAGTCCCGTTCCCGCATCCATCAACATCAATGATGATCTCAGCATTTGTTAATCCCAATGAAGTAATCGTGAAGTCATTCTGCGCTCCAGAAGCCACATAAGTATACCAAACTTCATTAACGCTCGCAACATTACACGCTCCGTATAGAATATTATCAGAAGTTGCTCCTGTTGTTGTACCATTAACACACGCAGTACCTCCGGATAAATTGACCACAGTTGCTGTTGCGCAGTTGTCACTTTGTGAAAATAAGGATTTAGCAATAGTCAGAGTCAGTAAAAGTGTAATTAATCTTTTCATCATTTAAACAGATTAATTTTTATAAATAATTTGCGGGATCGTCTCCAAACCTTTATCGATCTTTTTTTGTGAAAAGATGATCAATCTTACATTTGGATACAATTGAATATAATTATCCTCAGAAGCCTTTCGGTTCAGAGTCAGATAATCGCAAAAATCGGATTGAACCTGAATTTGACTGCGTGAATTATAAATTTCAAGTTGATAACTATACTTCTGGTCTTCACAGAACCATCTATCTTCTGAGGAAATAAATGACGAAGTAAATAGATAAATTATTAGTGCTAATAGAGGTAAAACTCTTTTCATATTCAGTTAGTTAGGTACTATCAAATTTACGATGAATACGCAATTAACAACTGCCTTTGTTAATTTTCTAATATAGTAGGTGTTTTATTGACTAAAACCTTATAACTGACGAATATTTAATAAAAGGGAGAGATGAAAATGAATACAATTACGCCACTAATAGCAACATAAAGCCAAATTGGATAACTATAATTCACCCATTTTTTGTGTCTTTCAAAATCTCCTTTCCAGGCATAGAAATAAGAGAAAAGAACCAAGGGAATCACCATTACACTTAATAGTATATGGCTGATCAAAAGCAAGTAATAAATCATTGCAGAACTCTCTACAGATTTAGCCTCTGAAAAGTCAAGTTTGCCATCTCCGTTGAGATCTCCGTAAATAGTTGGATCAGATGTCATATGGTACGCAACATAGCCCAAAAGGAACAAAACCGAAAGCAGTATGGCCGTGGTCATTAACTTTCTGTGAATTTCCCTTTTCCCTTTTTTAATGGCAATTAGTGCAGAGATGAGTGTAATGGCTGTCAATGCATTTATTGTGGCATAGACAGGTGGCAAGAAAGAGAGGTCGACACCTTCGATCTTAATTCCAAATAATGCCGCTACCGCCAACGGAATTGCGATGGAAAGAATATTGATCGTCCACTTTATCTTTTTCTCGTTATTTGATGCCATACTCAATCTCTAACAATTTTCTAATATCCTTGTTCATTTGATCTACCTGCTGAGGATCCTGAATATTATACACTCCGCGAACATAACCCTCTTTATCAACGAGCGTAAATGCTTCAGAATGTGCATAGCCATCTTCAGCCATATCATCTTGCCCTGCGAAGATTCTGAATTCTTCAATCCCTATACGGTGCGTTTCTACTTCATCTCCGGTGAGAAAGACCCAATTCTTTGCTTTTATTCCATGATTCGCTTTGTACTTCTTCAATTGCGATGGTCCGTCATATTTAGGATTGATCGAAAATGAAATGAATTGGAGATGTTCTGAAATATCTTCCGTCATTGAATTTAGTCGCTTCATTTGTGACGTCATACGAGGGCAGATGGTAGAACAGGTTGTAAAGAAAAAATCAGCGATCCAGACCTTGCCTTTTAAATCCTTCGAGGAGACTCTTATTGAATCTTCATTATAAAACCAAAAGTATGAAATGGTTGGATAAACTGTATCCACTACTTCCTTGCCATCGACAAGTTTGTATTCAAGGTCATAATTGCCAATATAAGGAAGTGCTTTTGACTCTTTATCGGTCCCACAAGAAAGCAGAACAATGCCTGTTAAGATCAATAAAAAGTATTTCATTTTTCAGCTTTCTTTCTTTTCTCGTAAGCCACTTTGTCGTATTGTTTCAGAAGGAGCGCGATATGTCCGTAGGTCTCTCTAACATATGCTTCGATCTTCCCTGACCTCACCATTCTTAAGTGATTTTCTTTATCTAAAAGTAGCATTCGTTCAGTGAATGACTCACCTCCAATTAACAGCTCCCCTTTATCAAGTAGGTCCGCTCCATTTTTATACTTATGGGCAAACATTGGCTTTGCATCACCTCGAACTACCATCCAGATTTCAGGATCATATTCCTCGATTTTATCCTTCAAATAATCCGCGACTGATGAAATACTGTCAACAGAATTACCTTCCCAATCCGTAACGACAGAAATAATTCGAATTTTACCTTTTTCCTTTTTGTTTTTTCTCAGTTTCTGATAGATCATTTGATCGAGATGCCATAATGAAACTGAACAACTGTCCGGACAAGAAGCCTGAACCATATTCAACAGAACGACCTTTTCTTTAAGGTCTTCACTGGTGACTTTTCTACCTTCGGAAGTAATAAATGAATATTCGGGAGCTGCACCATAATCATCCAGTTGTTTGAACTTATGCTCACAACCTCGGGTAGAAATAAAGATTAATAAAAAAGCCGGTCCGAATAAAAGTAAAAATGCAAATATTACCTTTAACCGTCCGGCATTAGTACGTTTTACCATTGGATTATCCTCCGTATGTCATCCAGGTATTTCCGATTTTCAATGCTTCCATCAAGCAGATAAAAATCAGATATACCATAAACAGAATGTATGGTACAAGAATTACATATTTCAAACTCTTTCTCTCATCACCCAAGTGCATAAACACAAGAACAATATATGCAGCCTTCAATAACGTCAAAATGATGAATGACCATTTAACAAAAGGCCAGGCTCCCGATCCTTGCTTGATATAAACTCCAAGCATTACTTCAAGAACCGTAATAGCCGTAAGAATAGCTGTTACCTTCCAGATCGTAGCACGAATCTTTTTTCCATGCTCTTCGTCGTGATGAGCATCTAAAGAATATTCAATGATATCGTCTCTTTCCATGATCGATAATTTTTTCTGATGATTAAACTAAGTAGAAGAAGGTAAATACGAATACCCAAACCAAATCGACAAAGTGCCAGTAAAGACCTGTCTTCTCAACCATTTCGTAATGTCCTCTCTTGTGGTATATCCCCATTACTACACCAATCATGATGATGATGTTGATGATTACTCCTGAGAATACGTGGAATCCGTGGAATCCAGTAATGAAGAAGAAGAACTGACCATACTGCTGTGGACCATATTCGTTCTGCTCCAGATTCGCTCCATAAATCACCTTATTCGCTGTGCCACCATAAATAGCATCATAGTACATCTTTTCAGCATCTTTACCTTCGATTCTATCCCCAACACTATATTTCTTACCGTCTTTCTTAACGATCAATTCCATGTGCTCATCAGCCTTTTTATTGATCATCGCTTTCGTTCCATCATGAAGCGTAATGACACCACCATTGATGTGTCCACCTGCTGCAGCATGCTGGAATTCGTGCATGAGATCTTCGGTGATCTTTTCTCCTTTTTTGTGATGATGACCCGCTTCAATTACTTCAAAGTTTTCAATCTCACCAAAATGACCTTTCACGATTGCCTGAGAACCATCAGCAAGTTCAACCTTACCAAACTCTGAACCGTGAATGAAGTGATACCATTCCCAAGCCTGGGAACCTACGAAGAAGAAACCACCAATGATCGTCGCGATCATCCATTTTACAACGCCTCTCTTATCCATCCGATGACCAGCCTCTACAGCCAACACCATGGTAACAGATGAAACGATCAGAATGAACGTCATTAAGGCAACATACATCAAAGGATAACCATGTCCCAAGAAAGGTAGTGAATTAAATGTTTCTTCACCGATCGGCCATGCGTCCTGAGCGTCGTGACGCGTAAAACCATAAGCCACCAACAACCCTCCAAAAGTAAGGGCGTCAGATACCAAGAAGAACCACATCATTAGCTTTCCGTAGCTCGTACTGAAAGGAGATATCTTACCTCCCCACAGTGTAGCAGCATCGATTTCTTTAGTAGCGTGTCCTGCCATTATGCAAATTTTTTATGCAAGTTTAATGAATAAAAAGTAAAAAAAGCAACAAATAAACCCACAATAGCCCTAAAAAGTGCCAGAAGATCGCTCCGAGACGAAGACTCAGATTTTCTTCTTTCGTGTATTTACCTGTAAATGAATAGATTGTGATTTTGACCATGTAGATCATGGTTACTAGAATATGCAATAAATGAAGGAATGTTATGATATAAAGATACGAAGTGGCACTATCTGCCGTATCCATAGCTTTGATCTGCAAATACTTCGATAAACGTTTGCCTTCAAGCCTCAATTCTCTGTTTACATATTCAAGTTCCTTGCCCTTGTAATAAAAAGTGAAGTCCTTTCCATATTCACCCTTAACAAAAAAATCACCCCTCTTATCTCTAATGTTTACAGAGAGTTGACTCAACCTTAAAAGATCTGTATACTGGAAAGCTTTTCCATCGGGAGTAGTCAATTTCCCATCGATCAAACCAACGGGTTGTTGTTTGTAATATAGTTTATACTTCGTTCCATAGGAAGAAATCTTTGGGTTAACACCCGGCTTCACTAATTCAAATTGTTTCATGAAGTTTTGAAGTTCTTTCATTTCTCCATCTGAAAGTTCCTTTCCACCGATCATGAACTTATTTCCATCTACTTCAAGGAAATCATCGTTCACCTTAATGTCGTAATAATCGCCATAACGACCATCTGTAACAATGATATGGTTGTTGACTGCATGGGCGCCAAATTCAACCAGCTGACCATATCCTTTGAATTGAAAATAAACGAATCCAATTCCGGAAAGGAAGGTAATCAACATGAAGATCTTGAGCCCTTTCAAACTGCCTTTCTTGATCTGCTTGATCCCAACTTCAAAGGCAATACTACTCAAGAAGATGATCGCTGTGCTGATCCAAAAAGCTATTGGCATTGGATACTTCAACCAGAAAGAATCACCCATGGAGACAATGTAAGCTGATGTAAATCCAGCGAACATCATGATAATGCTGAATATCCCGACATAAAGAAGATTTTTCTTCATCTTCTCTCTTACTTCTGGACTTAATTCTTCACTAAAATCTTTTCTCATAATCTTTATTTTGGAATAATACCTTCAACTTTATCAAACACATATACGAATTGAATGATCGGTAAATAAATAAAAGAGGCAAACATTAAGGTCTTTGCATCTTTTAACTCCAGGGAGTAATATAGCTTAAATGAAAAATAGAAAAATCCTGCCCCGCAAAAGGTTGCGAGAACAAGAGTCACATCTCCAGTCCAACCCAAAAGCCAAGGCAACAAGCTGAAAGGAATCATGGCCAAAGAATACACCATGATCTGAAAAGCCGATTCTTTTGACTTCCCTTTTTTGGAAGGTAATAATGAAAACCCTCCAGCTTTATAGTCATCGAATACCACCCATGCGATCGCCCAAAAATGAGGAAATTGCCACATAAACTGAACAAAGAACA
>Ga0102812_10000325_pt1 | contig 35318 bp, 37 predicted proteins | sample ColrivemetaGS713_FD_79334 | JGI IMG/M metagenome (GOLD analysis project Ga0102812, IMG submission 79334) | Estuarine microbial communities from the Columbia River estuary - Flood tide ETM metaG S.713 | ecosystem: Environmental > Aquatic > Marine > Intertidal zone > Estuary | place: USA...
ATCATGCAGCGCTGCGAACAGGCTGGCACGATGCATCCCAAGGCCGAACCGCCCGGGCGCCCCCGCGTCATAGCGCACACGCAGCGTGCCCGCCCCGGTCCGCGCCTCGATGCCATGTAAGGTGGTGATCCGTGCACCCAAGGCCCGCGCCCTGTCGCCAACGCCCACCCAATCCAGCACGCGTTGCCCAACCGGCTGCACCACGAGACCGGACCCCACGGGTTGCGGTGCCTCGAATTGATCAAAAATCTGAACCCGGTGCCCCGAGAGATGCAGCGCAATCGCGGCGGACAAACCCCCGACCCCAGCCCCCGCCACAGCAATATGCAGGGGGCGCCGGGTCACCGCTCAGAGCCGCGCGTTTTCGCGCTTCAGCTTCACCATCTTGCGGGTGATCATCTGCCGCTTCATCGCGCCCAGATAATCAATGAACAGCTTGCCATTCAGGTGGTCCAACTCATGCTGCGCGCAGGTCGCCCAGAGGTCGTCGAACTCTTCTTCGTGCTGTTTCCCGTCCAGCCCCATCCAAGACATCCGAACCTGTTTCGGGCGTGTCACGGGGGCGTATTGATCGGGGATCGACAGGCAGCCCTCTTCGTAGGTGTTCTCCTCTTCCGAGGTCCATGTGATCTCAGGATTGATCAACACCATCGGCTTAGGGGCCGCGTCGTCTTCCTTAACGCAATCCATCACAAAGAGCCGCTGTAGAACGCCCACTTGTGGCGCAGCAAGGCCAACGCCGGGGGCATCATACATCGTTTGCAGCATATCCTCAGCCAGCGCTCCGATCTCTGGGCTTACGGTTGGTACCGGGTCACAGAGCTTTTTCAGGCGCGGATCGGGATGAATCAGGATGTTTCGCAAGGTCATAGGCGTCAAATAGGTGATCCCAACGCGCTTCGCAACGGGTTGGTGCGTTTCGGGCTTGCACCTTTGAAAATGGACGGCACACTGCGCGCCGAGCAAGGAGACACGCACATGAATTTCGACGAGATCATCGAACGCCGCGGCACGCACTCGGCAAAATGGGACAAAATGCAGGCGCTGTTTGGCGTCAGTCCTGACGATGGCATCTCGATGTGGGTCGCCGATATGGATTTCCGCCCGCCGCAGGTCGTGCAGGATGCGCTGCAAAAGATGCTCGATATTGGCGTTTACGGCTATTTCGGCGGCGATGAGCAATATCTGGCCGCGATCCAGTGGTGGATGAAAAACCGTCACGGCTGGGATATCGACCCGGCGCATGTGTTCACGACGCATGGGTTGGTGAACGGCACCGGGCTTTGTGTGCAGGCGTTCACGCAGCCGGGCGAGGGGGTGATCCTGTTCACGCCGGTTTATCATGCTTTCGCGCGGGTGATCCGCGAGGCCGGGCGCGAGGTTGTCGAATGCCCGTTGGTTGCCGAAAACGGGCGCATGGTGATGGATTTCGCCGCCTATGACGCGATGCTGACCGGGACTGAGAAAATGGTCGTTCTATGTTCGCCGCATAACCCCGGTGGGCAGGTTTGGACACCCGAGGAACTGCGCGGCGTCGCTGCATTCTGCAAGCGCCACGACCTCATTCTGGTATCCGATGAGATCCACCACGATCTGGTGATGCCGGGCCATAAACACACCGTCATGCCGCTGGCCGCGCCGGATGTGGCCGACCGTTTGGTGATGATGACCGCCTCGACCAAGACCTTCAATATCGCGGGCAGCCACGTCGGGAATGTGATCATCGCTGACCCGGTGCTGCGCGCAAAATTTGCCAAGGTGATGAACGGGTTAGGGATTTCACCGAACTCGTTTGGCATAGAAATGGTGACCGCTGCTTACAGCCCAGAGGGCGCGGAATGGGTCGATGCGCTGAACCTCTATCTTGATGAGAATCGCAAGATATTAGAGGCGGGTGTCGCGGATATTCCGGGGGCTTCGGTGATCCCCTTGCAGGCCACCTATCTGGTCTGGATTGATTTCGGTAACACCGGGATGGATGCCACCGAGATCCGCCGCCGCGTGGAAAAAGACGCGCGCATCGCGGCCAATCACGGTGAGTCCTTTGGCAAAGGCGGCGAGAGCTTTCTGCGTTTCAACGTCGCCACCCCACGCGCCCGTGTTGTCGAGGCTGTTGCCCGCCTCAAGGCCGCCTTCAGCGACTTGCAGTAGGGCCGTTTAGGCACCTCAGATGGGTCTCTAATCGCCCGCGCGACTGATCGCAGAACGTCCGTTTCGCGCCAATCGTTGCAGCATTGGCGCTAGAGGATCCGTTGCTCCAGTTCTGTGGGGTCGTCGACATCAACGTGCCAAAACGCGGCGGCTTCGTCGGGCAGTTGCGCCAGCACGCGCTCGAAATCTCTTGTGTTGGTGCAGCGTCGGACCGCCCAAGCGGTCGCTTCAATTGCAGTGTCGGGTGTCAAATTGTGGTCCACCCGCACCTGTTTGACCTCAGCGATCAAATCATTTCGCGCGGGGAAAGGGAGGGGTGAGGCAGTCACATCCCAGCCGTTGACGAAAATCGCGCGCAGCACGCTGGGAAGAACACTTGCGAAATTCAGGCCTTGCTGTGCCGTCAAACGACGTCGAAACACCTGCATGACCGCGTCGACAGCGGTATAGGCCATGTTATCGGACTCGAGGGACATGCGCTCTTTGACGTCATCAAGAAAGGCGCGCCATTCTTTGGATGCGTGCCTGTATGTCCACGGCATTGGCATTGGCGTTCTGACCTCCGACGGCTTTTAGGTGCCGCCTCGCTCAACTCAGGCTGGATAGATAGCCGGATGGCCCGACACGCTCTTCGGCATAGTCGCGGATGCGGGTTTCCTTGACCGGGGTTTCGCGTTTGAAATCATAGGTCATCGCGTGGCCATCCTCGCTGGCGGCGATGATCAGCGCGCGGCTCAGGTGCTTTGGCCCGTCGAATATATCCACGAACCCGCGCAGCGGCGGCACGCGGCGTAGATCGACGGTGAACCCAAAGTCGTCCAGCTTTTGGATCGGGAAAACATCGTCGCCGACATGGACGCACAGGCGTGACTTCTGACGCGCAGCGCGGCTTCGCGCGGCTTCTAACCCACGTCGAATGTCTTCTGGCAGAAACTCCAGCATCGTGTCCTCCGATTCCCTGCGTGCATGCTCGTCTCGGATCATGACAAAAACAAGTTGCAGGAGTGTAACACTTAGGGTTTTTTCCACAAATAATCGTCAAGTGTTCGGCAGCGCACAGACGATGCGCGTCGCCGCCGATTGACGGTTGCGCCCCATGCCCCACTTTTAGCCCAACACGGAGGACGACATGGGACAACTCATTGACGGTCAATGGAACACCGATTGGTATGATACCAAAAGCACGGGCGGCGCGTTCAAACGCTCGACTGCGGCCTATCGCAACTGGATTACGGCAGATGGATCACCCGGCCCCTCGGGCGAGGGTGGCTTTGCCGCGGAAAGCGGGCGCTATCATCTCTATGTGTCCTATGCTTGCCCGTGGGCGCATCGCACGCTGATCTTTCGGGCGCTCAAAGGGCTGACGGATCATATCTCGGTTTCGGTGGTGCACCCGGATATGCTGGAAAACGGCTGGTCGCTGGCCGCAGATTTCCCCGGTGCCACGGGCGATGATCTGTTCGGGCACAGCTATATCCATCAGATTTACACGCAGGCTGACCCTAAGACCTCGGGCCGCACAACGGTGCCGATCTTGTGGGACAAGCAGCGCGGCACGATTGTTTCGAACGAAAGCTCGGAAATCATCCGCATGTTTAACACGGCCTTTGATGGGCTGACCGGGAACACGCTGGATTTCTGGCCCGCTGACCTGCGCAGCGCGATAGAGCCGATCAACGACCGCATCTATGACACGTTCAACAACGGCGTCTATAAATCCGGCTTCGCCACCACGCAAAAGGCCTATGAGGCCGCCGTTGTTCCGCTGTTTGAGACGCTGGATTGGTTGGAATCGCATCTGTCCGAGAACCGGTTTCTCATGGGCGACCGCGTGACCGAGGCCGACTGGCGGCTGTTCCCAACCCTTGTGCGGTTCGACACCGTCTATCACGGGCATTTCAAATGCAACCGCCGCCGGATCGTCGATTACCCGAACCTATGGGACTATACGCGCGCCCTCTATCAGGTGCCGGGTGTGGCCGAGACGGTGCATATGGACCATATCACGCGGCACTATCACTACAGCCACGACACAATTAACCCGTACCGCATCGTGCCGATCGGGCCGGTTCTGGACTTTATGGCGCCAACCACGCGGGTCGCCACGCTTTAGGCCAGCCGCTCTGCGGGGTTAACGATTCGAATGCGCACGCTCCGGTGGAGTTGTGCGCATTTTGGTTTGCGGAACGCATAGATTATCTGCGAAACGCGCAAATATTGAGCGCTGTTAACGCGTTGCCCTTGGGGGCTTACGTATTTCGCAGGTTAAGCAAGCGCGCAGGGTGGAGGAATTGGGCCGCAACTTTAACATGTATTTGTAAGTTGCTAATAGCTTTTGACCCAGTGAGTTCCCTAACGCCCGTAAGGGCATGACGAGCGAAGGACACGCCTTGTCTATTCATTTTCCGATCCAAGCCGCGCCGATCTGGACTGTCGCCCCAAAACTGGGCATCGATCTGGCGACCGCAATTCGCGATGGCGAGATGACGCCAGAGGCGCTCGGTCAGATGCTGCGACATTGTGCGGAGTGTTGGAATACCAAGAAATGCGCGCGCTGGCAGCAAATCGCCAGTGACTTTGCACCGAGTGAAATGCCCTCGTTTTGCGCGAGCCATGAGCAACTGAATGCCATAGCCGAAACTGATGCCCCGGCTATGGCGCACAATGTTACGCGTCCAGATTTTCGACGCTCAATGCATTCCGCTGGATGAACTCGCGGCGGGGTTCAACCACGTCGCCCATCAGTTTGCTAAAGATGTCATCGGCTTCGGCGACATCATCCACGCGCACCTGTAACAACGTGCGCGCCTCTGGGTCCAGCGTGGTTTCCCACAGCTGATCGGGGTTCATCTCACCCAGACCCTTATAACGCTGCAACGAGAGGCCCTTTTCGCCCTCAGACAGGATCGCTTGCAACAGATCCATCGGGCCATGCACCGCCACGCTGCGATCACGGCGCACCAAGGTCGCAGCACCGCCGTATATCTCTTGCAGTGCACCAGTGAATCGCGCCAAACGCTGCGCCTCGCCGGCCCGCAACACAGGGCCATCCAGCACGCGCTGCTCTTCGACGCCGCGCAACATGCGTGACATGCGCAAACCGTGGTCCTGCGTCGGGCGACCCTGCCAGCCTTTTTCGTATTCCGGTGCAATCAGGTCCAATCGAGTGGCGACGGCATCGGCCACGCCCTGCGCATTGGAATCCAACTGACCGGCAATCAGCGCCCCGGCAATCGTGGCTTGCTCAAGGATGTTGCGTGGATACTGCGTTGGGAACGCCGCCAGAATGCGCTTCACCTGACGGGCTTCGCCGACAATGCGCAGCAAATCCGCCCCGGCCATCTCGACACCCGATTTCAGCTTGAGGATCGCACCTTCGATCCCTTGGGCAATCAGATATTCTTCAAGCGCCATCTGGTCCTTCAGGTACACCTCGGAGCGTCCGCGCGCGACCTTATACAGCGGCGGTTCCGCGATATAGAGGTGCCCGGCTTCGATCAGCGAGGGCATCTGCCGGAAGAAGAACGTCAGCAGCAGCGTGCGGATATGCGCGCCGTCGACGTCAGCATCCGTCATGATGACAATCTTGTGGTAGCGCAGTTTGCTTAGGTCGAACTCGTCGCGGCCAATGCCGGTGCCCATGGCGGTGATCAGCGTGCCGATCTCTTGGCTGCCCAGCATCCGGTCAAAGCGCGCGCGCTCGACGTTCAGGATCTTACCGCGCAGTGGCAGAACGGCCTGATTGTGACGGCTGCGGCCCTGTTTGGCCGAGCCGCCAGCCGAGTCCCCCTCGACGAGGAACAATTCGGATTTCGCCGGGTCGCGTTCTTGGCAGTCGGCCAGTTTGCCGGGCAGGCTGGCCACGTCCAACGCGGTTTTGCGGCGGGTCAGATCGCGGGCTTTGCGCGCCGCTTCACGGGCCAGCGCGGCCTCGATGATCTTGCCGACCACGGATTTGGCGATCTGCGGGTTTTCCTCGAACCATTCAGCCAGCTTTTCACCGACCAAGTTCTCAACCGCGGGCCGAACCTCGGACGACACCAGCTTGTCTTTGGTCTGGCTGCTGAATTTCGGGTCCGGCACTTTGACCGACAACACGCAGGTCAGCCCCTCACGCGCGTCATCGCCGGTAAAGCTGATCTTTTCTTTTTTCGCGATGCCCGAGGTCTGCGCGTAGTTGTTAATCGTCCGCGTCAGCGCGCCACGAAAGCCCGCCATATGCGTGCCGCCATCGCGCTGGGGGATGTTGTTGGTGAAGGGCAGCACCGTCTCATGGTAGCTGTCGTTCCACCACATCGCGACCTCGACGCCGATGTCGTCGCGCGTGCCTTCGATATAGATCGGCTCGGCCATCACGGCGGTTTTCGAGCGGTCGATGTAGCGCACGAATTCACGCACGCCGCCCTCAAAGCAGAACTCGGTTTTCAGGGGTTCGGCAGGGCGCTCGTCCTCCACAAGGATGTTCACACCGGAATTCAGGAACGCCAATTCCCGCAGGCGGTTTTCCAAGGTCTTGAACACATAATCGAGGTTCGAGAACGTGCCATCCGGGCGGTTGGTTTTCGAGCTCGCCATAAAGCGCACTTCGGTGCCCTTTTGGCCGTTCGCCGGGCCAACCTCACGCAGATGGTCAACGGTGTCGCCATTCTCAAACCGCGCCAGCCACTCTTTGCCGCCGCGCCAAATGCGCAGTTCCAGCCAATCGCTCAGCGCGTTGACGACCGAAACGCCAACGCCGTGCAGACCGCCCGAAACCTTATAGCTGTTTTGGTCGAATTTGCCGCCCGCGTGCAGTTGGGTCATGATGACCTCAGCCGCGCTCACGCCCTCTTCGGAGTGAATATCCGTCGGAATCCCGCGCCCGTTATCGCGCACCGAAACGCTGCTGTCGGCGTGAATTTTCACACTCACCGAGGTCGCATGACCGGCCAAAGCCTCGTCAATTCCGTTATCGACGACCTCATACACCATATGATGCAGGCCCGAGCCGTCATCCGTGTCGCCGATATACATCCCCGGACGCTTGCGAACTGCGTCCAAGCCTTTGAGAACCTTAATAGAATCCGCGCCGTATTCTTCTTGGGGGGCGGTTACTGCCGTCATGCTATAAATCCGTGAATTACCTGCGCGATTTATAGCGGTTTACAGGGGGGATGTCACGCCTTGGGCACAAGATTTAGGGGTTAACGCGGGTGTTCAGGTAAACGGGATCACCAGCCCGACAAACACCAGCAACCCGCCCGAGACCCGGTTCAATCGCTGCATCGCTTTGGGGCTCGAAAGCAGGCGGCGCGCGCGGTCCAAAAACACCGCCAACCCCATGTTGCCAAGGAACGGAACCAGCGCCGACAACAGCGCGATGGCGGCGATATCAAGCGCCGTGAAGCTGCCCAAATCAAAGAACCCCGGCAAGACGCCCATGTAAAACAAAATCGCCTTGGGATTGCCGAACACCACCATCAGGCCCACCACGATGCCCGCCAGCGTGCCGGGACGATTCAAGCGGCCATCGGGGTTCGGCAGTTCGGCGGGTTTCAGGATCAAGCTGATGCCCATCGCCAAAAACACTGCCGAGGCGACCCAGCGCATGATTTCCAGAAAGCCACCATAGAGCGACATGATCCATGCCAGCCCCAAAGCCGCGCAAATCGCCCAGATCATATCGCCGATTGCCACGCCCAGTGCCAGCGGCCACGCCTTGGCGATACCGCCCGACAAGGCGCGCGCGATCAAGGCCACCCAGACCGGCCCCGGCACCGCCCAAAGCAGTGCCAATCCACCGGCATAGAGCAAGAGTTCATAGGCCGAGACGGTCATGGTTTGGCCGCGGCAGGCAGAATTTTGCCATCCTCATCCAACGGCCAAAACGGATTGTGCGACACTTCCCAGACGTGCCCGTCGGGGTCCGCGTAATACCCGGAATAGCCGCCCCAGAAGACCGCTTCTGGGCGTTTCAACACGGTGGCCCCGGCGGCCTCGGCTAGCGCAATGGCTGCGTCTACGGCGGCGCGGTCGGCGAAATTCTGCGCCAAAGTCATCGCCCCGGTGCCCAGCGCGGCATCCGGTCGGCCCTGATCCTCGGCCAGCGAGCCAAGGCCAAAGAACCCCAGTTTCATGCCGCCCAAGTCGTAAAACACCACCGTCGGCGTCTCTTCCTCAACGACCCAGCCCAAGGCCCCGTAAAACGCCTTTGCGCGTTCAAGGTCAGCAACACCAAGGGTAATCAGGGAAACGCGTTGGCTTTTCATGTCAGGCGGCTTTCGGTCAGTGTTGAGGGGCCGTTGGCCGCGTTGACGCAAAATACCTGCGCGCGTGGCCCGAAATGGGTGAACAGGTCAGGGCCGGTGCCGGTCATCACCGCCTGCGCCCCAAGCGCGCAGATCGCGTCATAAAGCGCGGCGCGGCGGGTCTCGTCAAGATGGGCGGCGATCTCGTCGAGCAACACGATCGGCGGCAGGCCCGTGTCCTGCATCAAGGCCCGCGCATGGGCAAGGATCAGCGCGATCAGCATCGCTTTTTGCTCGCCGGTGGAGCATTGCGCGGCGGGCATTCCTCGCGCCGTCCAGATCGCGCCCAAATCGGCGCGATGCGGCCCAATCAACGTGCGCCCAGCGGCCATATCGCGGCGCCGACCCTCGGCCCAAGCCTCGGCCAGTGCGAACTCGCCGTCAGCGGAGTCGTCCAATAGGGTCAAATCGGCCTGCGGAAAGGGGCTGTCGGGGTCGGTCGCACCGGCCAGCCGGGCCAGTGTCGCGGCGCGGTTCGTGGTGATCTGCGCGCCAAACTGCGCCATACGGGTTTCCAACGCGCCATACCACGCCGCGTCGCGGACCTCTTCGCGCAGCAGGCGATTGCGTTCGCGCATGGCCTTTTCATAGCCCAGAACAGCCTCGGCATGATCCGGGTGGAACCCCAGAACCAAGCGATCCAGAAACCGTCTGCGCCCCTCGGCTGCCTCGATCCACAGCCGATCCATCGCGGGCGTCAACCAGAGCATCGCTGACAACCGCCCCAGCGCCGATTGCGGCGCGGTTTTGCCGTTGATGCGCAGGCTGCGCGGCGAGCCGGGCCGCGCTTCGGTTTCGATCTCATGCAAAGTGCCGCCACGGTCCAGCGTGGCCTCGATTTTCCAGCCCAAAGCCGCGGGCTGCCCGATCAAATCCTCGGCCGCCGCACGCCGCAATCCGCGACCGGGCGACAGCAAGGAAATCGCTTCCAGAAGATTGGTTTTGCCCGCGCCATTATCGCCAAACAGCACAACAGGCCGCCCGTCGAACGCCGCTTCAGCCAGCGTATGCGAGCGAAAATGCGCAAGGCGCAGATGTGTCAGCCTTGTCAAAACTTGCGCGTCAGACGCGCATCGGCATCACGACATAGACCGCGCTGGTGTCGGAACCTTCGCGCACCAAAGCCGGGTCGCCCGATGAATTCAGCATGAACACGGCATTCTCGCGGTCAATCTGGCTCGAGATTTCCAGCAGATATTTGGCGTTGAAGCCGATTTCCAGCGGCTCGTCGCCGTAAGCCACAACCAGTTCTTCTTGCGCATTGCCGCTGTCAGGCGAGTTCACCGACAGGGTCAGCTTGTCCTCTTCCAACTTCAGTTTCACAGCGCGCGAACGCTCTGAGGACACCGTCGCAACCCGGTCCACGGCCTTGGCGAATTCCGATGCGTCCACTTCCAGACGCTTGGTGTTGCCCGATGGAATCACCCGCGTGTAATCGGGGAATGTGCCGTCGATCACCTTTGAAGTCAGGGCAATATCGGGCGTCGCAAAGCGCACTTTGGTTTCCGACACCGAAATCGCAATCGACGTGTCGTCATCATCCAGCAGCTTGCGCAACTCATTGACCGTTTTGCGCGGCACGATCACGCCGGGCATGTTTTCCGCGCCCTCAGGCAGTGGCGCATCAATCCGCGCCAAACGGTGCCCATCGGTCGCCACACAGCGCAGAACTTTGCCATCCTCGCCATCCGAGACATGCATGTAGACGCCGTTCAGATAGTAGCGGGTTTCTTCGGTCGAGATCGCGAATTTGGACTTCTCGAACAGGCGGCGCAGATCGCCGGCCTTGGCCGTGAAATTGCTGGCGTATTCGGAACTCGCCATGACCGGGAAATCTTCTTTGGGCAGGGTCGCCAGCGAGAAGGTCGAGCGCCCGGCCTCAACGGCCAAACGGCCCGTGCGCTGATCATCGGTCAGCGACACCAGCGCGCCATCGGGCAGTTTGCGCACGATTTCATGCAGCATAACGGCGGACACGGTGGTCGCCCCGGCGCGTTCCACCATCGCGTTGCCACGGTCCACGACTTCGATGTCGAGATCGGTTGCACGGAAGCTGACGGTGTCGCCCTCGGCCTCGATCAACACATTGGCGAGAATCGGAATGGTGTTGCGTCGCTCAACAACTGATTGCGCCTGACTGACAGCCTTTAGCAGTGTTGCGCGTTCGATGCTCAGTTTCATCGCCATACCCTCCGACACGTCAGGCCGGTGCTGACATATGCCAGCCCGGCCTCGTCAATTAACTGTTGTTGTTTGTTTGCGACCCTTTGTGGGCGGCGTCAAGGTTAGCTTTCCAGAAGACGCCGCAACAAATCAAGGTCTTCGGCCAGTTGCGAGTCGTTTGTGCGCAATTCTTCGACCTTGCGAACGCCGTGCATGATGGTCGTATGATCGCGCCCACCAAAGCGGCGCCCGATTTCTGGCAGCGACCGGGTGGTCATCTGCTTGGCCAGATACATCGCAACCTGACGCGGCCGCGCAATCACCCGCAGACGCTTTGGCCCGATCATATCCGACAGACGGATGTTGTAATGCTCGGCGACCTTGCGCTGAATTTCCTCAACCGTGACCTTACGATCCGAGGACCGCAGGATATCCGCCAGACAATCCTGCGCCAGATCCAGCGTCACCTCACGACCGACCAGCGAGGCCAGCGCGAACAACCGGGTCAGAGCGCCTTCGAGAACGCGCACGTTTGTGGTGATCCGGTGGGCCAGAAACTCCAGCACGCCAGCACCGATCTCAACTTCGCCATAGGTCGTGCGGTTCAGCGCGACCTTTTGCTGCAAAATCCCCAGCCGCAATTCGTAATCCGTTGGGTGCACATCCACCACAAGGCCCGAGGACAGGCGGCTTTTGATACGTTCCTCAAGACCCTTAATCTCACCCGGCGCGCGATCGGCAGAGATCACGATCTGCTTGCCTTGGTCAACCAACGCATTGAACGTATGGAAGAATTCCTCTTGGGTGCTCTCTTTTCCGGCGATGAACTGCACATCGTCCACCATCAGAATATCAACCGACCGGAACAGGCTTTTGAAATCCATGATCTGTCGGTCACGCAGCGCTTGCACGAATCGATACATGAATTGCTCGGCGCTCAGATAGAGCACGCGTGCGCCCGGCTGACGGGTCTGCAATTCCCATGCAATGGCGTGCATCAGGTGGGTTTTGCCCAAACCAACGCCGCCATACAGGAACAGCGGGTTGAACGTGACCTGACCGCCCTCAGCCACACGCCGGGCAGCGGCATGGGCCAGTGCGTTCGGCTTGCCGACGACGAAATTATCAAAGGTAAAGCGTGCATCCAGCGTCGCGGTTGGGATCTCTTCTTCGGTGCGCGTCGGGGTCACCGCAGCGGTGCGCCCGGTGCGCGGGGTCTCGTTTTGCGCGGTCAGGGTGCGTTGAATGCGGTCCGCCGCAGCGGGGGCTTTGGATTGCACGTCAATCTCAAGCCGTTGAGTTTCCAACCCATGCGAGGCCATAGCCCGCAGGATATGGTCCGCAAAGTTGCGGTTCACCCAGTTGGCAATAAAATTGGTTGGAGCCGTCAGCCGCGCCACGTCACCATCGACGGCGGCCAATTCCAACGGCGCAATCCAGGTTATAAAGTTATTCTCGCCAACCAAATTTCGTAAATTTTTCCGTACATCGCCCCACGCCGCTTTTGTCATCCTGTCCCGACCCATATTCCGCGCAGAGCTCGCGCGGAGAATTCCATTTGTCTTGGTGCCCGGTTTTCCGGGTCACTTGTCTGCGAAACATGTCCGCCTGAGCGCTTGGCACTGCGCTTGTCGCAACAAAGGGGATATCTGGCAGGCTTCGCAGCAGGCATACCGCAAAGTAGATCACCGCCCCGCCCGCACCGAAGCGCAGGTTGAGAAAGTATCAGAATCGGCCTGGAACCCCCCCAGGGTTCGTGGATCGCAGGTTCAAACTAGCAAGTCCGACAGGGGCGCGGCAACCGAACAACGCGCTTGACAGGACTTGGCTCGAAAGGAATCGGAAGGGCCGTGGGTTTCGTGCCACAGGGGTGCGAATTGACGCAGCGTCGCCTGCTCAGAATCAAAAAAGCGCACCCGAAGATGCGCTTTTCAAAATCAATGTGACGGTCGCTTATGCGCCGACAGCTTTCACACGCGAGGACAGACGCGACATTTTCCGCGATGCTGTGTTCTTGTGCAGAACGCCTTTGGTGACGCCGCGCATCAGTTCCGATTCGGCGGCCAGCAGGGCTGCTTTCGACGCGGTTGCGTCGCCCGAAACGATTGCTTCTTCGACAGCGCGCAGGTGGGTGCGGATGCGCGAACGGCGGGCTTTGTTTACTTCAAAGCGGGCTTCGTTCTGACGGGCGCGCTTTTTGGACTGGGGCGTATTGGCCATGTGTGGGCTCTTTCGGGTCTGTTTCAATGCTTTTCGCGCACAGACCCACCGATCAAACTGTGATCAGGTCGATTCTTGCCTAAGCGGGCCCACGCGCATGTGGAGCGGCGTATAGGGCAAAGACATGCGGAAGGAAAGGAATAATTGGGTGTCGCGCGCCTTGGGGGCAGAAACGCAAAAGACCGGGCGTTGCGGCCCGGCCTTTGCGCGTGATTTTACAAAGATCACCGATCCCGGAACTGCGCCTCGCGCTTTTCCAAAAAGGCGCTCATGCCCTCTTTTTGGTCCTCGGTGCTGAACAGCGCGTGGAAGACCCGGCGCTCGAACAAAATGCCTTCGCGCAGGGTGGTTTCATAGCTGCGGTTCACCGCCTCTTTCACCACTTTGGTCGCGATGGCCGATTTGCCCGCGATCTTTTGCGCCGCTGTCATAGCCTCTTCGATCAGCTTTTTCGCGGGAACCACGCGGCTCACCAGACCCGAGCGTTCGGCCTCTTCGGCATCCATGAAGCGGCCCGTGAGGTGCATATCCATCGCTTTGGACTTGCCAACGAATCGCGTCAGGCGCTGCGTGCCACCGATCCCGGCGACGACGCCCAGATTGATCTCTGGCTGGCCAAATTTCGCATTATCTGCCGCAATGATGAAGTCGCACATCATCGCCAATTCACAGCCGCCGCCCAGCGCGTAGCCCGCGACTGCGGCGATCACCGGTTTGCGCACGTTGCAAATCGTATCCGTTTCGGGCGTGAAATAATCGCTCTCGAACATCTCGACAAAGCTTTTGCCGGACATCTCGCCGATGTCTGCGCCCGCCGCAAAAGCCTTTTCCGAGCCGGTCAAGACAATGCAACGCACTTTGTCATTCTTGTCGGCGGCCTTCATGGCGTCAGCCAATTCCGTCAGCAACTGAGCATTCAGCGCGTTCAACGCCTCGGGCCGGTTCAACCGGATCAAAGCGACGTAATGCGCGATCTCAACCGCAATGGTTTCGTAAGCCATAAGAGCCTCGTTTGTCGAATTCAGCGCCCACCTCTAGCACTCCGAACGGGGGGATCAAGTTATCTCTGACAGCGCGGGCAGAAGTAACTGGACCGTCCACCCTGCACGATCCGCCGAATTGTTCCGCTGCAATCGGGGGTGGGGCAGGGGGCATCTTCGCGGTCATAAACCCTAAAATTGTGTTGAAAATAGCCGAGTTCGCCATCCGCCTGACGATAGTCGCGCAGGCTCGAACCGCCGGCCTCAATTGCCTCGGAAAGCACGGTGCGAATTTCTTGCGTCAGGTGGTCCAGCCGGGCCGCACCAACCCGTCCGCCTGCCCGTTCTGGGTGAATCCCGGCCCGGTGCAGCGCCTCACAGACGTAAATGTTCCCCAAGCCCGAGACGATTCGCTGATCCAGAAGCAGCGATTTGATCGGCCCTTTGCGCCCCTTCAACCGCTCGCCCAAATAAGTCGCCGAGAATGCATTCCCCAAGGGTTCAGGCCCAAGATTGGCCAGCAGCGGATGCGCCTCGGCCCCGGCGGTTGGCACCAAATCCAACGCCCCGAATCGGCGCGGGTCATTGAAGGTCACCCGCACGTCCCCGGCCATATGCAGCACCACATGGTCGTGTTTTTCGATCTGCGGATGCGTGTGATGGAACTCACCGGGCACGAAGGGCGCAGTCAATCCAGACACCGTCATGCGGCCCGACATCCCTAAATGGATCAGCACAGTTTCACCGCTATCGAGATCAATCAGGATATATTTCGACCGCCGACGCAGCCGCTCCACCCGGGCTCCGGTCAGCCGCTCAGCCAGATTGGGCGGGAACGGCCATCGCAATCCCTCGCGACGAATCTCAGCCCGCTCGATCACGCGGCCTTCCATTGCGGGCGACAAACCCCGGCGAACGGTCTCAACTTCGGGTAATTCGGGCACTTTGAGCTCCGGCGTCGCATTGTGCAGGGGGCGCATCCTCGGATAAGGAAGAACAATCCGCAAGATCGACCGAGTTTCGAATTGAGAGGGAGCGCCATGAGCCCGGACAATCGCACCACGCATTTCGGTTTCCAAACCGTTGATGAAGACCAAAAAGCCGGGATGGTGCATGAGGTTTTCACCAATGTGGCCTCGAAATACGACATCATGAATGATGTCATGTCCATGGGCATCCACCGCGTTTGGAAAGACGCGATGATGGATTGGCTGGCGCCGCGCCCCGATCAACACTTGCTTGATGTCGCGGGCGGCACCGGCGATGTGGCGTTTCGGTTCTTGTCGCGTGCGGGTTCGACGGCCCGCGCCACGGTGCTGGATATGACGGCGTCGATGCTGGAGGAAGGCCGCAAGCGCGCCGAGGCCGAACAGCTATCCGAGCGCCTTGAATGGATCGTTGGCGATGCGATGGCCTTGCCCTTCGAGGCCAATACCTTTGATGTCTACACGATCAGCTTTGGCATTCGGAACGTCACCCGCATCCCCGACGCCCTGTCTGAGGCGTACCGCGTTCTAAAGCCCGGTGGCCGCCTGATGGTGTTGGAATTCAGCCAATTGCCGAACCCAGCGATGCAAAAAGCCTATGATCTCTACTCCTTCAACGTGATCCCGACGATGGGAAAGATCATCGCCAATGACCGCGACTCATATCAATATCTGGTCGAATCGATCCGCAAATTCCCTGATCAGGAGACCTTTGCGTCGATGATCCGTGAGGCGGGTTTCGATCAGGTAAAATATCGTAATCTCACGATGGGAATTGCGGCATTGCATTCCGGCTGGAAACTCTGAGATGCGGGGTCCGCACAATGTTTGGCGGCTGATCCGCACGGGCGCCACCTTCGAGCGAACGGGTGCGATGCGCGAGGTGCTCGAGGCCGTGAATGCGCCGCCCCGGTTGCGGATTTTGGCGCGTATTGTCGGCTGGCCGTTCAAATTGTTGGGGCTGCGCGGCGATCCCGCACTGCCCCCGGTGACCCGTGCACTGACTGCGCTCGGCCCGGCCTATATTAAATTCGGTCAGATCCTTTCGACACGACCTGATATTGTTGGCATCGATCTGGCGAACCAGTTGCGGTATTTGCAAGACAAACTGCCGCCCTTCGACACGAATCGCGCCCGCGCCATGATTGCGGCAGAATTGGATCAACCCGTCGGGACGATCTTTTCTGAGTTTTCCGAACCCGTGGCCGCCGCCTCGATTGCCCAAGTGCACCGCGCGCGAATCGCGGAAACCGGCGAGGATGTTGCGGTCAAAGTGCTCCGCCCCGGTATCGTGCGCGCATTCCGGCGCGACATTGACGCGTTTTATTTGGCCGCCGGAATGGTTGCGTGGGCGCTGCCCTCGACCCGCCGTTTGCGCCCAACCGAGGTGATCGCGCATTTCGAAGGCGTCGTCATGGGCGAGTTGGACCTTCGGTTAGAGACCGCCGCCGCCGCCGAATTTGCCGCCAATACCGAGGGCGACGCGGGTTTCCGTGTGCCGCGCCCGGTTTGGCATTTGTCGGGTCGCAACGTGATGACCTTGGGCTGGGCCGAGGGCGCACCGCTGGGGGATAACGACGCGATTGATGCGCTGGGCGTTGATCGGATGGAGTTGGGCGAGAGGGTTCTGCAACTCTTTCTGAAGCATGCGCTGCGCGATGGGTATTTCCACGCCGATATGCACCAAGGGAACCTGAAGGTCGGTGCTGATGGCGCGTTGATTGCCTATGATTTCGGGATCATGGGGCAGTTGGATGAATATACCCGCCGCGTTTATGCCGAGATCCTGTTTGGCTTTATCCGCAAAGATTACCGCCGTGTGGCCGAGGTGCATTTCGAGGCCGGATATGTGCCCGCCGACCGTGATATAGACGAGTTCGCCCGGGCCTTGCGCTCGGTCGGTGAACCGATCTTTGGCATGGACGCTACGCGGATTTCGATGGCCCGTTTGTTGAGCTACCTGTTCGAAGTGACCGAGCGTTTTGGCATGGAAACCCGGACCGAGCTGATCTTGTTGCAGCGCACAATGGTTGTCGTCGAAGGGGTTTCACGGTCGCTGAACCCGTCGATCAACATTTGGCATGTCGCGCAGCCCGTGGTCGAAGATTACATCCGCACAACCCTTGGTCCGGCGGCTTTGGCGCGTGACTTGGGGCGGGCCGCGCGAATCTTGTCGCGGTTTGGCCCGCACCTGCCGGGTGCTATCGAGGCGGCTTTGATCAAAGTCCGCCAGCCGGACACGCCCACCCCAGCACGCCGCAATACCGCGTCATTTGCATGGTTCGTGGCCGGTGCGGCGGTTTCTTGGGCTGGGTTTCTGACGTTCCTGATTGCCTTCTAGGTCCTCTTAATCCGGTCGCCGCAAGCCGGTGACGGAAGAGCTGTCGACCCAGTAATCGCCGGGCAGAACCAATACCGTTGCACCGTTTTCAAAACGTGCTTCGAGGATCGGCACATAGGCGGCGACGGGTTGGCTGTCGATGACCTCGCCCTCAGATTTCGACTCGATCTCGAACGTGTAACTGCCGTTGGGCAAGGCGTCGCCATTGGAATCCAAGCCGTCCCACGAATAGCTCAAAGAGCGCGGTTCGAGCGACCGATTGTCGACGATATTTCCGTTCTCATCGCGCACGATCAAGGTCACGTCGTCGGCCCCCAGCGCCGGGTCGGGCGTGAGCGCAATCGCGTCACCGTCATAATATGCGCCGCCGAAAATGCGCGCCTCCATGCCGACCCACGATCCGAGATCGGACAGGCCGGTTTGGTTGACCATCGCGGACAGCAGTTGATTCGTATAGCTTTGCTGCTCGACGCCTGAAAACGTTGCCAATTGCACCGCGAATTCGGTAGAATTCATGGGGTTAAGCGGATCTTGGTTGCGCATTTGCACGGTCAGCATATTCAGGAAAGTCTGATAATCTGACTGCCCGGCGCTGGCGTTGGCGGTGCCCAAACCGGGGTTGGTTGTTCCGAAACTCGAGTTGATTTCCATTGGGTTTCCTATCAAAGGCGAAGATCGAGGTGATCCATGGCGCTTTCAGCCAGGGGTCGAGGAGGTGACGTTGCGGTGTTTGGCGACGCGCGTGGCTCATCGCCGGTATGTGCCGCTTGGTTTTGTTGTGGGTTTGCCTGTTGTCCGGTCTGGCCGTGGCCCAGCCCAGCTCCGGTGCCGGCGCCACCAAAACGCACGGACAACGAATCATGGCCGAGTGCCCGAAGATCTTGTTCTAGCGTCATGATATGGCGACGCATGAGATCCATCGTCTCTGGCCGTTCGGCCTGCACGATCAAAACACTGCCCGATTCGGTTCCGATGAGTCGCAATTTCACGGAGCCCAATTCTTCCGGCGCTAAAGCCACCTCGAATCCGTTGGCTGGGTTTGCCGGAACTTGCTGCGCGATCTGGCGGGCGATGCTTTGGGCGGTTTCGACGCCTTTGGGCAACGTTGCGCTGTCTGCGACATGAGACTGAACCACGGGATCGATTGACGGCACGGGCATCGAATTGGCGCTTAATGGGGCCGGTATAGATGGCTGCTCGACCGGGATCAGGGGCGGTGCGACCCGGGTTTCCGGGGTCGGCGGCGGCGGCACATCGTGGTTTCCAAAGGAGATCGGGGGTGTCTGCGTCATGCGCGTTGGCGATGCCGGAAGGGGTTTCGACGTCAATTTTTGCTCAGAATTCACAGGCCTTGGCATAGGGTTCTCTGGCTGGAACGGGACGGCCCGTGCTGCGGTGTGAACCGAAGCGTCACGCCGAGGCATCCAATCCGTTGCATTCAGAGGGGAAAACGGTGCCGTGAATTGATTGGGCCGCGGCGATTGGTCGGACTGCTTGGCTTGCGGTTGCGTTTCAGGCACGCCAATTCGCGAGACAGTTACAGTCTCAGCTGGCGCCTTCGACGGAGTAGCCGAAGGCGTTTCAGGAAGGGCCGAAGCCGTCAACGGAGTATTCGAGGGCGCTTCAGGAGCGATCGAAGCCGTCGCCGGGGTGATAGAGAGCGTTGCAGGAGTGACCGAAGGCGGTGCGGTTGAAACGGTTTCCCCGATTTTTGAATTCGGGAGAACCTGAGCAATCGGCTCGCTATCAGGCACGGGCGTCGGCACGAGTTTGGTAGGATTTGACACGATTTTTTCCGTCTGAATCGGCGATGGGGCCGTTACGTCGACGGATTGCTTCGGCTCTGCGACCCCCGGCATTGCTGCGAGGTCGCCAGGTTTCATGGTCGCCGAAAATGGCGCGGGCGGTGCAGGTTGTGCCAACTCGACCTGCGCAAGAGCGGGATCGCTGCGCGGTGTTTTCTGGACCATCACCGAAAGGTCGGCGGTCGAGAGGTCTGCTGTGGGCGTGTCTTGCGCGACTCGCGTTGTTTCTTTGCCGGGCGTGGTCGCGGCAACGAGAATGTCTTGCGCCGAAACTTCTTGCGCCGGAATTTCTTGTGTCGGAACCGCTGCGATTCTGGACGATGCCATCGAGAAGCGACCCTGCAACAATGCAGCACGCGCGTTGAGAACGGGCGCGATCGGGGATTGAATATCGCTGCGCTTTGCCTCGCTTGTGGCGTCGGCTGGCGGCATTTGCGCCATGGCTGCGAGGCCCGGGCTGGTGACGGGTTTCGCCCCATCGACGACGGGAACCGGCTGGACTGTGGCCTGCGCGGATGTTGTGGACTGCGTCGTCGGGTTCGGGACTGATTCGGCGGATACCGATGGCGCTGGGGCATCGGCGGGCGTCGTGGGGGGCGCAGATGTCACGGGCGACGAGGCGCTAATCTCAGACGTTGAGTTTGCGCGAACTGAGGGCGAGAGGCGCGCGCGCGGGGTCTCTTGCGGGGCTGCATCGTGCCGAACCGGGGCCGCGATGCTTGGCGTCAGAGCCTCATGCGAATCACCCTGCGGTGCCACAGTGGTGCTCGCAAGTGCATCCGAACCCGTCGGGGTTTGCGTTTGCGGCGGTACGTCAGATACGCGCGTCACGGTTTCAGCGGGCACGTCATCGACGGAATTTGGATCATCGGCGGGGTCGGGAAGGGCGATTTCTACGGGGGATGCCGTATCATCAGCGTCAACTTCTACGCGGGATGCCGATTTATCAGCGCCAGCTTCTACGCGGGACGCCGCATTATCAGGGTCAGCGTCGGCGGTGTCTGCGTCGGTTGCCACTGTCGCCCAATTTGCTGCCTCATCACCTGATTCGCTGGGTTGCTCTGCTTCGGCGTCAGCCTCAGTCGCGTCGATATCCGGGGCCGCCTCCTGGAGCTTTCCACTGTCTTGCTGCTGTGATTCGCCCTCTTTCCCGCGCGAAACACCCGTAAGCGCGGCAAAAAGCTTCGCAAAGGCGGAATCTTTGCTGTCTTTGGGCGGTTGCTGGGCTGGCAACGGCGATTTCAACGTCAGGTCAACTGGCAATGCCGGAAACATGACCTTCTCCTTTTGGTCGTTTCTCTTGGTTTAGCAGTGGTTAGTTACCGCTTCTTTACCGAGATCAGAGAAGTTGGTCCGGCAACCAAGGAGCTGCCATGACCGATTTTTCGCCGACATTACCGCCTTCTCTTCCGCCAGCGCCCGCGCAACCCACCGCGATTCGGCGCAGCGCTGAGGCCCTCGAAACCGCTTTCTTGGCGGAAATGCTGAAAAGCGCGGGGGTGTATAAGCCCTCAGAATCGATGGGTGGCGGCGAGGGAGAGGAGCAATTCACGTCGTTTTTGGCCGATGCGCAGGCGCGAGCGATGGTCGCGCGGGGCGGGATCGGCCTGTCTGACCAAATTGAGCGTTCCTTGCTCGCGCGCCAACAAGGTGGTGGCGCATGAGCGCGCGCACACGGCCCGCGCGCCCCGATCTGGCGCGGATGCTTGTCTTGTTAGAGCAAGAAAAGCACGCGCTGACGCAAGGCGATATGCCGGGGCTGATTCGCTTAGCGCCCCGGAAAGAAGCCGTTCTGGCGCGTCTCGATACGGCGACGCCTGCGTTAAACGGCGGGGATGGGGCGTTGGCGCAGCAAGTTCAGCGCGATGCGGCGCGGAATGCTCGATTATTCGAGGCGGCATTGCGCGGGTTAAAGGACGCTCGCGCGCTGATCGACCGGTATAAAGGGCGGCGCGGGGACCAGACCTATGCCCGTGATGGCGAGCGGAAGTTTGTTGATCAGGCGAAAAGTACCCTTGAAAAACGCGCATAATCTCTTGGTTTTCAGCACAATCTCAGACATGGCGGCCCTGTTGCGCAGGGCCGCCATGTTTCGTTTCACCGTACGCTAACTTCATAGAATTTGAGGGAAATGCTCTGCGACAAGCTCTCGGCGGTTAAGGTCATGTTAGCTATTCGACGCGAATTTGGCCTTGCACCAACATGGTGGCGCGGCTTCTGAAAAACGGATCGTCGCAGGCTCAGAAAGGGCGTTGTTGCCGTCTCGGACGGCGCTCAATCGGCGTAAATACGCCCTCTTCTTAAGGGAATACAAATGTCCTCGATTCTGACCAATAATGGCGCCATGGTCGCGCTGCAAACGTTGCGCAACATCAACACCGATATGGCGAAAACACAGAGCGAAATCTCGACGGGTAAGTCGGTATCCTCTGCACGAGACAACTCAGCGGTTTGGGCGATCTCGAAAACCATGGAATCCGACGTCAGCGGCTTCGAAGGTATCTCGGCAAGCTTGTCGCTGGGCTCTTCGACGATTGCTGTCGCACGCTCCGCGTCTGAGCAAATCACCGACCTGTTGACCGAAATCAAAGGCAAGATCGTTTCGGCGCAGGAAGACAACGTTGACCGCGACAAAATCCAAACCGACTTGGGCTCGCTGCGCGATCAAATCTCGTCGATCGTCGGTGCGGCGCAGTTCAACGGCCTTAGCTTGCTGTCGAACAGCCAAGGTGGCGCATCGGTCGCTCAGGTTGTTGGTGGCACCGGCGCTGGTGCTGGCATCATGGGTTCGGGCACTGTCAGTGTTCTGTCGTCCCTGGATCGCGATAGCTCTGGCAATGTGTCGACCTCGAATATCTCGGCACGCAAGGCTGACCTTGGAACGCAAGCCTCGGTCGTTGGTGCTGGTACGGACCTCGCCGCGACGGCAATGACGGGCGCAGGCGCGATTGCCATCGGCGCGACCGGAACCATGACGGTCGTTGGTGATACCGGCACGGCAGCGCGGGCAGGCAACGCGGTTCTCGCGGGTGACTCCTATACCATTGGCGGCGTTACCGGTGTTACGAACGCCATTCGGTATGTTGCGCGTGATGGTGACACCGTCACGGATATCGCCAAAGGCCTGTCTGATCGACTGAACTTTGAGGCAACAGCAGCCGGCGTTAATGTCACGTCAACGCTTGGCAGCAACGGTGCAATCTCGATCACCAACAATACAGCGGCAGCCATTACCACCACCTCGGCCCTGGCTACTGGCGCGACGGCTGGCGGCGGATTGGCGCTTCTTGCGGATATCGACGTTTCGACTGAAGATGGCGCAGCTGCGGCTCTTTCAGCGATCGAAGGTCTGACGCAAACCGCGATTGGTGCGGCGGCCACCTTCGGTTCGGCTCAAGGGCGGATCGATATCCAAAGCGAATACGTCAACAATCTGATGGACTCGCTGAAATCGGGGATCAGCTCGCTGGTTGACGCCGATATGGAAGAAACCTCGGCCAAACTGCAGGCGCTTCAAGTGCAACAGCAGCTGGGTATTCAGGCTCTGTCGATCGCCAACCAGGCGCCGCAGAATATCCTGTCGCTCTTCCGCTAAGGCTCTTGGCCGGGGCTCACCGCCCCGGCCATTTCGCCCGACCCATGACTTCGCACCATGAGGCCCAAATATGAGCGTTGCTGCCCACGCACATTCAACCTACGGTTTGAATACGAAAACTCTGAAAACTCCACGCGATATCGAATATGATGTCATTGCTCGGATTACCGGGCGTCTGCAGGCACATTTGCCGCATGAACGCGGGCGCACCAGTCCAGGACTGGTTTCTGCCTTGAATGACAATCGCCGCCTTTGGACGGCTTTTGCGACGGATCTTGCCAGCGCAGACAACGCGTTTCCGCATGATCTCAAAGCCCGCCTGTTTTTCCTTGCTGAATTCACGTTGCGCCATACCGGCCTCGTCCTACGCGGAACCGCAACGGCCGATGCACTCGCCGAGATCAACACCTCGGTCATGCGTGGATTACGCGGTCAGAGGGTGGCATCATGACAGGCCTTATCCTCAAACTCGCGCCGCACGAACGGGTCCTGATCAATGGTGCCGTGATCGAAAACGGCGATCGCCGCAGTCGGTTTTCCATCGTGACCCGCAACGCGAATATTTTGCGACTACGCGATGCCATCCATCCCGAAAGCGCGGGAACGCCGGTCAGTCGCGTTTGTTACATTGCGCAACTGGTTCTGTCGGGTGATGCCGACCCAAAGGACGCCGAATCGCAATTGCTGCGCGGGATCGAACAATTGAGCCAAGTGCTGACCGATGAGGACAGTCGCCAATTGTTGACCAAGGCATCTGAGGCTGTGATCGACGGAGATTATTACCCTGCGATGCGGCATTTGCGCGGGTTGCTTCCTCGCGAACAGCGGCTCATGGCGGCGACACGGCAATGAGCTTTCAACCGGTTCTTCCTCTGGATGGTTATGTTGGCTGGCGTTTCTTGCAGCGAACGCTCGACGCGCAGACCAACGCCCATGCAAACGCGCCAGCTGCGCAACGGGATGAAACCTATGTGCGCGAGAATATCGGCAAGATTCAAACCGCCGAGGATCTGGTCTCTGATCGTCGGCTTTTGCGTGTCGCTCTGACGGCCTTTGGTTTGGCGGATGACCTGCCAAACCGCGCATATATCGAGAAAGTTCTGGAAAGCTCAACTTCCGAATCCGGGAGTTTCGTCAATCGATTGACCGACAAACGGTATCATAAATTGGCCGAAGCTTTCGGGTTTGGCGATGAGGCAATTTCACGGAATCAGGCCCCCGGTTTCGCTGACGGTTTGATCCAGAAATTTCAGGACCGGTCGTTCGAGATCGCCGTTGGTGATCAAAGCGAAACGATGCGCATGGCGCTGTCCTTGGATCGCGACCTCGGTGATCTTGCCGCTCAAGGCACTTCTGAGGCGACGAAATGGTATACCGTTCTCGGCACGCCAAGCCTTAGGTCAGTCTTTGAGACGGCGTATCTATTGCCATCCAGCTTTGGGGCGGTGGATATCGATCAGCAAGTGGACATCTTGCGAGAACGCACCGCGCGCCTCACGGGAAGCGATTCGATTTCGCAGTTCGCTGATCCGGAGAATTTGGAAACCCTCACCCGGCGCTTTATTTTGGCCGACCAGATACAACAATTCCAATCTCAGAGCGGGGGTAGTTCCGCTTTGACATTGCTTCAATCAGGGCAAGCCTCATTGAATGGATTGCTTGGCCGTTGAGCCAAGCACTATGACGGCACAACTGGCCGCGATGCCAAAAACCAACCTGTCGTTAAACAAAAGGCCATGATGTGCTCATCATGGCCTTTTGCTTTGGTCTCAATCTTGTAACCGACGCTTCAAACCACGCGTTCAACCATCATTTTCTTGATTTCCGCAATCGCCTTGGCTGGGTTCAAACCCTTGGGGCAAGTGCTGGTGCAGTTCATGATCGTGTGGCAGCGATACAGCTTGAACGGATCGTGCAACTCATCCAAGCGCTCACCGGTTACCTCATCACGCGAATCGATAATCCAGCGATAGGCGTGCAACAACGCTGCTGGCCCAAGATACCGGTCGCCATTCCACCAGTAGCTGGGGCACGAGGTCGAGCAACACGCACACATCACGCATTCATAAAGCCCGTCCAGCTTTGAGCGATCCTCAATCGACTGACGCCATTCTTTGGCTGGCGTGTTCGACTTGGTTTCAAGCCACGGCATGATCGATTCGTGCTGGGCATAAAAATGCGTCAGGTCGGGGATCAGATCTTTGACCACCGGCATATGCGGAAGCGGGTAAATTTTTACGTCGCCCTTGATCTCATCCATGCCGAAAATACAGGCCAGCGTGTTACGCCCGTCGATATTCATCGCGCAAGATCCACAGATCCCTTCGCGGCACGAGCGCCGGAAGGTCAGTGTCGGGTCGATTTCGTTCTTGATCTTGATCAGAGCGTCCAAAACCATCGGCCCGCAGTCGTCCAGATCAACGAAATAGGTGTCGACCCGCGGGTTTTCGCCGTCATCCGGCGACCAGCGATAAATGCGGAAGGTCCGCAATTTCTTCGCGCCCGCGGGTTTCGGCCAGGTTTTGCCGGTCCGAATGCGGGAATTCTTGGGGAGTGCTAGTTCTACCATTGTCGCCTCCTCCTCAATACACGCGCGCTTTGGGCGCGATTTTCTTTGGATCAATGCCGCCGTCTTTCAACTTGGTCAGCGGCTCGGTGACGACACCACGGTAATCGAGGCGCACTTGATTGCCCTCTATCCATGACAGGGTGTGTTTGCGCCAATTCTTGTCGTCGCGGTTCGGGTAATCCTCATGGGCATGTGCGCCACGCGATTCCTTGCGGGCTTCGGCGCCAACGATGGTCGCCAAGGCACAAGGCATCAGGTTTTCCAGTTCCAGCGTTTCCATCAGGTCCGAATTCCAAACCAGCGAGCGGTCGGTGACCTTCAGGTCGCCCATTTTCCCGGCTACCGAGGTCATCTTTTCGACCCCTTCCGCCAGCGATTTGTCGGTGCGGAACACGGCTGCGTCGGCCTGCATGGTTTTCTGCATTTCCAACCGCAGCTCGGCGGTTGGTGTGCCGCCATTGGCGTTGCGCAACCGGTCGAACCGTTCAATGGCTGCTTCAATCGACGCCGCTGAGCTTTCGCGGTTGGCCGAGGCCGGATCAACCGTTTCACCCGCGCGAATCGCTGCCGCGCGGCCAAACACCACGAGGTCGATCAGCGAGTTCGACCCCAGACGATTCGCACCGTGGACCGAGGCGCAAGCCGCCTCACCAACCGCCATCAATCCGGGCGCGGTGCGCATCGGGTTTTCGGCATCGGCGTTCAGCACTTCGCCCCAATAGTTCGTCGGAATGCCGCCCATGTTGTAATGCACGGTCGGCAGCACCGGGATCGGCTCTTTGTTCAGGTCAACACCCGCGAAAATCCGCGCTGATTCCGAAATACCCGGCAGACGCAGCGCCAGCGTTTCTGGCGGCAGGTGGTTCAGGTGCAGGTGAATATGGTCCTTGTTCGGCCCCACCCCGCGCCCTTCGCGAATCTCCATCGTCATGCAGCGCGACACCACATCGCGCGAGGCCAAGTCCTTATACGTCGGCGCATAGCGTTCCATGAAACGCTCGCCTTCCGAGTTGGTCAGGTAGCCGCCTTCGCCGCGTGCGCCCTCGGTGATCAGGCAGCCTGCGCCGTAAATGCCGGTCGGGTGGAATTGCACGAACTCCATGTCCTGCAGCGGCAGGCCTGCGCGCGCGATCATCCCGTTGCCGTCGCCGGTACAGGTGTGCGCCGAGGTCGCGCTAAAGAACGCGCGGCCATATCCGCCGGTCGCCAGCACGACTTTCTTCGCGTTGAACTGGTGCAGCGTGCCGTCATCCAGTTTCCACGCCAAGACGCCGGTGCATTCGCCGTCATCGGTCATCAGCAGGTCAGTTGCGAAGTATTCGATATAAAACTGCGCTTTTTCTTTCAGCGAGCGGCCATAGAGCGTGTGCAACATGGCGTGGCCGGTGCGGTCGGCGGCGGCGCAGGTACGCTGCACCGGGGGGCCTTCGCCGAATTCGGTCGTGTGGCCGCCGAAAGGGCGCTGGTAGATTTTGCCATCGTCGGTGCGGCTGAAGGGCACGCCGTAGTGCTCCAGCTCATAGACCGCTTTGGGGGCTTCGCGCGTCAGGTATTCCATCGCGTCCATATCGCCCAGCCAATCCGAGCCCTTGACGGTGTCATACATATGCCACTGCCAATTGTCCGGCCCCATGTTCGACAGCGACGCGGCGATGCCGCCCTGTGCCGCCACGGTATGCGAGCGGGTTGGGAAAACCTTGGTGATACAGGCCGTTTTCAGGCCTTGTTCGGCCATGCCCAGCGTTGCGCGCAGACCCGCGCCACCGGCGCCGACGACGACCACGTCATAGGTATGTTGTTCGATTTCATATGCAGACATAGGGTCAGGTCCTCAGGCGCGGAACAGGATGGTGGCGACAGCCAAGATACCGGCCGCGGCCAGCGTAAAGGCGAAGAGTTTGGTCACGATCAGCAGGGTTATGCGGGCTGCATTGCCATGCACGTAATCCTCGATCACCACCTGAATGCCGATTGCGAAATGCCAGCTGGCGATGCTCAGGAACAAGATCGCCGTCAGCGCGTTGCCGAATTGGCCATAGGTCGCGGTCAGTGCCTCATACCCGCCGCCGAGCGCGCGGCCAAACGGGATCAGGAACAGGATGGTCAGCGGCACCAAAGCCACCGAGGTCAGACGTTGAATCCACCAATGGTGAACGCCGTCGCCAGCCCCACCAAGGCCCTGAACGCGGGAATAATCAGTTTTGAAAGCCATGATACGGTTCCCCCTCAGACCAATAGCAGCGTCAAGATGGTCAGCACGACTGATCCACCGATGACGTACCAATTGCTGCGCGCGACGCTTTCCAGCTCCATCCCTTTGCCGAGGTCGAAGGCGAAGTGGCGGATGCCGTTGCAAAAGTGAAACCACAGCGCCCAGAGCGAGCCGACCATGATCAGGATCCCGAACCACGAGGACAGCAGCCAATCGGCGCTGGCGAAATACTCAGGCGAATAGGCCCCGGCGACGAACCACCACACAATCAATGTCAGTCCGACGATTAGGCCGACGCCGGTGATGCGCGTGATGATCGAAATATTCGACACAAGTGGCAGGCGATAGACTTGTAGGTGGGGGGAAAGCGGCCGGTTGCCCCGGTTCACATCAGCCATGGTCGGTCCCTCTTTGGTTGGCGCGTCGGCCCAAAGGCCGGCTGGCTTTGTTGTGATATCTACCGGATTTTTCGCCCAAGTCACGCAACCATTTGCCTGACAGAGCAATGTATCCCGTGGAATACCCAAAAAATCGTTAAACGTGATCACACTTGGAAAAACTGTGATCACATCGTTGCGGTATCACGCTGGCATCAAGGCCCAGTAATCGAGATCGAGCAGCACTTCGGGGTGGTATTTTCCGTCCGCCCCGCGCAATTCGCTGCCCGTTCCACTGGTTGCCACCAGCCGCAGCCGGATCGCCGCGACGCCGGGGGCGCTGGTTTCAGCGACATCCAGAACCTCGGACCACGCCTTGACGGTCATGCCCGAATAGCACGGATTGGCATGCGCCCCGCCGTTGATCGCCACCATCATTTGCGCATTGGCCAGCCCATTGAAGGACAGCGCCCGCGCGAGGCTGATGATATGCCCGCCATAAATCAGCCGCTGCCCATCGGGGCGGAACGTCGCATCGAAATGCACCTTGGCGGTGTTCTGCCACAGGCGTGTCGCCAGCATATGCTCGGCTTCTTCAACCGTGACCCCGTCTACATGTTCAATCACCTCGCCCACAGTGTAATCGCCCGCGCGATACCGCTCGCCGGCCAATTCAAAATCATAGTTGGCGAAGTTTAGCCCCGCAGGGATTACCAAATCGGAAACCGCGACAGCTTTGGTCAGATCGGGCACGCAAACCTCAGGGGCAGGGGCCTCCAGATCGCGTTTGCGCACCATAACCCAGCGCACATACTCCAAAACGGCCTCATTGCGCTGGTTCGTGCCGGTCGTGCGCACATAGACCACGCCCGATTTCCCGTTCGAATTCTGCTTGAGCCCGATCACTTCAGATTGCGAGGCCAGCGTATCGCCCGGGTACACAGGCCGCAAAAAACGGCCCTCGGCATAGCCCAGATTGGCGATCGCATTCAGGCTGATATCGGGCACCGTTTTGCCGAAAACCGTGTGGAACACGATCAAATCATCCAGCGGGCTTTGCGGCAAACCGCTGGCGCGCGCGAATTCATCCGAGGAATACAACGCCCCGCGCGCCGGATAGAGCGCGTGATACAGCGCCCGCTCTCCGCCTGACAACGTGCGTGGCACCGCGTGCCGGATCACATCGCCAACACGGTAATCCTCAAAGAATCGGCCCGAATTCGTCTTCATACTGTGCCACCCCAAGCTAAGGGGCCCTTCATCTTGTCAAAAATACTCCGGGGGTGAGCCCGCTACTGCTTCCCCAATTTCATGTCGGGCGTATAGGTGCCCGGCGTGTCCTTGGTCACGGCCTGCGCGCAGCGCATCACGCCGCGCGCGGCGTCAAACGCCATTGTTGGCGAGCCGTGCAACGCCCAGCCTTTGTTCAAAGCCAAAGTGACCTTGTGGCAGAACTCGGACGTGTCGTCCTCGGTCAGCAGGCGATACAGTTTCATCTCAGCCTCCGAACGGCGAATAGCCCAGCCAGGTGTGGATATAAGCGATCACACCGAACACCAGCAGCGAAATCACCGCATAGATAATGTCATTGCGCACGGGTCCGGCGACGGGCGGCACCCACGGTGGCGTCATGCGGTTGATTTTGATCAGGTCCACGACAGCCCAAGCCATCAGACCGCCAAACAAGATCACTGAGGCCAGATCGCCATTCACTAGCAAATGCGCCAGCGCCCAAACCTTGACCGAGCCCAGCATCGGGTGTCGCATTTTGCTGCGCAACACGCCGCGCGAAGAGCCAAGGTTCAGCAAGAACACGGCGATCAGCATCAGTGTATTGTTGATATGCGTCATGAAGGCGGGCGGATACCACAGGTCAATCCGCTCGGCGCTGCCATAGCCTTTGACCATCAAGTAGATCGCGAGGAACGCCAGTAGGCTAACGACGATTTTCCCGCCGTTGTCGCCCATTTTGGCGCGCAAATTCGGCGTGAAGCGCTTCATCAGATGCGAGAACGCCCAGAGCAGGACGCCTGCCGTTAATAGTAGATATCCCATGTGTCACAGACCCTTTTGCAGTGTTGCGATGGCCTCGGCGCGGTCCAAGGTTGCGCGAGCTGTCACAATATGCAGGTTTTCAACGATCTTGCCATCCACAACCGCGACGCCCAGCCCTTTGGCCGTGGCTTCGTCAAAGGCAGCGATCTGGCGGCGGGCCAGATCAATTTCGGCCTCGTCGGGGGCAAAGGCGGCGTTGGCGATGGCCAATTGTGCCGGGTGGATCAGGGTTTTGCCGTCAAAACCCAGATCGCGGCCTTGTTCGCATTCCAGCCGCAAGCCTTCGTCGTCTTTGAAGGCATTATAGACGCCATCGATCGCCACGATCCCTGCTGCACGTGCAGCCATCAGGCAGGTCTGCAACGCGTATTGCATCGGCAAGCGGTCGGCGCGGAACCGGCAATTCAGCTCTTTGGCAAGGTCATTGGTGCCCATGACAAAGCCGGCCATGCGTGGTGCTGCGGCGATTTCCTTGGCGTTCAGGATGCTCAGCGGGGTCTCCATCATCGCCCAGATGGTGGTGTCGGCGGTCGCGGATTTGGCATCAAGCGTGTCGGCCAGCCGTTGAATATCCGCCGCTGAATTGACCTTCGGCAGCAAGATCGCCTCGGGCCGGGCTTTGGCGATGACCTCAAGGTCAGCCGCGGCCCAATCCGTGTCGAACCCATTGATCCGCACCATTTTTGCGCGCGGGCCGAAATCGGCGGATGACAGGGTGCTGGCCAGCAATTCGCGGGCGTTGGCCTTTTCGTCGATGGCCACCGCGTCTTCCAGATCAAAGATGATCGCGTCGGTGGCGAGGCCCTTGGCTTTCTCCATCGCGCGCTCTTTCGAGCCGGGGATATAGAGAACTGAGCGGAAGGGGCGGCTGTCCATGATCTTCTCCCGTGAAATAATCTTGCGCGCAAAGCACCAAATTCCGTCACAAATGGCAAGTGCTTTTTTCTGCACTGCAGAGAGAGCGCAGGCTTAGCCCGTCATTACCCAAGCCTGCGCAGACTGGCCCCAATCAAACCAGAAAGGGTTCCCATGTTTCGTTCACTTGGTTCCATCGTCGCGTTGCTGGTCATTGCCGCGACCCCTGTCACCGCTCAAACCTTGCCCTGCGCCGCGCGTGAGCAGGTGTTGCAGTTCGTGATTGATCAACGTTCCGAGGTCCGGTTGGCCCGTGGCACGGCGTCGCGCGGGGCGACGCTTGATCTCTTTGCTGCCGACTCAGGCACTTGGAGCTTGGTCCTGCACCTGCCCGATGGCCGCAGTTGCCTGCTCGCAAATGGCGACAATTTCGAAGCAACGCAGGGCCTGCAACCGGCGCGCGGCAACCCGGCCTGACCATTTGCCTCAAATCTGGCGGTGAAAAACGACGCTGGCAGCGTTAACACCGTCATATTCCGTCATGCTGCAGTGCCGCGAGGCTTGCGCGAGGCTCGCAGAGGGCTTACGCAAGTCGCGAAAACCGCAATTGACCGGAGAACTTTCATGGCCAGACCCAAAATTGCCCTCATTGGCGCGGGACAGATCGGTGGCACGCTCGCCCATCTCGCCGCGATCAAAGAACTCGGTGACGTCATTATGTTCGACATCGCCGAGGGCACCCCGCAGGGCAAAGCACTCGACATCTCAGAATCTGGTCCGTCCGAAGGCTTCGATGGCAGCTTTAAGGGCACCAACGATTACGCCGACATCGCGGGCGCTGACGTCTGCATCGTGACGGCGGGTGTTGCGCGCAAGCCGGGCATGTCGCGTGATGACCTTTTGGGCATCAACCTGAAGGTTATGAAGTCGGTCGGCGAAGGCATCAAAAACCACGCCCCGGACGCGTTTGTGATCTGCATCACCAACCCGCTTGATGCGATGGTCTGGGCGCTGCAGCAATTCTCGGGCCTGCCCACCAACAAGGTTGTCGGCATGGCTGGCGTGCTCGATTCGGCGCGCTTCCGTCACTTCCTCGCTGATGAATTCAAAGTCTCGATGCGCGACGTCACGGCCTTTGTGCTGGGCGGCCACGGCGACACGATGGTTCCCTCGGTGCGTTACTCGACCGTTGGCGGCATCCCGCTGCCTGATCTGGTCGCGATGGGCTGGACCACGCAGGACAAACTGGACGCTATCGTTCAGCGCACCCGTGATGGCGGCGCTGAGATCGTTGGCCTGCTGAAAACCGGTTCGGCCTTCTATGCGCCCGCGACCTCGGCGATTGAAATGGCCGAAGCCTATTTGCGCGACCAAAAGCGCCTGCTGCCTTGCGCCGCGTATTGCGATGGCGAATTGGGCGTGAAGAACATGTATGTCGGCGTGCCGACCATCATCGGTGCCGGTGGCATTGAGCGCGTGGTCAACATCTCGCTGAACGCAGAAGAGCAGGAAATGTTCACGAAATCGGTCAATGCCGTGAAGGGCCTTGTCGATGCGTGTAAAGCGATTGACCCGTCGCTGGGCTAAGTCCTACGACACATAGTATAGAGAGAGCGCGCCCGACCCGGCGCGCTCTTTCTTTTGGCTCAGCTCAGCGCCGTGCGAAACGCCGCAAATCGTGCATCGGTGCTGACCGCTTGGTTCATCGCCGCGCGCAACGCCTCGATGGATTTCAGCGGCCGCATGACCACCTCGAACCGGGCGATTTCGCCGGCATCGTTCAGCGTGATCAGATCAACGCCCACCGCGTCCAGATCCCCAATCTTGCATTGAAATTCGAGCGCCCAATCCGCGCCGTCACCCATGATGCGCCGATACTCGAACTCCGAGAAGATCCGCCCGACATGGCCCAGCAGCGCCGCAACCGGCACGCGCCCGGTCCATGTTTTCCAATAGGTCGGCGGTAAAAACGCGACATCTTCGGCCAGCAGCCCGGCGATGGCCTCTTCGCGGCCAGAAGCCACAACCTCTATCATCTGTGTAATGGTCGGGTGCATTCTGTCCTCGCTGGTGTGTATCGGCGTCACGGTGGCCTAACCGCCGCGCCCTGCCAAGTCTAACGCCGGGTCAGGAATAGGGGTCAGTGATGCGGGTCAGTGCACCATTGCCATCATCTCATCCCACTCAAGCACCTCAGCGCCAGTGCCGGGGAGTGCCACGTTCAACGCCATTGCACTGCCCAAGTCGCGCACCTTGATGCCGCGAAACCGCCGCAGCGGCCCGATCAGCGCCAGATCAACCCACGGCCAGACCGCCAGAACGATCGCCTGCGACAGGCCATAGCGGTTTTCAGGCGTCATAATGATGCAAGGATGCGCGAAACTGACCCGCGCAAAGCCCATGCCCTGCAGCGCGTCCTCTAACTGTCCTTTAGAGCGGACATAAAATATCCGCGACTTGGCGTTGACGCCGACCGCTGACAGCAAGGAGAAATGCGTGACCCCGGCGGCGGCGCAGGCCTGCCCAAAGGCCAAGGGCATATCATAGTCCACGCGCGTGAACTCTTCGCGGCTGGCTTTTGAGGGCTCGCCGACACCCAGCGTGCAAATCGCGGCGTCATGCCCGGTCAGCAGGTGTTCATAACTCGCCGGATCGCCAACATCGACAATATGCTCAACGGCCTTGTCTGGCAGCCCCGATTCCGGCAGGCCCGTCATTGCCCGTCGGTTCAGCAAGGTCACGCGCGTGACCTCTGGCATGTCGCCCAGTCGGCGCAGCGCCTCTTGGCCCACCGCGCCCGAGGCCCCCAACATCACAACCGACACCATAGCGCATCCCTTTTCATATACGCGCGGTACGCCGCGCCCTATGGCAGATAGGGTTGGGCATGGGCGTCGTCTAGGGGCGGAGGCACCCGTGTGTGGCGGTCAAAGAGTGCGCAGAAAAAGGGCTGCGCGCGTGGGACCCCTTAAGATAGGGTAAATGCTGCAAGCCAAGTCCTTGATATTGTTTGTCCCGCAGTTTGTCCCACCGTGGGACAACCCTCTGTCCCCCCGCTTGACAAAAATTCAGCCCCGTTGCCTGATCCAGCAAAACAAGGGGCCAACCATGACTGATTTCACCGCCGAGCTTACCGACCGTCTGATCCGATATTGCGCGATTGATAGCCAATCCGACGCCGACAGCCCGTCCAGCCCCTCAACCGCGATCCAACTTGATATGCAGCGCCTCTTGGTCGCCGAATTGACCGAGATCGGCGCGCAAGATGTCACCCTCACAGAGTACGGAACCGTCCTCGCCACGATCCCCGGCACCGCCCCCGGCCCGACCATCGGATTCCTCGCCCACGTTGATACCGCCCCCCAATTCAACGCGACCGGCGTGAAACCCCGCGTGATCCGAGGCTATAATGGCGGCGCGATCACCTTTCCTGACGCCCCAACCCTGACCCTAACGCCCGAGGAATTCCCCTACCTTGCCGATAAGGTCGGCCACGATATCATCACCGCGTCAGGCACGACCCTTCTGGGGGCCGATGATAAGGCCGGCGTCGCGATCATCATGGCCGCCGCCCGTCATCTTCTGGCGAACCCAGAGATCCCGCACCCGCCGCTTCGGATCGCTTTCACCCCTGATGAGGAGATCGGCCGCGGCGTGGACAGCAAAATGCCCGCCGACCTCGGTGTCGATTTCGCCTATACCTTTGATGGCGGCGCGCTGGGCGAGATCGAATACGAGACCTTCTCAGCCGATCTGGGCACGGTGACGATCAAGGGCGTCTCCATCCATCCCGGCCTTGCTAAAGATAAACTGGTGAGCGCAATCCATCTGGCCGCCAAGATCCTCCAAACCTTGCCGCAGGTCACGATGACCCCGGACACCACCGACGACCGCGACGGCTTTATCCATGCGACCGATATGAACGGCGGCGCGTCCGAGATGGTGATCAAGTTCATCCTGCGCGATTTCGAACGCGACGGGTTGGCCGCGAAAGGCGCTTTGCTAGAGCAAGTCTGCGCTGCCGTCGCCGCCACCGAACCGCGCGCAGAAATCACCTGCCTCATCACCCCTCAATACCGAAACATGCGCTACTGGCTGGAAGACGACATGACGCCGGTCGAATTCGCGAACGAGGCCGCGAATGAGTTGGGCCTAGACGTGCACTCCGTCCCGATCCGCGGCGGCACTGACGGATCCCGACTGACCGAGATGGGCGTGCCGTGCCCGAACCTCTTTACCGGCATGCAAAACATCCACGGCCCGCTCGAATGGATTTCGGCGCAAGATATGGAACGCGCGACCGAACTCTGCCTGAAAATCGCGAGTCGCGCCGCAAAGACCGGATGATTCTGGGGTCTTGGACCAAAGCGAGGGTGATTCCCCCCGAGTCGCTGACGTGATTCCTGCTGCGAGCGCGAAAGATTCACCACATTTCGTAGGAATTGAGTGACGAACTGGGGTTGCGCTCTGCATTTGGTGCCTTGTGGCGAGCGGGCCACTACAGTCAGCTTCGCAGGTGCAGCAAGAATAGTTAACAATATAATCCTTAAAAATCAGAAGCTTACGAACATGCGTCCGATCAAATTCAGAAATTCTCCCCTTTTCTGTGTTTTTGGTCTTGCGGGTTATTTGAGTATTCCCTAGATACCGCCTTACCGAAACGGAGACGGATCGGGACGGATCGGAAGCGGTTCGGAAGGATACGATGCAGAGCGGCGCCGC
>Ga0102812_10000327_pt1 | contig 35208 bp, 29 predicted proteins | sample ColrivemetaGS713_FD_79334 | JGI IMG/M metagenome (GOLD analysis project Ga0102812, IMG submission 79334) | Estuarine microbial communities from the Columbia River estuary - Flood tide ETM metaG S.713 | ecosystem: Environmental > Aquatic > Marine > Intertidal zone > Estuary | place: USA...
ATTTCATGGAGTGGAAAAATAAAATTGATTTAGAGCGCTTGCCTAAGCATATCGCGGTCATCATGGATGGCAATGGTCGCTGGGCTAAAGAGCAGGGTAAACCTCGGGTCTTCGGGCATCGTAGTGGGGTGAAATCTGTCCGAGAAATCACGGAGGGCGCTGCCGAAATCGGGATAGAATACCTCACGCTGTATGCTTTTTCTACGGAGAACTGGAATCGCCCGAAGTTGGAGGTTTCCGCATTGATGCGTTTGTTGGTCGAAACCGTCTATCAGGAAACCAACACCCTGATGGAAAACAATATTCGCCTCCAGGCCATTGGCGAAATCGACAAATTGCCGAAAGCCACTTACAAGGCACTATTGGACGGCATTGAGAATACCAAGAACAACACCAGAATGACTTTGGTGCTAGCGCTTAACTACAGTGGACGCTGGGACATTACCCAAGCTAGTCAGAAGTTGGCTGCATCCGTTGAAAAAGGAGAGCTACAAGCCTCCGACATCAATGCGGAGCGGATTGCCGGTGCCCTGAGCACACATGGCATGCCTGACCCTGAGCTACTGATCAGAACGAGTGGAGAAAATCGGATTAGTAACTTCTTACTTTGGGAACTTGCTTATGCCGAGTTTTATTTCTCGCCCGTTTTCTGGCCTGATTTTCGCAAACCCAATTTTTACCAAGCCATTGTCGACTATCAGCAACGAGAAAGACGTTTTGGTAAGATCAGCGAACAAATTGCTTAAACATTCTCCGTTCTATACAACCAGGACTTATCTTTGTCCGTCTTTCCCCAGAATTGAAGGAGGAAGAATAATTTACACTTACCCAGAAGCGCAATTTGCGTGATTTCAAGTAAGTACAAGCAGGTTTTGATTTTTATGAAACAGATGCTAACAATTAAAGCGCATAAACTACCCCTGGCAATATTTTGCGAGCGGTTGCTCACGACCGGTTCAGCTCTCATCCGCTTTGCGGTTTTGCTGGCAGGTCTTACCATTGGTTTTACCGCAACACTACAAGCTCAGGAAGAAGAACTGGAAGTATTTGATTACACTGACCCTCAAGATTACGAGATTGGTGGTATCAAGGTAACCGGTGCTTTTTTCAGTGACGAAATGGCCATCATTGGCGTATCCGGCTTGTCGGTAGGGGATAAAATACGGATTCCCGGTTACGACATTCCACGCGCACTAAGAAACCTTTGGCGTCTTCGCCTCTTCACTGATGTGCAAATCATCCAGGAAAAGAGAATTGGTGATGTGATCTTTCTCGAATACATCCTTCAGGAGCGTCCACGTCTCTCCCGCTTTTCCTACAAAGGCGTAAAGAAATCCTTCCACGACGACCTCAACGACGAGGTCAGCCGCTACCTCCTAAAAGGGGGAATTGTAACGGAAGATATTAAAGTGAATGCCTCCGAAAGCATTCGGGCCTTTTTCGTAGAAAAGGGATTTCTCGATACCCGCGTAGCCGTAGAGGAGATCAATGACACCAGCCGGGTAAATGCCGTGCGGCTGGTTTTCGACGTGGCCCAGAACGAAAAGATCAAGATAAAAGACATCACCTTTACCGGCAACACAGCCGTCAATTCCCGACGCTTGCGCAAAGAGATGGAGACCAAAGAGAAGCGTCGCTTCCTGACCAGCTCTAAATTCCTTGCGGAAGAATACGACGCCGACCAAGATGCCATTATCGCTTTCTACAACAAGATTGGTTACCGCGATGCTCGAATTATCCAGGACAGCAGCTGGCGCAATGAAAAAGGCGAGCTGATGTTGAGGATTGACATGGCGGAAGGAACCCAGTATTTCTTTCGCGATATAGCCTTCAAGGGAAATTCTATCTACGAAACCCAACAGCTGGAAGACGTACTAGGAATTGCCAAGGGAGATGTTTACAATCAAGAGTTGCTGGAAACCCGACTGAGCTTTAGCCAGGATGGCCGTGATGTGAGTACCCTCTACATGGACAATGGTTACCTCTTCTTCCGTGCTGACCCCATTGAAACATCGATTGAAGGCGACAGCATTGACCTGGAAATCCGGATCTTTGAAGGCCCACAAGCCACCATCGACAAGGTGACCATTGCTGGTAACGACCGGACCCACGAGCACGTTATCCGCCGGGAGCTAAGAACCCGCCCTGGAGACAAGTTCAGCCGCTCGGACATTATCCGTTCCCAGCGCCAAATCATCAACCTCAACTACTTCAACCCGGAAAACCTGGGGATCAACACCCCGGTAAACCCTAACCGCGGTACGGTAGACATTGAGTACACCGTCGAAGAAAAACCTTCAGATCAGTTGGAACTTTCTGCTGGTTGGGGTGGACAACGCCGAGTCATTGGCACCCTGGGGGTTACCTTCAATAACTTCAGCTTGCGCAACATCACCAATCGCAAAGCCTGGCACCCTCTCCCTCAGGGTGATGGTCAGCGGGTGAGCTTGCGAGCACAAACAAATGGTGACTTCTACCAATCCTACAATGTTTCCTTTACGGAGCCTTGGCTAGGAGGTAAAAAACCAACTTCTTTAACCGTAGCGGGCTTTTACAATCGTTTTACCAACGGTGCTTCGAAGAACAATCCGGATGCTTACCAGAGTTTCAACATCACTCAGTTCTCCGTCAGCGTGGGTACGCGTTTGCGTTGGCCGGATGATAACTTCGTATCTCGGACGGGGATAAACATCCAGACGCTGAACCTGCAAAACTGGAGCCTCTTCAACGTCTTCCGTTCGGACAACGGCGAAGTGGTGCGTGGCGGTTACTACAACAACTTCAGTGTTACCCAGACGTTGGCACGGAGTACGATTAATGACCCACTGTTCCCGAAAGAAGGTTCTAATATTTCTTTATCGGTACAGTTCACCCCGCCATATTCTGTGTTTGAAGACAAGAATTACGCTGACCTTCCTCCGGAAGATCGCTACCGCTGGTTGGAATACCACAAGTGGCGTTTTGATGCAGAATGGTACGCTACCCTGGTGGGCAAGTTAGTCCTGAAAGCACAAACTAAGTTTGGGGTGATCGGTAGCTACAATAATGAAATCGGTACTTCTCCGTTTGAGCGTTTCCAGCTGGGAGGTGATGGTATCAACAACCAGCAGTTTGGTTATGCGGGTGTAGATATTATCTCTAGCCGAGGTTATGAGATCGCTGATTTCCCAGGTAATACCATTGGCAATGGCCAGGAAGTAGCTACTCCACTATACAGCAAGCTTACATTTGAGTTGCGCTACCCCTTGTCATTGAATCCTAGCTCTACCATTTATGTCCTTGCGTTTGCTCAAGGAGCAAATGCCTGGCGGAATGGTCGCGACTTCAATCCATTTGAGCTACAGCGCTCGGTGGGTGGGGGTGTTCGCGTTTTCCTACCGATGTTCGGTACCCTTGGATTTGACTACGGTATAGGTATTGACAAGACCGGACCAAGAACCTTGCAAAACATGGGTGACTTCAACATCATCCTTGGCTTTGAGCCTGAATAACCCGGATCTTATTCCATCAAAAAAGGCACCTAAGTTTGACTACTTAGGTGCCTTTTTTAATCAATATACTAGATCGTCTTCCTGACGATCTCTATGATTTCCTTTTCCTGTTGATCAGCTGCTGCTGCAAGGGCCGCACTTTTTGCGAGTAAATCTTCTTTAAAATCCTCGTCGTGCAGGCCACTGGCATTGATTTGTACGTTGAGGTACGCGCCGTGGATGGCTGCTCGCGCACAAAGGGCGCCTACCCCCGCATCGGAGACCGAAGCAGGCAGGCCATTTTCGGCCATTGCCCGGCAAAGCGGAAAGATATGACTAGCTGTTTCGATAATTCTAAACGGCGTCATCATCGCTTCTTTGGTTGCCGATTGGATGGCTTCGCGGCGAGCAGCTTTTTCAGCATCGCTCCCTTTGGGTAAACGAAAAGCAGCCATGATCCCTTCGAAGGCCTGGGTATCCTGATCGACGAGTAACAAGAGCTGATCTTTAAGTTCCTGGCCGCGCTCTGCCCACTCGCTGAATTCTGCCCAACGATCATCCCAGCCCCGCTTATGGCTACTCAGGTTGGCAACCATCGTGCCGAGGCCAGCCCCTAAAGCACCAACGTAAGCAGCAATAGAACCTCCACCTGGCGCTGGGCTTTCGCTCGCCGTTTCGTTCGCAAATGCGCGCAAGCTCATCGCGGCTAAAGGCGCGGAAGCTTTATCACGTAGTTGGTATTCGATAATTTTTTTCTCAGGAACGAAAGGACTCAACTCGTCCAACCCTAGGGATTTGATCGCAATTTTGATGATCTCGTCTTCGCTTACGCCCAAAGAACGTTGCTGTTGAGCAAGAAAATATTTCCCCGCATCCAGCATTACCTGTAAAGGAACCATTCCCACCAGCTCTGAACCGGTAACCCTTAGCCCACGCTGGTTAGCGCTCTCTCGGGTAGCTTCAAAAGCTTCGTGTAAAGCGGTCTGTCGCGTGTCCGTAATATTCATGCTGATTTGTGCAATGCCGTATTCTTCAATGAACCAGCCAATTGCTTTGACGCCTTTGCAGGTTCCCGGAATACGAACAGGGTTGCCATTTTCATCCTCTACGACCGGCCCATTGATAGGATTGCCGGAACGTTGTACACGGCCTTTCTCTCTGATATCGAAAGCGACTGAATTGGCGCGGCGCACCGAGGTGGTATTAAGGTTGACATTGTAAGCGATCAGGAAGTCGCGGGCTCCGATAGCCGTAGCACCAGCACTTGCATTGAAGGAAGCATCTCCAAAATCTGGTTCCCACTGGGGCTGCTGCAATTTATCGGCCAAGCCTTCGTATTCACCGGAACGAATAGTCGCGAGATTTTTTCGTTCTGGCCGGGTAGCGGCACTTTCGTACAGGTAAACAGGAATTTGTAATTCTTCTCCTACCCGGCGGCCCAACTGCGCGGCCCAATGGGCGGCCTCTTCCATGCTGATATTGGCGATGGGGACGAGCGGGCACACATCGGTAGCTCCCATCCGGGGATGTTCGCCCTTATGCTGACGCATATCGATGAGTTCCGCCGCTTTCTGGATGCCCCGAAAAGCAGCTTCTACTACCGCTGCAGGCTCGCCCACAAAAGTGACGACGGTGCGATTGGTAGCGTAGCCGGGATCAACGTCGAGGAGTTTTACGCCTTCAACGGTTTCAATGGCGTCGGTAATTTGCTTAATGATGGTCAGGTCGCGGCCTTCACTGAAATTGGGGACGCATTCGAGCAAAGCTTTCTTAGACATGTGGTGGTTTTTTGATTGGCGGTGCAAAGATGAGAAATTTTGGAAAGAGTTGAATTCCCATTCTCCTCTAAACTGGACTTTCTGCAAAAGTCTGTACGGAGATACAGGCCGCTTCGCGCCCTTTTAGGTAGAGGGTATAGAGTAGGGTGTCAAATCTGTCAGGCTACAGCCGTGACGGTTTTCAGTGCTTTCTTGAGAAGCTAAATTGCTAGGTAAAGTTGCCCTCAGCTAGGTTGGACACTCGACCCAGAATGCCCCGAAGGGATCATTATGACAAGGAATAGAGATAAAAAAAAACGAAGGCTCCTTGTAGTCCTCAGACTACAAGGATATATCCTGCTGGTCTCCTGACCAGCGTGTGTGCAATGCTGGTCGGGAGACCAGCGGAATATTGCATGTTAGTCTGGGGACTAACAGGAGCGTTTATTTTAAAAAAAACCGTCACGCCTATTTACCCTCAGATTGGACACCCTAGGGTATAGAGATGGAAAGACCAAGGTTCATTTATTTCCAACATCCGTCTACAGGTCGAGGTTGGAAATTAAAAAAACCACTTTCCTCTTGGGTGACCGAAGTTTCTTTACCCTTACCGTAGGCATCCCAGGGGCTACCTCAAGGGGAGACACAATCGCCTCACATCCCCTGTCCGCTGGCCAGGCAGGGTTGTCGCAAGCTACTCGGAGTTTCCCATCCCTCTACCTTCTACCCAAAATCCCTTTACCACCTCCGGCGAATGCCGAAGGTCTAACTATATCCCAAGTTCAAAATCCAGGAAAAACCCACGGTCTCCGATTTTATTGGCGCTGTATTGCAAACGCAGAACAAAATCATAGTAAAAAACCAGATCTATCCCAAGTCCACCGCCCCATAGGAGTTGGTTATTCAATGGATTAGGTTGGGTATTGAAAGGACTGTTGGCGTAGCCGAGATCACTGCTCATGTTAAGGTTGAAATGGAAAGGAAGTTCCCGAAAGGATTCCAGAAAAACCCACTTCCCGAAGGTAATATTCCCTTTCCATATATTGAACCGGACACTCTTGCGCAGGTACGCCGCATCAAGCCCATCTAGTAGGTAGAGCTCGTAGCCACTGAGCTTACTTCGGCCAAAACCCAGCGCCCGATTATAGCGATAAGCCTGTGGCTGACGAATAAAAGAGTACTTGCCGCCAGCGACAACCCCAAAGCTCCAACGCTCCCCTACCGGCCAGTATTTAGACCCAAAGAGGTCCAGCGATAGGGCAGAACGGTCATTAAAAATTCCGATGCCATCCTTTATCAACTCCGCACCGTAAGTGTAGCCCGACCAGGGATAGGCCCGATTGTCTCTAAAATCGTAGGTGAACCGGTAGAGTAATCGAAAAAAATCAATCTCATTCTTGTTGTCCCCAAAGTAATCTGGGTTGAATTCCTGAATAATGATAGGGTCTACCCACTCCTGATGAAATTCCAGGCCAAAAGTATGTACTCCATAAATCTCAGGCCGCCAATTAAGGCTACTCTCAAAGTGGTATTTCCTGCGAAGGAACCGCGACTCATCCCGATAAAACTCCTGCTTGTTATCTACCGTAGCGTAGTTAACTTCGCGATTACGCCCGTAATTTATACTTGCGGCCAAGCCAAGGGTTTGGTTTTTATTGATGTAGGGGATTTTATAGCTGACACTATAGCTACGCGTGTAACCGTACTCGAACCCTGCTTCCAGCTTATCACCCCATCCGGTGAAGTTGAGATGATTGACTTCCAGTCCGATGTTTACCCGCTGAAGCGAACGGTTTTGCTCCTTCCACCAGACATTGAAATTGCGGTCTGCTAAATCAAAGGTTGGTACCGGATAGATGTACCAATTCTCTGCTACTTCTACTTGCAGGTGTACTTTTTGGGTAGCCCCCTCCCAATCTTTGTAGGTGATGGCCGCTTTACTGAACAGATTGGTGTTCATGAGCTGGCGCTCTGCCTCCGCTATCTTCTCGGGTAAATTAGCTAACAGAATGGTGTCTCCTACCTTAATGGGTAATTCTCTGAAAATGACTGCCAGCCGGGTGCGTTTCTGGCCAATGACGGATATTTTATCAACGGTAATGGCTTCCGGCTCCTGCGCAGTTAACGCAAGGCTGGCTAATAAAATAACAATAATGGACAGGATGACAGCTCTCATAAAGTTCTTGGGGGAGTAAAGACGATGCAAAATAGCTTTTTATTTTTTCCCCTTCCCTTAAGAAACTTTGATCCTACAATAGTGTTCGGCAAGCATCGTAAAGGTCTTTCCAGTTTTTTCGCTGTCGAACGACTGTTTCCAGGTACTCTTCCCACAAAGGAGCGTCGTGCTGGTTGTCTTTGATGATGGCCCCGGTTAAGCTGGCCGCCAAATCATCGGCGTGCAACTCTCCATTGCCAAAATGGGTAGCCAATGCCTGCCCGTTATTGAGCACTGAAATCGCTTCCGCTGTACTCAGAGTACTGCTCGGCGACTTGATCCGGGTACGGCCATCCTCTGTTTTGCCGGAACGAAGCTCCCGAAAGATGGTCACCAATCGACGTACTTCATCGGAGGGAAGCGGTGGTGAGGGAATCTCCAGCTGACTTTGAGTTTGATTAACCCTGGTTTCAACAATCTTCACCTCCTCTTCCAAGGTAGCCGGAAGTGGCAGCATGACGGTGTTAAAGCGGCGCCGGAGGGCAGAAGATAACTCATTGACGCCTTTGTCGCGATCATTTGCTGTAGCAATGAGGTTAAATCCACGGATGGCCTGCACCTCGGTGTTCAACTCAGGAATGGGCAAGGTTTTTTCCGAAAGGATGGTGATTAGCGCATCCTGAACATCGCTGGGGATACGGGTAAGTTCTTCTATTCTCACGATTTTCCCAGTTGTCATCCCCTTCATTACGGGGCTGGGTACGACTGCTTTCTCTGACGGTCCTTCGGCCAATAGCTGGGCGTAGTTCCACCCGTAGCGCAAGGCTTCCTCGTTGAGGCCAGCGGTACCTTGTACCAGCAGTGTAGAATTACCACTGATGGCCGCCGCCAGATGTTCGCTCACCCAGGTTTTGGCGGTGCCAGGTATTCCTACCAATAAGAGGGCGCGATCTGTTACCAAGGTAGCAACCGCTACTTCAATCAACCTGCGTTGCCCAAAATACTTAGGCTCGATGATGGTACCATCTTCCAATTCGCCTCCCAGCAAATAGGTCACGACCGCCTGTGGAGAGAGCTCCCAACCCTGCGGACGATACTGCTTATCTTTCGCCTTGAGTGCTTTAAGTTCTTTTGCGAAAGCCGTTTCTGCGTGTGGGCGTAGCGTATGCTTACTTTGAGCCATGCGTTCCGTAAATTCTGTTTGCGCTAAGGTAAGCACTCTGTTACTTCTCGGGGCCATTGCTGATTAAATTGATTCTACTCTCCTATGTACACAAGCCCCTCTTTACTGTGTCTTAGTGCCTCATATGTTTGCGGAAGAAAACAGAAATAGCCACTAAAGCTCCAAAACACCAAAATGCACAAAAAATATTCCGTGCTATTTTGTGTTTTTGTGTCCCTGCCTGCAAGGCCAGCTTGCTGGCAGGCAGGTTCGTGGCTAAAAACAACTCAGTGCCTCCGTGGCGATAAAAAGTCAAAGTGCGAATTGCTGATAATAAAGGGAGCTTTGATAATTTTTGATGGACCAAAGCTGCTGATTATGTACGTTTTAAGCCATGTGTTTCCGGTGAATCATCGGTTTTGTGGGGTGAATGGGGATGGAGGGGGGTTACTTCCCAATGCAAAACTTCCCAAAAATATTCCCCAGCAAATCATCTGTAGATATCTCTCCCGTAATCTCCCCAAGATGATGCAACGACCGCCGAATGTCCATCGCTATGAAGTCCGAGGTCACTCCATTCGCCATTCCTTGTAGTACCGCGGCCAGGGCTTCGTACGATTTCTCTAGTGCTTCGTAGTGGCGAGCATTACTCACAATAGTACTGTCAGCGCTTACTTTCTCAGAAAGCACGGCCTCATAGAGTTGGTCTTTGAGGTAAGGTACATTCACACCCTCGCGGGCGATGATGGGGACCCAGTTGTTTGGCTCCACCCCTGCCTGCTCGGCAGCCTCGCTGGCAGGCAGGCCCGGCCCCTCCTCTTGCTTGGTGCTTGTATTCGACCCACCCCCGGCCCCTCCCTCACTAGGGAGGGGAGATGTCAAGTATCCCAAAATGGTTCTGATCACTGTATCAATATCCTCTTCTACTTCCTCATTCGTAAAGCGAAGTACCGTAAAACCATTCGCTTCTAACATCTTTGTCCGCTCTTCGTCTGAAAGTTTCACTTCTGGCAGTTGATGGTATCCACCATCTACTTCAATGATTAGTTTTTTTTCAGCACAGAAAAAATCAGCAATGAAGAAACCAATGATATGTTGGCGTAAAAATTTGCTGCTAGCCACTTGGCGCTTACGTAAACGTTCCCATAAAATTTCCTCCGTGGGAGTTGGTTGCTTACGCATTTCTCTAGCGAATATCAACAGCTTCTCATATCCTAGCGGATTAGCCGTACGCCATCCCAGTAATCTTTCACTGCTTCCACTAGCATTATTATTTTTCCAAGAAGGGGTTATGGGGGCGTCCAAATCCCCCCTCCCTTGCAAGGGAGGGGCCGGGGGTGGGTCTAAAATCTGCCCAAGGGAGGAGCCGAAGGCAATCTCCCCGCCCTCACTCCCAGTCTCCCCTCCTCGGGAGGAGGGGCCGGGGGAGGAGCTCAGGTCCATCTTATTCGCCACCACCAGCACGTGCATCCCCGGAGTTACCAGCTTCGCAAGGTCGGCGCGCACCTCTGCGGGCGAGGTTGCTATCACATCAAAAACGTAGACCAACAAACTGCTCAGTCGCACCTTCTCCATCGTTTTTGCGACGCCAATCGCCTCAATCGCGTCTTCTGCTTCCCGAATGCCAGCCGTATCGATCAGTCGAAATTGAATGCCTTTGATGTTCAGCACCTCTTCAATCGTGTCGCGCGTCGTGCCGGCGATCTCACTCACAATCGCCCGTTCTTCGTTCAGCAAAGCATTCAGCAGGGTACTTTTCCCCGCGTTGGGCCGACCTGCAATCACCGTATTCACCCCTTGCTTGATCACGTTACCCAACTGAAAACTCTGGATCAACTGCCGCAATACGCCTTGTATTTTTTCTACCAACACCCGCAAGTCCTCCCGATTGGCAAACTCTACATCTTCTTCCCCAAAATCCAACTCCAACTCAATCAGACTCGCAAAATCAATCAGCTGTTGGCGCAACGCCGCTATCTCATTACTAAAACCACCCCGCATCTGCTGCATCGCCAACTCATGACTCCCTTCCGAACTGGAAGCGATCAGGTCCGCCACCGCTTCGGCTTGGCTCAAATCCATCTGCCCGTTCAGAAAGGCCCTCATCGTAAACTCGCCCGCTTGCGCCAGCCGCGCTCCCCGACGGATAAACAAACGCATCAATTCCTGGATGATAAAATCAGAACCATGACAGCTCACCTCCACCACATTTTCGCCCGTATACGACCGCGGTGCCACAAACAGGGTCACCAACACTTCGTCCAATACCTTATTTGCTTCGTCACGAATCGTCCCAAAATGCACCGTATGGCTCGGCTGCTCCTTCAGCTGTTTCCCTTTAAAAACCTCATCTACAATCGTAATGGCCGCCGGCCCCGAAAGCCGAATCACACCAATCGCTCCTACCCCCTGAGGCGTTGCCAGAGCTACAATGGTATCCGATAAATTATGCGCAGAATACGCCATAGCGAACTATTATTAGAATAAAAACCAAAATTAGAATAAAAATCCCGAAGTCCGAGATTGCCATTCCCTAATCATCTAAACACCCATTTCCTCAAAAGGCTCAATTAGGTACCTTTTGCTACGCCAATAACAATACCTCTTCTTATGCCCTCGCCCTTTTGTCCGTTCAACGCTGGTATTGGCTGTTGATCGATTAAAGGATCATGATGCGAGAAAAAAAACGGAGATTAGCAAATCAAACAGCGAGCGCTTAAACTAGCACGATGCAAAAAAGCTTCCGCCAAATTATCTGGTCTCGAGAAATGCTGCTGGTAGCAGGGTTTTATACGGCCTTTGCCGTTTTTTATTTCCTGGCCATTAATTGGTCAAGCGGGATAAGCTCAGGAAACAGCTACTATCAATACCAGGTCTTTATGGATTATCCCCTCAAAGGCCTACTGACACTACCTATTTGGTGGCTAATGTTTCGGCGCCTGGTAGATTGGCGTTTAAGTTCAAAAATACTGTTGCATTTGCTGCTGCTGCCCATTTTCGTAAAAGGGTGGCAGCAACTTTATTATGCACTTTGTACTTTCCTAGACCTGGGTTACCTGAGGGGCCCAGGCGAGTGGTGGGACATCTACATCCCGGCACTGTTCTACGTTTTGCAATTCGGTATTTTCCACACCTATGATTATTACCAAAAGGTACAGGAAAGTCAGCAGCGGGAAGCAATGCTCAAACAAACGGCCCTGCAAAGCGAGTTAACGGCCTTAAAAGCCCAACTCAATCCTCACTTTTTGTATAATACATTTAATACCATTAGCGCTTCGGTCCCTCCAGAACAGGAGTACACCCGTGAGTTGATCGCCGATCTCGCAGATTTGTTTCGCTACCAACTATGGGCCAGTAGCCAGGAGGTAGTCCCTCTGAAAGTAGAGGTCGATTTTGTTAAGAAATACCTCCAGTTAGAGCAGGCCCGCTTTGGAGATCGCCTAAAGGTCAGTATCCACCTTGATCCCCGTGCCGAAGAGGCGCTCGTCATCCCAATGCTCCTGCAACCTTTGGTGGAAAACGCCATTCGTCACGGGATAAGTCCGTTGGTAGATGGTGGTTCTATTACCATAAATATTGAAGAAAAAGAGGGGCAGATTCATATCAGCATCCGCGATACGGGCATCGGCTTCACCTCCAATGCCAAAACCAGCGGCCAGGGCATTGGCTTAGGCAACACCCGCCGCAGACTCCAATTGAAATACGGCAGTGAATTAACCATCAGCCCCAACCAGCCCCAAGGCACCGCCATTAACATTACCATCCCCAGAGAAGCCTCCCATGCAGAAAGTAATCCTCATTGATGACGAAGCCCCCGCCAGGCAATTGTTGCGGGAATACCTGACCAACCACCCCGAACTCATTATCGTAGGGGAAGCCAATAACGGGGTAGACGCGGTACGCCTGATCAAAGAATTACGCCCCGAATTGATTTTCCTGGATGTGCAAATGCCGGGCCTGACTGGCCTGGAGGTACTCACTTATCTGGACGAACTGCCCTTGATCATTTTCTCCACCGCCTTCGACCAGTACGCCCTCAAAGCTTTTGAGCTACACGCGGTAGATTACTTGCTAAAACCCTATACACGCGAGCGTTTCGAAGCAGCGATCACTCACCTCAATAAGCGACTCCACCAACCTCAGCAGGCCGTATTACAACTCACCCAGGCGATGGTGGATGAAAAAGACAAAAATGCTTATCCCAGTAAAATTTTGGTGGCGAAGGGGAATAAACTCGTAGCCGTAAGTGTGGCTGATATTCAATACATCAGTGCGGAAGGAGATTACAGTAGCTTGATCACAGATGGACAACGTTTTCTCAGCCAGTACGGCATCGGGCAAATCGAAATTAAGCTGAACCCACAGCTGTTCTTACGAATCCATCGCTCTACCATCATCAATATAAACTACGTCAAAGAAGTCTTTCGGGAAGGACACACCTACGACGTGCGGATGCAGAATGGCGATGTGGTAAGAGTGAGTCGGAGTTATGCGCCTAAGGTGAAGGAGATTATTTTTTAAAATCAAAACAAAAGTCATCCCCTCAGGAAAAAACAAACTTGACAAAGCACTAGTGCTCTCTTGTCCGTAAATATTCGTCAATCTGGACGTTTACTTCCGTTGCGCTTTTCAGTAGATTTTTCTTCCAATTATGATTGATCCAAACGGCGGCCTTCATCAAACTAATCCGGCGGGTGAAATCCTCGACTTCAGGATCCAATAGTGCTTTGTTGAAAAAAGCATTATCGAAGGAATCAACCTCCGCCTGCCATTGCTCAGGAAGCTGAGATTCCACTAAAGAATTCATATCCAAATACTTGTCTATTGATGCTTGCTTGTTTTCCAGAATATATTCGTTATTGACCTTCTGGCTCGCCACCACCTTATTGCTTTGATTGTAATAAGTTAGAATAGCGAAGCGCAATTCATCTCCCGCAATCAAGTTCAGTTTGCCCGAGGATTTCATTTCCTCAAAAACGGAATTCTGAGGATTAAAATAATTGATAACAGCACTGTTGTGGATGATAAATTTCAAGGCTGACTCATTCGACTTGATACTATCGACGCTAAACGCTTGGATCAATTGTGTGTAAGCAGTCAGGTGCAGGCTATCTTTCGCTAACCTTCCTTCTAAATCGAGGATATCTTCTCCCAAATTATCACTAATGGCTGAAAGGTAGCTGACTTCCAACTGCTCATTGGTTTTATTGGTATTGATGTTGTTAATCTTAAGCGCTATTAAAATACCCAAGACCACTAAGATGATCTCGCCAATGGCGTACAAGAGATATTGACTAACCTTATTCTTACTAAGAAGTTGTTTCCTTATTTTTTGAAAGATATTAACCATATAGCCCGATTTTTATAATTTATACAACCCACTCCCCTCCAGGTATTCGTGCACGGCATCTGGAACAAGATACTGCACCGACAGTCCCTTCTGTAAGCAGCGGCGAATGTAAGAAGCAGATATCTGCATCAGGGGAGCTTCCCAAAGGTGAATACTGGGGTGATCGGCCAACTCGCCCAGTTCATATTGGGGGCGTTGGTAAACGTAGATCTGGTAATCGCGTAGTAGAATTTCGTAGTTTTTCCACTTGTGCAAAGTGCCCAGGTTATCTCCTCCCATAATGAGTACAAACTCGCGGTCGGCGTATTTCTCACGGAGATAAATAAGCGTATCAACAGTATAAGAAGGCTGTGGCAACGAGAATTCTACATCAGACGCCCGGAGATGAATATTCTCACCAATCGCCAGCCGTACGAGATGCAGTCGGTCGTGGTCGCGGGCCAGGCTCTGTTTGTTTTTCAGTGGATTTTGCGGGCTGACGATCATCCAAACCTCATCGAGATCGGTCTGCGTCGCCATATAATTCGCAATCACCATGTGCCCGGTGTGTACCGGGTTGAAAGAACCAAAAAAGAGACCTGTTTTACGCATAAGATCAGTTTTCAGTAGCGGGCGTTTCCTCGGTAGAAATGACTTCCTCGGAAGTGCTGGTTGCTCCTTCTTGCGGTTGATGATCCACGAGCCATCCTTTAGCACTCTTTCGGAGCAGGTATTGTTCGGGATACACCTCAAACCCATCGTCAATCATGGCCTCACAACGCAGCAGCGTATCACCGCTCAGCGGCTGGCAAAGGATACTATTGATGACGACAGAAGAAGTATCGGGCAAGGCATCCGGATCCTCCATGATGGCTTTCAATGCTTCTACGTAAGCGACTCCTGCAGGGGTGCAATAGGCCGCCGCTCCAGCAAAATCACTTCTGTGTAGTTTATTAATATAAGCGGTAATCACCTCTTCCGGCTCGGGAGAGGAAACTTTAGCACAAGCACCTGCCAATAAGCACAGGCAACCAACATAAAGGAGTGAACGGAGCATTAGTTACTCAGCATCACGGGCATGACCAGCATCAGGATCTCTTCTCCTTCCGTTTCTTCTGTAGGCAGAAGAATACCGGCGCGGGTCGCTGAACTCATCTCGATTTTTACCTCATCGGAATCGAGAATACCCAGCATTTCTACCAGGAAACGAGCGTTGAAGCCGATCGTTAGCGGATCACCATCGTAGGTACAGGTCAGCTGCTCCGTAGCTTCGTTGGAGAAATCAAGATCTTGTGCGGAAACCGTAAGGCTACCATCACTGATACTGAGGATGACCTGGTTGGTGGTCTTGTTGGCGTAAATCGCGATCCGCTTCAAAGAGTTTTGAAAATCGGTCCGAGAAACACTCAGCACATTGGGATTATCCACCGGGATAACCGCATTGTAATCCGGGTAGCGCGCATCAATCAGGCGGCACACCATGCTGGTGCCTGCGAAACTGAAGAATGCGTTGGCTTTATTGAACGACAAGGTTACTTCTACCCCGTCGGGGAGGGCACCTTTGAGTAAATTGAGGGCTTTCTTGGGAACGATGAAGGTGGTAGAAACCTCACTGGCTACGTCGCTGAAGGCGTATTTTACCAATTTGTGAGCATCCGTAGCCACCAAGGTGACCTTGTTGAAATCTATCTGAAAATAGACGCCCGTCATGGCTGGCCGCAATTCGTCCGAGCTCGTAGCGAAAAGCGTATTGTTGATCCCTTGCATCAAGGAGCGGGAAGGCACGGCCACCGTGTCTACGGTATCAGCTTCAGGGATATTAGGAAAATCTTCACCATTCTCTCCTGCCAACTTGTATTTTCCGTAGGCAGAAGTAATCTCGATACCGAAATTACTGTCATTTACCGTAAAGGTAATCGGCTGCTGGGGTAAGGCCTTCAGCGTTTCTAACAAGATTTTTGCTGGCACAGCTACCATCCCATCTTTATCGGCCATCACCTCAATGGAGGTAATAATGGACGTTTCCAAATCCGTTGCCGTAATTGACAATTGGTTATTCTCTATTCGGAACAGAAAATCTTCCAGAATAGGGAGTACCGGATTAGAACTGATAGCTCCACCTGCTACTTGCAGGCGCTTGAGTAAATCGGTAGAGGATACACTAAACTTCATAGGTAAATGTAATGGTGATAGCGAATAGCAAAAATACAATTAAATGAGCGATAAAGCGGACTAAGATGTTAACAATATGTGGATAAGTATGTTTTTATAGCTTTGCAGTTTATTAAGGGGCAGTATTTGTTCCTTATTCATCAGTCATCAGCGATATTTTATGCCAGCTCCCCCACCGATCTTTCCGGTCACTTATATTGAGCTTCCTGATTTTGAGCAACACGTCCTTGCCAATGGCCTGCCGTGTTATCATATTAATCGCGGAACCCAGGACCTTGTCCGCATTGAGTTTATCTGCTGGGGTGGAAGGCCTTACGAAAAACACCCTTTGGTAGCACGTACTACCGCTGCGCTGCTCAAAGAAGGTACTCACCGCCATACGGGTAGTGATATCGCGGAGCAGTTTGATTATTATGGTGCTAATCTGGGTGCTCCTTTTCAAATGGATACGGGCAACCTGGCGATGCACTGCCTCAACAAGCAGCTCCCTGAGATCTTGCCGCTTTTTGTTGAAATCCTTTGCGAACCCGCACTGCGGCAAGCTGATTTGCAAGCTTACACGAAGCGCAAGCAACAAAGCCTTAAGGAAGATTTAAGCAAAGCGGAAGTGATTGCTTACCGCAGTATCACAGAATATTTCTTTGGCACCGATCACCCTTATGGCTACAATTCCACCACGGAAGGCTACAGTCTTCTTCAACAAGAGTGGTTGGTCGAACACCACTACCGCTGCTTCCACGCGGGCAATGGTTTTGCAATCATCAGTGGCCACTTTGATGAAGTGACCACCAGCTATATTCACGGAGAACTGGCTCGCATTCCTAACCGGTCAGAAGTAGCTCCCAAAATTCCACCGGATATAGTGCAAACACCCCGCAAAATAGTTATTCCTCATACCCAGGGAGGGCAAGCGGCTATCCGTATTGGTCGACGACTTTTCCCCAGAACCCAAGCCGATGCAAATGGCTGTTATGTTTTGGCCACTCTTCTGGGGGGGTACTTCGGAAGCCGTCTCATGGAAAACATCCGTGAAGACAAGGGCTACACCTATAATATTTCTGCTGCTTACGACAGCTTCCGCTGGGGCGGAACCTTCCAAATTGATACCGAAGTAAGCCCGGAATACGTGCAACAAACCCTCCATGAAATCCAACACGAAATAGCCCGCTTACGCGATGAGTTGGTCGAGGAAGAAGAACTACAAATGCTACGCAACTACCTGATGGGCTCTTTTCTCACCATGGTCGACGGGCCTTTCAACTGGGCAGAAACGGTCCGAACTTTACTCACCGAACAACTGGGCAAGGAAGACCTGGCTAGCCTCATCAAGACGGTACAAGAGATCACTCCGGAAGAAATTCAACGCATGGCCCAACGCTATCTTCAAGACGAAGACCTGTGGACTGTGGTGGTAGGACCTTAGAAAACCCCTACTTTAGACCTAAAATTTGCTATTTTTTGCTTTGCTTTGCAGAAAGTATAAATTAAGCATAGAAAATAGCCAAGGCTATACACTATTTTACGTAATTTCAGCTTTTAAAGCGGGGTAATACATCATTCGCCCACTTATTGAAACTAAGGAGAATAAACAATTAATGAAGCTATTTAGCTTATTCAAGCAAGAATTGGCCATTGACTTGGGAACGGCCAATACCCTCATCATCCAAGACGGTGTAGTAGTTGTCGACGAACCATCTATCGTCGCCTACAACCGCCGCACAGAAGAGACCATCGCTGTTGGCCGGAAGGCCATGCAGATGCACGAGAAAACACACGAAGAAATAAAAACCATTCGCCCTTTGAAAGACGGTGTTATTGCCGACTTTAAAGCCGCGGAAAATATGATCGAAGGGATGATCCGGATGATCGGCCGCAAACGCCGGTTTTTCACCCATCTCAAAATGGTCATCTGTATCCCTTCAGGAATTACAGAAGTAGAAAAACGTGCGGTATTCGACTCTGCTGATCACGTCGACTCTAAGGAAACTTACCTCATTTACGAACCAATGGCCGCGGCCTTGGGTATTGGGCTCGATGTAGAAGAACCCATCGGAAATATGATCATCGATATTGGCGGTGGTACGACGGAGATCGCCGTAATTGCACTTTCTGGTATCGTTACCAATCAGTCGATCCGCATCGCTGGGGACGAGCTCACGACGGATATCATGAACTACATGAAGCGGCAGCACAACATCCTGATCGGGGAGCGTACCTCTGAGCAAATCAAAATTCACGTAGGTTCGGCTTTACCTGTTTTGGACGACCCACCGGCAGACTTTGCGGTAAACGGCCGCGATTTGATGACGGGTATCCCTAAACAGATTTACGTGACCTATCAGGAGATCGCCCACGCTATCGACGAATCTATCACAGCGATCGAAGAGGCGGTACTGCGGGCACTAGAGGCCACTCCTCCAGAATTGGCCAGTGACATTTACCGTACGGGGCTTTACCTGACGGGCGGAGGTGCTTTGCTCAGAGGACTGGACAAAAGAATCAGTTCTAAAACCAAGCTCCCTGTTCACGTAGCGGAAGATCCACTCCGGGCGGTTGTTCGCGGCACCAGTGCAGCGCTGGCTGATACCGCGCGTTATATGCCAATTTTAATACCTCGGGGTAGCGTATAAATCAACCTTTGCAGGTCTGAAACCAGTCAGGTATGAGCAGTTTACTCCAACTCTTTACGCGTCAAGGAGCATTCTTTCTGTTTGCTACCCTGGAAGTGGTATGCCTTTACCTGATCATCACCTACAATACCCCCCAACAAGAGGTAGCTGCTTCGACCTGGACCATGTACTCCGGGAAGTTCATGGAGCGAGCCAGCAAAGCCCAGGATTACCTGAAGCTAGAACAGCTTAATGACCAGCTACGGGAAGAAAATGCCAGCTTACTGGCAAAGATGCCCAATGCCTTTTATATCGAAGCCTTAAACAACGATACCATACAGGATGACTCCTTGCGGCAACGGTACAACTACATCGCAGGCGAAATCATCAACAAATCACCTCTGAGTGCCAATATCACTTACGTGGTAAACCGGGGCCATATTCATGGCGTCGAGCCCCATTCGGGGGTCATCAATGGAAAAGGGGTGGTTGGAATTGTCATTCAGGTCGCACAGCGGCACTGTCGGGTCATGAGCATTACCCACCGCAGTGTGCGCATCAGTGCGGGGCTTCGCAACAAAGATTTTTTCGGCTCTTTGCGTTGGAACGGTGGCGATACTCGCAAAGCAATGCTTTACGCCATCCCTGAATATGCTGACGTTGCCATTGGAGACACGATAGAGACGACCGGCTACTCCAATATTTTCCCTACGGGGGTTCCCATCGGCAGTGTTTCACGTAAGGATGTTAACGAAGGAGACAATACGCTGGAGTTGGAGATTGAGCTTTTCAACAACCTCTACCAGGTAAAAGATGCTTACATCGTTCGTGATTTGATGAAAGATGATTTGGATCAACTCGACAACCCGGAATAAATGGATAAAGCAGCCACCAATAGCATCATTAGGTTTTTTCTGCTCTGGTTCCTCCAGGTCTTTATATTAAAGCAGGTCATTTGGGGCTGGGATGGGGTTATTTACCTACAGATTTTTCTTTATCCGCTCTTTATTTTGTTGCTTCCGCTCAATACGCCCCGTGGTCTTACCATCTTGCTGGCGTTCGTGCTGGGTTTAGCGATCGACTGGCTCTACGAGAGCCCAGGTTTGCACGCCGGAGCCCTGGTATTCACAGCTTACACCAGAGCATTTGTTTTGCGTATCCTCACCCCCCGGGAAGGATACAGCAACAAAGACCACCCCACCAAGAAATCACTTGGGCAAACCTGGTTTTTTCAATATGCAGCCACGCTGATTTTCATTCATTTATTCGTCTACTTTTCTTTGGAAGCATTTACTTTTGTATATTTCAAATCTATCCTGCTAAAGGTTTTGTTTAGTTGGTTAGGGTCCATGTTTTTCCTCTTGGCAAGCATCTACGCTATCAATCCTGAAGCATAATTTTATAAACCTGGTACTGTGGCCGTTGATCATCACAAAAACCGTGGGAGTATTATACAGGTTTTCTTCATCATCATTACCCTGGTGATCGTAGGGCAACTGCTCAACCTGCAAGTACTGAACAAAAATTTCCGCACCCGCGCAGAAGCAGCCGGGTCGAGCAAACAATTAGAATACCCCTCCCGAGGCTTGGTTTTCGACCGTAACGGACAACTCCTTGTCACCAACAAGCCCATTTACGATCTGATGTTTGTTTTTAATCAGTTCGAACCCCATAAGGCCACTTTTGACACTACCAAATTTTGCCAATTGCTGGGGGTTACCGAAGACTACTTCAAGGCCGCTTTAGACAAAGACTGGCGGGATGTTCGCTATTCCAAGTCTAAGATGGAGCCCTTCCTGACCCGTATTGCACCCGAACAATACGCCACTTTACAGGAAAGCCTTTACCAGTTTCCTGGGTTTTTTATCCAAGAGCGTAACGCTCGCGCCTATCCTCACCACAGCAGTGCCCACCTGCTGGGCTACATTGGAGAAGTGAGTCCTAACATCCTCGAAGACTCTACCGATATCTATATTACCGGGGACTACATGGGCATCACCGGATTGGAAAAACAGTACGAATATTACCTGCGGGGAACCAAGGGTATCCGGCGGGTGGAAAAGGACATCCAGGGCAGAGTCATCGGTAGCGTCAAAGACGGTGAACTAGATGTACGCCCCGAAGCTGGCGACGACCTCTTCTCTACCATCGACCTCAATCTTCAGACTTACGGCGAAGAGCTGATGAGAAACAAAATCGGTAGTATCGTCGCTATCGAACCTGCTACTGGTGAAATTCTGGCTATGATCAGTACGCCTACTTACGATCCCAGTCTACTGGCCATTGGTACCGAGCGTGGCAGGCATTATGCTGAGTTACTGAGCGATTCGCTCCAGCCTTTTTTCAACCGGAGCATCCAGGCCCAGTATCCTCCCGGGTCTTTGTTCAAGCCGATTGTGGCACTCATTGCCATGCAAAATGGCACCCTTGATGTCAATCGTGGAATCAGCTGCCAAGGGGCTTATTACCTCAATGGCCTGCGCCTCACAGGGTGCCACAACCACCCCTACTGCAAAGACGTAGCTACCGCAATTCAGTACTCTTGTAATGCTTATTTTGTAACCGCTTTCCGCGAAGTTATCGACCGCTTCCCCAAAGAGAATACCCCCCGAGAAGGGTTGACAGATTTCAATAATTACCTGGAAAATTTCGGCATGGGTAGTCAACTGGGTCTCGACTTTCCAGGAGAACAACCGGGAAACGTACCTTCTGCTGCTTTCTACGACAGGGTCTACGCCAATGAAACAGGGTGGAAGTCGGTCTGGCTTCGCTCTTTAGGCATTGGCCAGGGAGAACTCCTATCGACCAACCTCCAACTCGCCAACCTCGCGGCGGCCATTGCCAATCATGGCTACTTCATTACGCCCCACCTCACCCGGGGATTAAGAGATTCCGAAGGTAATCCTATTGATTCACCCGCAAGTTTGAAAAAGCGCCAAACGGGCATTGATGCCAAGCATTTTCCGCCGGTGATCGATGGGATGGAACTGGTCGTACAAGCAGGTACTGCCCGCATTGCCTACATTCCGGATATCCCCATTTGTGGGAAAACAGGTACTGCCGAAAACACCCAGCGTGGAGGTAAGGATCACTCTATCTTTTTCGCATTTGCACCAAAAGAAAACCCAAAAATTGCCATTGCTGTTTATATCGAGAACGGAGGGTTTGGAGGAACCTACGCAGCACCGATTGTAAGCCTCATGATCGAAAAATACCTGCGTGGTGAAATCACCCCCAATCGTCAGTGGCTGGAAGATCGCATGAAGACTGCTGATCTCATCGGTCGCCAACCATAAATATCAACCTATGATTGTATCAGCTATTGCAGCCGCTGCTAAGAATAATGTAATTGGAGATGGTGACGATATTCCCTGGCGAATACCTACCGACTTCAAGTATTTCAAACAGACGACCCTCGACCACCATATTATCATGGGGCGAAAAACCTTCGCCAGTATGGGCCGCCCACTGCCCAAGCGCACCAATATTGTCCTCACTCGTGACCTCATGTTTACCGCTACGGGCATCCTCGTAGCGCACTCCATCGAAGAAGCGCTCACCATGGCTTACGATAACGATGAAACAGAAGTCTTCATCATCGGTGGTGGCGAAATTTATAAACAAAGCATGCACTACCTGGACAAGGTGTACCTGACCCGCGTCATGGCCGAACCGGAAGGGGAAGTCGTTTTTCCCGATTTACCAACAGAAGATTGGGAACTGATCAGCAGTGAAGCCCATCAAGCCAATGAACGCGATGAACATGATTTTGTCTTTGAAGTTTATATTAGGAATGTTGATTAAATAAATCAGCCTTCTTGATGAATGTATTTTGACCCTGCACGTCGTTAAAAAGCCTCGCCGATGCGCTGCATCGCCTACGTTTTTTGCCTCGTTCAGCGCCAAAATACATCTTCATCAAAAACACTATTTATTTAATCGCCATTCACTAGAAGAAAAAGCTAGCCTTATGAAAAACTTATTCCTCCTCAGTCTATTGGTCTTACTTTTTGCCTGTGAGCAAAAAACACCCGCAAGTACCGAGCCCGCATCGGACACTACTACTATTTCTCTGGCTGAATATTTTGACAACAGCGGACGTGACGATGTCATTAGTGGCGGGATCAAACTCATTCCCATCACTACACCCAGCGGCACCTTCAATGTCTGGACCAAGCGCACGGGCAACAACCCGACCATCAAAGTGCTCCTCCTGCACGGTGGTCCTGGCGGCACCCACGAAGAATGGTTGGCTTGCGATAGCTATTTTCCTGGCGAGGCGATCGAGTACTATTACTACGACCAACTGGGCTCTTACTACAGCGATCAACCCGACGACAGTACGCTTTGGCGTACAGAACGTTTCGTAGAAGAAGTAGAACAAGTACGAAAAGCACTCGGCCTCGGCCCCGATAATTTTTACCTCATGGGGCAATCCTGGGGGGGTATCCTTGGCATGGAATACGCGCTGAAGTACCAGCAAAACCTGAAAGGACTGATCATCTCCAACATGATGGCCAGTGGCCCCGAATACGGAAACTACGCCATGGAAGTGCTGGGCCCCGCGATGGACCCTGCGCTATTTGCAGAAATTAAAGCCTTTGAAGCCGCCGAAGATTTTGGTAATCCTCGCTACATGGACATCCTGGTCAATCATCACTACACGGAGCACGTCATCCGCTTCCCCGTAGCCGAATGGCCAGAGCCTGTCAACCGCTTCTTTGCTCATGTCAACCCCGACGTATACGTGCCTATGCAAGGGCCTAGTGAATTTGGTATCCGCGGCTTACTCGCCGATTGGGATGTCAAAGACCGCCTCAAAGAAATTACGGTACCTACCCTCGTCATCGGAGCGGCCCACGATACCATGGACCCCAAGCACATGGAATGGATGGCCAGCGAAGTGAAGAACGGCCGCTACTTGCACTGCCCCAACGGCAGCCATCTGTCTCAATATGATGATCCGGAGCATTACTTCCCGGGTGTCATCAAATTCCTGAAAGATGTTGACCAGGGGACCTTCTAGTTAATAGAATAAATTGCTTCCGCTACCTTTTCCCCTTACCTTGCGGACACTAAGTATTGTGCAAAAACAAAGACGTAGAAAACATCCCGTTATCGCCGTCAAACGAATGAATCATGGATCAAAAATACTGGGAAGGTGTTTACACCGCCATCGTCACCCCTTTTACAAAAACCGAAGAAGTTGATTATGAAGGGCTTCGGAAATTGATCCGGGAGCAAATTGCCGCCGGTGTAAAAGGGATTGTCGTAGTCGGGACTACCGGAGAATCTCCTACCCTCAACATTACGGAACACCTGACGGTAGTGGAAGTCGCGGTTGATGAAGTGGCCGGCCGCATCCAGGTGATTGCAGGTACTGGTTCCAACGATACCCGATCTGCGCTGAACACCACCGCCAGCGCCCACGACCTGGGGGTGGATGGCTTTCTGCAAGTTGGCCCTTACTACAATAAGCCCAGCCAGGAAGGCCTTTATCAGCACTTCGCGCGCATTGCCGATAGCACGGACAAGCCGATTATGCTGTACTCTATCCCGGGCAGAAGTGGCGTCGCTATTGACACCTCTACGGTGGCCCGCCTAAGGGCTCGTTTTGATCACGTGAGCTGTATCAAAGAAGCGGGCGGTTCGTGTGACAAAGTTTCGGAACTTGTACAAGAATTAGGCGATAGTGTCACCGTCCTTTCCGGCGATGATGCGCTCACCCTTCCCTTTATGTCGGTGGGTGCCAGAGGAGTCGTCAGTGTGACCTCCAACCTTTTCCCCAGCGATATGGTAAAGATGGTGCAAGCGGCTTTGGCCAATAATTTCGCCAGCGCACGGCCCTACCATCAGCGGATGTTTCCGTTGTTTGCCCAAATGTTGTCTCTGGAGCCCAATCCTGCGTGCATTAAATATGCCCTGCAAAAGGCAGGAAAAATTGAAACGGCTCAGGTTCGGTTGCCCTTGGTTGTTCCTAGTTTAGAGAATCAAGCAAAACTAGACCTGCTTCTGCAAGATTTTTTATCATGAAAATATTCTTAAACGGGGCCGAAGGCCGCATGGGTAAGGCAATCGCGGCCATTGCTCCTGATGAAAAAGCGGTCATTCAAATCGCCGCCACCCGCGAACATCCACAATTGGAGGCCATCGAGACCTGTGATGTTGTCCTTGATTTTAGCAGTCACGAGGCCACTTTAGCGATTACCGCTGCTGCAGCTTCGGCGGGCAAACCACTCATCATCGGCACCACCGGGCACACAGCCGAGGAGAAAGCAGCCATTCTTGAGTACCAGAAAAAGATTCCCATCGTCTGGGCGGGCAATTACGCAGTAGGCGTCAACCTGTTGTTTTACCTTACGGAAAAAGTAGCGGCAACCCTCAGCAATGATTTTCACCCGGAAGTCGTGGAGATGCACCACCGCATGAAAAAAGATGCTCCCAGCGGCACGGCCGAAAACCTGGTAGAAGCGATCCTCCGCGGTCGGGCCTGGTCGGAAGATACGGTACGCCATGGCCGCTCCGGTATCACCGGCGAACGCCCCGACGAAGAAATCGGCGTCCATTCCTTACGGGGCGGAGAAGTGGTGGGAGAGCATACCGTAATTTTTGCGGGCCCCGGCGAGCGTCTGGAATTAAAGCACCAGGCCAGCGACCGCCGAATATTCGCCCAGGGAGCTATCGTAGCCGCCCGCTGGGTGCTGGATCAAGCACCAGGGTTGTATAATATGCAGGATGTTTTGGGGTTGAAGTAGGCAAATATTTTCCGTGCATAAATAATAACTGCTATCTTTCATCCTCTAATATCCCCTTAGCTATGTCCTTAGTAATAACTGAAATCCGCGACCACCTCCTACTCATCAAACTCAACCGCCCCGAGAAGATGAATGCTTTTAACCGCCAGATGCTTCAGGAACTCGCCGAAGCCTATACGCTAATGGAAGATGATCCCGATATCTGGTGTGGGCTGGTCTACGCAGAAGGAGAACACTTCACTTCAGGACTAGACTTAGGAGATGTCGGGCCGGCAGTGATGGAAGGAGGTGCACTATTTGGGGAGCATCTCGTTGATCCGGCCCAAACCGGCGGCCGCTTGCGTACCAAGCCCTTGGTATTTGCCGTCAAAGGCTACTGCCTCACCATTGGCATCGAGACTTTACTGGCCGCCGATATTGCGGTGGCAAGCGAAAATACTCGTTTTGGACAAATTGAAATCAAACGTGGCTTTATTCCTTTTGGTGGGGCTACCGTGCGGATGGTACAGCGTTGTGGGTACGGTAATGCCATGCGCTACCTCCTCACCGGCGATTTGTTTTCGGCAAGAGAAGCTTTACGGATCGGCATGATCCAGGAAATGACGCCGGAAGATCCGTTTGATCGCGCGCTATCCATTGCGGAAACCATTGCCAGCCAAGCCCCCCTGGCCGTACAGGCGACCATTGCCAGTGTCCGGGAATCCATGGTAGACGGAGAGGAAAAAGCGATGGGAAATTTACTGCCCGTAGCCCGGCAACTCATGAAAACGGAAGATGCGGCCGAAGGATTAAGGTCTTTCCTAGAACGCCGTGAGGCACAGTTTAGAGGAAAGTAGTTAGAGGTGCGGTTAAACGAAATCCTCTTCCTGCGCACGCCCTTTTTCCAGGCGCTCCAGCTCTTTTAGTTCTAAAATTTCAGTTTCTGACAATGCTTGTGGAGGAGAGATTTGAGCCTTTTTTTGTCGATAAAGCTTGATTATTTCCCTTTCAATTTCTTCTTCTTTCCAGTCTGCGGCAGTGATACCTGTGGCAGGCAAGCCAAAAACAGAAAAGTAGACAATACCTAATACCATGATCAAAACGGGTATCGGTAACCTCAACCAAAAACTAATGGAAGGTAAGTAGAAACTCAGCATCAACAGGACCACTCCGGTAAGGGCAAAAACGATGGCAATAATGAAAAAGCTCATTTTTGCTTTTACTTTTTTCTCGGCTTCTTTGCGTAGTTCTTCGTACATGATGAGCGATACAGATTAGTGAGGAAATTGCAGATATTCTGACAGCAGCACTTTGGCCGCCTTCGAATTGTTTCGAAACCAGATAAAAGGTACCCCCATCTCAAGAAAATACTAAGATAATTAGATGGAGCGTCGCTAGAAATAGACGAATCCTTCTACGGACTTTCGCCGCCGCCGAAGGGATCGCTACTCGACATGCCTATGGGCAAAGTCGGTTTTGGCTTTCCCCAGTACCCCGTACCTCGTACCTCGTACCAATAATAGCTAAACCGCCGCTGCGACTAGCTCCCGCTGAACGTAGTACATATCCAGCAAACCTTTGTTTTTGGCCTGTACCTTGCCGCGGTGGATACACTCGAAGTCGTATTTGATTAGGCCGTAGGTGGTTTCTGAAATATTTACTTTCCCCGCTTCGCTATTGGCTTCTACCCTGGCGGCGGTATTTACGGTATCGCCCCAGATATCGTAGGCGAATTTCTTCACGCCTACTACCCCAGCTACTACGGGTCCGGTGTGGATACCGATACGAGCCTCGAAGTAAGGCTTGCCCATGCGGATGCGCTCTTGCTTCTGTTCTTCGAGGAATTCCTGCATTTCCAGCGCCGCTTTCACCATGCTGTGAGGCATAGATTTACGTTCGTTCAGGCCACTGGCACACATGTAGGCGTCACCGATGGTTTTGATCTTCTCGATATCTTCGTACTGGCTGATAATGAAGTCAAAGCCTTTGAAACACTTGTCCAACTCTTGCACCAGCTCTTGCGGACTGAGCTTCTCGGCGATGCTGGTAAAATTGATAAAATCCGAAAAGAAGACAGTCGCTTCTTTGTATTGCCGCGCTTTGGCCTTGCCATTGGTTTTCAATTCTTCCGCAATCGAAGCAGGAAGAATATTGAGTAGGAGTTCATCAGAACGTTGGCGCTCTTCTTCGATCTGTAGATTTTTTTCTTCTAAGGACTTGGCCGTACGGCGCTTGGCGGCAAATCGGCTATAAAGCAATAGCGCTAACAAGAGCATAATGCCCGCAATACCAGCGGCCGCGAACAGATAAATTTCCTGACTTTTGGCACGAACTTCAGCATCTTTGGCTTTTAGTTCTGCGCTAATTTTAGCGTTCTCTGCCTTTTCGGCAATCAGCTGCTCTTTGGCTACTTCTTCACTGAGGGCATTCACCTCTTGGGTTCGCTGCCTGGCTTCGCGTTCTGCCTTTTCTTTGAGTTCAGAAACACTTGCCAGCTCCTCTTCTTTGCTCTGAATTTCTTCCGTCTTTGCTTTATTCGCCTCGCTAAGCTGGGAGGTTCTGCGTTCCAACACAGATTTATCGGTGCTCAATTGGTCGGTTTCCAGGCGCAGGTTACGCACCTGAAACTCCAGCTGATCTTTTTCCTGCGACAGGCCTTTTTTCTCTCTTTCGATTTGACGCCGCAGCGTCTCGTATTTGGCCTCCAGGTCACTGATACTGGTACCATTCTGGCTAAAGTAAGTGAAGGCTTCCTGGTTGATTTCGTACGCCCGCCGGTAGTTGCGGTCTTTGACGGCCAGGCTGGAGCGCTTTTCTACCGAACTCATGATCAGGTCGGAATCACCGGCACGTTTGGCGTGGTTGAGGGTGGTACGCAGCCAGACTTCGGTATTGCGATCATCGCGCTGCCGCTCAAAAGCTTTGGCTACCAGAAAAGCAGCCCGGGCGGCCATGCTATTGTTGTTCTGGTCATTGGCCGAATTATAGGCTTGCTTGGCGACATCTTCGGCCTCTTCTGCATTGACACGCAAAAGGGCTTCCGCTAATTCGTAACGCAAGATCATCCGCTCGTGGGCATTTTCAGCTTCCCCGAGGGCTTGTCTTATTTCTTCAATCTCTTCGGTCTGACTCCACGCAAGTGTACTCAGACTGAGGGTCAAAACCAGTAGCAACAAATATTTCATTATCCGCTTCAGAAGTTGTTAGAGGGCTTGTTGTAGCCCAAATGCTTAGTGTCATCAAACTGGCTTGCGCCAAATTCAAAGATAAGTGGAAAATTCGACAGCACAGCAAGATCAATCCGTTCATTGCTGAAGAGGGGCTTGATCTTGTGCTGTACTTCTGGGGAATAGGGATGACTTTGCTATAATAACGGGTGAATTGCAAAAAAGATACAGCAACCATTTTCTTTTGTACTTGTTCAGGCTTTTGAATCATTCACCAGCAGTCCTCCTTATGTCCGTTTCCTCCGAAGTTGTAACCATGAGTTTGCTACGTTACGAAAGCTTAGCCTCGCGCTGGTGGGCTTTCTCCCAAATGGGTATTGGGGGCTGGTACCTGAAAGATATCCCTGGTCTGAAGTTGCTGAAATTGCTAGGTAGTGGCGCGGACAATGGTTTTAGTATCCGCCCCAATTTTGGCGTTTATGGGGTACTCGCCATCTGGGAAGATGAAAGTGCTGCCCAGGCTTTCTTCGCGCAACACCCCTGGTGGCAGCGAGCCCTCCACCAATCTACCGAACGTTGTACTTTTTACCTCAAGCCCGCCATCGTACACGGCGAGTGGGGTGGTCAGCAACCGTTCACCATCACGACGGACTATGACGTCAAAGCACCCGTGGCCGTCATTACCAGAGCGACCATCAAAACGAAGCACCTGATCGGCTTTTGGCGTTATGTCCCCCAAGTGAGTGCCCACGTGAAGGATCGCCCCGGTCAACGCCTCAGCATCGGTGTTGGGGAATGGCCCTTGTTTATGCAGGCCACCTTCAGTATCTGGGAAAGCTCACAGGCGATGATGGATTATGCCTACCAAAACCCCTATCATAAAGAAGTCATCCAGAAAACCCGCGAATTGGGCTGGTATAAGGAAGAATTATTCGCCCGCTTTTTGCCGTATCGGATGGAGGGGGCGTGGGATGGGATAGTGGAAATTTAAGGGGGCTTGAATCAGAATTTGCAGAATTTTAGAATTAGGAGAATTTTAAAATTCTGTAAATTCATTAATTCTGTAAATTCTGCTTCAGACACTTTTACGCCTAAACCAGCCGCGCAGGCCGTAGGCCGAAGCGCGGGGCGTGGAGCGACCAAGGACAAGGGATAGCAAGGAGCGGTAGCGACTGGATAGCCCGGTGCCGATCCCGACTGCATCAGTCGGGAGAAGGCATGGCCCCAAAAATCCCACGATATAAGAGCTGAAAACCACTAATGCGTCTGATCAAAATCCTCGACGATTTTGAGGACCAACATGATGTCGAAATAAAATTCGCGGATCAGGTCGAAGTGGATGTTGGAGGTAAAAATGCTGGGCTCCAGTAGATCTCGTTCTTCGCTAATGGCGGCAAAAATATTTCGGTCAATGAAAGAGAGGTAAATGTCTTTGCCGGTGATCTCCACGTAACGGGCGAGCGCATCCTGCATGGGTTCCGACAGAATGCCCTGGACGTGGGTATCTTCGGTAGCGTAGACCAGGAAATGTTCCTGAAAAAAGGGATCATTGATTTCGTGATCTACGTTGACGCCGCCCTGGAAATTGAATTCCTTGATACTCCGGGTGAGGTAATGTTTGCGCCGACGCGGCCAAACCACAATGGTCCCTTCGGTATCTTCTTCGGCGAAAATAGCGTGTAGGAAAACGCCCTCGAAGACGTCTTGCAGTTTATTGGTCATGCTGGACATATCGCGGACCACCAGCTCCGACAGGGCAAAAGGCATTTCGCCAACCATCCCCTTGATGAAATCCTCGCCCTGGTAATATTGGGCGGGCGTGGTGAAAATATTGCTCTGCTGAAACAGCAGTTTGGGAATCATCTGACGAGGATCGTAGCTGAGGTTGGTAAAGTTGAGCTGCTCATTCATGAAATCGAGGATCAGCCCTACAATACGCGGCTTGAAGGTTTGTCGAAATTTTTGCACCTGATAGGCCAGGTAAAAAATGTAGAAGGTAATGGGCATGATGAGGAACAAAGAGATCAAAACCACCCCCAAATAGGCCGAAATAGTAAGGATGAGGAAGATGATGAGCGCCGAAAGAAAAATGAGGGTAAGCAGTCGCTTGCGCAGGCGCTCAGTGCGCTGCAGCTCCGGAAAAATGTGGGTATTGTAATAGCGCCGAAACGCATCCAGATTGATCAGCTCCATAAGGTCGGTAAAATAAGAAATAATTACCATCCGTAGTTCGGAAGTAAGAGCTAGAACGATTGTTGGGAAATTTTGCGATATTGGTCACTAAATATCAGTAGTTCAGTCCTTCATAAGAAAATAAGCCACGGAGGCACGGAGACACGGAGTTTTTATTAAAAAAACGCTCCATAAACTCCTATAGCCAGGTGTCTTCGTGGAGAATAAGAATAGTCACAGAAACACTAAACCCTACAAAAATCTGTGTAACTCCGTGTCTCAGTGCCTCTGTGGCTAGCAAAAGTCAAAGTGAGAACGCTGACTAAATATACCCTTCTCATGTCCTCTACCCTTCATTATCAGTCGGATGTTATTATTGTGGGTGCCGGTATTGCCGGTATCATCACGGCCATAGAATTGCTCGATGCCGGCAAACGGGTATTGATGCTCGACCGGGATGTGGAAAATGAATTGGGCGGACTCGCCAAATGGGCTTTTGGTGGGATGTTTTTTGTGGATACCAAGCACCAGCGCCGCAATGGCATCCAAGACAGTATAGCACTCGCTCGCCAAGACTGGTATAATTTTGCGGACTTTGCCGAAGACGAACACTGGGGCAAACTATGGGCCGACCAGTACCTGCACCTCTGCACCGATCACGGCTACCACTGGCTGAGAAAAAACGGGGTCGACTTTTTTCGGGTACTCAATTGGGTAGAACGAGGGCTGAACGAAGACGGCAACTCCGTGCCCCGGTTTCACATGGTTTGGGGTACTGGCTGGGAGCTGGTACAGGTTTTTAAGCGCAAGCTTTTAGGCCACCGAAATCGCCACCTTTTAAGCATCCACTATGAGCATCGCGTACTGGACCTCCTGGGCAATAGTGAGGGCGTACAAGGCGTGCACGGCCAACTGGAGGGTACCGATAGGGAGTTTACCGCAGTCGCGGAAATAGTCATCGTCGCGACGGGCGGCATCAACGGCAATATCGAAAAAGTAAAGCAAAACTGGTACCCCACCTGGGGCCAGCCCCCGAAAGTCATCCTCAACGGGGCGCACAAATATGCCCTTGGGGATTTGCACGATGCAACAGCTGCCATTGACGGCAACGTCGTCAACCTCGACAAGCAGTGGAACTACGCGGCGGGTATTCGCCATTACGCACCGCGCAAAAAAGACCATGGCCTCAGCCTTGTCCCTTGTAAGACGGCCGTTTGGCTCAACTACCGCGGGGAACGCATGGGGCCCGAACCGCTGATCACGGCTTACGATACCCGCTACCTGGTAGAGCGGATTTGTGAAGAAGAAGAAAAATACTCCTGGCAGGTGCTCAACTACGGCATCATGTTGAAAGAGTTTGCCATCTCGGGCTCAGAGCACAATCCGGCATTCCGGGACAAAAAATTCCTCAAAGTCATCAAGACGGTATTGTTGGGCAACAAAGAACTCGTCCACAAAATGATCGCCGATTGCGAGGATGTCCTCGTTGCCGATACGCTGGAAGAACTCGTCGATAAAATGAATGCCCTCCAAGGCACAGATGCGGTACAACTACAACACGTAAAGGCTGCCGTAGCCAACTACGATGAGAGCATCGATCAGGGCCCACCCTATCGCGATAAGCAACAGCAGCGCATCCAACACGCCCGCCAGTGGCGCGGCGACAAGGCACGCACCAGCAATATGGCCAAAATTGGCGATCCGAAAAAAGGCCCCTTTGTGGCGATCAGGGAATTTATCCTTTCGCGAAAAAGTCTCGGCGGCATCCAAACCGACTTGAGTGGGCGGGTCTTGCAAAAGCCGGACAGCGCTGGTCAGCAAGCGCCTATTCCTGGCTTGTACGCCATCGGTGAGGCGGCGGGATTTGGCGGCGGCGGGATGCATGGGCATCGCTCGCTGGAAGGTACGTTCCTCGGGGGATGCGTCATCACGGCGCGAGTGACGGCGCAGGCGATCCTGGGGAAGACGTTGTGATTTTGCTAGAAGCTTAGCCACTAAAGCACTAAGACACGGAATTGCACGGAATGGCACGGAGTTTTTTTTATTCGCCGCGGAGGCGCGGAGACACGGAGGTTTTTTTTTAGACACTAAAGCTCTAAAACACGGAATTGCACAAAATATTTTTTTAGCCGCAGAGACGCAGAGGAACGGAGTATTTTTTTATTCGCAAGTAGTATCCCGACGTATTTTTTTTAAAAATCTGTGTAGATCGTGTTTAATCCGTTAGATCTGTGTTCTATCCTATGTTGCGGGTTTCTCTATTTTTGATTGCGTTTACCCTAATTCAAAATTCTCTGTCTATTTTTGCATTACGAACTATCTGAAGTAGTCTTCGTTAGCAAAACCAATCACTTTGTCCTCATTTCCACTTCTTCCTCATGTAAGTCAAGACCGGCTGGCCATTCGGCTCAAACCTGCGGCGGAGCGGATGGTGCGCAAGCAGCACCCCTGGGTTTTTGAAGCCTCGATCACGAAGCAAAACAAGGAAGGCAAAGCGGGTGACATTGCCATCGTTTTTGACCAGAAGAAGAATAAATTTCTGGCATTGGGCCTGTACGATCCTTTTTCTCCTATCCGGATCAAGCTCCTGCAATACGTGCAATCGGCCAATATTGATCGGGCGTGGCTGGAAGAAAAAATAGAGGAGGCCTACTCCCGCCGCACGCCCCTTTTAGCCACGGACACCAACAGCTATCGCCTCATTTACGGCGAAAACGACGGGCTTCCGAGTTTGATCGCTGATGTGTACGACAACGTGCTGGTGGTGAAATTATACAGTCTGATCTGGCTGCCTTATTTGCAAGACCTTTTTGAGCTTTTATTGGACAGGAGCAAGACCAGTACGCTGGTGCTGCGCCTGAGTCGCAATGTACAAAAGCAAGAAGCAGCACTGCAAGGCCTGCACGACGGGCAGGTGATCTACGGCGAATTGCCCAATCCGGAAATCATCTTCCGCGAACATGGGATTCGGTTCAGCGCCAATGTAATTGCCGGCCACAAAACGGGCTACTTCCTCGACCATCGCCACAACCGGAAGCGGATTGGCGAATTGGCCACCGGGAAGCGGGTACTGGACGTTTTTTCCTACGCCGGCGGCTTTTCAGTACACGCCCTGATGGGTGGTGCCAGCGAAGTGACCAGCCTCGACATCAGCGCCCAAGCCCTGGAAATGGCCAGAAAAAACGCCCTACTCAACCTCGAAGATCCGCCCCTGCGCACCCTGGCCCAGGATGCTTTTAAAGCGCTGGAGGAACTGCAGCACGCCGGCGAGAAGTTTGAACTCGTCATCGTCGATCCGCCTTCGTTCGCCAAGAAAGCCAGTGAAATAGAAGGCGCATTGCACAGTTACGGTCGCTTGGCCAAACTGGCCCTGCCGCTGGTGGCCAAAGGTGGTATACTGGTTCTGGCATCCTGCTCCAGCCGGGTAAATGCCGAAGACTTCTTCGCCCTGATGACCCAGGAGTTGCAAGCCTCGGGGAAGCCTTTTACCGAAATGGAGCGCAGCTTCCACGATGTGGATCACCCGATAGGATTCCCGGAGGGGGCGTATTTGAAGTGTATCTATTTTCAACTATAGTCCTAGTGAAACAATAGACTTGTTATGCTGGGTCAGATTGGTGGGAAACCACGAAGTAGCAGCGAAGCTAATTGATGCATTATCGACCACGCGAAGCCTTTTTTGAGGAGCCTAGCCTTAGCTAAGCGACTCAAAAAAGGCACAGTGTGGGAAGATAAGGCGCAATTTAACCCCGATATGATCCCAGCATAACAAGTCTAATTAAGATTAATAGTATATTGGAAACGTTTCCAGAGAGCTTAAACCCAAGCGGACAAACACCAAATCACAACGCTAACCAAACAGGAAATCACCTAATATTACCGTGAAACTAATCTAACACAACCAATGAGAAACTTCATTCTTCTAAGCCTGGTCCTTACTTTTTTCTCAATAGGACACCTTCAATCCCAGAACTCAGAACAAGAAATAATAGATGCGTTTTTTGAAAAATATGCTGATGCCCCCACCGAGGCAATAGATTATTTATACGGTACAACGAAATGGGTCGATGCAGAGGCAGATGCCGTCAAGCAGTTAAAAAGCCAGCTTAGACAATACCAGGAATTAGTTGGGGATTATTACGGAGAAGAGTTGCTGTATACAGGACGACTGGGAAATTGCTTCAGCACTTATGTATATTTTGTGAAATATGATCGACAACCTATTCGATTTACCTTTGAGTTTTATAAACCTCAAGATAAATGGATATTGTTCTCGTTTAAATTTGATGACAACTTTGATGAGGATTTTGAAGACGTGCTCAAGTTCGAATATATGCCGAACAAAGGGAGGTAAATATTAGACTTGTTCTGCTGGGTCAGTTTGGTGGGAACTCTGAGCCAAAGGCGATCAGCGCAGCTAAAATTGATGCATTATCGACCACGCGAAGCCTTTTTTGAGGAGCCTAGCCGTAGCTAAGCGA
>Ga0102812_10000331_pt1 | contig 34942 bp, 39 predicted proteins | sample ColrivemetaGS713_FD_79334 | JGI IMG/M metagenome (GOLD analysis project Ga0102812, IMG submission 79334) | Estuarine microbial communities from the Columbia River estuary - Flood tide ETM metaG S.713 | ecosystem: Environmental > Aquatic > Marine > Intertidal zone > Estuary | place: USA...
ATGACCCGAACCGCCTTGTTCCTGCACATCACGATCCTGCCGTTGGCGATCATGTCGGACATCGGGGGTACGTTGGGTCAGGTCGGGATCAATGCATCGATCGGTGCGGGGCTAGAGGTCCCGCTGATGATCCTCTGGGCGCGGGCGGCGCGTCGCATGAACAAAGAGGTCATCCTGGCCATCGCGGCGGCCACCTTTGCGATCTACATGGGGCTGATGGGTCAGGCGCAGACAATCCATCAGGTCTATCTGCTGCAGGGCATCAATGCGATTGCGACAGCGGCGCTGGTGTCGATCACGATCAGCTACATGCAGGAAACGATCAAAGACCGCGTCGGTCTTTCGACATCGCTTATGGATGCGGTAACCGTTGTTGCGATGTTGATCGCCTCGGCGTTATTCGGGTTGATGCCCGCCGATGCGGGGTATCTGCCGCTGTTTACAATCGCTGCGGGGATCAGTCTGGCAGGCGCGGGATTTCTGACCGCAGCCCAGATAGCAAAAAAGCGGACCGCCTAGGGGCGATCCGCTTTTGTTGCGACTGGTTCCGAGGGAGGGCGGAACCTATGTCAGCTTACTTGGCAGCAGCAGCTTTCTTGGCAGCGGCGGTGACTTCGGCAGTTGCCTTTTGGGCAGCAGCGGTCACGTCGGCAGTTGCCTTCTGGGCAGCGGCGGTCATGTCTTCGGTCATCGACTTGCCAGCGGTCAGCATCAGCTCGAGGGTCTCGGTCTGAACTTTCTTGGCGATTTCGGCGAAAGCAGCCATGTGTTCGGCAGCAGCTTCGGCAGCAGCCGATGCAAAGTCGGTCATCGACTTGGCATAGTCAGCAGGTTCAGCCTTGGCAGCCGAAACGGTCGACAGCTTGGTCAGGGTGTCGTTGGCCCACTTGGCCGACAGCGCGGTCGATTTCTGGGCAGCGTCGATAGCGACGGCCGACATTTTTTCGGTCAGCGCGGACTGGGTCTTGAACGCGTCTTCCATAGCTTTGGTGTCAACCGGGAAAGCGCCCATGACGTCTTTGAACATCGCGGTAAAATCTTGAGTCTTAGCCATTGTCGTAACCTTTCAGGTCTATGCGGGAGGGAGGAGCCCGCGTCAAATTCGATGACCCAAACATAGATGCTGCACTGCAGCATTTCAAGTGAATTTTCTGTAGCGCAGCGGATTTTTCTGCATTGCAGCAAAATCAGGGGTTTAGTTTACCCTAGGTCTGCGGGACTGCCGTAACATAGGTCCCCGGCGCGGGGGATAGCGGCGGGTGATCCGCGTCACCGACATCCCTTGCGGGAATCATCGGGCCGGACTTTGCGGCAAGCCATTCACCCCAACGGGGCCACCACGACCCGCGATGTTTCACCGCCTCGGACTGCCAATCTTCGGGTGTCAAACCCAAGGCTTCGTTGGTGTAATGACCATATTTATCCTTGGTAGGTGGATTCACGATCCCCGCGATATGGCCGGATTCCGATAGGATAAAGGTCTTGTCCTTGGACCCCATTTGCTGGACGCCGCGATAGCAGGATTTCCACGCCGCGATATGGTCTGTTTCGCAGGCGATCGAACACAAGGGCACCATCACATCCGACAGCTGCACGCTTTCCCCGCAAACGGAAAAACCGCCCTGCGCGAATTCATCCCTTTGGCAAAGGCTGCGCAAATATTCGACGCTCATCTTGCCCGGCAGGTTGGTGCCGTCGCCATTCCAATACAAAAGGTCAAAGGCAGGCGGGGTCTGGCCCAGCATATAACTCTTGATCGCGGGCTGATACACAAGGTCATTGGACCGCAGATAGGTAAAGGTGCGGGCCATATAGAATTTGTCGAGATACCCGTCCTCGGCCACCTGAGCTTCGAGCCCGTCAACAAAGTCGTCGTTCAGGAAAACCCCCACCTCTCCCCTGTCCGAAAAATCGGTGAGGGTGGTAAAGAAAGTCGCCGAATTCACGCTCTGATCGCCGCGTTTGTTCATCAGCGCGAGGGTCAGGGACAGGGTCGTGCCAGCAATGCAATAGCCCACGACATTCAGCTTATCGACCTTACAAATCGATTTCACCTCGGCCATGGCTGCCAGATACCCGTCTTGGACGTAATCCGACATGCCGATGTCTTTGTAACTTGCGTCGGGGTTCACCCATGACACGACAAACAGGGTATAGCCCTGTTCGACACACCATTTGATCAGGCTGTTCTGCGGTTTGAGGTCGAGAATATAGAATTTGTTGATCCATGGCGGAAAGATCAACAAAGGTATTTCATGGACCGCTTCTGTCTTGGGTTTGTATTGGATCAGCTCGAACATGTGGTTGCGAAAGACCACTTCGCCTTCGCTGGTTCCGATATTCTCGCCGACCTTAAAGGCGTCCTTGTCAGCGAGCGTGACGATCAATTCGCCGTCATTCGCTTCCAGATCGCGGATCAGGTTTTCCAGCCCATCGACCAGACTCTGGCCCTCGGTTTCGACAGCGCGTTCCAGCGCGTCGGGATTTGTGCCCAGAAAATTTGTCGGCGCGAACATCTCGACGATCTGTTTGGAAAAGAACTCCAGCCGTTTGCGGTCTTCGGGTTCAAGCCCTTCCAATGCGCCCAGCGACTGCTGAACCGCTTCGGCATTCAGCAAATACTGCTGCTTTAGAAAGTTGAAATAGGGGTGCGTATCCCACAACGGATTGGCAAAACGGCGGTCCTTTGGTCCCGGGTCCGCTGGCGGTTCGAGCTTGCCTTGCGCCAGAATGTGCTGGGCCTCGACATAATGTTTCAGCGACTTGCCCCAATATCCGACCTGCTGTTCGATCAGCTTGGCGGGGTTTTGCATCATTTCGGTCATAAAGGCGGTGGCGGTCTTGAGGTAAAGATCCTGCCCCGGCCCCTGCAACGTCTGGGGGACCGACCGTTTATGGGACATCACTTTTACCAAGCGGGCGCTGAGATCCTCCATCTTGGCGATATTGGCCTCCAGTTTCTCGAGGTTTTGACCCGATGCGGCATCTTGGCCCAAATCGTTTGTTGTCATGTTAACCTCTTCCGCTTAGTTTGCACTTGCAGCATGGTCATTCCCCGCGCGGGAACGCAATGCGACGAATAAACATTCCCACTGGGAACTGGAGCCGTCAGATGAAGTATACCTTGACTTATGACCTTATGGAAAGCGCGCGTAACACCAACCAGTGGTTGGGTGCGACGGCGCGGGCTTTTGCGGCCTATCCGGGCATGGCGATGACGGCAAACCCGATGGTCCAGTGGATCGGCGCCTGGGGCGAAGTGACCGAGCGCACGTTTGAACGCATGGTTGCCAAGCCGGACTGGGGTATCCCTTCGATCACCGTCGAAGACGGCAAGGACCATACCGTTCATATCGAAACCGTCGTCGAAAAGCCCTTTGGCAATCTGATCCGGTTCCGGATTCCCGGCCGCAAGAAACGCAATCGCCGTGTAATGGTCGTGGCTCCGATGTCGGGTCACTATGCGACCCTGTTGCGCAAAACTGTCATTTCGCTGCTTCCCGATTGCGAAGTCTATATCACCGACTGGCACAACGCCCGCGACATTCCCGTCAGCGCTGGCAAGTTCGATGTCGAAGATTACACGCTTTATCTTGTCGATTTTATGAAGGCGCTTGGCCCCGATATCCACGTCATTGCAGTCTGCCAACCTGCCCCCCTGACCCTTGCCGCGACCGCCTATCTGGCCGAGGAAGACCCGAGCGCGCAGCCCCGCAGCCTGACGCTGATCGGCGGCCCCATCGACCCCGAAGCGAACCATACCGAAGTGACCGATTTCGGCCGGTCCGTGACCATGGGCCAGTTGGAGCAGACCATGATTCAGGCTGTCGGCCTGAAATACGCTGGCGTTGGCCGCAAGGTTTACCCCGGTCTGCTGCAACTTTCTTCGTTCATTTCGATGAATGCCCAGACCCACGCCAAAGCGTTTCAGGATCAGATCATGCGCGTCGCCAAAGGCGAGGCATCAGAACATGACAAGCATAATTCGTTCTATGACGAATATCTGGCCGTCATGGATATGACCGCTGAATTCTATCTGTCCACCGTCGAACGCGTGTTTAAAAACCGCGAAATCGCCCGCAACGAATTTGTCGTGGCGGGGCGCAAGGTGGACATCGGCAAGATCTCGACCGTCGCGGTGATGGTCGTTGAAGGGGAAGAGGATGACATCTCGGCACCCGGTCAATGTCTTGCGGCACTTGGCCTGCTAACCGGTCTACCGGAGAGCAAGAAGGCCAGCCATCTGGAACCCGGCGCAGGGCATTACGGCATTTTCGCCGGCAAAAGCTGGCGGAACAACATCCGCCCCTTTGTCCTGCGGTTCATCGACGAAAACTCGGATGCCCCTGCCCCCGCGAAACCCAAGATCGTCGCGGCGCAATAGGACCGACATCTATCGGATTTTTGGACCAGATTTCGGATAGCGGCAACGCCGATATCCGGTGACCGGTTCCCACGTTGAAAAACCTTACCGCAGGACCAGCGGCTGTTTCATCCAAGCGCGGAAGATGTCGGTCATGGCTTGCGGCTGTTCGAGCGTCGGCACATGTGCGGCGTCAGGCACGACCTCTAGCTTGGCATAGGGGATCAGTTCGGCCATGAATTCGTGGCGTTTCAGGGTGGTCACCCCGTCCAGTTCACCGCAGATAACCAAAGCGGGCTGTTTGATCCGCCGCATGATGGCCTGCTGGTCCTTGCGCCGTTGTAACATCCGCGCCTGACGCATGTAGGCTTGCACGCCATTCGCCTTGGCCATTGCGGTAATCTTGGCCTGCACATCTTTCTGGCCCGGCCCGTTGGCAAGCCATCCGTGGGCCAGTTCTTCGCGGATGATGTCGTCAAAGCGCCCCGCCTTGGCCGCAACAATCTTTGGTTCGCGGGCAGCGGCCTCTTGCGGAGTGTCGGACAAAGGGGTGCATCCGATCAAGGCCACGCGGGTAATGCGTTCTGGCGCACGGCGCAGTAGTTCCATCGCGACATAACCGCCGAGCCCCTGCCCCGCCAAGGCGAATTTTGCAGGCAATGAAGACACCAAGGCCGATGCGATTTCTTCGATCCGGTCCCCTTCAGTGGTCGGGGCGATGGTGACGGGCATTTCGCGGGAAAGTGCCACAAACTGGGGCAGAAACACGCGGGCATCGCAAAGCATGCCCGGCAACAATACCAAAGGTTCGGTCATCGCCGCCCCCTCGCCCGAATGAAACTATTCTGGCCCATAAACTGCCCTTTGCCCTGTGCGGAAATTGATTTCCGTCTTATCGTTCACAATGGCGCAACAATACCGCAAGGAAAAGCCAAAACGACCAATTTCTCTAGCCTTCAGCGTCGCCTAAACGCCCGATCACCTCGGAAACAGCGGACTCGATCAATGCGAGACAGTCTGGGGTAGAAAAGCGATGATCGGCCCCTTTGACAAGGCTGAGCCGAATGTCGTCGCCTGTCGCATGGTTCAAAAGAGTCATCGCTGTCGCCACAGAAACATCGGCGTCTGCCGTCCCTTGAAGAAACCGCACCGGAAAATTCAGCGGCAGCGGACTGCGCAGAACCAGCCGATTGCGCCCTTCTTCGATCAGGCGGCGGGTGATGATATAGGGTTCGCCATAGTCTGACGGCAGGGCAACCTGCCCTTTTTCAGCCAGATCCGCCTTTTGTGCCTCGGAAAACCCGTTCCACATGCTGTCTTCGGTGAAATCGGGCGCGGCGGCGATGGTTACCAGACCCACGACCTTTTCGGGGCGCGCGCGCGATAGCAAAAGCGAAATCCAACCGCCCATCGATGACCCGACCAGAACCACCGGCCCATCGAATAGATCGACTGCGGCCATGGCATCCTCGAACCAGTCGCCGATTGCGCCTTCGGTGAACGCGCCATCGCTTTGCCCGTGGCCGGAATAATCGAACCGCAGAAATGGGCGCCCCATTGCCTTTGCCCAAGTTTCTAGCGCGACAGCCTTGGTGCCCTGCATATCCGATTTGAAGCCCCCCAAAAAGACGACGGGCACGCCACTTCCCGCAGTCAATTCATAGGCAATGCGCCGCCCCTGCGGCGTGGTCAGATACTGCATATCGGGGTCTCCTGCGGTTTTGCGGCAACTCTTGCGTCCTGCGGCCCCAAAGGCAAGACCTTGGGCTTGACGATTGCGCCGGAACCGACCAGTTAGGCGCCCGAACATATAACCCGCAACCGGGCGTTTCGTAGACGCCAAACCGACGAGGATGCCTGACATGGCCCAAATCTCCCTCACCTTTCCCGATGGCAATTCCCGCAGCTATGACGCGGGTGTTACGGCTGCCGAAGTCGCCGCATCGATCGCGCCGAGCCTGGCCAAGGCGGCGATTTCCGCCACCGTGAATGGCGCGCATTACGACCTTCAATGGCCGATCAACGCCGACGCCCAAATCGCCATCAATTCGATGAAGGATGATGCGGCCGCGCTGGAACTGATCCGCCACGACTGCGCCCACATTATGGCCCGCGCCGTGCAGGAAATCTGGCCCGACGTCAAAGTCACCATCGGCCCCGTCCGCGATTATGGCTGGTTCTACGACTTTGACCGCGCCGAACCCTTTACGCCCGAAGACCTTGGCCAGATCGAAGCCAAGATGAAGCAGATCATCAACGCCCGCGATACGGTCAAGACCGAGGTCTGGGATCGTGCTCGCGCTGTTCAGTATTACACCGACCGCAACGAGCCGTTCAAAGTCGAGCTGATCAATCGCATCCCCGAAGGCGAAGACCTGCGGATGTATTGGCACGGCGACTGGCAGGACCTATGCCGCGGCCCCCACCTGCAACACACCGGCCAGATCGGCACGGATGCCTTCAAATTGACCCATGTGGCCGGCGCCTACTGGCTGGGCGACAGTTCCCGCCCGATGCTGCAGCGCATCTATGGCGTGGCCTTCCGCAACCGCGACGACCTCAAGGCGCATATGAACATGCTTGAGGAAGCTGCGAAACGCGACCACCGCAAGCTGGGCCGCGAAATGGACCTGTTCCACATGCAGGAAGAGGCCCCCGGCCAGATCTTCTGGCACCCGAACGGCTGGACGATCTACACCACCCTGCAAGATTACATGCGCCGCCAGCAGAAACGCGGCGGCTATGTCGAGGTGAACACCCCGCAGGTCGTCAACCGCGTGCTGTGGGAAAAGTCCGGCCATTGGGCGAACTATCAAGAAAACATGTTCATCGTCGAAGTGGACGAAGATCACGCCCGCGAAAAGACGGTCAATGCACTCAAGCCGATGAACTGCCCCTGCCACGTGCAGATTTTCAACGTAGGCCTGAAATCCTACCGCGATCTGCCGCTGCGCATGGCCGAATTCGGGTCCTGCAACCGCTATGAACCTTCGGGCGCGTTGCACGGGATCATGCGGGTGCGCGGGTTTACGCAGGACGACGCGCATATTTTCTGCCGCGAAGACCAGATCGAAAGCGAAACCAAACGCTTTATCGAATTCCTGTCTGCAATCTATCGCGACCTCGGGTTCGAAAAGTTCCGCATCAAATTCTCGACCCGCCCCGAAAAGCGGGCTGGTTCGGATGATGTCTGGGATCGGGCCGAAGCCGCGCTTGCCAATGCGACCAAGGCTGCGGGCTATGATTTCGAACTCAGCCCCGGCGAAGGGGCCTTCTATGGCCCGAAACTGGAATTCGTGCTGACCGACGCCATCGGACGCGATTGGCAGTGTGGCACCCATCAGGTGGACTTTGTGCTGCCCGAACGGCTGGATGCGAATTACATCGGCGAAGACGGTGCGAAACACCGCCCCGTCATGCTGCACCGCGCGACACTGGGGTCGTTCGAACGGTTCATCGGCATCCTGATCGAAAGCCACGCAGGGAAACTGCCGTTCTGGCTGGCCCCGCGACAGGTCGTTGTGGCCGCCATCGTGTCGGACGCCGATGACTATGCACAGGAAGTTGCGACCAAACTGATCGAGGCTGGCGTGCGGGCCGAGGTCGACCTGCGCAATGAAAAGATCAACTACAAGGTCCGCGAACATTCGTTGGGCAAGGTTCCGATCATTCTGGCCGTCGGGATGCAAGAAGTCGCGGCCCGCACCGCATCTGTTCGGCGTCTGGGCGAGAACCAACCTTCTGTAACATCTCTGGATGAAATCGTTGCAGAGCTGGCAAAATCGGCCACACCGCCTGATTTGCTGTAATAGTTCACAGCCGAAATTGTAACAGACCCGCCGGTGAAAACCTGGCGGGTCTTTTGTTTTCAGGGACTTAGGACTCTACCCGCTTTCTTTTTGAGGTTGGATCACGCACGGGCGATCACGCCGCCGCGATGCACGGGGGCGTGAATGGCTAAGGCATCCAAACTGCCGCTAGCTTTGGGACATCGCCAGAAACAAGGCGACGAACAAACAAACCACGACCCAACCAAAAGGAAAGTTTCACATGTCCAAAATGTCCACTTCGCTCATCCTTGCTTCGGCTGTCGCTTCGGCCTGTTCGATGATCACCACTGGCGCTGCTGCTGCCGGTGAAGAGAAATGCTTTGGTGTGGCTCTGGCCGGTCAGAACGACTGCGCCGCCGGCCCCGGCACCACCTGTGCTGGCACCTCGACCGTTGACTATCAGGGCAACGCCTGGAGCCTCGTGCCCGCTGGCACCTGCGAAACCATGGAACTCCCCGATGGTCGTCACGGCGCAACGGCTGCATCGCTCGAAGCTGGCGGCTTTGCCGGTCTGAACCGCGACCTGCCCGAAGGCACCATGACCGACGGTCTGATGGATGCGATGATGTAAGACGCCTTTGCCCAAGGCGGTTCCCATCACCGCCTTGGGCATCCCCTCTCTGTTGCGCACCCACCGCGCCGTCAGAGAGGATCAAACGGAGCCAACCCCATGTTTGACACGCTTGCCGATTTCCGACTGCCACCGCGTCCCGGCGTGGGCTACAAGCCCCAGCATTATTCCGACATCCTTGGCAATCCCGGCGCTGTTGGCTGGCTCGAGATTCACGCGGAAAATTATATGGGCGATGGCGGCAGACCGCGCGCCCAACTGCGGCATTTGTCGGAACGTTTCCCGATTTCTGTGCATGGCGTCGGCCTGTCGATTGGCGGTGAGGGTCCATTGGACCGTGACCATCTGGCACGGCTGAAAACCCTCTGCGATTGGCTCCAACCCGCATCGTTTTCAGAACATCTCGCATGGTCGACCCATGACGTCGGGTTTCTGAACGACCTGCTCCCCCTTCCCTATACCGCCCTGACGCTGGACCGGATCTGCCAGCATATCGATCAGGTGCAGGACGCGCTGGGGCGGCGGATGCTACTGGAAAATCCGTCGTCCTATCTGGCCTTTGCCAGTTCCGAGTTTTCCGAACCCGAATTTTTGCGGCTGATCGCGCAACAGACTGGCTGCGGCCTGCTGCTGGATGTGAACAACGTCTTTGTTTCGGCCACCAATCTGAACCTCGATCCTTATGCCTATATCGACCAGTTCCCGCTTGCGGCGGTGTCTGAAATCCATCTGGGCGGCCATGCCGACGATCACGACGAAACCGGCGCGCCCCTGTTGATCGATAGCCACGGCTGCCCGGTCGCCGATCCGGTCTGGACCCTGCTGGACTATGTTCTGGGCGCTGCTGGCTCCAAACCCTTGCTGATCGAATGGGACAATGATGTCCCCGATTGGTCCACCCTCGCGGCCGAAGCGGCACGCGCCAGTTTCGCGCTTGAAAGGATAGCGGCATGACACAGACCCAATTCGTGACAGCACTTTTGTCGCCAAGCGCGCCGCCGCCCGACGGTCTGACCAACCCCGATGGATCGCCCGCGCAAAAGCGGTTCGATGTCTATCGCAACAATGTTGCTGTCGGGCTGTCGGATGCTTTGGAACAGGCCTTTCCGGTCGTGCGCAAAATCGTCGGAGCCGAGTTTTTCAGGGCGATGGCGGCCGTCTATGTCCGGAATTTTCCGCCTAGTTCGCCCTTGATGATGTTCTATGGCGCAGAAATGGCGAGTTTCCTGAAAGGTTTTGAACCGGTCAAGGGGCTGCCCTATCTGGCGGATGTGGCGCGGCTCGAACTCGCGCTGCGACAAGCCTACCACGCGGCAGATGCAGCCCCGATCGCGGCCGAGGCCTTGGGCAGTTTGGCACCCGACCAGTTGATGCGCACGAAATTGCGGTTCGCGCCTGCGGTAAAACTGCTTGGATCGCGGTTCCCGCTTTATGCGATCTACGCCGCCAACACAGGTGCTTCGGAAGGCAAGATCGCGAATGAAGCCGAAAGCGTTCTGGTCACCCGCCCCCAATTCGACCCAGTCGCCCAAAAGCTGACACCAGCATCCGCCAGGTTCGTCGCGGCATTGCTAGCGGGGGAAACCTTGGGGGCAGCTATGGCAGCGGGCGGTCGTGACCTCGACCTGCCTGCCACCCTTGGGCTCTTGTTCGCGCAATCCGCAATCATCGGGATGGAGTAAGACATGACAAAAGTTTTTGATCTTTTGAATACAACGGGGCGCTGGTTTGACCAGCGCGGCGCGGACCTCTTGCCAACGGCCGCACGCTTTGTCTTTGCGGCCGTCCTCTTGCAATATTTCTGGGGGTCGGCAGGCACCAAGGTCGGCGACGGCCTATTGGGGATATTCATTCCGGGATCTGGGGCATATGCCCAGATCTTCCCCAAGGCGTTTGAGTCAGTGGGCTATGACCGAGACATGCTTGGCATTTTCCACTGGGCTGTTGTTGTTGCGGGAACCCTGGCCGAATTCCTGTTGCCCTTTCTATTGGTGATCGGGCTTTTCACCCGGGCGGCGGCGTTGGGCATGATCGGGTTTGTCGCGGTCCAGACCCTGACGGATCTTTTCGGCCACGGCGCGATTTCACAGGCCAGCACCCTTGGCGCATGGTTCGACCGGATGCCGGATAGCCTGATCCTCGATCAACGGGCGCTCTGGTTTGTGGTTCTGGCGGTCCTTGTGACCAAAGGCGCCGGGCCGCTGTCGCTGGATCGTCTGCTTAGAAATGCGCCTTGGGCTCGTCCGGTTTCCCGGCAGCAATAGCCAACAAACCGCCCAAGCCCGCAAAGCCGATGGGGAACATCGTCGCCACGTTGAAGCCAAAGGCCTGCCAGAACAGGCCCGCCGCGATCAACATGGCGATGCCACCCCACAGCGCGCGGGAATAGGCCATGGCCCCGCCTGCAATCGCCAAGAGCGGGCCGGCAAAGCTCGCGAATTTGATAAAGCCGGGCCGGTCGAAAAAGAACGTCGCCTCGCCGACTTCTTGATAGGCATCGGTCAGTTCGACCCAGCCATAACCAAACAGGCCAACCAAAAGGCCGATAAGACCCGCAATCAGGCCAAGGGTAAGTGCTGCGATGCGCATGGTCGGGTCTCCTGTTTCAACATTTCTCTAGATAAGCTTTTTTCACTGGGTTCCAAGAAGGGCTTGCCGGTTGGCAGGCGTCCAGCCCTGATACCAGTCAGAAACTGCGTGAATCACCGGACGTTTCATCAGCGTCGGATGCAGGGCCAAGAGCGTTTCCAGCGGCATGGCGCGTTCGCCTTCGGACAGCCCGCGCCATGTGGTCGAGGCCCGATTGACCGCTTTTTCGCCAAAACGGGCGACAACCTGCGCAATTACACCCGCCGGCAGACCATCGGCGCGGACATCCACAACCGTCACCGGAATCCCCGCGTTTGACAATTCTTTCAAGGCCTTGCGGCATGTATCACAGGTTTTCAGACAATAGGCGATCATGGGGGTCCTTTCCGGTTTTTGCCAAACTGGCGCATTTTCAACAGGATGTCATTTGCGTTTTCCAAAACCGTGTTAGTCTGTTCCCTAGGCAGCAGCGATTGCCGTTGCCTCTTTCTGCCCGGGCGACCGGGTGAACACGCAAGGAGAAGACCGATGCCCAAGGGCACCGTGAAGTGGTTTAATACGACTAAAGGCTATGGTTTCATCGCGCCGGATGGCGGCGGCAAGGATATTTTCGTCCATGTCTCGGCAGTTGAACAATCAGGGCTGACCGGACTGGCCGACAATCAGATCGTGGAATTCGACCTGATCGAAGGCCGCGACGGGCGGCAAATGGCGGGCAATCTCAAGAAAAGCGGGTAACCGCCTCAAGAGACAAAGCGGCGCCAACGGCTCCGCAGGCCATCCATCAATGACATCGAGGCGCGGCGGCGTTCTTCGGGCTGCGTCTCTTCCAGCGTGTGTTTGGCGGTCGACACGATTTCGGCGGCTTCTTCGTCTTTGATGTCGGATGGGGTGGTGAGGCCCATGCTGAAATCGCTAAAGCTGCGGTCCTCGACCAGATCGTTGGCGACGACGACGATTCCGTGGTGGCGGTAGTCGTTGCAGATGCGATCAAAGACCTCGGTCACACTTTCATCGGGGCCTTCGATCACCTGCCAGAACTGGCAAAAATCATACATCAACACGCCAGTAATATCGCGGCGGATGTTGTTAAGTCGTGACTGTGCAAGCAAATTTTCCACAACTGCGCGCGGCCATTCCTCGGATGCCTTGGACGAATAGATGATGCGGCGCAACTGGGTGGACATGCGAAACTCCGTTATCCCCGACTCCTACTATATATGCAAGGGAGACGATATTTCCAGCGGCATTTCCGAGGCCGAATGGCGGCAAAAGGATGGGGCCGGACGGGAGTCAGCCGCCCGATGGGGGTGCTAGAAAGTGTATAGCAAGCGTATAGCAGGTGTGTAGCAGGTGTGGTTGGCGATGCCGACGCGCCCGAGCCTCGGGGTGGGTGCGGAACGCGCCCTCCCCGGGGGGGAGGGTCGGGCGCGTGCGCGGCGGTGCCGCGCTGGGTTGGGCGGACAGAATACGCAGCAACCCACCCAACATGGTGCTATTGGAAGAACTCTATTTGACCTTCAAACGGCCAGTAATCGAATTTATACTTGCATCTGAAATTGGCTCTATGTCTGAAATCAGTGTTTTTATTTCCCCCTCGAGCGCCTCTAGTAGCTCGAGGGACTTTCCTCGTTCATGCTCGACTCTAAGTTTTTCGGCCAGAAATGCGCCGTTTTCTACGCGAAAGGTCTGCACGAACTGCAAATATTTGGGGAAATATTTCTCCCCCAATAAAAGGTGTAGGTAGCCATATTGGTTTAATGGGCCAATGGCAGAATAATCGAAACTTTGCATTGGAAATGAAATCTGTTCTGTTTCAATTTGATTACCGCTTATTCTGGATTTAAGCCAACCAATGTGGGCGAGGAGTTTATTCGCTTCCAAAATATTATGCTTAACTTCAATTTTCATCATCGCTAATGCGCGCTTTGTCGCATCGCGAGCTTGAAGTTTCCCAAGAAAGAACTGAATTAGGGCGCCAGCCACAACTCCTAGAAAAAGCCAAAAATCTGTTTGAAATTCGCTAGTTGTGAATAACCCAGTATTCATTTTACTGTCACCCAATAACCCCTTCAAACTCCCGCCATTCCCCCTTGCTCATGCCAGAGGTTTCTTGCGTGACCACTTCACCTTTCAACATTCTCCGCACACAATCAATCGCCTTTGACGAGAGTGTGACGCCACCCATCCGATAATCTTCAAAGGCGGAATAGGCGGCGGGGACCCAGTCGGCGACGAGTTTGCAAATCTCCTCGGCATAGACCCTGATTTCGTATTGCGCGTGGGCGTCGGCGCGCAGCCGCAGGAAGTGGAACAGGTTGTGCAGGTCCACCTTCCAATACCATTGGGTATAGATATTGGCGGGCAGGTTCATCCGGGCGAGTTCGCGGGCCAGACCCTGTTTGCCCTCGTCCGAAATCATTTCTTCGTAGTGATCATAGGTCCGCGCGGCGTCACCTTTGAGGATTTCCAGCACGCGGGCGGATTCCTCGGGCGTGAGTGCGGCCCCCCTGCCCTGATTGTTCACCACCGATTGCGCCGCCAGCTGTTCAGGCGCGGGGATATAGAATTCGCGGTCAAGGATCGAATAACGCGCGGAATATTCGTTCACATTCGCTGTCCGGTGCCGGATCCACTGCCGCGCCACAAAGACGGGGAGTTTGACGTGCAGCTTGATCTCGCACATCTCGAACGGCGTCGAATGCCAGTGCCGCATGAGGTAGCGGATCAGCCCTTCGTCGTTTTGCACCGATTTGGTGCCCTTGCCATAGCTGACCCGCGCCGCCTGACAGATCGCCGCGTCGTCGCCCATATAGTCGATGACCCGCACGAACCCGTGGTCGAGCACCGGATTGACCTTGTAAAGATGCGCCTCCATCCCTTCGGAGACTGCGCGCAGCGTGGGGCGCGGATTGGACCGCAGTTCGGCGATTTCGGCCTGTTGTTCGGGGGTGACGGGCATTTGGGGCCTCTCCTTGGGCAAACGAGTCGGACCCAAACCATATATTGAAGCGCGCAGATCACAAACCGCGATATGCAGCCCCGATGCGGTTATTTCCCCCGTGGCAAACGTTGACAGGCACAGGCGAATGAAGGACAGTCGGGCAACAGTTTCCGGCCCGCCCTTTTTCGCGGGTCCAATGATATTCGGGGTGCCTTCATGAGCCGTCTACTAGTTGCCGCTGTCACAGGGTTCACGCTTTTGGCGGCATGCGACGGAACGAACCCGTTCATGACCGCCACGGCGCCCGATGGGTCGACCGAACCGCTGGAACCCGGCGACCCGAATACGACCGTCAGTTCCAAGTTCCTTTGGGACCCCGCCCGTAGCCTGACGATGAATTCGGTCGTCTATGACGAGGCGACAGATACGCTCACCATCAACAACCTGCCCTTTGACGGGCCGGATGGGAAATACGACCACGTCGCCGACGCCCCCGATGGCACCCCGATCTATGCCAGCCGCCAGACGTCGACCACTGGTCTATTGAAACACTATGCCCTGTTCCTGCGCTCGGATTACATCGAAGCCACTGCAGCGGGCAGCGGCGATTGGGGCGACTATGGCAATGCGGGCGCAAATGTGAACCGCTCTAGCTTTAGCCTGCCGTCGTCGGGCGAATACGTCTATGTCGGGGACTATGCGGGCCTGCGCACCTTTGACGAAAAGGGCGGGATCGAGCTGGTCACGGGCGATATGGAACTCATCCTCGATATTCTGGATTTTGACCCGCTGAACGGCATTCAGGGTGATATCATCGGCACGATCACGAACCGCACCCGTGTCAATGTCGACGGAACCGATGACCGCGATCTGCCGGATGTCTATCTGAAAGAGGTCAGCTTTGACTCGTCCACCGGCGTCTTTGAGGGCGGGGCGGTCGAGAGCTATCGCCCGGACAATGGTGACCCCTGGTCGACAGGGACCTATGACGGGATGCTTGCTGGTCCGGATGCGGCCGAAGTCGGCGCCTATCTGATCATGGAAGGTCTCGCCGATATCCAGATCATTTCCTATCAGGTCGTCGATTGGACGCTGCCGGATGGCAGCTCGGGCACGGCTTCGGGTCTCGATACGATTGATGCCGATGCATTTCAGGACCTGATCAACGCCGGTGGGACATTGCCGACCGGTGTGATCGCCGCAGTTGGTGTTCCCGCTGGGGCCACGATCGTGTCTGACACGGTCGAAACACAAACCTTTGAAACTGAATACAAGGCGCAAGAAATCGGCGTTTTGGTGGGCGATCAGGTCATCCCATGATCCGCGGCATTCTTGCCGGACTTGCAACAGGATTGGCCTGTCTGTTCTGGGCGGCAGAACCGGTTTCGGCCCAGTCGGAGCTTTCTGGTCAGACCCTGTCGCGTGACGAGGGACGGCAACTTGCCGCCCGACTGATTGAAGCGAACCAGCCCGCACCTGCGCGCGAGATATTGCGAGCCCTGCTGCAGGCCGATCCGCAGGATATTGGCACGCTCCTTTTGATTGCCCGTGCCGAACGGTTGATGGGAAACTTTGACGTGGCCCGACAGGCCGCGCGGGCGGCCTATGCCTTTGCCACGACCGAGCCTGAAAAATTCGCCTCTGCGGTCATGGTTGCGCAGGTCTTGGCCGCCGATGACCGCCCGACCGCGGCACAGTTCTGGCTGCGCCGCGCCGACAACCATGCCCAGACGGAAACAGCTGCGCGGCTGGTCGCGCAGGATTTTCAACGACTGCGGGCCCAGAACCCCCTCGGCCTAAGGCTGTCTTTCGCGGCCTCGCCCAGCGACAACCTCAACAATGGCAGCGCGAACAAGACGACGACGTTTGAAGGTTTGCCCTTTGTGTTCGTTCTATCGCCCGACGCCCTACCCTTGTCGGGGGTGGAATATTCGATCGATGCGGGACTGAGTTACCGGCTACAGCAGACCGATCACAGCCTGACGACGCTCGATCTGGGTGTGTATGCCAAGGCTGTGACGCTGAGCCCCGAGGCACAGGCATCGGCCCCGACTGTTTCCAATGCAGATTTCGCACTGGCCCAAGTGACGGGAACACTCACCCACCGCTGGGCGCCCCAAGGCAGCACCGATCCTTTCAATTTGTCACTCTCAATAAACTCGGCCCTCTATGCCGGCACGCCTTATTCGACCGGCCTATCCTTGGGTTTTGGTCGCGATTGGACGCTCGAGGATGACAGCCGGCTTTCCTGGTCTGCAACCGTGAACCAGACCCGCTATCTTGAACAAGACGAAGCCACGCTAGGCACCAATACAACTCTGACCTGGACAAAGCCGCTTGCATCACAGGACACAATGACCCTGCAAGTGGGGTTGTTCGATGTGAGGTCCGACGCAGACACCCGGCGTTTACGGGGTTGGTCGACCCAGGTCGGGTATGATTTCGGCGCGGTCGGCAAAGCGATCACCCTGGATGCGAGCCTTGGCCTGAACATCAAGGATTTCGAACGATCCTTGTTCAGCCTGTCCCCCCGCACGGATCAATCTGTCACCCTGTCTGTGGATGTCGGTCTGCCCAATCTTTCGCTTTATGGCTTTGATCCGGTCGTGACTTTTGAACATGTTGCTACATCTTCAACCGAAGATTTGTTTGACACGCGCGTCAGCAGGGTTGGCCTGTCCCTGCAAACAAGTTTCTAACGCGTCCCGGTCGAGAATTTGGAAAGGACCCGCTATCATGACCATCCGCTACCTTCACACTATGGTCCGTGTTCTGGATCTTGAAAAATCCATGGCCTTTTACGAGCTTCTGGGCCTGAAACAGACCCGCCGATATGATAATGAAAATGGCCGCTTTAGCCTGATTTTCATGGCGCCGGAGGGGCAGGAAGACTGCCCTGTCGAACTGACCCACAACTGGGACGGCGACGCTGGGCTGCCATCGGACAGCCGCCATTTCGGCCATCTCGCCTATGAGGTTGACGACATCTATGCGACTTGCGCGGCCTTGCAGGCGGCGGGTGTGACGATCAACCGGCCCCCGCGCGACGGGCATATGGCCTTTGTCCGGTCACCCGATAACGTCTCGATCGAATTGCTCCAAAAAGGCGCTGATCTGCCGCCTGCCGAACCTTGGGTGTCGATGCCCAATACCGGCCACTGGTAGGCGTCAGTAGATATAGCGGATCTGGTCGGCCCAATAGCGTTCCACCCGCCGCAAGGCAGAGGTGATCGTTTCGATCCCGTCCAGATCCAGCACCGCCCGACGTTGCAGGCCGCCTGCGTGGCTCGCAAAGAGTTTGGCGACAATATCGCGAACGCGGCGGCCCTTGTCGGTCAGGCGGACGCGCACCGATCTGCGGTCAATCTCGCAGCGCTGGTGGTGCATATAGCCCATTTCAACCAGCTTTTTCAGATTATAGGACACATTGGACCCTTGGTAGTATCCACGGGTTTTCAGTTCGCCCGCTGTCACCTCGGCATCGCTGATGTTGAACAGCAACAACGCCTGAACCGGATTGATTTCCAGCACTTTGACGCGTTCGAATTCATCCTTGATCACGTCGAGCAACAGACGATGCAAGCGTTCGACCAAGGTGAGGGAGTCGAGGTAACTGGCCATGAACGCAGTGTTGCGGGCGCTATCCTCGGCCTCGACCTCGGGTTGGGGGATGGGGGTTATCAGGCTCATGTCTGTCTCCGTCACTTGGGCTGTGGCAGGACAATGGACCGGAAACATCCAACAATCGGTTAAGTCTCGTCAAAAACCGGATAAATCCGCGTCCGGTTGGAATACTTTATCTTTACCAGTAGCTTAGGCAGGGCGCACTAGGCCCAAGGCACCCCGCGCAATATCCGCGATCAGGTCAGAAAACCGGTCAGGTGCGGGTATCTGGCCGCTGACCCATTGATAAAGGTCCTGATCGTTTTCATCCAAAAGCGATTCGTAATGCGCGATTTCCGCCTCGGACATAGCCGCCAGATTGCGGCTGGCGTAGTCGGACAGGATCAGGTCCATTTCCTTGATCCCACGCCGCATGGATCGCATTTGCAACCGTTTGATCCGGATTTCAGGGCTCTCCATGGCCTAGTCTTTCAATGCTTTGCGCAGACGCTTTTCGATCTGCCCCAAACGTTCTGCCGATAGCACGATCTGAGACCGCAGCGCGCGGATTTCGGCCAAAAGCCCGAGGATATCGGAATCGACCTCTTGCCCGTCGACCGGTTCAGTCGGGCCGTCGCCCCGCCCCGTCAACAACCAGCTGAGCGATACATTCAGCATCCCCGCCAGCATCTGGAGCCGGTTGGCCCGCGGTTCCTTGATGTCGTCTTCCCAGGCCTGCGCGGTTTCGATGCGCACGCCGACTTGGGCTGCCATTTGTTCAACTGTCAGACCCGCATGTTCGCGGGCCCCTGCCAATCTGTCACCAAAGGTTGCTGTTTCTTCGGCGTACCAGTTTTCGCCCTGGGCTGGATCCGTCATGTCGTAGTCTCCTTGGCGCTTGAGTTAGCAATTGGCCCCGCATATGACACGAACACCCCCGTTTTGCCACCCGGAGCATCAAATGGCTTTTCTCTCTGCGACACTTGATCGCGTGAAACCCTCGCCCACCATCGCTGTAACCACCAAAGCGCAAGAGTTGAAAGCCGCCGGCCGCGATGTGATCGGCCTTGGTGCAGGCGAACCGGATTTCGACACGCCCGCCAATATCAAGGCCGCCGGGATCAAGGCGATCGAGGAAGGCAAGACGAAATACACCGCTGTCGATGGCATCCCCGAGTTGAAAAAGGCGATCTGCGCCAAATTCGCTCGCGAAAACGGTCTGACCTATGAACCGTCGCAGGTGACGGTCGGCACAGGTGGCAAGCAGGTCCTTTATAACGCCTTCATGGCGACCCTGAACCCCGGGGACGAGGTGATCATCCCCGCGCCCTATTGGGTGTCCTACCCCGATATGGTCTATCTGGCGGGTGGCGAGCCGGTGATAGTGACCGGCACACTGGACAACGCGTTCAAGATCACGCCCGAACAGCTTGAGGCCGCGATCACGCCGAAAACCAAGTGGTTTCTGTTCAACTCGCCCTCGAACCCCACGGGTGCGGGCTATTCGTGGGATGAGCTTAAGGCGCTGACCGATGTGCTGATGCGGCACCCGCACGTCTGGGTCATGACCGACGATATGTATGAACACCTTGTGTTCGACGATTTCGTGTTCTGCACCCCCGCGCAGGTCGAACCCGGTCTTTACGACCGCACGCTGACCGTGAATGGCGTGTCGAAATCCTATGCGATGACGGGCTGGCGGATCGGCTATGCGGCAGGTCCTGTCGCCCTGATCAAGGCCATGGGCAAGATCCAGTCGCAATCCACCTCGAACCCCTGTTCGATTTCCCAATACGCAACGGTCGAGGCGCTCGACGGGTCGCAAGATTTCATCGAGCCGAACAAGGCCCTGTTCCAGCGCCGCCGCGATCTGGTGGTGGGCATGTTGAACAAGGCGCCGGGGGTCAATTGCCCAACGCCCGAAGGCGCGTTCTATGTCTATCCCGACATTTCCGGCTGCATCGGCAAGACCAGCGCCAAGGGCGCAAAGATCACCGATGACGAGGCTTTCGCCACCGCGCTGCTGGAAGAGGAAGGCGTCGCCGTCGTCTTTGGCGCAGCTTTCGGCCTGTCCCCGAACTTTCGCGTGTCTTACGCCACCTCTGACGTGCAATTGACCGAAGCCTGCACACGGATCATCCGGTTCTGTGAGGGGTTGAAGTGACGGCGCTACTGCAGCGCGGATGCCACATTCGGCGGGAAACCCGCGCATATTGAATTTGGCAAACTGCAAGGCCCTGCTTCCTTCTGGCTTTATCGCAACCTAGTTGCTATCTTTTGCCTGATTATCCCGCCAAGAGGGCAATTGAGGACAGGGACTTATGGGGGCAGACCTACCCGATTACTATTTCCGCATTCGTGAAAACGGGGCGGCGGTGTTCCGTGTGGACACCGAGAACCGGCAGCGCCGGATCGAGATGGATCAAATCGCGCTCGTCAACGTCAACAAAGGCGAGATCAAACCGCATGGTGATCGGGTCCTGACCGACGAAGACACAGCCGTCATCTCGGACTGGCTCCAAAAGCGGATCGAATTGCTGGCCAAGCGTGATATCGACGATATCCTGCGCGCTGTGGATTACATGAACCTGACGACCCAATGGGTCCAGTCCAAGGGAACGGATGAGCAGCTGGAGGAAGTCACCGATGCGCTCCTTCTCGCCATGCATGACCTCCGCACGGTTCTGGTCCGCAAGAAAGCTGATAGATTGATGAAGGCCCGTGGCGACGGGGCCGGATCAGACGACGACTGACCCCTGCCCGATCCGCACGGATCGCCCCCAGAACCGCCACATCAGCAGGCCTGCCGCACAGCCAAGCCCCGTGGTCAGCCCCAGCCAAAGCCCCGCCGGCCCAAAGCCGAAGGTAAAGGCGAAGAGATAGCTGGCCGGAAAACCGATCACCCAATAGCTGATGATGGCAAGCCACATGGGCACGGTCGTGTCCTGCACCCCGCGCAGCAATGACAAGGCCACAATCTGGGCTGCGTCCACGAATTGAAACAGCGCCGCCATGAACATCAGCGTCACGCCCAGCGGCACGATGATATCGCGCGCAGGTTCTTCGGGATCAAGGAACAGGACAACCAAAGGTTCCGGCGCCAAGACGAATAAGAGCACCGCGAAAAAGCCAAAAGAAAACGACACCGCAAGCGCGGTCTTGGCGATCCGTTTCAGCTCATCTTCGTCCCGTCGGCCATAGGCCCCACCAGCCCGCACCGTGGCGGCCTGGCTCATCCCCACATGGAACATGAACATCAGCGCGGTCAGTTGTAGCGCGATCCCATGCGCTGCAAGCGGATATTCCCCGATCCATCCCATCATCACAGCACTTGCCGTGAACAGGCTGCTTTCGGCAAGCGAGGTCAACCCGATGGGCAGGCCCAGACGAAAGACATCCCGCAAGGCTTCGTTATCGGACCGCCAAATCCGCTGGAACAGCGCGGCCTCTGGCAGGCGCCAATCGGCATAGATCGCAAGCGCCAGCAGGGTCAGGCTCTGGATGATGACCGACCCGATCGCCGCCCCCCTGATCCCCAGTTCCGGCAGACCGAAATGCCCAAAGATCAGCGCATAGGCGAGCCCCGCATTGGCAAAGATTGCTGCGACTGTCACCCACAGTTGCACCGATGTCAGATGTTGGGCGGACAAGTAGTTGCGCAGCACATTGACCGCCAAAGCGGGAAACATGCCCCAGACCGCGATCCGCAGGAACCGCTGGCCTTCGGCGGCGACATCGGGGGTCTGGCCGATGGCCAGAAAAATCGCTTCGGCATTCCAGAGGATCGCAACAGCCACAAACCCGTATGCCAGTGAGAGCCACAGCGCCATACGCGTCACGCGGCGGGCGCGGGTCAGGTCGCCCGCGGCCACAGCCCCCGCCACCATGGGCGCAACCGCGTTCCCAAACCCCGCCCCGACGATAAAGGTGATAAACCAGAACGAGGTGGCGATGGTCGCCGCGGCAAGGCTGATGACGTCATACCACCCCAACAGGATCGTATCGGTCATGTGGATCAGGAAACCAGCCACAGCGCTGCCGACGAGGGGCAGGCCCAGCGCCAAAAGCGCGCTTGCGTGTTGCGTATATGTCATGGATTGCCGTGTCATGGACCATGCTTAGGCGCGACACGGATAACAGTCCAGAGGCTTTCAGATCGCCCGCCACGTCATTTGTGTGGCCAATGCCAGCACCAACAACCCTGCCAAAACCTCGGTCCATACAAGCATCCGCGCCAACCCTGGACCAGTGGCCGCCTGCGCCAGCGCGCTTTCCCGGAATGCGACAGATCCAAAGGCCACGACAAGCGTGACAGTGGCCGTGCCCAGCCCCATGACAAAGGCGCCGCCAATACCGGCCCAGTCGATCCCCATCCGCCAGCACAGGACCAGCAGGAACAACGCCCCCGTGCAGGGCCGCGCCGCGATAGCCGCAATCAGCACCACCGCATCGCGCAGCGACCGGACCTCGGCCGCCTGTTCGACGGTCGGCCCATGGGCGTGCCCGCAGCTTTCGCAGACCGCATCAGCGGTGTGGGTGTGGGAATGCGGCATCGGTAACGATAGCCCGAAATCCGGCAGGGGCTGCGCGGCCGGAACCGGTCGTTGCAGCGCCGCCCTCAGGTGACGCAGGCCCCGCACGGCCAGCCAAAGCCCGATGCCGGCGATCATCAGGTTGGACAATATCTGGAACCCGCCATCGGCGAGACCCTGCAGCGCTTCGCGCCCCAGACCAAAGACCAAGACACCTGCATAGACCAGCAACACCGCTGTGGCCGCTTGTGCAAGGCTCGACGCGATCGCAAGCCCGCCAAGCCGGAGCGCAGGCACCCGCGCACCCAGCCCATAGCCGCCGATCACCAGTTTGCCATGCCCCGGTCCTGCAGCGTGCAGAACACCGTAACTGAAACACAGGCCCCAAAGCGTCAGCACCGCGCCCACGTCCCCTGCCCTGAGCCGCCTAAGCGCCCCCGCCATGGCGTTCTGGACATTGTGTTGTTCGGTCGCCGCCCAAAGCGTCACACGCCCCGCCCCGCCAAAACCCCAAAGCCAGACCGCAACTACTGCCAAGATCAAAACTGGAAGGATCAGGAACCTGCGCATGTCACCGTCACCGTATCTGCAAAGGCCTGACCGATTTCGGGGAATGCTTCGTCGGGACCTACGTCACTGGCCGGTCGTCCGTTCAGCAACTCGTCCGCCATCGAATAGGCCTTGTTCAGATCGGCCGCCTGATAGACCGCCCTACAGTCGTCGCGCCCTTCGATGCCAAGGCTGCCCACCACCGTATAGGCGGTGTAGAACCCCGGATCAAAGACCTGCACCGTCACCGGACCGGTCATGTCCTGCGGTGTCGCCAGCAGTCGGGTGTGGGTTTCGATAACCCTGCCGTCCACCATCACGCCTGTGTGGTCCTGCACAGCCCCCAGATCAAGCGGACCCGCCGGTGTCGCGATCAAAAGGTCGCCTTTGTAGTCGGGCGCCCAGTCGGTCATGTAGCCATCCAGCTTTGCTGCTTCTTCCTGCGTCAGGATCATGTCGCCGTCGGTGTCCACCCCGAGGTCTTCGGTGATCAAGAGCGAGAAATAATCGTCATAGGTCCAGATCAGCCGAACGCCTTGGAACCGGCCCTGATCGTCGAACAGGGCCGTCACTTGCGTTTCGATAAAGACATGCGGATGCGCCGGGGCAGCTGAACCGACAACGATAAAGGCAAGGGCGGAAAGGAGGTGTTTCATACCGCCCAGTCTTAGTGGCTGTCATGCCTGCCCGCAATGGACAGCGCCGCTGCCCGGCGTCATGATCGGCGCGACGCCGCCACAAGGAAACCGTGATGCCCTTTGACAGTTTGATACCGGATACCCAACGTTTTTGCCGGGCCTTGGCCGCTGACAATACCAAGACCTGGTGGGACGCGAACAAAGCGACTTATGACAGCGCGCTCAAAGCACCTGCGCTGCAGCTCTTGGCGGCGCTTGCCCCGCGTTTGCAGGACCTGACCGGCGACCCGGTGGGGGAAAAGCTGTTCCGCCCGCAGCGCGATGTCCGGTTTTCGGCGGACAAACGCCCTTATAAGGAACACCTGCATATGTTGTGGTCGGTCAAGGCCGGCGGGCGGCAGGACCCTGCGTTTTTCTTTGGCATCGGTGTGGACTATGTGACGGTCGGCGCTGGCATCATGGGGTTCGACAAACCGGTGCTAGAGGATTGGCGTAAATTCGTCGATTTGGACGCCAAGCGGATCGGGCCTATGGTCACAACACTGCGCGACAAAGGGTTTTCGTTCTGGGAACCAGAGTTAAAGCGCGTTCCTGCGGGCTTTGACCCCGATCATCCGCTATCTGATCTTTTGCGTATGAAGGGGGCGGTCTGTTCGGCCCCCCTTGCCGATGGCGACGGGCCGTTGGAGGACCGGATCATGGAAGGGTTCGTGTCGGTGAAACCTTTCGTCGATCTTTTGACCAGCGTGGCCTGCGCATGATCGACAAACTAGAAATGTTCATCGCCCTAGCGCGCGAGGAACACTTTGGCAAAGCGGCCAATAGTCTGGGGATCACCCAGCCGTCTTTGTCGGCGGGGATCAAACAGCTGGAGGATAGTTTAGGTGTCCAACTGGTCTGGCGCGGGTCGCGGTTTGGCGGCTTGACGCCCGAAGGTGCACGGGTGCTGGTCTGGGCGCGCCAGATTGTGGGCGACACCCGCACGATGCGCGAAGAAATGCGCGCCGTCCGGCGGGGGTTGTCGGGCAACCTGCGACTTGCCGTTATCCCCACGGCTCTGACTGTCGCCGCCGATCTGACCGCCCGTTTTGGCAAGGCCCACCCCGGCGTCAGTTTTTCGATCCTGTCGCGGACGTCCTATCAAATCCTGTCGATGCTGGAAAACCTCGAGATCGACGCCGGTATTTCCTATATCGACAACGAACCTTTGGGCCGCGTGACCACAGTCCCGATCTATCGCGAACAATACCGGCTGGTTTGTGGTGCGGCGTCGCCGCTTGCGTCCCGCAGCACCATCGGATGGGACGAAGTCGCCGATTTGCCGCTGTGCCTGCTGACCCCGGACATGCAGAACCGGCGGATCATCAACCAGAGCTTTCAGGATGTCGGCAAGGTCCCCCGTGTCAGCGTGGAAAGCAATTCGACGGTTGTGCTTGCCGCGCATGTGCTGTCGGGTGACTGGGTCACGATCCTGCCCACCCAGATGGCCGAGTTTCTGGCCTCGGGCAAGCCTTTGTCCCTGATACCGCTGCAAGAAACCCGTGTCCCGCATCAGGTCGGGTTGATCGCCCCCTATCGGGAACCGCATACGCCGGTTCTGGCAGCGCTTTTGGCCCAGGCGGGTGCGCTGGCGGAAACCGGGTAAGGGGGCGCTGCCCCCTCGGGCCGATGGCCCTCACCCCCGAGGTATTTTTGACGAAATGAAGCTGATCAGGTTCCGGTTGAGCGGAATTTGTCCATCAGGTAGGGCCCGGATTTGACGGGGGGATAGGCGGTCGACCCGTCAAGCGGGGTGATCACCGCATCCCAATCGGGTTGGTGGAAAAAGGCGAGGCTTTGACGTGCAGGTTGGCCGGCCCGCGCCACCACGCGGTGCAGGGTCGATGTCCAGCGATCGGCGGTCCATCGCGCCATCAGATCGCCGATATTGATGACGAAAGCGTCGGGGGGCGTGGGCACCTCGACCCAAGTGCCGTCGGGCGACTGGATTTCCAGCCCGCGGCTGCCCGTTTGCGGTAGAAGGATCGTCAAGGACCCATAGTCGGTATGGGCACCTGCCCGCTGCTGGTCGGCAAGTGGTCCGTCGACTGTCGCAGGATAGTTAAGTGCCCGCAGCGCGGAAATCGGTTGCCCGATGTAGGGCGCAAAATACTGTGCGGGCAGCCCCAGCGCCACGGCGAAGGCCTCCATCGCGCGGGCGGCGAGAGCCTCCATCGCGGCGTAATAGTTGCGCCAGGCGGGTTCGAAGCCTTCGAGTTCGGGCCAAAGCGTGGGTTGGTAGCAAAAGGCATGGGCGTCGGGGTCTGCAGCCCCATCGGGCACGGTCAGCGGCCCGCCGTTGAAGCTTTCCTTGAGGTCGGGGGGCGTGTTCTGGCCCTTGGACCGCGCCAAGGCTTCGGCATTGGGGCCGAGATAGCCGTAGGGGTAGCCTTTGTAGGGGGCCGCGACCGCCTGCTTGGTCTCGGGTGATTGCGCGAAAAAGCGCGCGACCGCCCGCCATTGATCAGCAATCACCGATGCCGGAACGCCATGACCAGTTAGGACCAGAAATCCGGTTTCACGGCAGATCCTGTCGATGTCGGCGGCACGCGCTGCGCGGTCCGCGCCTGTCGCTACCTCGAACGCTGCAAGATCGAAGACCGGAAAGTTCATTTTACGATATCCCGCCACCCGTGTTTCGGGGCAAAGCCCACCATCCGCTTTGCCTTGTCGTTTGCATAGAAAGTATCATTTGGCCCCATGTCCCCTTTGACCGCAACGCCCTGATAGAACCGGTCGATGATCTGATCAGTTGTCAGCGCGACACTGCTGTCATCGTTCGAGACATTGAAAATCTGGTAGCCCAATCCATCAGTCCGAAGGCAGCAATCCACCATATGGCCGAGATCGCGGGCGTCGATATAAGCAAAGATATTGCGGCGGCGCAGGGCCGGGTCCGCGACATAGGCCGGAAAATTCTGTGCGTATTCATGCGGTTCGATCACATTGTTGATCCGAAGCCCGTAGATATCGAAGCCCGTGCGCGCCTGAAACGACCGCGCTGTGACTTCGTTCACCACTTTGGACATCGCATAGCTGTCTTGCGGGACGGTCGGGTGGTCTTCGTCCACTGGCACATAGTCCGGCTTTTTCTCGCCATCCCAAAAGCAGACGCCATAGGTGGTTTCGGACGAGGCAAAGATGACCTTGCGAATGCCCAGCTTGGCGGCCGCGTCCAGCACGTTATAGGTGCTTTGGACGTTGATCCGGTAGGTTTCGTTATCGGGTTGCAGCAAGATCCGAGGCACGGCGGCGAAATGCACGATGGCATCATAGCGGGGCACGCCCGTTCCCGGCTCCAGTTCGTCGAAATCCGAATAGGCGCTGGCGGCGTTGAACACTTGCCCCGCATCGGTCAGATCACAGCGGAGGTTATGGACGCCCTCGGCCTCAAGCGGCACCAGATCCAGATTTGTCACGCGATGGCCCTGTTCGATCAGATAGGGGATCGCATGTTTCCCCGCCTTGCCCGATCCGCCTGTAAAGAGAATGCGCATGATATTTCCTTAGTCTCTTGGTTGGTGTGATTTAACCAGTTTCGGCGCGGCGAATACCAGCCCCCTTTTCATTTCTTTGCTGGCGCGTCAGTCTTGGGTCAGGATCATCACAGGACATCCCCCATGCAGCTTTTCGCCACCTACCGCAGCCGTGCCACCCGCAATATCTGGCTGGCCGCTGAAATGAATATCCCGCTGGACATCGTGCCGGTCTGGCAAACCTACCGGATCAAGGATCTGACCGCCCCGAACCTGCCGATGCACACGCAATCGCCCGAGTTTCTGGATATCTCGCCCGCAGGGGCGATTCCGGTTCTGAAAGACGGGGATCTGGTGCTGTCAGAAAGCCTCGCCATCAATCTTTACATGGCGCAGAAAACCGGCGGCCCCTTGGCGGGCAAGGACGCAGGTGAAGAGGCGCTGATGGTGCAATGGGCGCTCTATGGCATGACGGCGATGGAACCGCACAGCCTGCCCATTCTTTATGTCCATGCGGAAAAGCGGCGCGATACGCCCGAGGGGCTGGCCGAGATTGGAACGCATGTGTCCGCTCTCCAACGCCCGCTTAGGGCGCTGGATGTGCATCTGGCCCGGTCGGGCGGCTATATGGTGGGTGGCCGGTTTACCGTGGCCGACATCAACATGGCCGAAATTCTGCGCTATGCGCAGCCGGAAAAAGGCGTGATCGAAGGGTTCCCAGCGGTTCAGGCATGGATCACCGCCTGTCAGGCGCGCCCCGCCTATCGCCAGATGATGGCGGATCGGGAACAGGAACCGGCGAACCTCGGCTAGGACCTTAACAGAGCCTCAATCTCGGCCAGCGCGGGCATGGACTGCGCTGTGCCGGGTCGGGTGACGGATATCCCTGCCCCCGCGCAGCCAAAGCGGCAGGCCTCGATCGGGTCGGCGCCGGCGGCCAGACGCGCGGCGAAACAGCCGTTAAAGGCATCGCCCGCGCCCGTCGTGTCGACGACCGTTCCGGCACGAACCGACGGCACGTGAACGGTCTGCTTGGCATCGTGATAAAGCACCCCGTTCGCACCCAGCGTGATGATCGCGGCCCCTGCCCCCTTTGCCAAAAGGGTGGCCGCCGCGCGTTCGGCGCTGTCCAGATCGGTCACGGCGATACCTGTCAGCGCCTCTGCCTCGGATTCATTCGGGGTTACGAAATCGGACAATTCCAGCATCCGCGCCGGAATTTCTGCAGCGGGGGCGGGATTGAATATCGTGCGCGCCCCGCCCTGTCGGGCGATTTCCAGACCGCGCAGAGCCGCCTCGATAGGTTGTTCCAACTGGGTGATAAAGACGGCGGCCCCAGCAATCAGATCGGCGCGCGCGTCGATATCGGCGGTAGATATCCGCGCGGCAGCGCCCGGCGCGATCACGATCGCATTGTTGCCGGTCCCGTTCTGGACAAAGACAAAGGCCGCCCCGGTATAGCTGTCGGGATCGATGGTGACTTCGGGGATGACGCCCGCCTTGGCCCAGATATCGCGGGCCATCGTGGCAAAACTATCATCGCCCAGTCGGGTGATGAAATGCGCCCGACCGCCCGCCATGGCAGTGGCCACGGATTGGTTGGATCCTTTGCCACCCGGCCCCAGCGCGAAACTGTTGCCCAATATTGTTTCGCCCATTTTGGGGAGCCGATCCGCGCGAAAGGACGTATCGGCCACAAAAACCCCGAGGTTCACAATCTGGTCACGCATGGTCGGCCTCCGGTGGGATCACGCCTTTGCGCAGGACAAAACAGCCGTAGAACCGGCGTTCGCCCGTTTGCAGGATGGCATAGGATGTGCGGGCAAGGTCATAAAAGGCAAAGCGTTCGACACCGATCATCGGGCGCGGGCGGCCTTCGGCGCGGTCGATTTCTGCCTGCACTTCGGCTTGGACGGCGGGCACAGCGGTCGGGTCATCGACGACCTCCATCCGCATTGCGAAATCGGGCACGAAGGTATCCAGCGGCAGAACAGAAAGGACCGATCCCGCGGCCTGCGCCGCTGTCAGGTTTTCCATGCGGATCACGCTGCCATGCACGGTTTCGGCGGCAAGGGATTCCGCCGGAAAATTGCAGTCGGCAATCACCAATGTATCGCCATGACCCATGGACCTGAGCACAAATAAAACCTCGGCATTCAGCCGATTGTCGATCCCTTTGAGCATTCATCCCTCCGCGTTTTGACCCAGCCTAATGCCGAGCATGTCCCGCCGCAATCCCGCGCAGGATCACCGAAAAGTCGCATGATTGCCGAAGGTTCGTTGGCGGAAGCGGTGGGATTCGAACCCACGGTACGGTTCCCCGCACGCTAGTTTTCAAGACTAGAGCCTTAAACCACTCGGCCACACTTCCGTTCGATGCAGACCCTTATGGGGTGGTTTGCCCCGTTTCTGCATCTTGGCGCTGGATATATGCGGGAACGGCTGCCGGTTTCAACCGCAACTCTGCTCCAAATCCGCGATAGTCCGGCAAATCTTTTGCGCGACGGCGGGCAAGCGGGGTTTTCGGTCTTCACATCCCGTTCAACCCAAGGGGAATTCCGCCGAACGGCTTGCCACGAGCCTTTCAAATGTATCTGATTATGCGTATTGTGCGGCCAAACCCCGGGCATTGGCCCAGAGGGGAAGAGGTGAGTTTACAAATGCCGGTTAACGGCGGGCACCTTGGAAAATGGGTGCGACAGTATAGGGGCACGACATGGCAGGCTTCAAAGCACGTTCAACCACCGCACTTCGGCTGATGGGCTGCATCGTTTTGGCAGCTTGGGTCGCTGGATGAGACGAGAACGGGAAATTCGCGTTTGGCAACGGGGCGGCTGCGCCTCAGGCCGCATCCAGCGGCGGCCAACGCACAGAGCTGGTTGAACGCGATGTCGAAGCGCCAGACGTATTCCAGGTTACAGATCGCGGCCTTTGGGATGGACGCCCGTCGCTGGGCGGTGTTTGGGTCGCGCATCCCGATGTTGGCGACCCCGAGCGTGTGATCATCCGCAATTCGGACAATGGAAAATTCGTGATTGGCGCGCTGTTCCGCCGCGAGAGGGACAATCCGGGGCCCGCGCTCCAGGTATCGTCAGATGCGGCAGATGCTCTGGGGATGCTGGCAGGCGCTCCCGCAAATCTGAGCGTGACCGCATTGCGCCGCGAAGAATTGCCAGTCGAGACCCCGCCAGAGGCGACGACCGATTTCGACGAACCGACCGATATTGCCGCATCCTCCCTTGATCCGATCGCCGGTGCGGCGGCGGCAATCGACGCGGCCGAAACAACGGCGCCTGCTACAGCCGCCCCTGCCCCCGCGGCGACGCCGGTCGCCCCGACGCCGCGCCCTGCCACAGGCGGTTTGGCGAAGCCCTATATCCAGATCGGGATTTTCTCGGTCGAAGCGAATGCGAACCGCACCGCCGATATGATGCGCGCCAACGGCATCGTGCCGACCGTTCTGGAACAAAAGAGCCAGGGTCGCACCTTTTGGCGGGTCATTGTCGGACCGACCGCGACCGAGGCCGAGCGCGCCGAGCTATTGGCCAAGGTCAAGGGTCAAGGCTTTGCCGACGCCTATTTCGTAACCAACTGATCCGACCAAAGGAGCCACCTCGCCCATGTTTCGTCTTGCTCTAAGCTTTGCCTTTGTCATCGGATCGACACTTGCCGGATGGGCGCAGGGCTTTGAAACCTCGGCGCGGGCGGCTTGGGTCTATGATCAATCGACCGATACCGTGCTTTTGGCAAAGAATGCCGATGTGCCGTTGCCACCGGCATCAATGTCGAAACTGATGACGGTCTATATGGCGTTCGAGGCGATTGCGGATGGGCGGCTGTACATCGACGAAACCTTGCCCGTATCCCAGCACGCGATGGATTATGGCGGATCGTCGATGTTCCTGCGCGCAGGCGAACGGGTCCGTGTCGAAGACCTGATCCGTGGCGTGATTGTTCTGTCAGGCAACGATGCCGCCACCGTTCTGGCCGAGTCCCTGTCACCTGATGGCACCGAAGCGGGCTTTGCGCGCCTGATGACCACCCGTGCCCAGCAGATGGGCATGATGAATTCGACCTTTAGCAATGCAAACGGTTGGCCCGCCGCTGGGCACCGGATGTCGGTCGAGGATCTGGGGATTCTGGCGGATCATCTGCTCAAGGATTTTCCGACATTCTATCCGATTTTTGCGGAACGCGAATTCCTGTTTGACGGGCGCGTGCCGGCCAATACCCAGAACCGCAACCCGATCCTTGGATTGGGCATCGGTGCAGACGGGCTTAAGACCGGCCACACCGAAGAAGCCGGTTACGGGCTGGTTGGGTCAGCCAAACAGGGAGACCGTCGGGTGATCTTTGTTTTGACCGGTTTGGACAGCGTGAACGCCCGCCGCGAAGAAAGCGAAAAGATCGTGAACTGGGCCTTTCGGCAATTTGCGCAAAAACAGGTCGTATCCGCCGGAACCGAACTCGCACGGGCCGAGGTCTGGATGGGCGATGCGCTGGATGTCGGGCTGGTCGTTCCGGATGATGTCTCGCTCCTCGTGCCCACCCTGACCCCTGAATCGGTCAAGGCGTCGGTCGAATTTTCGGGGCCTGTCGCGGCACCTATCGCCGAAGGTCAGGCGCTGGGGGAACTCGTGGTTGACCGCGAAGGCTTACCGCAGGCGCGGTTCCCGCTGGTGGCGAGTGCCGCTGTTGCAAAGGGGGGCTTTGGCGTCCGGTTGCGGACGGCCGCACAGGTGCTGATCGCCAAGGTCGCGCCCGCACCTGAAACCGCCCAAGCCGCAACGAACTGACCCCCGATGGCAGACCGCAGCCAGAACGGAATGTTCATAACCTTTGAAGGCATCGACGGGTCTGGCAAATCGACCCAAGCCCGATTGCTGGCTGAACGGCTCCGGTCGCAGGGACATGACGTGATCCTGACGCGGGAACCCGGCGGCAGCCCGGGCGCCGAAGAAATTCGTGCGCTTGTTCTGACCGGTGATCCGGGCCGCTGGTCGGCCGAGACCGAGATTTTGCTGTTTACCGCAGCCCGCCGCGACCACATGGAAAAGACCGTCCGCCCTGCATTGGCCGCAGGGAAAATCGTGATTTCGGACCGTTTCGCAGATTCGACCCGTGTATATCAGGGTGCCACGCGGGGTGACCTGCGGGCGACCGTGGACCGTCTGCATGATATCGTCATCGGACAAGAGCCCGATCTGACCCTGATCATCGACATGGACCCTGCCACAGCATTGAACCGGGGGCTGGCCCGCAAATCCGGCGAAGATCGGTTCGAAGATTTCGGGCTCGGCTTTCAGGAAACCCTGCGCCACGGGTTTCTGCATATCGCTCATGATTTCCCCGAACGCTGCCATGTGATTGACGGAAATCGCGAACCTGCCCAGATCGCGACCGAGGTCGCCGCTTTGGTCGAGGCCCGCCTATGAGCGCGACCGAGGATCTGCCCGATCCCGATCGCATCCCCGGTGCCCCCCACCCCCGCGAAACGGCAAACGTGTTCGGTCAGGACAAGGCCGAGGCTGAGTTTCTGGAGGCGTTCAATTCCGGCAGGCTCCATTCCGGCTGGATGATCACGGGTCCGCAAGGCGTCGGCAAAGCCACCCTCGCCTATCGGATTGCGACCTTTCTATTGGCGGACCGCCCCGAAGATGACGGGTTGTTCGGCGCCCCGCCCCCGCCGACAACGCTCGCTATTGCACCCGATCATCCCGACGCGCAATTGGTCCGCGCCGGATCGCACCCGCGTCTGTATCGGCTGGTGCGCGGCGAAGGCGGCGCGAATGAGGATAGCGGCAAGCTGAGCCAGACAATTTCGGTGGGACGCGTTCGTAAGCTCAAGAACTTTTTCCATATGTCGGCAGCCGATGGCGGGCGGCGGGTTGTGATTGTGGACAGCGTTGACGAAATGACGGTCGCCGCGGCCAACGCCCTGCTGAAAGAACTGGAAGAACCGCCAGCGAAAACGACGCTCTTGCTGCTTTCGCATCAACCGTCGCGTCTGTTGCCGACGATCCGGTCCCGCTGTCGCGAATTGCGCTGTGCGGAACTCGGGCCGGATGACCTTGGTCAGGCATTAGCGCAGGCGGGCCACGACATAGTCGAGGCCGAGGCGCTGCGGAGCCTGTCGGGCGGATCGGTCGGGGTTGCGATCGGGTTGTTGAATGCAGACGGGCTCGCGCTTTATGCCGAACTGGTCAAACTGTTTTCCGGCATCCCCAATATTGACCGGCAGGCCGCGCTTAAACTCGCTGAAAGTTGCGCAGGCAAAGGGGCGGAACATCGCTTTCCCTTGACCATCGACCTGATCGACCATTTCCTGTCCCGTGCGGCCAAGGCGGGGCTTTTGGGCGAACCCACGACCCAAGGTGCCGCGGGCGAGGCGCGGTTGCTTGCGCGGCTGTCCCCCGACGACCGAATGGCGCGCAGATGGGCCGATCTGCAGCAATCGCTGTCGGCACGCGTGCGGCATGGGCGGGCGGTCAACCTTGACCCCGCCGCGCTGATCCTTGATATGATCTTCAAGATAGAAGAGACGGCAAAAGCTGCCGCCCGAACGTAAGAGCGGCCAATGCCCCCCGAAATGCCCCCCGAGATGATCGTCGACAGCCACTGCCACCTCGACTTTCCGGACTTTGACGAGGAACGGTCCGATATCATCGCACGCGCGGTTGCGGCGGGTGTGTCGCGGATGGTCACCATCTGCACCAAGCTGGACCGAGAACCCGTCGTCCGCGCCATCGCCGAGGCACATGCGCCCGTCTTTTACGCCGCTGGCATCCACCCGATGAGTGCGGCAGAGCATCGCCCGACCAGTGTCGATGAGCTGTGCACATTGGCGAAACATCCGAAATTCGTCGGCATCGGCGAAACCGGACTGGACTACCATTACACAGCCGAAAGTGCCGATATCCAAAAGGCGTCGTTGCGCGTGCATATCGATGCGGCCCGAGAAACCGGCCTGCCCTTGATCATCCACGCCCGCGCCGCCGACGATGACATGGCCGCGATCCTGAAAGAAGGCTACGACAACGGCCCCTATTCCTGCGTGATGCATTGCTTTTCGTCTTCGGCCGAATTGGCGCGGGCCGCACTTGATCTGGGGTTTTACCTGTCGATGTCCGGCATCGCGGCCTTTCCCAAAAGTCAGGACCTGCGCGACATCTTTGCGGCGGCCCCGATTGATCGGGTCCTGCTGGAAACGGACAGCCCCTATCTCGCCCCGCCGCCCCATCGCGGGCGGCGCAACGAACCGGCCTATACGGCCCTCACGGCGCAGGTGGGTGCGCAGATCTATGGGCTAAGTTATGCCGAATTTGCGGCCCGCACGACCGCGAATTTTGACAGGCTGTTTGCAAAGGCGGCCGCATGGCGGGGGTAACGGTCAGGATCTTGGGCTGTGGGTCGTCGGGCGGAGTGCCGCGGATCGGCGGCGACTGGGGCGCCTGCGACCCTGCCAACCCAAAGAACAAGCGCAGCCGCTGTTCGGTTCTGGTCACGCGAACCGCAGTGGACGGTGGCACGACGCGGGTGCTGATCGACACGGCCCCCGATATGCGCGAGCAACTGATCGCCGCCGGTGTCGGGCATCTGGATGCGGTGGTCGATACCCACCCCCATGCCGACCATGTCCACGGGATCGATGATCTGCGCCAGATCGTGTTCAACACGCGCAACCGGCTGCAGGTTTGGGCCGATGGCGATACCTCGGATGCCTTGCTGGGTCGGTTCGGCTATGTCTTTGTCCAGCCCAAAGGGTCGCCTTACCCGCCCATCCTCGAATTGAACACGATCGACGGGCC
>Ga0102812_10000336_pt1 | contig 34790 bp, 32 predicted proteins | sample ColrivemetaGS713_FD_79334 | JGI IMG/M metagenome (GOLD analysis project Ga0102812, IMG submission 79334) | Estuarine microbial communities from the Columbia River estuary - Flood tide ETM metaG S.713 | ecosystem: Environmental > Aquatic > Marine > Intertidal zone > Estuary | place: USA...
CCTATATCGTCCCCGCCCCCTATCATGACATGTTCGGGCCGGATGATATCCTGCCCGCCAAACGCGACCCCCGCGAACGCCAAAACCCGCATCCGGTCTATGGGGCGTTTATGGGCAACACGATTGGTCAGGCCTTTAGCCGTGATGAAGTCCGCGAAAAGGCGATCCCCGCCTATATGGGGTTGATCAAGCAGGTTGATGACCAGATGGGGCGTCTGTTTGACTGGCTGGCGGAAACCGGTCGCGACAAGGACACGATGATTGTCCTGACCTCGGACCACGGCGACTATCTGGGCGATCATTGGCTGGGCGAAAAGGACCTGTTCCACGAACAAAGCGCCAAGGTGCCACTGATCATTTACGACCCCCGGGCCTCTGCCGATACGACCCGCGGCACGACAAGTGACGCATTGGTAGAATCCATCGACCTTTTGCCGACCTTTCTGGAAATCGCGGGGGGCAAACCGGCGGGGCATATCCTCGAAGGGCGGTCACTGACGCCGCTACTGCACGGTCAAGAAACGGAATGGCGGGATTATGCGATCAGCGAATATGACTATTCCGCAACGCCGATGGCCGTCAAACTCGGCGTTGCCCCGCGCGATGCCCGCCTGTTCATGGTTACTGATGGGCGGTGGAAATTCATGCATGCCGAAGGCGGGTTTCGCCCGATGTTGTTCGATCTGGAAAATGATCCCGATGAATTCGTCGATCTGGGCGAAAGCGATGACCACGCGCAGGTGATCCGCCTGATGTATGACCGACTGGGCAAATGGGGGCTACGCATGTCGCAGCGGGTGACGCGGTCGGACGAAGATATTGCCGCCATGCGTGGAAAATCGCGCCGCAAGGGTATCTTGCTGGGTGTCTATTCGGCAGGCGAGGTCGATCCCGAACTGTCCGTGAAATACCGCCGTCCGGTGCCCAAGAAATGACCTTTTCCGCCCGCCTTTTTTCCAGCCGCAAACGCGCAGCACATCTAGGGCCTTATCCTCTGGAAAGGCTCCGCCGTGGGCAAATGCCGGATTTGTCTGCGCTGCCCCTTGGTCAGCCGCTGTCATTCCACCGTCCCGACGATCGCGACAATATTGTTAACGCGATGGCCGATTATCAGGCGGTTCTGGACATCCTGCGGGGTGGGCGCCCGCATGCCTCGCAGTCTGAAATTCCAAACGATCCGGTCGAGCGCGCCAATCATCTCAAGGCCTTCGGGTATTTCTGCGACGCGTCGATGGTCGGGATCTGTCGACTGCCCGACGCAGCACGGTTGACCACGCCCATCACGAATCCTGATGTGGGCGCACTGTCGGAACGGCTGGCCACGGGGCAGACCAAGACGCTGGCGACGGGGATCGATACCGTCATGGCCGACCTGCGTGACCAGATCGCCGCGCCGCCTGACCGGATCGACACCCATCGTTTTGCGATTGTGTTTCTATACGAAAACCCCCGCGCCCCGCGACAGGCCGAGGCCGGAACCGGCTGGATACAAACAGCGCAGTCGCAGCGCGGCGCGTTTCGTGCCAATGAAACGGCGGTCGTGATCGGCACCTATCTGCGCCTGTTGGGGTGGGATGCGAAAAGTCATTCTGCGACCGAAACAGATGTGGACCTGATCCGTTTGGCTGTCGCGGCAGGTCTGGTGTTTCCCGATGGGGTCAAGGCGCCATTCGTCGGGCCGGATTTCGGAATTGCGGCGATCACCACAACGCTGGAGCTGGCGATGGATGCGCCGCTGGCACCGATGGCGGAACAGGGCAGGGATATGCGCTGGGCCGTTGGTCTGGGAACGGGCCGCAGCGCGCGCAACCGCGACCCCTATGCGACCCGCGCCTATGCCGATGGGCCGCATCCATTTGAAACCCTGAAACGGGTGGCCGAGCCTACGACCTATATCGATCGCCCCCGCGTGGCGCGTGTGCCTAAACGGGCGGACCTGTTCGCGCGGGCGCAATTCGGTGACATGGGCAAAAAGGTGCAAGAGGCCGCCAAGGGCGGAAAATATGTGCGCCGCGCTGCGCCTTCTTTTGCGCAGCGGCGTGCGCTGGCTGCCCTGACCCTGTTTCAGGACGGGCCTGCCGCCGCCGATGGTCCGCGCCCAACCGATGCATCTGCCAACGCGGCTGCGATCAAGGCCACGGCCTATTGGCTGGGGGCGGATGCGGTCGGGCTTTCGGAATGTCCGGAATGGGCATGGTATTCGCATGACGCGACGGGCACGCCGATTGTGCCCACGCAGGACCAAGCGATTTCGATCATCATCGACCAAGGTTTTGAAACCATGGAAGGCGCGAGTGGCGACGACTGGATATCTGTCGCGCAATCCATGCGCGCCTATCTGCGGTTTTCGCTACTGGGCGGCGTTCTGGCGAACCAGATCCGACGGCTCGGCTATAGCGCCAAGGCCCATACGGTGATGGATGGCGAAGTGCTCCAGCCGCCCTTGCTCTTGCTATCGGGGCTGGGCGAGGTGAGCCGGATTGGCGAGGTCATTCTGAACCCCTTCCTTGGTCCCAGGCTCAAGTCCGGTGTCATCACGACCGACATGCCGATGACCCATGACCTGCCGATCGATTTCGGGCTGCAGCGGTTTTGCGAAAGCTGCAACAAATGCGCCCGCGAATGCCCAAGTGGCGCGATCACTGCCGGCCCGAAGAAGATGTTCAACGGCTACGAGATTTGGAAATCCGACAGCCAGAAATGCGCGACCTACCGGATCACGACACCCGGTGGCGCGATGTGTGGTCGCTGCATGAAGACCTGCCCCTGGAACCTAGAAGGGCTGTTTGCCGAGGCGCCTTTCCGTTGGGCGGCGATGCACTTGCCCGCCACCGCGCCCGCGCTTGCCCGCCTCGATGATGCCCTCGGACGTGGGGGCCTGAATCCGGTCAAGAAATGGTGGTGGGACATCGAAATGACCGATGACGGGTCCTATGCCCCGACGCAATCAGGGGTGAATGCGCGCGGGCTGCAAAAGGATCTAAAGTTGCGACCCGAGGATCAGACACTTGCGGTCTATCCTGCCCCGCTCGCCCCGCCGCCTTGGCCCTATCCCGCCCCAATGGACCGCGAAGCCGGTATTCGCGCCTATGGTGACATGATCGGCGCCGATGAATACCGCCAAAGGATTTCGCGCGGCGACGAAACCAAGATCCACCGATACACCGTTCCCGGTGACCCGCCGGTGATCCGCCCTGTGCTGTCAGCGGTCACCACGCTGACGAAAGATATCCGGCTATATGAATTCCGCGACGAAACTGGTGCGGACCTGCCGGTCTGGACGGCGGGGGCGCATGTGGATGTCGTGGTCGCGCCGGAATACCAACGGCAATATTCCCTTTGCAGCGATCCTGCCGACCGCAGCCGATATCTAATCGCCGTCCAGCGCGAAGATGCCGGCAAGGGCGGGTCGGCGCTATTGCACCGTATTTTCACCAAGGGCCGCCGCGTTGTGATGGCCAAGCCCGCCAATCATTTTGAATTGGATGAAACGGCAACCTTTACCTATCTGATGGGTGGCGGGATCGGGATTACTCCGATGATCGCCTTTGCGCATCGGCTGCATGATTTGGGTCGCCCCTTTGCCTTGCATTATTCGGTGCGCACCGCCGCAGACGCGGCCTTTGCCGCTGACCTAGATCAGATTCCGTGGCGGGGCCGTGTGGAGGTGCATATCAGCGACCAAGGCAGCCGCGCGGATCTGGAACAAATCCTGCGCTATTCTCAAGGGGCGCATGTCTATGTCTGTGGCCCGGACAGATATATCGCTTCGGTGATCGACACCGCCACCGCGAACGGGTTTCCTGAACCTGCGCGGCATCTTGAATATTTTTCCGCCCCTGAGGTAGAGGCCCGCCCGTCCTTGCCCTTTACCCTGCGGCTGCGCTATGGGCGCGAAGTGTCTGTTCCCGCGGACCAGAATGGGGCAGAGGCATTGCTTGACGCAGGCGTGCACGTCGATCTGAAATGTTCCGACGGGATTTGCGGGGTTTGCAAATGCGGTGTGCGGTCAGGTGCCGTAGATCATCGCGACCACGTCCTGTCGAACGCGCAGCGGGAAACCAGCATGATCTTGTGCCAAAGCCGCGCCGCCGAGGATGGCGGCGTTATCGAGATCGACCTTTAACCCCGACGCAGGGTATCGCCATAGCTGAGCTTGGGGCTCAGTTCGACGGTCTGCGGACCGGTAGCGGTCGGGTCGAGCGTGCGCTCATAGATGATCTGCGCGGCCTTTTCACCAATCTCCAACCGGCAGGCATCCATTGACGCCAACTGACGCGGCAGACCGTCCAGCAATTCGACCCCATTGAAACCGGCAAGCCCGATCTGGTTGGGGATATCGATCCCCTTTTCGACCAGATACAGCAGCCCACCAGCCCCGATCATGTCATTCGAAAAATAGAGGAAATCGAGGTCCGGTGTGCGCTTCAGCATGGCCTCGGTCATCTCGCGACCCTTGGCCAAGGCGGACCCACCGGAATAGAATTCCTGATCCGCGATTTCGATCCCCGCCTTGGCGAGTGTGCGGGTGAAACCTTCGAACCGTTTGCGGGCGCGGTGGTCGAGGGGCATTTTGGTCCCCATGAACCCGATCCGTTTGTATCCGGCCTCGATAATCGCTTCGGCCATGATCCGGCCCGCGCGGCGGTGGCTGATACCGACGCAGGCGTCGACAGGTTCGCCGTCGACATCCATGATCTCGACCACGGGGCAATCGGCCTGTGCCAGCATTGCGCGCGAGGCTTCGGAATGTTCAAGACCTGCGATGATGACGCCCGAGGGCCGCCAAGACAGCATTTCGAACAGGACTTTTTCTTCTTTTTCAGGCAGATAGTCAGTAACCCCGACGACCGGCTGCAAATCGGTGTCTGCCAGAACGTTTGAAATTCCGGTCATGACCTCGGGGAAAACCATGTTCCCCAGAGAAGGGATGATCACCGCAACCAGATTGACCCGTTGCGACGCAAGGGCCCCTGCGATCTTGTTCGGGACATATCCCAACATCTTGGCCGCATCCTGAACGCGCTGCCGCGTTGCGTCGCTCACGTCGCCCTTGTTGCGGAGCACGCGGGAAACGGTCATCTCGCTGACGCCCGATGCCTCGGACACATCCCGCAGGGTCAAGGGTCGTTTGTTGGGGGTTTTCACTGTCGTCTGTCCTGACTTTGTCCCTTTTGATGTAACTATCCACAGAAAATCGCTTTGTCCAAGCCCCTTGGGGCCAATACGACGATCTGGCGTTATCGAAAATTGCGTGCAAGGTTGCCCTAGTCACAAACTTTCGAGGCCCGAAATGATCGGCGACGACCTGCGCAACGCGAAATCTTACCTGTTCTATCAGACTGACCATCCCCGACCGGTGCTCGACCGGGCCGAGGGGATTTACATGTATGACGGACAGGGGAACCGCTGGATTGATGGGTCCTCGGGCGCGATGGTCTGCAACATCGGCCATTCGAACCCTGCCGTTCTGGACGCCATGCGCCGCCAAATGGACAAATCCACCTTTGGCTATCGCCTGCATTTTGTGACCGAAGCTTCAGAAGGTCTGGCGGAAAAGTTGTGCGGTCATGCATGGCCCGGAATGGATCGGGTGTTCTTTGTGTCTGGCGGGTCCGAAGCCACCGAAACTGCGATCAAACTTGCCCGACAGATCCAACTGGCCAAGGGCGAGGCGGGGCGGTGGAAAGTTATTTCACGATGGCCGTCCTATCACGGCTGCACCTTGGGCGCTTTGGCCGTCACCGGCTATGACCAACTGACCGACCCGTTTGAACCGATGATGCGGTTGATGCCGAAAATTCCGGCGCCACGGTTCTGGCTGGATGATCTGGACCCGACAGACCCTGCGACCGGCAAACATTACGCCGATATGCTCGAAGCAAAGATCATCGAAGAAGGCGCCGATACCGTCGCGGCCTTTATCGTGGAACCTGTTGGCGGTGCGTCGACAGGCGCGTTGCCCCCGCCTGTCGGCTATATGGAGGCGATCCGCGACATCTGCACTCGTTACGGCGTTTTGCTGATCCATGACGAGGTGATGTCAGGCGGCGGGCGTCTAGGCCATCTTTTGGGGGCGAAAAACTGGAACGCGCCCGCCGATATCGTTGCGATGTCCAAAGGGCTGGGCGCTGGCTATGTGCCACTGGGCGCGGTGATTGCACGAGGCGATCTGGTCGATCTTGTGCTGAGCGACGGCGGGTTCCGCCACGGGTTCACCTATGCCGGAAATCCGCTTGCCTGCGCCGCCGGTCTGGCGGTGATAGAAGAGATCGAGCGTCAGGGCATGTTCGAAAATTCCCTGACCATCGGCGCGATGATCGAAACGCGGCTCAAGGCACTGATGGACCGGTTCGAATTTATCGGGGATGTGCGTGGAATGGGTCTTTTGCAGGCATTCGAGGTTGTCGCGGACCGAAAAACCAAAGAACCTATGCCCGCATCCTTCCGCGCCTATGACCGGTTGACGGAACACGCCTATCAGCGCGGTCTGATCATCTATCCCCGTCGGTCGCGCGGCGGATATTCGGGCGATCATTTCCTGATTGCCCCGCCGATGATCACGACGCCAGCGCAGGTCGATGAAATCATGGAACGGCTGGTTGGCGCGTTGGAGGCCTTTGAAAAGGAAATCCCCGCATGAGCAAGATCATCATCAGTTGCGCGATCACCGGATCGATCCATGTGCCGTCGCAGTCGCCCTATCTGCCGGTGACCGCAGAACAGATTGCAACCAACGCAATCGGCGCGGCAGAGGCCGGGGCCACGGTTTTGCATCTGCATGCCCGCAATCCCGAAACCGGCCAGCCTTCGGCCGATCCGGCGCATTGGGCGGGATTTCTGCCCAAAGTCCATTCGGGCTGTGATGCGGTGATCAACATGACAACAGGCGGGTCTGCGGTGATGACGCTTGACCAACGTCTGGCCGCACCGATGCGATTTGAACCGGAAATGTGCAGCCTGAATATGGGGACAATGAACTTTGCCCTTTATCCGATGGCGGCGCGGATCACCGAATTCAAATACGCTTGGGAACAGCCGTTCCTCGAAAACTCCGACGACCTCGTGTTCAAGAACACACCCCGCGATATCGCGCATGTCTTGGCGGAAATGGGCGAGGCGCGCGGCGCAAGGTTCGAATTCGAATGCTATGACGTGTCGCATCTTTATATGCTCAAGCATTTCGTAGACAGAGGCGCGGTCAAGGCACCGTTTTACATCCAGTTTGTGTTTGGGGTGCTGGGCGGAATGGCCGCCGATCCGGCGATGCTCGTCTTGCTGAAAGAAACTGCTGACCGGTTGTTTGGTGACGACTACCTATTCTCGGTCCTTGCGGCGGGTCGGTCGCAGATCCCGATGGCGACGTTGGCCGCGACCATGGGCGGCCATGTGCGCGTTGGATTAGAGGATAACCTGTTCATCTCAAAAGGCGTGCTTGCCACTTCAAACGCCCAGCAGGTCACAAAGATCCGCGGCATCGTCGAAGCCTTGGGCCGCGAGGTCGCGACCCCGTCAGAAGCGCGGGCGATGCTGGGCCTGAAAGGCCGTGACCAGGTCAAGATATGACAGTTCGCTACCGCAAGGCGGAACTGGCAGATGTCACCGCTCTGCGCGACATGGTGCAGGCATTGTCGGACCATGATGGCGGCACAGGCCCCGTGGGGACAGAGGCTGCCCTGATCCGACACGGTTTCGGGGACCGCCCACTGTTTCAGGCGGTGATTGCGGAACAGGATGATCTGCCGCTTGGCATGGTCATCTATTACCCCGATTTTTCGACCCACCGGGGCGAGGCGGGAGTGTATGTGCTGGATATCTATGTCGCGCCATCTGGTCGCGGGTTGGGTGTCGGGCGGGGGCTTTTGGCCGAAATGATGCGCCAGCAGGATTGGGGCGCCAAATACATCACTTTGGGCGTCAGCCCCGATAACACGATTGCGCTGGGGTTCTACGACAAGGTCGGTTTTCGCGGGCGGGGGTATGAATTCATGATCCTGGACGGTCCGGAACTGGAGGCACTGCTATGAAGGTATTCTATGACGCGGCGCAGGCGTTGCATGATCCTCAGTTCTTTTTGTCGTCTGGCGCACAATATCCCTGTCCGGAAAAACCGTCGCGGATCACGGCCCTGCTTGGGGCGGTTGATCGTTTGGGTCTGGTGACCACAGCGCCAACCGATCAAGGCATTGACCCGATCCGCAAGGTCCACCCCGACCGTTACCTGACCTTTCTGGAAAACATCTATACCCGTTGGTCGCGCATCGCCGAAGCAAGTGCCGAGGTGATCCCGAATATTCACCCCAACAGCTTTTCCGACGGCTATCCGAAATCCGCTGTAGGTCAGGCGGGGTTTCACATGACCGATACCTCTTGCCCGATCGGGGCACAGACTTGGGCTGCGGCCTATGCATCGGCCCAATCGGCGCTAGGGGCCGCCGATGCGGTGCTGGCGGGGGATGCTGTGGCCTATGCGCTGTGCCGCCCGCCGGGGCACCACGCATTCGCCGAACGCGCGGGCGGGTTTTGCTATCTGAACAATTCCGCAATCGCCGCTGAACGGCTGCGCGAAAGACATGCGCGCGTTGCCGTGCTTGACGTCGACTTGCACCACGGCAATGGAACCCAAGGCGTTTTCTATGAACGGGGCGATGTGCTGACGGTGTCGATCCACGCCGATCCCGAACGGTTCTATCCGTTCTTTTGGGGCTATGCCGCCGAAGACGGCGCAGGCGCTGGGAAAGGGGCCAACCTCAACCTGCCCCTGCCGCGCGGCACGGGCGATGACGGGTTCCGGCACGCGCTGGGGCAGGCGTTGCAAGCGGTTAGTGATTTTGGTGCAGGCGCGGTCGTTCTTGCGCTCGGGCTTGATGCCTTTGAGGGCGACCCCTTTGGCGGGCTTGCCGTATCGACCCCGGGGTTCGGCCAGATCAGCGCCGATATTCGCGGCCTTGGGCTGCCGATCGTGATCGTGCAGGAAGGCGGCTATCTGTGCCCCGAATTGGGGGAAAACCTCGGTGCGGTGCTGTCGCGCTGGATATAATCAGCGCCAATCACCGCACAGGATGTTTCTGGTAACCCTTTCGACAGGCGCGTCACGCTTGATCAGACCGGCCACCCATTCGCAGGATCCGGCGTTCAGAACCGCGCCTTTCCCGCGCCGGTATTCGGCCATCATGCCATTGCCGCGCGCAAGACGTGCCAGCAGTTCAGGGTCGCGCGATCCGTGGAGCTTTACTGCAAGATCAACCAGATCGTCCGACCCGATAAACGGGTCGGCATCGTGGTCGCCTGTCGCATGCGCAAGGGTTGTCGCAGGGGCCATTGCCACGATGGTCAGGTCCCCCGCCAGCCCCGTGCCATCAGCGGCAAAGGGCAGGCCATGCGCCATGGTATAATCGATCCCGTCGACCTCGTATCCAAAGACCGTCGCGTCCTTGCCCAATACGTCCCCATAGCCCAGACCTGTGCCGCGCAGCGCCCAATGTTCGGGGCGGTAGAGCGTAAACCCGCCAGACCCATGGGCGGCACAGCGGCTCCATCCGGCATAGACGCCGGCGGCGCCCGTCAGACCCATCGTGGCGGTTGCAGGGCGCCCGATCCGTGGGTCATCCCAATAGGATGTCAGGCGGGATGGGTCCGGTGTCGGGTCCTCGGCCATGGCGCGGGATTTATAACAGATTTGGGTCTTGCGATCCTCTGACAGTCGCGTCTGCCAGAAAAAGTTGCCGCCAAAGCGGGCCAGTTCGCCACCTGCGTCGATCCACTGTTCCAGATGGTCGCGCATTTCCCAAGTCCAGTATTCGTCATGCCCCACGATGACAGCGCGGCGATAGCGGCCAAGGTCTGCGATCCCGCCGTGCAGATCGTGCTGCGTAATGAAATCGACGCTGATCCCCTGTTCCGCACACCAAAGCGCAAAAGGCCGTTCGAATGCCGCCCAGCCAGACGACGCGTATTTCTTGGACACCCCGTGGGCGCGGGCATAATCCATATGCGGATAGCGCGGGGGGCTATTCAGGGGTGATGCATAGGGGATACGCGGGGCATCCGACGGCCATTGGGCAAACCCTTTGGCCCAAGGGCGCAGGATCGACACATGCGGTGAAAATTCATCACCTTTGGGTCCGGTGAGCCCCTGATAATGGTTCGATCCGCCCCAATCATTATAGGCGCACCATGTGCCGGTGCAGAGGATCATCACGATATCCGACGGCGCGCTTTTCGGGTTGGGCCGAACAACGAACATATGTTCGGATTGGTGCCCCTCGACCGCCAAGACAACGCGGTAAACGCCAGAGGGCCAGTGTGCCGGAATGTCCATCGACCAGCGCGCGGGCCAGTCGCATCCTTTGACCGAACAATCCGGCGGGGTTTCTGCAAATCCGCCGCTAACGCGGGCGGCAGTCATTTGGCGGGGTGTCGCCCCATCGAGCAAGATCGACATTTCGAATGTGGCGCAGTGGGAAATCGCGTGCAGGGTCAGGGTGTCGCCCGCCTGATAACTAAGCGCATCTGTATAGCCCCAAACCTGCGCGCGGTTCGGGTCGGCCGATGCGATTTCGTAGTAGTGCCCGGTCACGGCGTCACCCGTATCGTGCGGGGCAGCGACAAAGAAATCTTTCAGTGTGCCGGACATGGTCTGCGTGCCTTTTACTAATGACCCTTGGGTCGACATTGGAACGTTTCGCGGGAACTGTCACCTTCTGGCTGCTGGCCTTGTCGGGCGTAATCCTTGCAAACCGCTGGCCGCCCGAATAAGCAAGAGCCGCCGAACTGGTTCGGCCTCGTAGCTCAGGGGATAGAGCGGCCGCCTCCTAAGCGGCAGGTCGATGGTTCGAATCCATCCGGGGTCACCATTCGCACCTTGGTGTTTTGTGGGGTTATCGGGTGATGTTGGAGTAACGATCGAATGTCCCGCGCCACATTGGACCAAATGATCGAATTCGCCACCACTGAGGTCGCGAGCCAAGACCGCGACAAATTGAAAAGCCTCGTGCGGCGCATGGCGGGAAAGTGGCCACAGGAAAAGGCGTTGGGGCTTGCCTTTGCCCTCACCTCTGCCGCAGCGAGTTTTGAAGACAACCTCGACGACAAGGAAAAGCAGTCAACCTTGGGGCAGGCTTACCGGCTGGCTGCCTTGGTCGCGGCTGATGTCCTCGCCATCGAGGCTTTGGGGAACTGTCCCGCCCTCTGTCGAGATCTCCTCCACTATTGGCGGCGGGTCGATCCGTGGTTCCTCGACGATCGGGCGCAATGAAGATGGACGTGGGCCGGTCGTTTGCACCGGCGGGCGCAGGATCGAACGCCCGATATTCGACGGGACCTCGCCCGGAAAGCGCATGTTCTTCCAGATCGGGTTGACGGCGGTTGCCGTGCCGCCGCCCGTCGCTGTAATGATCTTTTCCTTTAGCAGACCATCGAACAATTCGTCAGCAATCGCGCGGTCAAGCCTGAGAGCGGACGCGAGTTTGTCGACTGTTACCACCGGATGCACACGGGCATAGTAGCTGGCCCAGGCCTTTTGGACGGATGTCGCGGCTGCGACCGGTTTGCTGATGGCGACGGTCGGCAGGGCAGGGGCAAACCCCGCGGCGCCGAATAGCTGAAGAAAGAGACGTCTTTTCATACTCTAAGACATGGGTCGACGTTCCGCCGTTTTCAGGGGGAAAAATCGCGTTGCCGCATCAAACCATTTGGATGACGTCTTTGTCGATGGCGAGCATATAGCCGCGCCGCGCGATATTCTTTACCAGCAGTTCGCTCACCATCTGGTTGCCCAATGTATCGCGCAAGCGTTTGATCCGCGTTGCACCGGCGGCCTCGTCACAATCTGCTGCCGAACGACCGGAAATAACTGCCTCGATCTCGGCCCCCGACAGAACTTCGTCGTCCATCCGCGCCTCGGCCAGAACTGACAGGGTTTCGATAGCGGCTTCGGTCAGTTTGAATTCGAAATTGTTCAGATAAACGGTGTTCTGGTCGCGCGAGATAAGCAGGGAATTTACTTCGATCCCTTTGCGTTCAATCTGGCCCATCCGGCGGTTCAGCGCCACGAGCATGACCAAAAAGGCAACCGCTGCGATCAAGAGCGCCGTTGCGAAAATCAGCAGAACAAAGATGACAAAACGGTAGCTGTCCAGCGTTTCGGAAAAGGCAGTCCCCGATCCTGCGAGGATTTCCAATAGCTTGATTTCGGCTTGGGTCGTCAGGTCATTGTTTTCAACAAACAGTCGTTCCACCCGCATGTTGAAAGCATTGGCATCGGGAAGGTTCGCAAAAAGAACTACAGCCGCCACCAGCAATATGACGACAATCGCGACGATACCGGCGATGACCGTGCGGTTCCCGGTTTGGCGGACTTCAATAGCGGAGGTAGAATTCGCCTGCACTCTCTTTCCTTTCCTCAAGCCCGGACTCGTCAAAAACACCAAGGACGGTCAAAAGCTGCCAACCTTCGGCAGCAAGTCGCGGGGTCAATTGCTGGGTGGCATTCGCCACAGAGCAATCCCCCTGAACTTCGGCCAAACCATAGTGTAACCGCAAGGGGTCATCTTGTTTTGCCTTGTAATCGGCAAAACATGTGGCCTGTGCTGCGGTTCCAGCGACGAAAAGCGATAGGGCGAGGGCGAGGGTGCGTGTCATGATGGCCAAGTCTTGTCTAAGCCCAGCCTGATATTCAATAACCAAACACCGCCAATCAGATGTTATCGCCTATTGGCCCGCAGTTATTGCCTGACTTTTGCCGGTTCCAGCACCCTGTCCCCATCGCGCCTTTGCATGTCGCCGGGCGTCAAATGGAAAAGGACACACCATGACCAAATCGATTCTTGCCGGTCTATTGTCGGTTTCGCTTGCGATTTCGCCCTTGGCCGCCACCCCTGCGCAGGCCGACAATCAGGACCTGAATAACATTCTGATCGGGATCGTTGCCCTAACCGTGATCGGGTCAGCCATTGAAAACAGCCAGAAGAACCAGAGCAACGATCGCGGTGGTCATCACCCGCAGACGCGGACCGAAACCCTGCCCGCCCGCTGCGTCGTCGAAACCCGCAACCGCCGTGGCGTCGACCGCGTTCTGGATGCCCAATGTGCCTCTTGGGTGATGGACCATCCCGAACGTTTGCCCCGTGCCTGCATCGTCGAGGCGCCTCGGCAGGCATGGCAGTTGCGCGGTGATCAGCGCCGCGATCACCGACAGGGCCACAATAGCCGCCGTCCCAGCAACTATGCCTATGATTTGACCTGCTTGGGTCGCGCTGGGTTCCGAGTGGGCCGCTAGAACACTGGTCGAGCAGAGGAACCGTAGCCCCAAGACGGTTCCGGAATGGGCGAAAGGGTCGGACATGCCCTTTCGCCCAAACTTTTGACTTGCAGGGTGCAGTCCTGTTTGGTCTTTGACCCGCATGATAAAAACCTTTCCCGATTTCAGCTTTGAAACTTTGGCGCATCAACGCGGTGCCTTGATCGTCGCTGGCGTCGACGAAGTCGGGCGCGGCCCCTTGGCCGGGCCGGTGACCGCCGCCGCTGTAGTTTTGGACCCTGACCGCATCCCCGAAGGTTTGAACGACAGCAAAGCACTTAGCGAAAAACGCCGCGCGGCATTGGCCGAACAAATCTGGGAAATGGCCGAGGTGAGTGTTGCCCACGCCAGCGTCGAAGAAATCGACAGTCTGAACATCCTGCGCGCCAGCCATCTTGCGATGGAACGCGCAGTCTCGGGATTGCCGCGCGCGCCGGATCATTTGTTGATCGACGGTAACCTTTTGCCGCGCGGGATCACCATTCCGGCCGAGGCAATTATCAAGGGCGATGCCCGTTCGTTGTCGATTTCGGCGGCCTCAATTGTGGCAAAAGTTTGTCGCGATCAGATCATGGTGGATTTGGCGCAACAGCACCCGGGCTATGGCTGGGAAACAAACGCCGGATATGGCTCAAAAAGCCACATGATGGCGCTTCAAAATCTTGGGGTCACCCCTTTTCATAGGCGTTCGTTCAAACCTGTGCACAACATCTTGTATCAAGACAAAAACGTAACCTCTTGATTCAAAAAAGTTTTTGACAGCGAATCGCCTCTGACTCATGTTGGTGTCAACGAACGAGCGGACAATCCGCCGGGACAGAGGCAGTAAAATGACGACCAAGACCAAGACAAAGGAAGCGGTATCGCTTCCATTGAACCAAATTCTTGATGGCGACTGCATCGAGATCATGAACAGCCTGCCAGCAGGTTCGGTTGACCTGATCTTTGCCGATCCGCCCTATAACCTGCAGCTGCGGGGCGACTTGCACCGACCCGACAATTCCAAGGTCGATGCCGTTGACGATCATTGGGACCAGTTTTCCAGCTTTGCCGCCTATGACAAATTCACCCGTGACTGGCTGGCCGCGGCGCGCCGGTTGCTAAAACCCAATGGGGCGATCTGGGTTATCGGCAGCTATCACAATGTCTTCCGCATGGGCGCCGAGTTGCAGAACCAGGGGTTCTGGATCCTGAACGATGTCGTGTGGCGTAAATCGAACCCGATGCCGAATTTCCGCGGCAAGCGTCTGACGAATGCCCATGAAACCCTGATCTGGGCATCGAAACAGGAAGCGTCGAAATATACATTCAACTACGAAGCCCTGAAAGAACTGAACGACGGCGTGCAAATGCGGTCCGACTGGGTGATCCCGATCTGCACTGGTCATGAACGGCTTAAGGACGACGCGGGCGACAAGGCCCATCCGACCCAGAAACCCGAAGCCCTGCTTCACCGAGTTTTGGTCGCGACCACGAACCCCGGCGATGTGGTTCTTGACCCCTTCTTTGGCACTGGTACCACTGGTGCGGTTGCCAAGATGCTGGGCCGTGAATTCATCGGGATCGAACGCGAGGAAGCCTATCGCAAAGTCGCTGCAAAGCGGATCGCGAATGTGCGCAAGTTCGACAAGGAAGCGCTGGAAATCACTGGATCGAAACGTGCCGAGCCGCGTGTTGCCTTTGGTGTGCTGGTCGAACGCGGCATGCTGCGCCCCGGCGAAGAGCTTTGGTCCTATAACGGTCGTCACAAGGCCAAGGTCCGCGCCGATGGCACCTTGATCGGCGACGATATCAAGGGATCGATCCATCAGGTTGGCGCCTATCTGGAAGGGGCCCCCAGCTGTAACGGCTGGACCTACTGGAATTTCAAGCGGGATGGCAAACAGGTGTCGATCGACGTCCTGCGCCAGCAGATCCGTTCGGAAATGCACGACTAATCCTTTTTATTACGGTTTACCGCCGGTGCCTGTGGCCCAACCACGGCACGACCTCCCCGCCGTTTCTAACGGCGGGGCTTTTTGCCATTTGACGGGCTGACATTGCCAAAATCGCCCCGCATCCTTAGGAAAGCGGCAAACACCAGATGCAGGACACCAAGATGACCAAGTCAGACCACGCCCGCCCCCAGCTTACTGTGGTTGTGCCTTGCTATAACGAACGCGAAAACATCCGCCCCCTCGTCGATCTGCTGGACAAGGCGTTGCCCGATGTGCGGTGGGAGGTCCTGTTCGTTGATGACGACAGCCCAGACGGCACCGCGAAAGAGGTGCGTGATCTGGCCCGTGAACGTGATGATGTGCGGGTTCTCCACCGGATCGGGCGGCGCGGCCTTGCTGGCGCCTGCATCGAGGGCATCCTGTCGTCGATCAGCCCCATTGTCGCGGTCATGGACGCAGACCTTCAGCATGACGAAACCAAGCTGGCAGTGATGTTTGCCGCACTTCAGGAAGATCCGGAACTGGATCTCGTGATCGGGAGCCGGCATGTCGAAGGCGGGTCCGCGACAGAGGGATTCAACCCTCTGCGCGCCAAGGGCAGCGAGATTGCCACCTCTCTCGCGCAGCGTTTGCTTCGGATCACCGCAAGCGACCCGATGAGCGGGTTTTTCATGGTCCGCCGCGAAAAGTTCAACGAGGTCGTGTTGGACCTGCAAAATCAGGGGTTCAAGATCCTTGCCGATATGCTGGCCGCGTCGCGCGGAACATGGAAGGTCCAAGAGGTCGGCTATACCTTCCGGTCGCGGCAGTTTGGCGAAAGCAAAATGGACGCCGCGATCACGCTCGAATTCCTTGGTCTGATCGTGGCGCGCCTGACCGGCGGGGTCCTGCCCATCCGGTTTATTCTGTTCATGATGGTCGGGCTGAGCGGTGTCGCGGTTCAATTGGCAGCAGTGAAACTGGCCATGCTTGCCGTCGGCGCGAGCTTTGTAATGGCGCAGATATTCGGCGTCTGGCTGGCCATGACCACGAACTTTTTGCTGAACAATGCCCTGACATACCGTGACCGTGCGCTGCGCGGGCGGGCTATTTTACGGGGTCTTTTGTCGTTCTATGCGGTCTGTATGGTTGGCGCGGTTGCAAATGTCGCGATTGCGGACTTGGTCTTTGTGGCTTTCCCATATTGGGCCGTCGCAAGTTTTCTAGGGGCCCTCGTCGGCGCGCTGTGGAACTTTGGCGCGAGTTCACTTGTCACATGGCGGATGCGGTGAGGCAGAACGCCCCTTTGCCACGTCCCCTGATTTGGGTGCTTGTGGCCTCTTTCGTGGCGCGGGTGTTTTTTGCGGCTGTCATGCCGCTTGGAACAGATGAAACCTATGCCTTGGCAGTCGGGCGCAGTTTTTCGATCAGCTTTTTTGATCATCCCCCGCTAGGGTTCTGGGCGCCCGCAGTGATGGAGAGGATCTGGCCACTGTCCGCCCCTATCTGGTTTCGGGTGCCGGAACTTGTCTTTGGGACGGTGGCGCTTTGGGCGGTTTATCTGTGCGGCGCGGCGCTGGGCGGACCCCGAGCAGGGATTTGGACAGCCGTCATCGCAGCGATTTCCCCGACGATGTTTTTTGCGGGCGTAATCATCCTGCCGGACGGGCCGTTGAATCCGGCGTTATTCTTTACGCTATATGCGCTGATCCGGCTTGCCCAAGGCCACACGGCGGGCCCGAAATACTGGGCGATTGGCGGCGCGTCGCTGGCCATAGCGCTGGCGTCGAAATATCAGGCCGGATTGATCCCGATCAGCCTATTGGTTTGGATGTTGTTTACGGCTGAGGGGCGGCGTTGGTTTGCTATGCCGGGGTTCTACCTCGCCCTTGCGATGTCCTGCGTCGGGCTGATGCCGGTCTTGTGGTGGAATATCGGAAACGGCTGGGCCTCTTTCGCTTTTCACGAAGGGCGGGCAGGAGGCGGGCTTTCAATCAGCAATTTCGCAAAGATGGCGGTTGGGCAGATCGTTTATCTTTTGCCCGTTGTCGTCGTTTGGTGTGTTTCGACGTTCCGCGACCGTGGCAATTGGGCTGGGCCAGACCGGCGGCTGATACTGCTGGTGGCCCTTGGCCCGATCCTGATGTTCAACGCAATCTATATGTTCAGCACCGCGACCTTTCCGCATTGGACGATGCCGGGTTGGATTGTTCTTTTGCCATTGGTCGGCGCGACAATCGCATCTGCGCCGCAGTCTGTCCAAACCCGCGCCCGTCGATGGCTGATCGGGGTTGCGGCGCCTGTCTATCTGATATTGGCGGTGGCGACCGTGCATCTGTCGACCGGAGTTTTAACGCGTTTTTCGGACAGCCCGCCCGCATGGGACCGCACCGCGCCAATGATCCCCTTGGCGGAAACACGTTCCGGACTGATCGAGGCTGGAATTTGGGACGAAACCAGCCCTATCGCGACGCGCAACTGGATCGAGGCAGGCCATATCGCGGCGGCAATGGGACCCGCGGCCCGTATCAAGGTTTTGTCGGACGCGCCGCACCACTTTGCCTTTATGCCCGGCCAAGACGCGCAGGGGTCAATCACTTTGATCTCGATTGGGTCAATTCAGACTGACGCCGCAGACACTGACCGCCTGTTGCAATTCGCCCGCGCCATCGACCCGGATGCGACCGCGCTGCCATCCGTTGCGGTTCCACGGGGGGCACAGGACTATTTCCGCATCCATGCAGTCAGGATGACCGTTCCGGCAAACTAACGCGGGAGTGGGTTGGTCCCGTCCTTGTAAGGCGTCCAATCGACGATTTCGGGGTAATAGCGCGCGCGCCATGCCTTGACCCGTGGGTTCATGCGGCGGCGCCACAGCGGTGGGACCAAGGCAACCAAAGTCATGATCGGATAGCCATAAGGCAAAAGTGGCGCATCGGATTCGGCGTAGGTCTGCAAAAGTGGAAACCTGCGGTCGGGTTTGTAGTGGTGATCGGAATGTCGCTGCAGATTGATCAAGAGCCAGTTCGACGCCCTGTGATCCGCGTTCCACGAATGGCGGGGCAGGACATGTTCATATTTGCCATCGCCCAGATGTTTGCGGGTCAGCCCGTAGTGTTCGACATAATTCACGAGCTCAAGCTGGAACACCGCCACAAAGGCTTGGGTCAGGAACAGAAAAATGCCCCACCAACCCGCAATCGCAAAGGCCAGCGCGATAAAGGCAAGTTCAAGTAGCCAGTACCGCCAGAACGGGTTTTCAAAGCTGGTCCAAGCCTTGCCTTTGCGCGCGAGCATGGCCTGTTCTGCTTTGAAAGACGAAACGATGCAGTCGATCAGGACCCTGCGAAAGAACCGGTAAAATCCTTCGTTATAGCGGGCGGTGACAGGGTCGCGGGGCGTGCCGACATAGCGGTGATGCACCAGCAAATGTTCCGACCGGAAATGCGAATAAAGCACCATCGCCAGCAACACGTCGCCCATGAACCGTTCCGCCCGCGGTTTCTGGTGCATCAATTCGTGGCTATAATTGATCCCGATCGTTCCGGTCAGAATTCCGATGGCCGCCATCATCAACCACTGCGCAAACCCTGACATGTCGCCCGTCGCGGTGATGTAATAAAGCACTCCGAAAAGCGTGATGAACTGGGCAGGAACCCAGACGATCGTCACGAGCCGATACAGGCCCAATTCGGATTCGTCGGTCTGCGGGTCAAAGTTTTCGGAATTCCGCCCGATCAAGACATCCAGGATCGAAAACAGATACCAGGTCGCCAAGGGCAGCAGGAGTATTGTCCATCCCCCGACAACCGCCCCGATCCACGCTAGCGGGATCAAAAGCATCGACACCCAAAAGGGCAATGCGGATTGCGGGAGGGCGACTTTGGATACTGGCGTCATCTGATGATACCTTACTGGATTGCGCGGATTCTATCCTGCCTTTGATTGATGAACAAAGCGGTCATTTGTCGCCTGCCGCAGCGTTAAAGGCCTTGCGCATCACGGTTGGCAGGGCTGCTGGAGAAAACTCGGCCGCCTCGATAAAGGTGCCTGTCGCAGGCTTTCGATCCATCGGCACATGGGCGGTCATGACCCTCAGGCGCAAGTGAAAATGGGTAAAGGTATGCCGGACTTCGACCCCGCAATCTTTCCATTCGCCACGGATCGGGGGATTGGGCGGCGGGTCGTCGCCCCATTCGGTTCCGGGCCAACCGAGCATACCGCCCAGCAGGCCGCTGTCGGGACGAGTTTCCAGCAGATAGGCCCCATCAACGCGCCGCGCGATATAGACGATGCCATGGCGGACAGGCTTGCGCTGTTTGGGTAATTTGCGGGGCAGGTCCGCAGCGGTGCCTTCGGCGCGGGCTTTGCAGGGCGTGCGCCATGGGCACAGACCACAGGCAGGGTTTCTGGGTGTGCAGATGGTCGCCCCCAGATCCATCACCGCTTGGGCATAATCGCCCGCCCTTGCCTCGGGGGTGAGCAGTTCGGCAAGCGCCGTCAATTCCGGTTTTGCCGTGGGCAAGGGGATATGCACATCGTAAAGCCGAGCCATGACCCGTTCGACATTGCCGTCAACGACGGTTGCGGGTTCGTCATAGGCGATCGCGGCGACTGCGGCGGCGGTATATGGGCCAATGCCCGGAAGGGACAAAAGACCTGCCCGATCCCGTGGAAAGATGTCGCCATGCAGGTCCACCACCGCGCGGGCGCATTTGAGCAGATTGCGGGCGCGGGCGTAGTATCCCAACCCCGCCCATTCGGCCATTACGTCTGCGTCCTTGGCCGCGGCGAGGTCGGCAACGGTTGGCCAGCGTGCGATGAACCGTTCGAAATAGGCTTTGACCGCTGCGACGGTGGTTTGCTGCAGCATCACCTCGGACAGCCAGATCCGATAGGGATCGGGCCGGACACCGGCAGCGCGGGCCAATGGTGCGACGCGCCATGGCATGACGCGGGCGTGGCGGTCATACCATTCCAACAGGGCGTCGCTAAGTTGGTTGTCACGCAATCTTTATATCCTTGGCGGGGTGGTTTTACTGGCGCTGGCGCTCTGGTTCTCTACAATAGTTCGCAACGATGAAACAGCCACGTCCCCATACGACGACTCGCGGATTTTCACATGCCGCGTCCCTGATGCAGACCCGCATACGCGAGGCATCGGAATCGCGTGGGTTTGCCCAAAGCCGCTTGCTCACCCATTGGTCCGAGGTCGTGGGCGACGCTACCGCAGCCATTTGCCGCCCGGTCGAGGTCAGCTATGGCAAGGGCGGGCTGGGGGCGACGCTGATCGTTCTGACGACGGGCGCGCAGGCGCCGATGTTGGAAATGCAAAAAACCCAGATCATGGACCGCGTGAACGCCTGTTACGGGTATCGCGCGATTTCGCGGATCAGGATCACCCAGACCGCCCCGATCGGTTTTGCCGAAGGGCAGGCCCAATTCGGCCCCGCGCCCAAGGCCAAGGCCCCTGAAATCGATCCCGTGATCACGAAACGGGCAGAACAACTTGCCGAAGATGTGAAGAGCAACGATTTGCGTCTTGCACTTCAGACTTTGGCAGCCAATGTCTTTACCAAAGCTAAAACCGAATGAGGCCCAGTATGAACCGACGTTTCCTTTTGACGACCGCAGGCGCGGCCCTTGCAGTCGGGTCCAGCTGGACTGCGGCCTTTGCCCAGGAAGCCGCCGACACCACGGCAACGCCGGAAACCGATGCCCCCGCGCCGCGCGTCTATGACATGGTTCTAGGCGCCGAGGACGCCAAGGTCACGATGATCGAATACGGTTCGTTCACCTGCCCGCATTGCGCGGCCTTCCACAAAGAGGTGTTCCTACCGCTCAAGCGCGATTACATCGACACCGGCAAAGTGCGCTTTATCTATCGCGAACTGGCGCGGAACCGTTTTGACATCTGGGCGTCGATGCTGGCGCGGTGTGGCGGCGATATCCGTTACTTTGGCATGACCGAAATGATCTTTACCCAACAGGCCGACTGGGCAGGCGCAAGCGACCCTGCCGCAGTTGCGGGCAAATTGCGGACCATGGGCAAGGTCGCTGGATTTGACGATGCCACCATGGATGTCTGCCTTGGCGATGCCGAACTCGCGCAAGAAATCCTGACATTCAGCCAGACCAACGCGGAAAAGGACTCGATCGAGGGAACGCCGACCATCTTTATCGACGGCGAGAAGGTCACGAACCGGTCCTGGGAAGAGTTCAAGCAATTGATCGACGCCAAGCTGGGTGAATAAGTGGCCCCGCTTTCCGGTCTGAAAGTTATCGAACTTGCGCGGATTCTGGCCGGCCCTTGGGCCGGCCAAACGCTTGCGGACCTTGGCGCCGATGTGATCAAGGTCGAAAGCCCTGAAGGCGACGATACCCGCCAATGGGGCCCGCCCTTTGTCGAGCGCGATGGCGACCGCAGCGCCGCCTATTTCCATTCCTGCAATCGCGGAAAGCGGTCCGTTACCGTTGATTTCCGCACCGCGGAGGGCCAAGAAACCGTCCGCCGCCTGATCGCCGACGCCGATATCGTGATCGAGAATTTCAAAGTAGGTGGCCTGACGAAATACGGGCTGGACTATGCAGCCCTGTCCGCGATCAACCCGCGTCTGATCTATTGTTCGGTCACTGGATTTGGCCAGACAGGCCCTTATGCCCATCGCGCGGGTTATGACTATATCATCCAAGGGATGTCCGGTCTGATGTCCATTACAGGCGAACCTGACGGGCAGCCGCAAAAGGTTGGCGTTGCGGTGACCGATATTTTCACCGGGGTTTATTCGGTCGTCGGTATCCTTGCCGCCCTGCACCAGCGAGCCGTGACCGGTAAAGGCCAGCAGATCGACATGGCGCTCTTGGATGTTGCGACCGCGATTTCCGCCAATCAGGGCCTGAATTATCTGACCACAGGCAAGGCCCCCAGCCGGATGGGAAATGCCCACCCCAATCTTGTGCCTTATCAGGTGTTCGAAGCAAGTGATGGCCATTTGATCATCGCGACCGGCAACGATGGCCAGTATCGCAAACTTTGCGCTTTGCTTGGGCTTGCCGATCTGGCAGACGATCCGCGGTTCCTGAGCAATGCCGACCGGATCGCGAACCGCGCAGCGCTGACCGACCTATTGACCGCCAAAACCAGCCAACGGACCAAAACCGACCTGCTTGCAGCCTGTGAAGCATCTGGCGTGCCCGCTGGCCCGATCAACGACATGGCCGAGGTTTTTGCCGATCCGCAGGTCGTGGCCCGCGGTATGCAAGTCACGGTGGACGGTCTGCCGGGTGTGCGGACGCCGATCAGTTTTTCGGATGCCGAACTTGCCATTGGCCGCGCGTCGCCAATGCTCGGACAGGATCAGGATCTTATTTCCGAAGGGTGATGCCGGCTTTGGTCAGGGCCTGGTCGATTATCGTCTGGTCCGATATTTCTAGCCGAACCGGAACCGTCAGCACCTTTTGCCGGAATCGATCGGGCAATCTGACAGCGTCTTTCTCTGTCGTGACCAATTGCGCATTGCGCAGGATAGCCTCTTGCTCCAACCGAACCATCAGGGCCTCGGTCAATGGCTGGTGATCCTCGAGCGCTTCGGCGCGGATCATTTCGGCCCCCATATCGCGTAAGGTGGCAAAGAATTTCGCAGGGTTTCCAATACCCGCAAAGGCCAGAATCCGCAGCCCGCGCATCGGGATACCGGTTTGCAGCGGGGTCAGTTGCCCTGTGGCATGGGGCAGGTCGGGGGAAATAGCCGTTGACCAAAGATCGCGGAACCGGTTCTGGGCGGCCTCTGGCCCGATAGACAGCAGCAAATCGGCCCGCCTGAGCCCCACCGATACAGGTTCGCGCAATGGCCCGGCTGGCAGGACACGCCCGTTGCCAAAGCCTTGGAACGCATCCACCACGACGATCGACAGGGTCTTGGCTACCGAAGGGTTTTGGAACCCATCATCCATCAATATCACATCGGCCCCTGCGGCAGTGGCGCTTTCGACGCCCGAAGCGCGGTCCTTGGCGACCCAAGTCGGTGCAAAGGCCGCAAGCAAAAGCGGTTCATCCCCGACCTCTTGCGCCTTGTGGTGCCCTTCCTGAACGCGCACCGGCCCTTGCAGGCTCCCGCCGTATCCGCGGGTGACCACATGGGGGGTAAACCCTTGGGCAATCAGATATTGCGACAGCCAGATGGTCGCTGGGGTTTTGCCTGTGCCGCCGACGTTGATATTGCCGACGCAGATCACCGGAACAGCAGCCCTGAGTTCTGCGGCGCGCGCCACGCGGGCAGCAGTCAGCGCCGCATAGGCGGCGCCGAGGGGCTGCAACAGCCGCGCCCGCAACGCAGGTTTCTTTGGGTCGGTGAACCAAAAAGACGGTGCCTGCATCGCCTATCCCCCCAAAGTATCAAGCGATGATTGGATCAACGAAACAAGCCGATTGGTGGCTTCGGCACCTTCGCTTGTCGCGGCCCATGCGGCATTGGCCAGTTGCGCGGCCTTGTCCGGCGACAATAGCGTTTCGACTGCAGCAGAAAGTTCATCTGCGGTGGCGATGGGCCTGGCACCACCCGTGCGATCCAGACGTTCGAACGCGGCGCCATGGGGTGCAGTCAGAGTGCCGTGGATAATTGCCGATCCCAGCGCTGCGGCCTCGAACGGATGGCGGCTTTGTTCTTCGATCAAAGTCCCGCCCAGATAACAGACAGGCGCCAGTCGATACCAAAGGCCAAGTTCCCCCGGAAGATCTGCAATATAGACTTGTTGCTCTTCGTCGGGATCATCCCCAGCCGACCGGATGCCAGAGGTCAGGTTCATTTCGGTCAGGCGTTGCTGGATCTCGGGCGCGCTGGCGGGCACGCGCGGAACCAGCACCAGCAAAAGACGATGCGCCCGCCGGATCGCTTGCTTGTGGGCTGTCGCGACCAGTCCAAGTTCCGCCAGAGAACAATCCACCGCGAGCCAAAGCGGACGGGTGCCGATGGATTTGCTGACTTCCTGCCGCTCGGCCTCGTTATACTCGAGAACAGGCACACCTTCGTCCAATCGGCCCAGCACCGCGATCCGGTCGCCGTCCATTCCGTATTTGCGCAGCCCCGCGGCGGCCTTTTCGTCACAGGCAATGGCGGTTGTGAACCCGTTCAGAATCCGGCCAGATCTGCCGGGAACCCAAGCGCCAAACGAACGCAGTGGCGGTGATCCATCTGCGTTGACCAAGATGCGGGGGATTTCGCGACTGTCCGTTTCTGCAAGAACAGCGGCATCCAGCGATCCTTGCATCCAGATCAAAAGGTCCGGACGCCAATGATCGAGAAATGCGCGTAACGCGGCTTTTTTGCTGGCAGGCGCAGGGGCAAAGATCAGGTCGTTATCTGCATTCTGAGACACAGGTCCGACGGTGACGGTGATCAGAAAATCCACCTGTTCACCGTCGTCTGCCATCTGTTGGGCGATCACCCGCGCCGCGGCTGCCTGTTCAGACGATTGACACCAGAACCAGACCAAAGGTCCGTTTGGTCGGGCCCCTAATCCATTCTGCCCCAGATCGCGGACGCCAAGCGCCCGACCAGCGGCCAGAGGATCGATCTGAGAAGGCGCGCTATTCACAGAGCTATGGCCTGCAGATCAGTTGCCCAGTTCTTCGGTCGAAGAGGCTGCACTTGCCTCGTCCCGGAGCCGGTGGATATGGGCGATGAAATAGCGCGTATGGGCATCGTCCACGGTGCGCTGGGCTTCGGATTTCCACGCGTTATAGGCAGTTTGATAATCGGGGAACATGCCAACGATATGGATGTTATTCACATCCTTGAACGCATTTTTCGTCGGGTCGATCAATTCGCCGCCAAAGACAAGGTGAAGACGCTGGGACATTGGATACTCCGCTAAGTATTGGGTTCTGGCGGTATCCTAGGTGACGACCGCCAAAGGGAAAAGGTCAGGCCGGATCAGGAACCGGCAAGGATCATCCCGTCGATCAGGATTGATGGAACAACGCGGCTTTGGTGGGGTTGGGCATCGTTCGACGGCACAATGCGGCGCAACATGTCTGTCAGATTGCCCGCGATCGTGCATTCGTTGACGGCATAGGCGATTTGGCCATTCTCGATCCAGAAACCCGATGCGCCACGGCTGTAGTCACCGGTGTTGGGATTAATGGTCGACCCGATCATTGATGTCACGAGCAAACCCGTACCCATGTCGCGGATCAGGTCCTGCGGGCTTTGGTCGCCCATGGTCAACGCCAGGTTTCCGACTGATGGCGAAGGCGGGCCAGAGGTCCCCCGTGTCGCATTGGCGGTGCTTTCCATCCCCAGTTTTCGGGCGGTTCCCAGATCAAGGGTCCAACCCGTCAAGATGCCGTCCTGCACAACAGCGCGGCGCGATGTGGCCAGACCTTCGGCATCGAACAGCCGCGATCCGCCGACGCGGGGGCGGTGCGGGTCTTCGATCAGGGACAGATGCTCTGGCAGGACCTGTTTGCCCAGCAGCGATCTGGCCCAGCTTGAACCGCGGGCGATCATCGTGCCGTTGATTGCCTGCACAAGGTGGCCGATCAACGATCCGGCGATGCGTTCATCGAAGAGCACCGGATAGGTGCCGGTCTTTGGTTTGCGGGGGTTCAAGCGTTGAACCGCCCGTTCGCCTGCCGAAGTTCCGATATCCTGCGCACCGCGCATGTCGGTTGCGTAAACGCGGCCATCATGGTCGTAGTCGCGTTCCATATTAGCGCCCGTACCTGCGATCGCGACACAGGACAGGCCGCGATCACTGCGTTCGTAGCCTGCGGAAAACCCGTTTGTGGCCGCCAACCAGACCTGCCGCCGGCCATATCCGGCACTGGCCGACTGCACCTGAGTCACACCTGCTACCGCCAGCGCGGCCTCTTCGGCTTGCGCGGCCTCTTGTTGCAGAGTGGCGGGGTCGGGTTCGTCTGACGGGTCGAACAGGTCGAGCCTGCGACTGTCCGTGTCCTTGGTCAGCTGTGACGGATCGGCAAGACCGCAGGTCGGGTCTTCGGGGGCTTCGCGGGCCATGGCGACAGCGCGTTCGGCCATTTGACGCAGGGTATCGGGTCGGCTGTCGGAAGCCGAAACATTCGCCTGCCGCTGCCCGATCAGGACCCGCAGACCAAGGTCGATACCTTCGGACCGTTCAGCCTGTTCCAATTTGCCCTGGCGGACATCGATGCTGATCGATGTTCCCTGGACGACCAGCACATCCGCAGCATCGGCACCAGCCTTTCTGGCAGCGTCGATAAGGTGATGCGCAAGGTCGGAAAGCGGGGCGGTCATGGCGGTTCCTTTCGGTTGATCCTCAGGTAGACCCTGACGCCCCGCACTGCAAGCTTTGGCCTAGCGGATTTGTTGGCTGTTGATAAAGACGCTGCCGCCGTTCTTGACCTCGATCTTGGTGGTAAGTTCGTCGTCGCCAACAACGGTCGAGAACATGCCAAGCATCATCCGCGCGCCCATCATCTGGTCCTCTGGGATCAGACCCATGGCTTGCAGATTATCCAAAAGGCCGTTCAACCCCTTGGCCCGCAGGTCCAGATTGCCTTCGGGGCGGGGGAAGCCGTCAAAGGTGGTCGTGTCGGCGTTATCAAAGGTGAAATCGCCGGTCCCTGTCACAGTTGCACCGCCAAAGATCAGGTTCAGCGCAGCCATTTGCAGGCTGTTCAATTCGCCGGGGGCGTCGGCCATCGCGATCTGATCTGCCTGTGCAGGATCCATCAGGTCATAGAACAGTGTTGCAGTCCCTTTGAGGTCGATTTGGGCCGTGATCGGGTCATGCGGCAGGGCGCCCATCGGGTCTGCCATGCTCCAGATCATGTCGTTCGGCGCCACTTCGGTCAGGCTGATCCGAAGACCGAAATCGGTGGGTTCGTCCGAGCTCGCCATCGGCATGGTAAAACCAACGCCGTATTCTTTGATCGCGAGGTCGACTGGAAAGGGGAAGTCCCCGCCCTGCATGTTCAGGACAAGATCGTTCGTCGTGGTATCAAACATCATCCCATTTTCGACCAAACCAAACGAGGTCGAGTTCCCGGAAGAAGCGGCAGAAATATTGGTGGTGGCCCCGTTTTCGGCAACGGCAATGATGAATTGAGACTGGCCGGACTTGAACGTGGCGTCCATTTTTGCGCCGCTGGCAAACATCATTTGCGGCTGGGATGCATCATAATCCAAAGGCAGGCTGCTGGTGCCGGTCATGGTCGGCTGGACAATCTGGCCCGACAGATCAAAGCCGCTGCCTGCATCTTGGACACTGATCAGCATGTCGGCCGAGGCTGCCGATAGATCAGAATCCATATTCCGCATCTCGCCCGTTGCGACGGTATAATTTCCGCGCACGTCGTTAAGATTTAACAAGACAGTGGCGGGAACAGCTTCACCGTTCTCGATCACCTCTGGAACGGTAACGGTGTAGCGATCGGCTGTAATGGCATAGGTCATTTCTTCGGGGGTGCCGGAAACAGTAATCTTGTTGCCCAGCATCTTGAGTAGAACCGAAATGTTGTTTTCAACACCATCTACGTTGGTATTCACATTGATTGGATAGTCTTCGGATGTCGTGACATCGACGGTTCCATCGCCGTTTTCGGTCATGACAATCGACGCAAGGCTGGCGGTCGTGGTCCCATTCGGATTGGTCATCGAAATGGCAAGGTCCGAAACTGTCAGCACGCCGCCGGCATAGGTTTCCGAGCCTACGGTGACGCCTTCTTCGCCATAGATCGACATTTGGTCCATCCAGTTGTCCCAAACGTCCTGCGCTGTGACATCCGCGAAGGCCGAAGTCGCGGTCATCAAAGCTGCAACGCAAATAAGTCCTGAACTGCTTTTCAAATAGGTCATGGGATATCCTTTCACCGATCGGGTAATTTGAATTGACGTTCACCCGCCTTGCTGTTCGGGTCAAGGTGAGGAATTCTTGACCTTTAAACTAAGTGCCAAATGCCCAGAGAAAAAGAGAGGACGCGAAAATCGATGAAAATTGAGGGTCGAACCGTAGTCATAACGGGTGCAAGTCGCGGAATCGGGGCAGCAACAGCGCGTGTGTTTGCCAATGCAGGCGCCAATGTTGCTTTGCTGGCGCGGGGTGGCGATGAAATCGCAGCCATCGCCGGCGAAATCGGGTCACGCGCCATCGCGATTCCCTGCAACGTGGCCCGGTATTCGGATGTCGAGCGGGCAATGCAGGTTGTTGCCGAAACTTTTGGACCGGTTGATATCCTGATCGGCAACGCAGGCACCATTGGGCCGATGGCACCTATTGCCGATACGGACCCCGAAGAATGGGGGCAAACGGCCGACGTGAACCTCAAAGGCGTCTATTACGGTATGCGCTCCGTTCTGCCCGGGATGATTGCCGCCGGTAGTGGCACCATCATCACCGTCTCGTCAGGCGCGGCCCATAACGCTGTTCAAGGTTGGTCCGCCTACTGCACGTCTAAGGCGGCCGCCTATATGCTGACGCGGTCGGCCCATCTGGAATATGGCGGGCAGGGCGTTCGGGTTCTGGGGCTATCGCCGGGGACGGTTGCCACCGAAATGCAGCGCGTGATCAAGGATTCCGGCGTTGGTCCTGTCGCCCAACTGGACTGGTCGGTGCATATCCCGCCGGAATGGCCTGCGCGCGCCTTGCTTTGGATGTGCAGCCCCGATGCCGATGCCTATCTGGGCACCGATGTTTCCTTGCGCGAAGAAACGATCCGCCGCGCCGTGGGATTGATCCCGTGATCCGGCTGGAAAAAGACAGCGATTTCTGGATCGCGACAATCGACCGGCCCGAAAAGGCAAATTCGCTAACCCCCGAAATGCTGGCCGACCTCGCCGGAATTGCCGAGGCGGCAGTTGATGCCAAGGTTCTGGTTCTGACTGGCGCGGGCAAGGTGTTTTCGGCGGGGGCCGATCTGGATGCCGCGCGGGCGGGATTGGCAACCGACCCGATCTGGGAACGGCTTTCTGGGGCCATTGCTGCCTTGCCGGGGCTGACCATCGCTGCATTGAACGGCACTTTGGCAGGCGGGGCCTTTGGCATGGCGCTGGCTTGTGACCTGCGGCTAACGGTGGCTTCGGCCAATTTCTTTTATCCTGTGATGAAATTGGGCTATCTGCCACAGCCATCCGACCCGGCACGTCTGGCGCGATTGGTTGGGCCTGCCCGCGCCAAGATGATCCTGATGGGGGCCGCAAAAATCGGTGCGCCCGAGGCACTGGCCTGGGGGTTGGTCGACAGGGTGGTTGAAGATCCCTTGGCCGAGGCGCGCAGCCTGTCTGACGCAGCGCTTGCCGCCGCACGCAACCACGTCGCGGCGATCAAACGGATGATCCCCTAGCGGTGACCGCCCGGGGTGCGTGACAGGAAACCCGGGGGCCGTTTGGCCACCCAAGCGATGAATTTGGACAACCGCGGGTGCGACCGTAGGGCCTCAATCGTGTTGTAATCGCGGGCGAGCGCGGTTTCCGAAAGTGTCGCGTGAATCTCTTTGTGGCAGATGTGATGCAACAACACCGTCGGGCCGCCCTTGCCCCCCCTGAGCCGCGGTATAAGGTGGTGCAGACTCTGTGGGACATCGCGTGGTATGTCGCGGCCGCAGAGTGGACAGATGGGGACAGAATCGTTCATGGGTCTGAAACTGGACCGATGAATGGACGAGGCAAGGGTATTCGACGTGGATCAGGTTAAACTTTGGCTATTGCAGGCACTGGATATCGCCAAGGACTGGCTGACCTCGCCTGCGGCATGGACGCAATTCGGGTTGCTGGTCGTGGCTTGGGGCGCTGCGGTTTTCGTGAACCGGAAATTTGTGCCCAAACTGGTGCAGATCCTGTCACCGGCCGAAGACGCCAAGGGACCTATCGCTAAGGCGCGTCGGTTTATCATCGGGTTCGTGCCGCTGATCCTGCCGCTCTTTGCCTATGCGCTGACCGGTGCCGGCGAAGGGGTGACGCGGTCGTTGTTCGGATCAGGGGCCGTGATTGCCTTTGGCAAGCGGGTGTTTCTGTTCCTAGCGGTCCGCGCATTGGTACGGGACATGATCAAGGACACGTTCCTCCGGCTACTAGGCCGTTATGTTCTGGTTCCCGTCGCCGGGATCTATGCGCTTGGCCTTTTGCCATTTGTCATGGGCTGGCTGGAATCGACGGTCGTGCCGCTGGGCAATCTGTCGTTCGATCTGCTGTGGTTGGTCAAATTCGTCATTGTGAGCGGCGTCATCTTTTGGGTCGGGCGGTGGTCAAATGACCAATCGCAAACCTTTCTAAAGACGCAGGCCGAAATGCCTGTAGCGACGCGGCAACTGGCGATCAAGGCGGCAGAGGTTGCGATTTTTGGCGCGGCCTTCCTGATCTTGATGAACATCATGGGGATCAATCTGACCTCTCTCGCGGTTATCGGTGGTGCCATCGGCGTTGGGGTTGGCTTTGGGCTCCAGCAGATTGCGTCAAACTTTATCTCGGGCATCATCCTGCTGCTTGAAGGCCAAGCAACCGTCGGGGATTTTGTCGAACTGGACGGGGGCGAGGCTGGCACGATTGTCAAAATGACGATGCGGTCCACCATTCTGGAAACGTTCGATGGTAAATGGATCGTTGTCCCCAACGAACATTTCATCACTACCCGGGTTATCAACTATTCCGACCAAGGGTCCGCCAACCGGCTCGAGGCTCCGTTTTCGGTGTCTTATGACACCGACATCAATCGCGTCCCCGCCTTGATCGAGGCAGCAGTCGCTGCGCATCCGGGCGTTCTGTCCGATCCGACGCCGCCCGATTGCGAATTGCGTGGTTTCGGGGACTCGGGCATCGATTTCTGCGTCGAGTTCTGGGTGAACGGGATCGACGACGGCAAGAACAAATATGTGTCCGATGTTCTGTTCGTGATCTGGAACACGCTCAAGGCTGAAGGGATCGAAATCCCTTATCCGCATCGTGTGGTCGAAATTAAAGGCCAGTTGCCCCAGTGACACTGGATGCCGTCGTCATCGGGGCCGGTCCTGCGGGATTGATGGCGGCAGACATTCTGTCGGGCGCAGGCCATAGCGTGGTTGTGGCCGATGCCATGCCATCGGTCGGGCGCAAGTTTCTGATGGCCGGAAAGTCAGGTTTGAACCTGACCAAGGCGGAACCGCTCTCTGACTTTTTGCAATCCTTTCATCCCGCCGATTCGGTGCTGCTGCGGGCCGTGTCGGATTTTGGTCCGTCGCAGGTGATCGATTGGGCGCAGTCGCTGGGCCAACCTGTGTTTACCGGATCGACGGGGCGGGTCTTTCCCACTGTGATGAAGGCATCGCCACTGTTGCGCGCTTGGCTGGCAAGGCTGGCGGCGCAGGGTGTCCAGTTCCGGCACCGTTGGCGCTGGACAGGGTTTGGCCCGCAGGGGGTTGATTTCACGACGCCGGATGGCCCAGCTACGCTTGCAGCGCGGGCGACGATTTTGGCGATGGGCGGGGCGAGCTGGCGGCGGCTCGGGTCTGATGGCGCATGGGCCGCCCAATTCCCCGATCTTGTCGCGCCCTTTGCCCCGGCGAACATGGGGTTGGTGGTGGATTGGTCCCCGCATATGACGGCGCATTTCGGGCAACCGGTCAAGGCGGCGGCGCTGCACATCGGGGATAGGGTCGAACGGGGTGAATTCGTCGTATCGTCGGCCGGTCTGGAAGGTGGCGGAATTTATACGTTGGGGCCGGATTTGCGGGCTGGGCTCGCGCTGACCCTCGATCTTTTCCCGGACCTCACCGTCGATCAGATCCGGTCGCGGATCGCCCGCGTTGGTGGTGCGGCGAGTTTGGCAAATCGATTGCGCAAGGCCTTGGGGCTGGCTGGCGTCCGCGCCGCTCTGCTGCAGGAATGGGGCAGGCCCTTGCCGCAAGACATCGCGCCCTTGCTCAAATCATTGCCCGTGAAACACGCGGGACCACGGCCGATTGACCAAGCGATTTCGGTGGCGGGCGGGCTGCGTTTTGAGGCGCTGGATGACACTCTGATGCTGCGCGACCGGCCCGGAGTTTTTGCCGCCGGTGAAATGCTGGATTGGGAGGCCCCGACGGGCGGCTATCTGATCACCGGATGCCTCGCGACGGGGCGGCTGGCCGGATTGGGCGCTGCGGCCTATCTGGCCAGAGGTTAACCTGTCAGGCCGCCATCGCGCGGGCCCATGCCGGACGCGCGCGCATCCGGTCAAAGTAATCCCGCAGATTTTGCGGAGTGACTGGAAATTTTGCGGAAATGGCCCAGCCCAGACATTGGGTGCACAGGATATCCGCGATGGTCATCTTGTCGCCCATCAAGAATGGCTTGTCGCCCAGCAGATCTGATAGCCGTGAAAGATTCCGGTCCCATTCCCATTTCAGGGAGTCCTTGATTTCCGGCACCCTGCGGTCCGGCGGAAGAACGAAACTGTGGCGGGCTGCTGTCCACAAGACCGCGTCGAGTTCATCATTGATCATCTGGGTCAGGCTGTCCTGTTTGGCCCGTTCGATGGTCCCTGCGGGATAGGTCAGGTCCCCATGGCGATCGGCAAGAAATGTCATGATCGCCACCGAATCCGAAATCGCGGTATCGTCGACGATCAGCACCGGAACCTTTCCAGAAGGGTTCAATTCGGCCACTCGAGATCCGTGTGGGGGAATGGGTTCGTGGGTATAGGCAACCCCGATTTCTTCGAGCATCCACAGCACGCGGGCGGTGCGGGTTTTGGTCGTTCCGACAACAGTATACATGCGGGTCCCTTCCTGATTCAGGATGGGATGGTGGACAATAGCCGCGAAAATACAAGCCTAGTTCTGATAATACCCTGACGTTCCATAGGTCCCGTAATCCTTGCCATAGCCATAGCGCTTCATTCCTTTGGCATTCACCTGTGACAGCACCAACCCTGTGACAGGGGCACCGACGCTGGCAAAAGCGCGCAGTCCTGCAGCAACCTGTTTTTCGCGGGTTTTGTCCCAACGCACGGTATAAAGAACGGCATCCGCCAGACGCGCGATGACCCGTGCATCCGGCACCAAAAGAACAGGGGGGCTATCGATCAGGACCACGTCATAGTCGGTGCGGGCCTGTCGGATCAGTCGGCGAAAGGCGGCACCGGAAAAGATGTCGGCAGCATTGGCGCGGGGGTCTTCGCTGAACAGGACGTCAAAGTTTAGACCGTCATGATGCCAAACCGCATTGCCCAAGGTTTGTTTGCCGGACAGCACCTTTTGCAGCCCACCTGTCACCGGCTGGCCAAAGTAGCTGGCAAAGACCCGTTTGCGCATATCCCCTTCGATCACCAAAACCCGCCGTTGGAGACCTCCGTATATTTGTGCCAGGGCCAGCGTCTGCGTGGTCTTTCCTTCGGAGGGGAGCGAGGACGTGCACAGGATGACCTTTGGTTCCGATTGCGGGTTGGACATCACAATCGAGGTGCGCAAATTCCGGATCGCTTCGGCTGCGGCCGAGGTCGGTTTGGATTTAACATAGTCCAGCACGCCACTTCGCCGCGCTGCTGGAATTTTTGGGATCTGACCCAGAACCTGGAGGCCGGTCGCCCGTTCAAGGGTTTCGGCCGTGCGGAATGTCGCTGTGCGCAGTTCTGCCAGAACCAGTGCCGCGCCACAAACAAAGGTCGCGATTACCGACCAAAGAACCCCAAGCAGAACAGGGCGCGGGGCCGAAGGCAGGTCCGGCACCAAGGCCGCCGACATCAGCCGCGCATCGGCCTGTTGCATCCCTTGCTGCACCGTCGTTTCCTTGAGCCTGTTCAGGAAGTATTCGTAAATCTGGCGGCTGGCCGCGGATTCACGCTGGAGCTGTTCCAGCGTCACGCGGTCCTCGCTGAGCCGCGAGATTTTATTCGCCAACTCTTCTTCCAATCCACGCAATTGTCCGATCCGTGATGTTGTGTTCCGCGGCGCATTTCCGCGCAGAATTGCCGCGTCGAGGGCGGCAATCGTGTCCCGCACGTCTTTGAGTTGGGTTGTCAGAATATCCAGCGTTTCGGGGGAAATCAGCTCCATCTCGGCGGTAAAGCGGTTGGTCTTGGCCTCGGCCTCGGCCAGTTCGAGTTCAAGCACCGCAACCTTGGAATTCAGCCAGTTGGTGGCTGCTTCGGTTGCTGTGAATTTCGCATCCAGTTGACGGTTCAGGTAAATTTCGGCCAGCGCATTCGCCAGTCGGGCGGATTTTTCCGGTGATCCAGTTTCAAATGTGATTTCGAAAACCATTGAGTCGGGCACATTGCGCACTGTGACCTGTTCCAGAATACCCTGGATGGTGGCGTTCAGGTCGCGCGTCGCCTGCGAAGGTCCGGCAGCTGTGGCCCCCATCGGCGCGAGAATGGCTTTGACCCGCGCGATCTGCTGCCAGAACAGGCTTTGATCACGCAGGTATCGATTGAATTCTGGGTCAATGATCAAGTCTTCGCTGCGGGCCAGATCAGCTATGAGACTGGGCGAACGAAGCACCTCCAGTTCGGTATTGACCGCATTTGTGTCCGACCCGAACGAAGGCACGAAATCTGAAAAGGACACGACCTGCGCCTGCGCCTTGTCCAGCACAACAATGGCCGTTGCGCGGTAGCTGGGCGGGATCTGGGTCAATGCC
>Ga0102812_10000340_pt1 | contig 34514 bp, 34 predicted proteins | sample ColrivemetaGS713_FD_79334 | JGI IMG/M metagenome (GOLD analysis project Ga0102812, IMG submission 79334) | Estuarine microbial communities from the Columbia River estuary - Flood tide ETM metaG S.713 | ecosystem: Environmental > Aquatic > Marine > Intertidal zone > Estuary | place: USA...
CGTTTCGGCCAACATTCCTCAAAGTTAGCCCAAAAGGCGTCCAAGAGATGTATGATTTCTTCAGATTACTTATGACCCTGTTCCGGCCGCGACCCTTCGATCCCAAAAACCCGCCTCTTGGGATGGAAGCGACGGATATCGACCTTATGAAAAAGACAACCGCCGAAAACGACCGGATCGAAGATCGAAACTGGCGCAATATGCACCGACGCGAGGGAACTGCGGACAGCGGCGAACCGCTGTCCAACCTTCCCTACTCCGCCATCAACACCATCGACACTGGCACTTGTGCCACTTGTCCGGCCCGGTTGGCGGTTTCCCACATGATCAGCGCGGAAATCGTATCGGGGCGCACCCGACCGACCAGAACCGCGCCGGACTGTTGCCGCGCGCGAAAGGCTGCCTGATCAAGGAAACGCCGGATCACTTGCGCGCTTTGCCCATCGCTGTCCAGATCGCGGTAAACCGAGGTTGCCGGCACTTCGGCCACCTCTGCCGCCCGCAGGCTCGCGCCGATCCCTTTTTCCAGCGTGATATAGCCCCGTCCCGCCGCCGCCAATTCGCTCATCAACTGGCCTGTTGCATCGCGGTCGGTTCCTATGGCGCGATTGGAGCCGAGGTCCAGATAGCCGATCGCCTCGGGGAGGATATCAAAGGCGGCTTCGAGAGTGACCGCCACATCCGATGCCGAGGCCCCTTGCGGCAGATCCACAATTGCCAGAACCTCGATCCCTTTGGCGCGGTAATTGCGCATCATTTCTGCCGCATCGGGATTGGTCACGTCGATTGCGACGGATACGGGCAGACCGGCTGCGGCTATTGCATCACTGCCTTGGCCAAGACTGCCGTCGTCGATCAGGACAACTGACAGCATCGGCCGTCCGAGGGTTTCAACTGCCTCGCTTGCATAATCGTCCAACGCGCGCCCCGAAAGTCCCGGGACGAGTGCTTGGGCTTGTGGAGCAGGTTGCGTCGCAGGGGCGGTTTCGGGCCGGATCACCCGCACCGATGCTGTGCCCGACGGCATAGTTCCTGCCAGTTCCCCACTTAGGCCGACGGGTGGCGGTGCGCCGGGGGCTTCGGCCATGGTTTCTGGCGCTTGTTCCGGCGTCGGTTCGACAGAAACCTCGGGCGCGGCATTGGCTGCGGGCACTTCTGTCTGTTCTACCGATGCCTCGGGTGCGACTGGCGCTGGGTCGGTGTCCAGAACGATCACCGGTTCACTTGCCTCTGGTCCATCGCCGGCATCTATCGGTGCCGGCACAGCGCTTTGGTCAGCGGCCACGCTCAGATCGGCCTCGGTCACGGGGGTCTGCGGCGAATCCGATTGCGGGCTGGGCAGAACGGGTTGTTCGATTTCAGCCGTGACAGCGGGGGCTGCGGAAACTTCGGGCGCGCCCAGATCGCCGCTGATCGACCCGACCACAGGCGGCGCATCGGGCGCATCCGCAACGATCGGCGCATCGGTTTCGGGGACAGGGGCCGCGACACCGGGCGCCGAGGCAAGGCTCGGGGCTTCGGTCATCACGCCACCTTCGGGTTCGGGGGCGGCATCCGTCGCGGGGGCCGCATCGGCAACTTCTGGCGCAGTGATCCCTGGGGGCTGCGGCGGCGCATTGCCCGCAGGCTGTTCGGACATCAAGGAAAACACGCTCAACCCCGCCGCAGACACGATCGCCCCCAGCGAAACACCTGACAAAAGCCCCCTAATCACGCGAAATCACTCCTGCTTCTTTGTCTTTTGGGCTGCGGACCTTGACCTTTTGCGGCGTCCCAGCCCATGAATGGCCTGACTATACCCTGCCCCTTGCGGACTAGGGTAGCCCATAATTTGCCATAGGCGCCCGACATGCTGCTTCTGATCGATAACTACGACAGTTTCACTTATAACCTCGTCCATTATTTGGGTGAATTGGGCGCGGATGTCGTTGTTCGCCGCAATGACGCGCTGGATGTGCAAGAGGCGATGGGAATGGGTGCCCAAGCAATTGTGCTCTCGCCCGGGCCTTGCGACCCTGCTCAGGCTGGCATCTGTCTTGCGCTGACGGCCGCCGCCGCTGAGACCAAAACGCCGCTATTGGGTGTTTGCCTTGGTCACCAGACCATTGGCGAGGCCTTTGGCGGCAAGGTCGTGCGCTGCCACGAAATCGTGCATGGCAAAATGGGCCAGATGCATCACAACGGCAAAGGGCTGTTTGCCAACCTGCCCTCGCCCTTTGCGGCGACACGCTATCATTCGCTGGTGGTCGAACGCGAAAGCCTACCCGATTGCCTCGAGGTCACGGCATGGCTCGACGATGGAACGATCATGGGGTTGCAGCACAAGACTCTGCCGATTCACGGTGTCCAGTTCCACCCCGAAAGCATCCGGAGCGAACACGGTCACCAGCTTTTGAAAAACTTCCTTGAAATCGCATCGGTTAGTCTGAAGGTCCCTGCATGAGCGACGCACTCAAACCCCTGATCAACGCCGCTGCGAACGGCCCGCTGACATCCGAACAGGCGACCGAGGCCTTTGGCATCCTGTTCGAAGGTGACGCCACCCCGAGCCAGATCGGCGGGTTGCTGATGGCGATGCGCACCCGTGGCGAAACGGTGGATGAATACGCGGCAGCGGCCGCGTCGATGCGGGCACGCTGTTTGCCGGTCAAGGCACCAGCCGGTGCGATGGATATCGTCGGCACTGGCGGGGATGGCAAACACACGCTGAACATTTCAACCGCCACCGCCTTTGTCGTGGCTGGTGCGGGTGTGCCTGTAGCCAAACACGGGAACCGGAACCTGTCGTCGAAATCGGGAACTGCCGATGTGCAAGGTCAGATGGGCATCAATGTCATGGTTGGCCCCGACGTCGTCGAACGCGGCCTGAAAGAGGCCGGGATCGGGTTCATGATGGCCCCGATGCATCATCCGGCGATGAAATATGTGGCCCCAAGCCGCTCCGAATTAGGCACGCGCACGATTTTCAATATCCTCGGCCCGCTCACCAATCCTGCGGGCGTCAAACGCCAGTTGACCGGCACCTTTAGCCGCGACCTGATCCAGCCGATGGCACAGACCCTGCAAAAACTTGGGTCAGAGGCCGCGTGGTTGGTCCACGGGTCGGACGGCACGGACGAGATTACCATCACAGGCGTGACATGGGTCGCGGCCCTGTCGGGCGATATGATCGTCTTGCGCGAGGTCCACCCCGAAGACGCGGGCCTGCCGGTGCATCCCTTTGAGGCGATCGTTGGCGGAACACCTGAAGACAACGCCGCCGCCTTTCGGGCGCTGCTGGATGGGGCCACAGGGGCCTACCGCGACGCGGTATTGCTGAACGCGGCTGCAGCACTTTTGGTCGCGGGCAAGGTCGAGGGGCTCAAGGCCGGTGTGGCACTTGCGGCGGAAAGCATCGCATCTGGTGCGGCCAAACGGGCGGTCGAAACGCTCGCCCGCGTAACCCAAGGCGGCTGAACGCCCGAACAGCGACGGGCACGGTCCTTTTAATCTTTGACCTTCGGGGCTATGACGGAACGATGGATATTCTAGACAAGATCAAGGCTTACAAGCTTGAAGAAGTTGCGGCGCGCAAGGCCGCTGTTCCCCTGTCCGAGGTCGAGGAGCGCGCAGCTGCGGCCTCTGCCCCGCGCGGATTTGCCAAAAAGCTGACCGAAGCGACCAAATCGGGCTATGGCCTGATCGCCGAAATCAAAAAGGCGAGCCCGTCCAAAGGCCTGATCCGCCCTGATTTTGACCCGCCAGCCCTTGCCAAAGCCTATGAGGCGGGGGGTGCCACCTGCCTGTCCGTTCTGACAGACACCCCGTCGTTCCAAGGGGCCGATGAATTTCTGGTGGCGGCGCGCAATGCGACCGCCCTGCCCGCACTGCGCAAGGATTTCATTTATGACACCTATCAAATCGCCGAAGCGCGGGCGCTGGGCGCGGACTGCATCCTGATCATCCTTGCCTCTGTATCCGACGCCCAAGCCGCAGAGCTAGAAGCCGCCGCGTTTGAATGGGGGATGGATGTTCTGCTAGAGGTCCATGATGCCGCCGAACTCGAACGGGCGACGCTGCTGAAATCCCCGCTGATGGGGATCAATAACCGGAACCTCAAAACCTTTGAGGTCACGCTGGACACGACCCGCACGCTCGCCCGTCGTGTGCCCGAGGATCGGTTGATCGTCGCCGAAAGCGGGCTCTTTACCCCTGCCGATCTGGCGGACATGGCGCGCTATGGCGCACGCGCCTTTCTGATTGGCGAAAGCCTGATGCGGCAGGACGATGTCACCGCCGCGACCCGCACCCTGCTTGCCGCGCCACTGACAGCCGGCGGGGGGCTTTGATGTCGGGCCTCAGCCATTTCGACGATGGCGGCAAGGCCCATATGGTCGATGTATCGGCCAAGGAAATCACCGCGCGTATCGCCGTGGCCCAAGGCCATATCACCATGCGCCCCGATGTGCTGGACCTGATCACCCAAGGCCGCGCCGAAAAAGGCGATGTGCTGGGCATTGCCCGGCTTGCAGGGATCATGGCGGCCAAGAAAACGGCGGAACTGATCCCGCTCTGCCATCCGCTGCCCATCACCAAAGTCAGTCTAGACCTCACCCCCGATCCCGCCCTACCCGGCGTCCGGATCACCGCCACGGTCAAGACCACCGGCCAGACAGGGGTCGAGATGGAAGCCCTGACCGCCGTCTCAGTCGCGGCCCTGACCGTGCATGACATGGTGAAAGCCGTGCAAAAAGACATGGTCATCGGCGGCATACGTGTCACCCTGAAAGATGGTGGAAAATCCGGAAGGTTCGAGGCGGAATGATCTCTGTCGCTGACGCACTTGCCAAATGTCTTGCGTTGGTTTCCCCGCTTGAAACGGAAACTGTTCCGCTTGCGCAGTCGGCGGGGCGGGTTTTGCGGGGGGATGTTGCGGCGGATCGGCCCCAGCCGCCCTTTGCGGCCTCGGCCATGGATGGCTATGCGATCCTTTCGGCGGATCATGTGATCGGCAAGACCCTGAAAGTTATCGGCGAATCTGCGGCGGGGCATGGCTGGGACGGCACGGTCACTGCCGGAACCGCCCTGCGTATCTTTACCGGCGCGCCGATGCCGCGCGGCGCCGAGCGCGTAGTGTTACAAGAGGACGTCACCCGCAACGGCGACCTGATCATTTTGGGCGAACGGATCGAACAGGGCACCAACGTCCGGCCTGCGGGGGCTGATTTTCCGGCCGGTTTCACGCTGCGGGCACCGCGTCGCCTTGGGCCTTCGGACCTTGCGCTCTTGGCTGCGATGAATTGCGGGCAAGTCCCTGTCAGCCGCCGCCCTGTTGTGGCGATTATCGCGACGGGCGATGAACTCGTGATGCCGGGCGAAAGCCTGCGGGACGACCAGATCGTTGCGTCGAACTGTTTCGCGCTCAAGGCAATGATGCAATCCGCCGGGGCCGAGGCGCGGCTTTTGCCGATTGCGCCCGACAGGCCCGAGGCGTTGCGGGCCACGCTAGAACTCGCCTCTGGTGCCGATCTGATTGTGACCATCGGCGGGGCCTCGGTTGGGGATCATGATTTGGTGGCGCAGGTCGCGGGCGATCTGGGGCTGGACCGCGCGTTCTATAAGATCGCGATGCGACCGGGTAAGCCGCTGATGGCTGGGCGACTGGGGAACGCTGTTTTCCTCGGCCTGCCAGGTAACCCAGTTTCGGCAATCGTCTGCGGGCATCTGTTTCTGTTACCCATGCTACGCGCCATGTTGGGGCTGGATCAGGTCGCACCGATTGAACGCAGCGCCCGGCTGTCGGCCCCCCTGCCCGCCAACGGCCCTCGCGCCCATTACATGCGCGCGGTGGTGGAACATACCCCCGATGGCGATGTGGTCACTGCCTTTGACCGTCAGGACAGTTCGCTGCTGACCATTTTGACCGAGGCAAACTGCCTGTTGGTCTGCCCCCCGAATGCACCACCCCTTGCTACAGGGCAAAGCGTGACCATTCTGCCGCTGCAAGCGCATTATTGACACAAAAAGGGAACAGGTATAGAACATAGGTGAAACGCCCTGCGTAAAATCGCCAAAAGAGGGATCACCGATGCTGACCAAGAAACAACTGGATCTGTTGGAATTCATTCACAAGCGCGTTCAGCGCGATGGTGTTCCCCCATCCTTTGACGAAATGAAGGAAGCACTGGATCTGCGATCCAAGTCCGGCATCCATCGTCTGATCACCGCCTTGGAAGAACGCGGTTTCATCCGGCGGCTGGCCCATCGTGCGCGGGCGCTTGAGATTGTGAAATTACCCGACTCGATGACCACAGAAAAACCGGCGCCCGCCTTTACCCCGCGGGTCATTCAGGGTGACCGGCCCGCCGCCATCCCGCCTGCGGCAATTTCTGTGGAAACCGCCGGTGCCATCGAATTGCCGGTCATGGGCCGGATTGCCGCTGGTGTTCCAATCGCCGCCATTTCCGAAGTGTCACATAACGTCGCTGTGCCGCAATCGATGCTCGGCACCGGCGAACACTACGCGCTAGAGGTTCGCGGCGATTCCATGATCGAGGCCGGGATCAACGACGGGGATATCGTCGTGATCAAGGAAACCTCGACCGCCAATAACGGTGATATCGTGGTCGCACTGGTCGAAGATGCCGAAGCGACATTGAAGCGGTTCCGCCGCCAGAACGGGATGATCGCGCTAGAGGCCGCAAACCCCGCCTATGAAACGCGTATCCTGCACGACCATCAGGTCAAGGTTCAGGGACGTCTGGTCGGGTTGATCCGCACCTACTAGGCCCAGAAATTGGTCAGGGGTCCCCGTCACTCGGCGGGGATTTCACTGAAAATTCCATTGCATCGCGGGCACGCGGCTGTTCCACAGCCTTTGGCCTGCAACATCCCGCGCTGTTTTGATGATTAACCCGCCTTGCTCGTCCAGCGCGATAGATAGCGCCCCTGTCCGTGCAAGTCGACGCAGGTCGTAGACATCGCAGGGCCGCACCGCCTCGTCCGGTTGATTGGCGATCAGAACCACCGCACCGCCGCAACCGTCAAGCGCCGCAAGCGCGGTTTTTCCGGTAACCAGCAGGACCATTTGGCCGCCTATGTCGGCCCAAACCAGACGGCCATCGCGGGCAAAACCCGGTCGCGCCGCAGCGGCCAGTCGGTCAATCGCTGCCCCGTCATTTTCGAGCCAGCTGTCTGCGGAAAACCCATCGCCAGTCGATTTTGTCAGCGCCCGGCCCTGATCGGTCATCAGACCCATCAGCCCCCCGCTTTCCGATACTAACAAGACGGGGCGCGGGGACGACGGCCACGCCGCCAAAGCTACGACCATCGGGATAGCCCCTAACAAGCGCAATCGTCCCTGCCAAAGGATCACCAGCAAAGCGCCAAGGGTCAGCGCGCCCAATGTCCATCGTCGCGGCTCGACGACATGGCCAACCGCCCCATCGAACCCCGTGATCCAATGGGCGACCCACAGAATCCAGTTTAATCCGGCCTCCATCACCGCAAAAGCGATCCATTCCAGCCCCAAAGGTGCCAAACAGGCCGCCACCACCGCCGCCGGCATCACAACCGCCCCCATGACCGGCACCGACAAAAGGTTCGCGATCAGTCCGAAATGCGACACCTGATTGAAATGGGCGGCGGCAAAGGGCGCAGTTGCCGCCCCCGCAACGAATGACGACAACAGCAGCATGCCGAGATATCGCAGCCATCCCGGGCGAGAGGTGACCGCCCGCGTCTTTTGCCACGCAAGAACTGCCACAAGCGCCGTCGTCGCAGCAAAAGACATCTGGAAACCCGGTCCTGTCAATTCAGCGGGTTCAAGCAATAGGATGATCGTCGCGGCCATGGCGACCGACCGCAGCGTCAGTGCCTGCCGGTCCAAAAGCACCGCCGTCAGAATCACCACAACCATGATGTAGGACCGCTGCGTCGCGACCGCGGACCCCGACAACAACAGATAGGCAGAGGCCGCAACCAGCGCAAAAACCGCCGCGATTTTCTTGGAATTGTGCCGCAGCGCAAAGGGGGTCAGGGCCAGCGCCACCCGCACCAAGGCAAACACGAACCCCGACAAAAGCCCCATATGCAGCCCCGATATCGCGATAAGATGGGCAAGGTTCGCGCCCCGCAGGTCTTTGACCGTGTCCAACGACATCGCCGATCTGTCGCCAGTGGTCAGGGCGGCCGCAAAACCGCCTGCCTCGCCTTCGATCCCGCGCTGCACTGCCATGGACAATGCCTGCCGGACCTTGCCAATCCACAGTTGCCAGCGGTCGGGTTCAGCCCCCGATAGCAACATAGACGTGCGGGCATAACCAACAGCCCCCAAACGGTCGAACCAGGCATTGCGTTGAAAATCATATCCCCCCGGCTCTACAGGGCCGGAAGGTGGCGAAAGATGTCCTGTCAGGATAACCTCCATCCCGACCTTCGGATCCAGAAACGACTGATCCCCGTAAAGCGCCACGCGCACCCGCGCCGGCGTGCGCTGCGGTGACATATCCGCCAACACAACCTGATCCAGCGTGACCCGCACGGCATCGGATGCGGAACGGTCGATCTCGATTATCCGTCCTTGGATCGGGCCATAGTAACGGTATCCTAAAACAGGCCCCGCAACTCGATGGGCCTGAAACCCTGCCGCAAGAAACCCGATTGCGACCAGCCCGACAAGAATACCGAAGGGCCGCAATACCAAAGGGAGCCAGACCGTCGCCCCGAGGGCCCCCACCGCAACGACGACCGCAATGAGATAATCCAGTTCCACAGGTTCATAGCGCAGCCCGAAATAGAGACTGATCCCCAAGCCGAGGCCCACCGGCACCCAACCGAAAAGATGCCCCCTTTGGTTCAACAGAATGATATTCAGGTCGCCCAGCAGCCGCACTTGTTTCCCGACCCTTGCTTGAGTATCCCCTGCACAAGTTTCCCCGCTCATGGTGAACGAAAGGTTAATGCAGATGTCCGACAAACCCATCGTTACGCGCTTTGCGCCCTCTCCTACCGGCGCCTTGCATATCGGCGGGGCGCGCACGGCGCTGTTCAACTGGCTTTTCGCGCGGGGACACGGCGGAAAATTCCTCCTTCGGATCGAAGACACCGATCGCGCACGGTCCCTGCCGGAAAACACCGACAAGATCCTCTCTGGTTTGCGCTGGTTGGGGCTGGATTGGGACGGGGAGCCGATCAGCCAATTTGAACGGGCGGACCGGCACGCCGAGGTCGCCCGCCAACTGCTGGCCGAAGGCAAAGCCTATAAGTGCTTTAGCACGCCCGAAGAAATCGAAGCCTTTCGTGAAACCTCCCGCGCCGAAGGCAAATCTACCCTGTTCCGGTCACCATGGCGGGACCGGACGGATCATCCCGATCTCCCTTTTGCGATCCGAATCAAAGCCCCCCAGGATGGCAAGACAACCATTCACGACGAAGTTCAGGGGTCTGTAACCTTGGGCAATGAACAGCTTGATGACATGGTGATGCTGCGGTCAGATGGCACGCCTGTCTATATGCTGGCGGTGGTTGTCGATGACCATGATATGGGCGTGACGCATGTTATCCGGGGTGACGACCACCTGACAAACGCGTTCCGGCAAAAGATGATCTATGACGCCATGGGGTGGGAATTTCCCGTCATGGCCCATATTCCGCTGATTTTCGGACCGGACGGCAAGAAACTGTCAAAACGCCACGGGGCGACGGGTGCTGCAGAATATCAGGCGATGGGCTATCCCGCTGCTGGCATGCGCAACTATCTGACGCGACTTGGTTGGAGCCATGGCGACGACGAATTCTTTAGCGATGCCCAGGCGCGGGAATGGTTCAATCTGGCGGGAATCAACAAGTCACCCGCCCGTTTCGACACCAAGAAACTGGAAAACCTTTGTGGTCAGCACATCGCGATCGCAGACAATGCTGCATTGCTGCATGAATTGCAGGCATTTCTGACCGAAACCGGTGCGGCACCGCTATCAGACACCCAGGCAGATGGAATGCTCAGTGCAATGTATTGCCTTAAGGAACGGGCAAAGATGTTCCCCGAACTTATTGAAAAGGCACACTTTGTTCTGACTTCCCGCCCCGTGCAGCCGGATGAAAAGGCACAGGCACAACTGGATTCTGTATCCCGTGGTATACTGCGAGAATTGACGCCGCAGTTGCAAAATGCTAGCTGGGATCGTGACACGCTGGAACAGGTCGTGACCAATGTCGCCGAAGCCCATGACACCAAAATGGGCAAGCTTGCAGGACCCCTGCGCGCGGCGCTCGCCGGTCGGGCTGTTTCGCCCAGCGTATTTGATATGATGCTTGTGCTCGGGCAGTCAGAATCGATTGCCCGGATCAAGGACGCAGCCGCCTAACTCTTTCGTCATGAATCGACGCTAGGGTCACGCGGGATCCGATAAAAATTCCCTGACCGTCAAAATGCGGTCGGGCCAACCGGAGTGCTGACATGGCCGAGACGACAAAGACCGCGACACTGACGCTAGACGGCAAGACCTATGAATTGCCCGTTTTCTCGCCTACGGCGGGCCCGGACGTGATCGACATCCGCAAACTCTATGGTCAGGCCGATGTCTTTACCTATGACCCCGGATTCACCTCTACGGCGGCCTGCGATTCCACGATCACCTTTATCGATGGCGACAAAGGCGAACTCTTGCACCGTGGGTATCCGATTGACCAACTGGCGGCCAATTCGCATTACCTCGAAGTCTGCTTCCTTCTGCTTTACGGCTACCTGCCGACCGCAGCCGAGTTGGAGAATTTCGAGGGCACGATCACCCGCCACACGATGATCCACGAACAGATGCACTATTTCTTCCGTGGGTTCCGTCGCGACAGCCACCCGATGGCGACAATGGTGGGCGTGGTCGGTGCGATGTCTGCCTTCTATCACGACTCGACCGATGTGAACGACGACCGCCAGCGCGAAGTGGCCAGCCACCGCCTGATCGCAAAAATGCCGACGATTGCGGCGATGGCATACAAATACTCGATCGGTCAGCCGTTCGTTTATCCGCGCAACGACCTCGATTATGCGGCGAATTTCTTGCACATGTGCTTTGCCGTTCCGGCCGAAGAATACCATGTGAACCCGATCCTCGCCCGCGCGATGGACCGGATCTTTACCCTGCACGCCGACCACGAACAGAATGCATCGACGTCGACTGTGCGTCTGGCGTCGTCTTCGGGCGCGAACCCCTTTGCCTGTATCGCTGCGGGTATCGCTTGCCTTTGGGGCCCTGCCCACGGCGGCGCCAATCAGGCCTGTCTGGAAATGCTGCGCGAAATCGGCACCGTTGACCGGATCCCTGAATTCATCGCCCGCGCCAAGGACAAGAACGACCCCTTCCGCCTGATGGGCTTTGGCCACCGCGTGTACAAAAACTTCGACCCGCGCGCCAAAGTGATGAAAGAAAGCGCGGACGAAGTGCTGGACCTTTTGGGTGTGCACAACAACCCGACCCTGCAAGTCGCAAAAGAGCTTGAAAAAATCGCGCTCGAAGACCCCTATTTCAAGGAAAAGAAGCTTTATCCCAACGTGGATTTCTATTCCGGCATCATTCTGGATGCGATGGGCTTCCCAACCTCGATGTTCACCCCGATCTTTGCGCTGGCCCGCACCGTGGGCTGGATCAGCCAGTGGAAAGAACAGCTTGCCGATCCGCAACTCAAAATCGGTCGTCCGCGCCAGTTGTATCTGGGCGAAAACCGCCGCGACTATGTGGATATCGAAAACCGCTAATTCCAATAACGGGGCCGCTGCAAAGCGGCCCTTTTCTTTTGTCGGGCAGGCTGGCACGGTCAGCACATGACGATACTGACAACCCAGCGGCTTTTGCTTCGGCCCATGCGTGCGGACGACGTGGATGCGTTCCATGCCATGATGCGCGACCCCGAAACCATGCGGTTTTGGTCGACGCCCCCCCATGCTGATCGATCCGTCACCAAAGAATGGGTCATGACCGGCCTTGGCCGCCTGCCCGTCACAGATTTCGTCATCGAACTGGATGGAATCGTGGTGGGCAAAGCGGGCGCCTGGCGTCTGCCAGAGGTCGGGTTCATGATTGACCGGCGGTATTGGCGACAAGGCATCGCAACCGAAGCAATGAGCGCCGTCATTCCCTATCTTTTTGCCAATTTCGATTGCGACCGTCTGACCGCCGATGTGGACCCACGTAACACTGCGTCGCTTGCGGCATTGCAAAACCTGGGCTTTGCCGAAACCCACCGCGCGGAAAACACCTTTTTCATCAACGGCGAATGGTGCCACAGCATCTATCTTGCCTTGCCGCGCCCTGCGCCCTAATCTGCCCGCACGGTCCGCAGTTCACCGAGGCGTCGCCGGGCATCTGCCCAAGCTAAACCTGGCTATGATTTGTCATATCGCACCCGATTTCGTGCGCTGACAAGGGCGACCATTGGCACCCCGTCCGCGGGGCGATTGCACGATGAACGGATGCAAAATGACACGTTCCATCACACCCCTTTATATTCCGGACCTTTCGGTCTTTGCCAAAACCCTACGCGCCGATCTTTTGGCAGCTGATGCCGTTCCGGGGCATTTGACCCTCCTTGGGATGTTGGCCAAAGCGGCCGGATACCAGAATTATCAACACCTGATCGCGGCACAACCGGCCCCACCGCCTGAGCCGCCCAAGATTGATCGGGCGCTGCGCGTTTTTGACACCGCAGGCCGGATGAAACATTGGCCCAGCGGGACAAAACTACAGGGTCTGTGCCTTTGGGTGTTCTGGTCGCGCCTTCCGCCGCGGGCCGAGATGACCGAACGGCAGGTGAACGAGGTCCTGCAAAATGGAAATCTGTTCGGGGACCATGTGCTGCTACGCAGGTCCCTGATCGATCACCGGATGGTCGAACGAACACGGGATGGGCGCATCTATACCCGCATCGAACAGGCTCCACCGCCCGAAGCATTGGCCCTGATCCGCGCGGTTGCTGCCAGTTCGGATTCATAGAATCTTCACGGAAGTTAACCGTTGGTTAACACTTTCGCGGCAAATTCGCAGCAAATGGCGGTTTTGCAGTGGGATACGGGTTTCGGTGATGACTATGTCACCGGAGGGGGCGGCCTGTGGTCGCCCTCGGCGCAGCTATGGACCGCAACCAACGGTGCATCGAATACTGTTTTCACCTCGGGCGATGCTGCGATTTTTGGCGGGTTTGGCGGGACCGTCACCCTCTCTGCCGCTTATACCGTCAGCGGGATAACATTTGGCGCCAACAATTATACTCTGACAGGGGGCGGCCTTGTGATCGGGCCCAGTGGCGCGAGTTTCGGGGTCACAAGCTATGGACAGGCCGCCACGATCAATAGCGTCATCAGCGGCACTGGCCTGCTGTCGCTGACCGGCGGCGGAACCATTGCCTTTGGTCAATCCTCGGCAGTCACAATGTCGATCGGGGGCAGCGCAACTGCTATTCTTAGCGCGGGTTGGACGGGCGCGATCAGCAATTCAGGCACCTTGCATTCCAGCGTTTCCTTGGGGGCGGTCCTGACCAATAGCGGATTGGCGCAATTGTCTGGCACCTCCGTCGGACTTGGCAACCTGTCCGGCGGCACCTTGAACGTTCTGGCGGCGGGTCTTTCGATCCAGTCACTCGCTGATGTCACTAACAACGGGACTTTAGGGGCAAATGGCGCCGCGACCCTGACGCTTGATGGCGATCTCACCGGCTTTGGCACCCTAAGCAATTCCGGCGGCGGCTACAGCACAATCGGGCAGATCACGGTCAACAGCGGCACGACGCTCAGCGGCGTCAATTTGCAGAACAACGCCTTTGGCTATGTCACCAATAACGGCGCGATTAGTGCCAACATCACCAATGCGGCGGGCGGGTCGCTGTCCACCTATGGCACGGGCAGCATCACGGGCACTGTCACCAACTATGGCGCAACCACATTCTATGGTGACTTGTTCGGCGATCTTGCGAATTCCGGCACGGCGACATTCGCCCTTGGCGCAGAGGTCAGCGGTGATGTCCTGAATAGTGGGACATTGAATGCCTATTTCGGGGGCATGAGTATTGGCGGCACCCTGACCGTTACGGGTGGGCTGCTGAATTTGCAGGACCTCGTCACCGTTACCGGAGCCGTCACGATCAACGCCGGAACCGCGCAGGCCGATGGCGCGACCTTAACCAGCGAAACGTCGATCACTCTCGCGTCGGACTTTGGTCAGACAGGCGAGGCCTATACGTTAAGTGCGCCAGAATTGATCTTGCTTGACGAGGCCAATCTGGCGGGCACCGCAACGATCAATGCCGCGACGGTTGCGCTGGGCGACGGGTTGACAGCGGCAAATGCGGTGATCGACGAGGCAATCTTTGTCACCTCGACGGCGATGACGGTCCACATCGGCAATGCTTGGGCGGATCAATTGACCGTGGCAGGCACCTTTGGCGATGGCCTAGGGGCAATCACCCTCTGGGTCGATGCTGCCGCGACTACCCCTGCCCCTTACGCGCTTATCGAGGCGGCAGGCGGGCTCACGATTGACCAATCGCAGATTTCGATCGCCTCTGGCGCCGTCAATGGATGGTGGACGGGGATTTCGGATGCTGACACGGCTTTGACATTTGCGGTGTTCGATCAATTGGGCCAGCTGGACCTTTCAGATCTTGTCGCAGGTGGGACTGTGACACTGCATTCCGGCGGCGATGCGATATTGGATGGTTTCGGGCTATCCGCCACCCAAGGCGGTTTGGCCCATCTCGTGACCAAGGTGATTGGCACAGGTTTTGCCGATATCCTGGATGCAAGTCAGCTGCGGTCTGGGACGACCCTGTCGGGCGGTGGAGGGGATGATGTTCTGAAATCGGGCCAAGGCGCGGATATCCTGACGGGCGGGACCGGCGTTGACAGGTTTGAATTCCGAGTAGGTTTTGGAAGTGACCAGATAACTGATTTTGAAACAGGGAGCGATCAGATCGACCTGACGTCCCTTCTTTTGATTTCGAATGGCTATATCTTTCAGCTTGGTGACCAAACGCGCACAAAAACCTTTTGCTGGTCTGAAAACGCTATTGGATCAGAGGCTCTTTTGATTACGGCAACAGAAGCTGGCACAGACACGCAGATCGTTGTCCAGCTGAACACGACAACCGGGCCGAAAACACTGGGCACAATTCTGATCGAAGATGTCCTGCCCGCCGCGTTGGATTTCGACGATTTTCTGTTGTGATCAGCGGGGCAGGACCAGTTCTGCCATCAGCCCGCCCATGTCAGGACTTTCGCCCAGACGCAGGCTCCCACCATGGAGCCGGGCGATTTCCGATACGATGGCAAGGCCAAGTCCGACACCCGTTCCCCTGTCCTGATTGCGTGCCGGATCAAGACGGGTAAAGGGCTTGGTCGCCTCGTCCCGTTGATCGGTAGGGATACCGGGGCCGTCATCCTCGACCACGAACCGCAGGGATTTTTCGCCCCAAACCATACTCAGACGGGCCGATGATCCATAGCGCAGCGCGTTGCCAACAAGATTGTCCAGCGCCCTGCGGATCGCCATTGGCCTGAGCTTGATCTGTTCTCCCGCTCCTTCTTGCGGGCAAACAACGGTCAGTGACTGACTGATACGGCGGGCGTCAGCGGCAATACCATCCAGAATGTCCTTCGGATCAGTCAAGACAACCTCGCCCCCTGCCTCGATTCTGGCGAAATCGAGAAATCCATCGATCAGCCCCTGCATATCTTCGACGTCGCGGACCATGGGGGCCGCTTCGGCATCGTCCAGCAAGGAAAGACCAAGGCGCAGCCGCGTGAGCGGGGTTCGCAGATCATGGCTAATGCCGGATAACATCATGGTCCGGCTTTGGGTCTGACGTTCGATCCGGTTGCGCATGTCCAGAAAGGCGGCACCTGCGATCCGGACCTCGGTTGCCCCCGTTGGGTTAAAGGGAACGATCCGGCCCTTGCCATATTCGGATGCAGCATGTGCCATGCGCCGGATCGGCCGCAACTGGTTGCGCAAAAACAGGTAAGACACGACGGTCATCAATCCGCCCATCACGACCATGATCACCAAAAGCTGATGCGGGTTAGAGGCCGAAACCCTATCACGCGGCAAGCTGACCATGATCCTGCCAAGCGGTTGATCGATCCAGAACCGGACCGTCCTCAAATCCTGCAAATCGATGGCGCGGATCTCGGGCATGTCCGCGCGCAGTTCCGCGATCATCACGCGGCCTGAAAGGTCGAGTATGCGGCGGTTGTCGGTTTCCGGAACAACGACTTCGGGTCCAACAAAGGCGATCGTCAAGCCCAGTGGGGCAGCGACATCAACGATCACCTGTTCGGCGCTTGCCAGATCAGGGGCCGCGGCGATCTGCGGCAGGACAAATTCAAGTTCCAGCAAAAGCGAACGCGTCATCGACTGCGTCACGCCTTCGTAATGTCGCTGTATAAAGACCACAGAGACAAGCAATTGCACCGTCACAACCGGCAAGAGCAGGATCAGAACGGCACGGCCATAAAGGCTTCGGGGCAAGTATTGCTTGAGGCGTTTCCAGAACATGATCTAAGCCTAGCCCGAGCCACTAGCAGAGGAAAGCGGCATGACAGCGGAACAGACAGCGTTTCAGGCAGGCGTCGCCGTGCCCCTTGCCAATAGCATCTGTCGCGTTCTGGCCCCGAATCCTTCGCCGATGACCTATCACGGCACCAACAGCTATCTTGTCGGGGAACAGGAACTAGCTGTGATCGACCCCGGTCCCGATTTGCCCGATCATCTGACGGCGCTTTTGGCGGCTATCGACGGGCGGAGGGTCAGTCATATCCTGATCACCCACAGCCATCTGGACCATTCGCCACTGGCAGCCGCGCTATCGCGCGAAACCGGCGCGCCGATCTATGCGTTCGGCCCATCAGATGCGGGACAATCGCCGATCATGCGGGAACTGGCGGCAAAGGGCCTGACCGGCGGCGGCGAAGGTGTCGACCATAATTTCCGCCCCGATATCCTGTTGACGGACGGCGAAACCGTTGCGGGGCGTGACTGGCAGATCACCGCCCACCACACCCCCGGCCACTTCGGGAACCACCTGTGTTTTGCCTTTGGCGAACATATTTTCTCGGGCGATTTGGTGATGGATTGGGCAACATCGCTTGTGTCGCCCCCCGATGGCGATCTTACCGATTTCAGGGCGTCTTGCCGTGCGATGCGGGACCTGAACGCCAAGATTCTTTGGCCCGGACACGGCGGCCCGGTTCAGAACCCCAAGTCCCGCATTGATTGGCTGCTGAACCACCGACAAGACCGCGAGGACCAGATTATCGCGGCACTTTCTGAAGGAAAACAGACCGCCGCCACCCTGACCAAAACGATCTATACCGACATTCAACCTGCGCTTTGGCCAATGGCGGAAAGAAATGTCTTTGCCCATCTCATTGATCTTTATGCCAGAAATCGGATTTCGGCAGAACCCGAGCTATCAATCCATGCCGAGTTTGCGCTGATGTAAAAATTGCGGCGGAAAGGCTGTTTTTTATCCCAAAACGCTCTGGACGAGGGCAAAAGGCATTGCTATACGGCACCCCATGTTCCGACGTAGCTCAGCGGTAGAGCAGTTGACTGTTAATCAATTGGTCGTAGGTTCGATCCCTACCGTCGGAGCCAAAGAATTCAAGGACTTGAAGAGAAATCTTCAAGTCCTTTTCTTTTCCCCGATTGCCAAGCGGATTAGCTGCGGTAAGCTTTCTTCATGTCTGATGAACCTGTCACAACCATTTCCGGCATAGGCCCCGCCACCAAAACCCAGTTTGACCGCGCCGGAATTCATACGGCACTGGCTTTGCGGGACATGGGGGCGGATGCGGCCTATCTTCGGCTGATCGAAACTGGAACCCGCCCGCATTTCATCGGCTATTACGCGCTGCACATGGCGTTGCAGGGTCGCCCTTGGAACGACTGCAAAGGCGACGAGAAAAAGCAGTTTCGGGAACGCTATGATGCGCTGCTGGCGGGGTCATCGGGCTTTGCCGATTCGTCGTTTTTGCGGATGCTGGACGAAATCGGTGTTATCGCCGTCCCCAAATAAAAACGCCCGGCCTGAACCAGACCGGGCGCGTTCAAATCATTCCTGATCCGGCGGATTAGCCGACCAGTTCAAGACCCGAGAAGAAGAAAGCGATTTCTTCGGCTGCGGTTTCGGGGGCGTCCGAACCGTGGACCGAGTTTTCGCCGATCGACAGGGCGAATTCTTTGCGGATGGTGCCGGGGGCCGCATCGGCGGGGTTGGTCGCGCCCATGACTTCACGGTTCTTGGCAATAGCGTTTTCGCCTTCGAGAACCTGAACCACGATCGGTTCGGAAATCATGAATTCGCACAGTTCGCCAAAGAAGGGACGGTCCTTGTGGACGCCGTAGAACTGCTGAGCTTGGGCCAGGGTCAGCTGGATACGCTTGGAGGCCACGACGCGCAGGCCGGCCTCTTCGAATTTGGCGACGATAGCGCCGGTCAGGTTACGCTTGGTTGCGTCGGGTTTGATGATCGAAAATGTGCGCTGGATCGCCATATCAGTGTCCTCTTGCTTTGGGCCGGAATAGCCCAGTGTTGAATTTGGCGCCCGCCTATCACGGCATTTTCCCCAAGAAAAGCCCGCGATTGACCTTCTGGTTCCAGTCAGGCAAAGCCTGCGCATGTTACGCATCGAAGATATCAGCTATTCCATCGAAGGCAGGGTCCTGATCGACCACGCCACCGCCGTGATTCCGACGGGCCACAAGGTTGGCCTCGTGGGCCGCAACGGTACGGGAAAAACCACGCTTTTCAAGATGATCCGGGGCGAATTGCATCTGGACACAGGGGAAATCACCCTGCCCCGTGGTTGGAAAATCGGCGGTGTCAGCCAAGAGGTGCCCGGCAACGAGGTGTCGCTGATCGATACGGTGCTGAAGGCCGATGTCGAACGCGACCGCCTGATGGCGGAATCAGCTACCGCGACCGACCCCAACCGGATTGCCGAGATTCAGACCCGACTGGCCGATATCGACGCATGGAGCGCCGAAGGCCGCGCGTCGAGCATCCTCAAAGGTCTTGGGTTCACCGACGAAGAACAAAAGATGCCCTGCTCGGCCTTTTCGGGCGGCTGGCGGATGCGTGTGGCCCTAGCTGCGGTTCTGTTTTCGGAACCCGATCTTTTGCTGCTGGACGAACCGACAAACTATCTCGACCTTGAAGGCGCCCTGTGGCTCGAGGCTTATCTGGTCAAATATCCCCATACCGTGCTGATCGTCAGCCACGACCGCGAATTGCTGAACCGGTCGGTGGGCGGCATTCTGCACCTCGAAGACAAGAAACTGACCTATTACACCGGCACCTATGACAGCTTTGCCCGCCAACGGGCGGAAAAGCGGGCGTTGATGGTGCAGGCGGCCAAAAAACAGGATGCAAAGCGCGCCCATCTGGAAAGTTTTGTGAACCGGTTCAAGGCCAAAGCATCCAAGGCGAAACAGGCACAAAGCCGCGTCAAGATGCTGGAAAAGATGGAAACGATCCGCGTGCCCGAAGACGCCGCGCGCACCGTATTCACCTTTCCCACGCCAGAAGAATTGTCGCCGCCCATCATCGCGTTGGAAGGCGGATCAACTGGCTATGGCGATGTCGTGGTCCTGCGCAATCTGAACCTGCGTATCGATCAGGATGACCGGATTGCGCTTTTGGGCCGCAACGGCGAAGGCAAATCGACGCTGTCGAAACTGCTTTCCGACAGGCTTGCGCTCATGTCGGGCAATATGGTCAAATCCACCAAACTGCGGATCGGCTTTTTCGCGCAGCATCAGGTGGATGAACTGCGGGTCGAAGAAACCCCATTGCAGCATCTGATCCGCATGCGCCCCGAAGAACATCAATCGAAACTGCGGGCGCGGCTCGCGGGGTTTGGTCTCCAGGCCGCCCAGGCCGAAACCGAAGTCGGGCGGCTGTCTGGTGGTCAAAAGGCGCGACTGTCGCTGTTGCTGGCAACACTCGACGCGCCGCATCTGCTGATCCTCGACGAACCGACAAACCATCTGGACATCGAAAGCCGCGAAGCGCTGGTCGAGGCCCTGACCGCCTATACCGGTGCCGTCATTCTGGTCAGCCATGACATGCACCTTTTGTCGATGGTCGCGGACCGGCTTTGGTTGGTCAAGGATGGCCGCGTCGCCCCTTATGATGATGACCTCGAGGCCTACCGCCGGATGCTTTTGTCGGTCGACAAACCCGCCGACAAACCCGCGGCGGACAAACCCAAGGCGCCAAAACCATCGCGCGACCAGATCCTCGCGCTGCGCGCCGAGGTCCGCAAATGCGAAGAGCGTGTCAACAAGATCAACGACATGCGGGACAAACTTGCCACAAAACTGGCTGACCCCGCGCTCTATGAATCCGACCGTATTGGCGAACTCGAGGTCTGGAACCGCAAATACGCCGAAGTGATGGACGGCCACGACCGCGCCGAACAAATGTGGCTGATTGCGATGGAAAAACTGGAAAAGGCCGAAAACCCCGACGCCGACTGAAAACGTCTGGTCCCGAACGGGTCCGCATGTTTTAGTAGGCGCAGCTTAATTTCAAAGGCCCCGCATGACCGAATTGCCCGCCCTGATCACAGCCTTTACCACGCTGTTCATCATTATTGACCCGCCGGGTCTGGCGCCTTTGTTCATCGCCCTGACCCAAGGCATGACCAATGCGCAGCGCCGCGCGATCGGCCTGCGCGCCTGTCTGGTCGCTGGGGCCTTGATGCTGGTCTTTCTGTTTCTGGGCGAAGCGGTGCTGCATTTCGTCGGGATCACCATTCCCGCCTTTAGGATCGCTGGCGGGGTTCTCCTATTCCTGACCGCGCTTGATATGCTGTTCCAGCGTCGTCAGGCGCGGCGGCAGGAAAACGCGGATCAAGGCGCCGAAGAACATCACGACGACCCTTCTGTTTTCCCGCTCGCCCTGCCCCTGATTGTCGGTCCGGGTGCGATTACGACGATCATTCTTTTGGCCAGTCGCGCGGAAACTGGCACCGATTTCGCGGCGATCACGGGTGTCATGGCCGCCAATCTGGTGCTGGTCTTCCTGACTTTCCTAATCGCGCCTATGATCGAACGGGTTTTGGGTCGTGTCGGCATCAATATCGTCACCCGTGTCTTGGGGATGCTTTTGGCCGCTCTTGCCGTGCAATTCATTCTGGACGGGTTGCGCAGTTCGGGGTTCGGGGCCTGATCAATGTCTCAGGGTTTCGAGACCGGGCAGATAATCTATTTCGCCGCCTTCGGGCTCTTTGCGCTTTTTCTGTTGTCCCGACTGTTCCGGTCCGGGCGGCTGCAGGCCCTGCGGAATGCCTCGGTTTGGGTCCTGATCTTTTTCGGGATTATCCTGCTTTACGGCATGTGGGGCGATATCCGTGCCACGATCCAGCCGCAGCAGGCGATGGGGGCCCAAGGGGAAATCGTCCTCCCCCGTCAACAGGATGGGCATTACTATGTGACAGCGCGGGTCAATCAGGAACCAGTTCGCTTTGTCATCGACACGGGCGCGAGCGATATTGTCCTGACCCAGTCGGATGCGCAAAAAATCGGCTTTGTTCTGGATGACCTAAAATTCATTGGAACCGCGTTCACCGCCAATGGTCAGGTCCGCACTGCGCGGGTCAGGCTGGACAGTTTTGATATTGGAACTGTCGAAACTGCGGGAATATCGGCCTCGGTCAACGAAGGTGAGATGACGACTTCGCTATTGGGGATGGCCTACCTTTCGCGGTTCTCATCGATCCAAATCCTGTCAGACCGCATGATCCTGACCCCTTAGTCGTGATCGGGATGCTGGCGGCAACCATCTGTCCTAATCATGTTTTGGTCTCTGCTTTTTTTGTCCAGCGCCCGTTGTCCTGTGCCCAGTACTGTGCGGCGCATCCGGCATCGGCAAGCTGCTTCCACTGGCCGCGCGCATGCTGAACCGCAGCCCCATCGCCCCCATCAAACAGGATCATCGCGCGGCTGGCGGCTTGAGCCTCTGGCACAGTGATATCGGCGCCGTCGACAGAAACGATGCAGTCAATTCCCTGCACGGTGCCGCCGCCCAAGGTTATCAGGATTGGCTGCAAAGCATCATGCAGCCCGCCTGCGACGCCATGCGCCAGAAATGCCTCCGGCGAACCCAGCCAAAGTTGCCGGTCCAGCCAGTCCTGTCGCTGCGCGTCCTTGCCCCGCAGTTCAACCCGCCAACCGGCATCGACAGCCTTGGACAATAGCACCGGCAATGTCTCTTCAAGCGGGCTTTCCGTCAGATGGTAGAAATAAACCGATCCCATGCCGTTCCTTCCTTTCGGCAATAGCTAGCCCGTCCCCGTCGATTTGACCAGTTAGCTGTTCAATCGCCGGGCGGGATGCGCTAGGGTCTGCGGGATATTCAGACACAAGACCTAGGGGGTTCAGGGGTGGGACGATTCGACAGATATCTGCTGTCGCAATTGGTGACCCTGTTTGGATTCTTTTCGCTGGTTCTGGTGTTGATCTATTGGATCAATCAGGCCGTTCGACTGTTTGACCAGATTATTTCCGACGGCCAATCGGCTTGGGTCTTTCTTGAAATCACGGCGCTTACGCTGCCGGGCGTGATCAAGATTGTGTTGCCTTTGTCGGCATTTGTAGCGGCCGTCTATGTCACCAATCGGATGACAGCAGAATCCGAAATGACGGTGGTGCAGGCCACTGGATATTCATCATTCCGGCTTGCGCGTCCGGTGATGTACTTTGGCGGCTTTGCGATGGTCTTGATGCTGATCCTGATGCATGTGCTGGTTCCGGCGAGTTCGAGCGCCTTTAACGAACGGCAGGCAGAATTGAATGAAAACATCACTGCCCGCTTTTTGACTGAGGGTCAGTTCATGACCCCCACTGCCGGTGTCACGCTTTATATCCGTGACATCCAGAACAATGGCGAATTGCTGGATATTTTCCTGTCCGACACCCGCAAGCCATCTGAATCGCTAACCTATACCGCCGCTCGGGCCTATCTGGTGCGGACCGACAAAGGCCCCCAACTTGTAATGGTTGAAGGCATGGCGCAGGCGTTGAAAACTATGGATCAAAGTCTGGTCGTCACCACCTTCAAAGACTTTGCCTATGATATCGGGAGCATGTTGCAAGCCACCCCGAGCCAGAAACGCAAACTGGGCCAGATTGGCACTTATGAACTTTTGACCGACCCCGAGGGCGTTATCGCTGAAACGGGATCGGACCGGGCGCGGTTGAGTTTGGAAATCCATCAGCGCAATGCCCAAGGACTTATGGCAGCCCTAGGCGCGATCCTTGGGTTTTCGGCGCTTTTGGTTGGTGGATTCAGCCGGTTTGGCGTCTGGCGGCAGATCTTGGTGGCTATCGGCCTGGTCGTCTTGGTCAGGACGCTCGAAACTCTCGCGATTGATGCAAACCGGACCGCGCCTGAATTATGGGGTCTTGCCTATGTCCATCTGATCGTTGGCTTTGCTATTTCGTGGTTCCTGTTGTTCTGGTCCGGGCGGCCCTATCTGTTCCGCCGCCATCCCGCCAAAGTGTCGGGGGCCCTGTCATGATCCTGCATCGATATTTTGCGATCCGCTTTGCGAAAAGCTTTGGCATGATCTTTGGTCTGTTTCTGATGATGATCGGATTTTTCGATCTGGTCGACCAATTGGGACGCCACAGCAAAGGAAGTGATGCCACCTTTTCCAAGATTGTTGGGCTCACGCTGCTGAATGTGCCTTATGCAATCTATACGATCTTGCCGCTGATCATGATCCTTGCCTCGATCCTCTTGTTCTTGGGGTTGGCACGTAGTTCGGAAATGGTGGTCACCCGCGCCGCAGGAAGATCGGCCCTAAGGGCACTGCTTTCGCCCATTTTTGTGACTTTGCTGATCGGGGTGATTGGCGTTGCCGTTTTCAACCCGATCGTCGCAGCCACATCCAAAGAATATGAAAGCCGGTCAAACGCGATGCGCGGCGAAAGCGCGGTCCTATCGATTTCCAGCGACGGGCTCTGGCTACGTCAGGGGTCGGACGTCGGGCAGACGGTGATCCGCGCACAAGCCTCCAATCTTGATGGCACGCGGCTAAGCGACGTGACCTTTTTGACGTTTGGTTTTGGCACCGGTCCAACTCGGCGCATCGAAGCCCAATCCGCGACCTTGGAAAATGGTCAATGGACGATGCAGAATGCCAAGGTCTGGACCCTTCTTGACACCGCAAACCCAGAGGTGGGCGCGCAAACGGTCGCTGAAATGTCGATCCCATCCAGCCTGACTGCCGACCAGATCCGCGACAGTTTCGGCCAACCGTCGTCGGTTTCGATCTGGGATTTGCCCGGCTTTATTTCGCAACTCAAACGCGCCGGATTTTCTGCCCGCCGGCACGAGGTATGGTTCCAGTCGGAACTGTCAAAACCTGTGTTCCTGATCGCCATGGTTCTGATCGGGGCGGCGTTTACCATGCGCCACCAGCGGGGCGGTAAGACCGGGATCATGGTTCTGACAGCGGTGATCCTTTCGTTTGCGCTGTATTTTGTCCGGAATTTTGCCAATATCCTTGGCGAAACCGGACAGTTGCCGGTGGCCCTTGCTGTCTGGGCCCCTCCCTTGGCGGCGATCGGCATGTCGCTTGGCCTGATCCTGCATCTGGAGGATGGCTGATGCGCCGGATTGTTGTTCTGCTTATCTGTCTTTTGGCCCCACTGTCTGCCCGTGCCCAGATGGCGGCAGGGTTGATTGCCGACAGCGTGACCGTGACCGCAAACAATCGGTTGATGGCCCAAGGAAATGTCGAAGTGCTGTATGACGGCACAAAACTTTCGGCAGCGGCAATCATCTATGATCAAGCCACGGACAGCCTGACGATCGAAGGCCCGATCCTGATCCGCACGGCAGACGGCACGATCTTGACCGCTACACGCGCAACGCTGGATCCGCGATTGGAAAACGGCATCTTGATCAGTGCGCGCCTTGTGTTGGCCGAACAGCTCCAACTTGCGGCAAACCAGATTGACCGCGTGGATGGTCGCTTTACGCAGTTGTCCCGCGTAGCTGCAACGTCGTGTAACGTCTGCGAGGGCCGCGCGCCGCTTTGGGAAATCCGCGCCAGTCGCGTCGTCCATGATCAGGCAGAACAGCAACTCTATTTTGACAATGCCTCGTTGCGTATCCGTGGCCTGCCGATTTTCTGGCTTCCAAGGATGCGCCTGCCGGACCCGACGCTGAAGCGGGCAACGGGGCTTTTGATTCCGGAACTGCGGTCAACCGACCAGCTGGGGCTCGGGATCAAATTGCCCTACTTCATCCGGTTGGGGGATTACCGCGATCTGACCCTGACACCCTATCTTTCCCCCAATACCTCGACGCTAGAAGCGCGCTATCGACAGTCCTTTGTCAAAGGTGATGTCGAGGTGAATATGGCGGTGAGTCAGGACCAACTTGTTCCTGGTGCGACACGCGGTTATCTTTTTGCTACCGGCAATGTTGATCTGATCGAAGATTTCAAACTCGATTTCGGTCTGCAAATGGTGAGCGATTCCGCCTATTTGCTCGACTACGGAAAATCCAGCAAAGACCGGCTTGAAAGCTATTTGCGCTTTACCCGCGTGGGCGAAAGAAACCTGTTCCTTGGTGATTTCACCAGTTACCGGACCTTGCGCGACGATGAGCTTCCCACCTCGCTGCCACCCTATGTCGCCGAAATCAGTTACGAGCGGGATGTAACCCCGGCGCTGATTGGTGGCACCATGACCTTTACCACCGCAATCGACAGCTATGTGCGGACGTCTTCGACCCCGGGCGAAGACGGGCGCGACGTGTCGCGTTTCGGAACGGCCGTGGATTGGCGACGTGATTGGGTCCTCTCCAGCGGGATCGTTGCCGAGGCGACCGCCGGACTAGATCTGGACTATTACCAAACTTGGGAAGATCCGGCCTTTGAAGGGTCCGAATTCCGCACTATCGGATCTGCGGGCATGACGCTGCGCTGGCCACTGGCGGCGCAATCTGCAAACGGGTCCATGCATATCCTTGAGCCGGTTCTGTCCTATGGTGTCTTATCGACCAATGGCGCCGTAGTGCCCAACGAGGACAGCCGTCGCGTCGAATTTGACGAAGGCAACCTTTACGCCATGTCCCATTTCCCCGGTCAGGACGTAATCGAAACGGGGCAACATCTGTCGCTCGGCATGACATGGAGCCGTTTTGGCGCAAGCGGTATCCAAAGCCGACTGGGGTTCGGCAAGATATTCCGCGATACCGACCTGACCGCCTCTGACTCCTCCGGTTTGGCCGGGTTCGCATCGGATTGGCTCTTGGCTGGTCATATCCAATTCCCGTCGGGGCTGAGCATCGATGGGCGAACCCTGTTGAACGACGACCTTTCCCCCACCAAAACCGCAGCGCGGCTGAGCTGGACAGGTGACAAGATTGCACTGGATGCCGCCTATGTGTGGCTGATCGCGGACCCCGACGAAGACCGGACCGACGCGGTATCTGAATGGACACTCGATACCACCTACCGGATCAACGACATTTGGACAGTGGCCCTGAACGGTCGCTACGACGTTGCCACAGCGACTCCAGCGCAGACGGGGATCAGGATCGGTTGGGAAAATGAATGTATTGCCGTCGATCTTTCGGCCTCTCGTCGCTATACATCGTCGACGACGGTTGATCCCTCTACCGACTACGGGCTATCCATTTCGCTAAAGGGATTTTCCGCAGGCCGGACATCGGCGCGGCCGACCCGACAGTGCAAGAACTAACGCAAGCAGGAACGAGGCATCGATGACTCTCTTCAGACCACTGATTTTCGTTCTTGCAATGGCAGCACCCAATCTGGTCAGCGCCCAGGGACTGTTTTCGCCTGCGATTACTGTCAACGACAGCGTTGTCACCAACTATGAAATCGACCAGCGGATCAAGCTGCTGACCCTGTTCCGGACCCCGGGCAACCTGCCAGAACTGGCCCGCGAACAGTTGATCGAGGACCGGCTCAAGGCAGAAGAGGCCAAACGTGCTGGCCTGCGCCTGTCCGAAGACGCGATGGCCCAAGCCATGGAAGATTTCGCTGGCCGTGCGAACATGTCGCTCGATCAGTTTCTGGTCCTTTTGAACCAGAATGGCATCGACAAGGAAACGCTTGCGGATTTCGTCCGCATTGGCGTGACTTGGCGCGATTTTGTCCGCCTGCGCTATGGCAACCGCGTCAACATTACCGAAGCGGACATCGACCGTGCCTTGGGCAATCAGGCAGGCGGCGACGCCGGGATCGAGGTGTTGCTTTCGGAAATCATTATCCCCGCCCCACCCCCGCAAGCGGCACAGGCGATGCAAACGGCCCAACGGATTTCTGGACTAACCTCGGAAGCCGCCTTTTCCGCCGAGGCGCGCCGTGTATCCGCCCTGCCGTCAAAAGCGAATGGCGGGCGCCTGAACTGGCTTCCGATCACCAATTACCCGCCTGCTCTGCGCGGGATTCTCCTCGCCTTGGGTAAGGGAGAGGTGACCGCACCACTGCCAATCACCAACGGGGTCGCGCTGTTTCAGCTCCGCGGCGTGCGCGAGGTTTCGCAGGGTCAGCCAGATTTTGCGGCCATCGAATATATGACCTATCTGATTGCGGGCGCGCCCGAGGACACCCTTGCCAAAGCCACATCGGTGGCAGGTCGCGTCGACACCTGCGACGATCTCTATGGCGAAGCCAAGGGCCAACCCGAGGAGAACCTTTTGCGCACGTCCTTGCCCCCCGCCGACATCCCGCAAAATGTCGCGATCGCCTTGGCAAATCTGGACGCGGGCGAGGTCAACTATAGCCTGACTGACGCGACCGGCACTGTGCGCCAGTTTATCATGATGTGTGGGCGCACGCCTGCAATCGACGCCGAGGTTGACCGCGAGGCAATCCGCACCCAGCTCCGCGGTGAACGTCTGACAGGCTATGCCGATGGTCTTTTGGCGGATCTCAAGGCAGCCGCGACCATCATCACACAATGACCGTCGCGATCAGTTGCGGCGAACCCGCTGGTATCGGCCCCGAGGTCGCGGCCAAGGCTTGGGCTGCCCTCAGGCAGGAAATACCGCTGCTTTGGATCGGTGATCCCTCACATCTGCCTGCGGGCACCGCGTTTCAAGTCATCGCTGACGCGGCCGAAGCTGCGGCCATTTCGCCAAACGCCCTGCCGGTTCTGGCCCGTGATTTCGGCGGACCCGTGCAACATGGCTCCCCCGTCGCCGCCCACGCCCAAGGCGTGATCGACGCCATTGCGCAAGGCGTGGCGCTTTGCCAGTCCGGCGCTGTGAATGGCCTATGCACCGCACCGATCCACAAAAAGGCTTTGGCCGATGGCGCCGGTTTTACCTACCCGGGGCATACCGAATTCCTCGCCCATCTGGGGGGACGCGATCGGGTCGTGATGATGCTGGCGTCAGACCTGTTGCGGGTCGTGCCGGTGACAATCCACATCGCCCTTGAAGAAGTGCCACAAGCCTTTACCGCCCGCGCACTGACCGACACGATCCTGATCACCCACGCGGCCCTGCGCCGTGATTTCGGGATCGACCGGCCGCGCATCGCCGTGGCGGGGTTGAACCCCCACGCAGGCGAAGGCGGCAAAATGGGGCGGGAGGAGCTGGAGATGATGATCCCCACGCTGGACGCCCTGCGCGCCGAAGGGCTGGACATAGCGGGCCCCCTGCCCGCCGACACCATGTTTCACGCCGCCGCCCGTGCGCGGTATGACGTTGCAGTTTGCGCCTATCACGATCAGGCCCTGATCCCCATCAAGACACTGGCCTTTGACGATGGGGTCAATGTGACGCTGGGGCTGCCTTTTGTCCGCACCTCGCCCGATCACGGCACCGCCTTTGACATCGCCGGCAAAGGCATAGCGAATCCGTCGTCGATGATTGCCGCAATCCGCATGGCCGACCGCATGGGGCGGGCGCGGGCCGAGACCCGAACATGAATTACCCCTCTAGCCGCGCGATGGTCGGTCTTTGCGCCAGTTTCGCGATCCAGAACATCGAAGAAACGATTCTACTGCCGCAATGGCTGCGAATGCACTTTCCGGCAGCGCCCTATCTAACCCAATGGGACTATGGCATCGCGACAGGTCTATTGACGATCGCCTTGGTAGGTCTGTGCATCTATGTGTCCGAGTATCATCGGCGATCTGACCTGTTGCTGATGGCACTGACACTGGCGGCGGGCGCGTTGGTGGCCAATGCCGCAACGCATATCCTGCTTTCCGCTGTGACGGTCAGCCTCATGCCGGGGGCGATCAGCGGGTTGCTATTACAAGGCCCGATTGGGCTGATCGTGCTGAACCGGATTGGACTGGATATTCGTCAAATGGGCCCCGTGATCCTCACCGGACTAGTCCTGACGCCCTTTGCCGCTGGCGCCGCACTCCTGCTCGCCAAAATACTGGAGGCCCCTTTCCTATGAGCCAAATCGACGGGCTGCCGCCGCTGCGGGACGTGATCCGCACCCATGATCTGATTGCCAAGAAATCGCTGGGGCAAAACTTTCTCCTCGACCTCAATCTGACGGCCAAGATCGCGCGATTGGCGGGGGATCTGGCCAATAGTGACATCCTTGAAATCGGCCCAGGCCCCGGCGGGCTGACGCGGGGTTTGCTGGTCGAAGGCGCGCGCAAGGTGCTGGCCATCGAAAAGGACCCGCGTTGTATGGCGGCGCTGGCCGAGATTGCGGCGGTCTATCCGGGGCGGCTAGATGTCATCAACGGTGATGCGCTGGACATCGACCCGACTGCGCATCTGACCCCACCGATCAAGATCGCGGCAAATCTGCCCTATAACGTGGGGACAGAACTGTTGGTCCGGTGGCTGACCCCCAAAGAATGGCCGCCGTTCTGGCAATCGCTGACGCTAATGTTCCAGCGCGAAGTGGCGCAACGTATCGTGGCCAAGGCAGGCGACAAAGCCTATGGGCGGCTTGCGATCCTAGCGCAATGGCGGTCCGATCCGGCTATCGTTCTGGACCTCCCGCCCGAGGCCTTTACCCCCGCGCCCAAAGTCTGGTCATCGGTCGTGCACCTGCGCGCCCTGCCCGAACCGCGCTTTCCTGCCAACGCCGCCACGCTGAACCGTATCGTCGCCGCAGGGTTCAACCAACGGCGCAAGATGCTGCGCGCCAGCCTAAAAGGCGTGGCACCGGGGATCGAGGATCACCTGACCGCCGTCGGCATCCCGCCCACCGAACGGGCCGAACAAGTCAGCCTAGAGGCGTTTTGCGCCCTGTCGAGATCGATCGACGGGGCCGCAGGCTAGGGGATCTTGGGAAAACATGGTTTTTACCCGGCTGAGTTCGGGGCAAACGTGGCCCCTAACTGATGCATATGTTGATCCTCAGATCAGCCAAACAATTCGGTGCTACCTCCAGTTCTGGCTGGAATAATGCAACCTGCCTCTGGACTTCGTCAGCATCGCCATCACCACCGACGAACATCGCCCTGATCGCCTCTTGTTCTCGTCTCGCCGAACCCCTAGATTGGATCTGTCGGGGTCAAACCCGACTATGGACATAAACGCGCCTGTAATAAGCGGATCGGACCCGGGGGCGGTACCCGGCGGCTCCACCAACACCCCGTTCATTGGCGGGCGATGGGGCCGAAACAGGATCGACGAACGTGTAAAGAGGATTGCTTTGTCTCGGTGAGGTACCACCGTTATCGGTCCGAAAAGTACAATTGCCAATGACAATCGTGCTCCGGCAATGGCTCTGGCTGCGTAAGCAGTCCGAACCGCCGAAACTAAGCCCTTGCGCCTAGCAGCGTAAGGCGGGGTTCGGAGGTACCTGGCAACAGAAACCTCCACTTCCTCCCCACTCTCCAATTCGCTTGACCGACGTCCGACAAGGGCCAAAGATGGGCTATGTTCAGATGGCTATCCCAGATTGGTTGCCTCGTTTTCCCTATGGCCTTGCCGTTGCCGGCCATGGCCTGTGACACAGCGCTGCTCCTGACGATTGATGTGTCGAACTCTATCGACACGGCTGAATACCGGCTTCAGACTGACGGGCTCGCCGATGCGTTGCTGGATGGCGAGGTGGCCGAGGCGCTGTTGCAGGGCAAGGTCGCACTGGCCGTGGTGCAATGGTCGGGGATGGAACGGCAGGACTGGTCGATCCCTTGGGCGCGGATGCACAGCCAGACGGACATCGATGATTTCGCGATCAAGGCCCGCACCATGCCCCGCGCCTTTGTGCAATCCGACACCGCCCCGGCCGAAGCGATCCGCTTTGCGGCCACGAAATTCGATCAGGTCCCAGATTGCACCCGTCGCGTGATCGATGTGTCGGGCGACGGAACAGCCAATTCCGGCGCGGATGTCCGGCTGGCGCGGAACGAGGCCGAACAGATGGGCATCACGATCAATGGAATCGCGATTGAGAGCATGGGTGTCGCGATTACCGGCTTCTTTGAACGGGCGATCATCACGCGGGACGGATTTGTGATTACGGCGCGTGGCCACCGCGAATATCCCGACGCGATCCGCCGCAAGATCATCCGAGAAACGGCACGGGTCCTGTTCTAGTCCAGCGCCCATCACTGCCCGTTTTTCAGGCGGCACAAATACATCCGCATAAGGCGTGCATCTATTCTGCTTTGCCCCCCTTTCATACGGCCTGAATTCGCTTATGGTGGAGACATTCGAAGGAGGACCCGCAGTGAGCCAAACAATCGACTATGGCAACCTGATGCACCGTGCGATGCGCGGGCTTATCCAGGAGGTTCTTGAAGGAATCGCGAAAACCGGCCTTCCCGGAAAGCATCATTTCTTTGTCACCTTCGACACCCAGCATCCTGATGTCGAATTGGCCGATTGGCTTTCGGACCGTTATCCGGGCGAAATGACCATCGTGATCCAGCATTGGTTCGACAACCTTCAGGTCACGAACGAAGGGTTCTTTATAACCCTCAATTTCGGCGATAACCCCGAACCCCTTTATATCCCCTTCGACGCGATCAAGACCTTTGTCGATCCTTCGGTTGAATTCGGACTACGGTTCGAAACCCAAGATGACGACGACGAAGACGATGATGATGACGAAGCGCCGATGGATGAAATGGTTGAACCCGCCCCCGCCCACAAACGCGGCGAGGCCGAGGTCGTCAGCCTGGACAAATTCCGCAAATAGGCTTTGCGGCAATCTGGCAGTTGCAGCAAAGGGCCGCGCCCGTTAAACGGCATGCAACAGTATACCGCAAGGACCTTTCCCATGTCTCAGACCCGCACCGAAACCGATAGCTTTGGCCCGCTCGAAGTCCCCGCCGACAAGTATTGGGGCGCCCAGACCCAGCGGTCGATCATCAACTTTCCGATTGGCTGGGAACGCCAGCCTGTCGCGATCATCCGTGCACTTGGTGTGATCAAAAAGGCCTGCGCGCTGGTCAATATCGATCAGGGCGACATCAGCCCCGAATTGGGGAACGCCATCGCCGCCGCCGCAACCGAAGTGATCGACGGCAAATTCGATGACAACTTTCCGCTGGTTGTCTGGCAGACAGGCTCTGGCACCCAGTCGAACATGAACGCCAACGAAGTCATTTCGAACCGCGCTATCGAAATGCTGGGCGGTGTGATGGGCAGTAAGAAACCTGTTCACCCCAATGACCATGTGAACATGGGCCAGTCGTCGAACGACACCTTCCCCACCGCGATGCATGTCGCGATTGGCATGATGGCCCGCGATGTGCTGATCCCTGGTCTGAAAAAGCTCCACGCGGCCCTTGCTGCCAAGTCGGACGAATTCAAGGACATCATCAAAATCGGTCGCACCCATACCCAGGACGCGACACCGCTGACCTTGGGTCAGGAATTCGGCGGATATGCCCATCAGGTCGCCAAAGGCATCGCCCGGATCGAGGCTTGCCTGCCCGATATCTATGAATTGGCCCAAGGCGGCACGGCTGTCGGCACCGGTTTGAACACCAAAAAAGGCTGGGACACCCGCGTCGCCGCCAAAATCGCCGATATCACCGCCCTGCCCTTTGTCACCGCCCCGAATAAGTTCGAAGCACTAGCCTCCCATGACGCGATGGTCATGTTCTCGGGTGCTCTCAAAACCGTTGCGGCGTCGCTGTTCAAGATCGCCAACGACATGCGGCTTTTGGGTTCTGGCCCGCGTTCGGGTCTGGGCGAGTTGATCCTGCCGGAAAACGAACCGGGATCGTCGATCATGCCGGGCAAGGTAAACCCGACCCAAGCCGAAGCGCTGACCATGGTTTGCGCCCATGTGATGGGCAATGACGCGGCGATCGGTTTCGCTGGGTCGCAGGGACATTTCGAGCTGAACGTCTATAACCCGATGATGTCCTATAACGTCCTGCAATCCATGCAGCTTTTGGGCGACGCGGCAGGATCGTTCACCGACAATATGGTCGTCGGCACTCAGGCGAATGTCGGCCGCATCGACAAGTTGATGAAGGAAAGCCTGATGCTGGTCACGGCGCTGGCCCCGACGATCGGCTATGACAATGCCACCAAGGTCGCCAAGACCGCGCACAAGAACGGCACGACGCTAAAAGAAGAGGCTATCGCGCTGGGGTTTGTGGACGAAGAAACCTTTGACCGCGTGGTCCGCCCCGAAGACATGATCGGCCCCAAGTAAGAGGCCGACAAACAGAAATTATTAACGCCGCTCAAGGGTTTGGGCGGCGTTTTTCATTTCCTGCAACAAATCTCTGGCGCGAGAGTTTCAGGTGGAATATCACGATATTCCGGTCACCAACCGCACCGGTTATTGCCATAGGGGGCGCGCAGTATGACAGAGGTTGTGAACCTGAACAAAGCCCGCAAGGAACGCGACCGCGCGGCGGAAAAAGCGCAGGCAGATGCCAATGCCGTCAAATTTGGCCGGACCAAAGCGCAGCGCCTTTTAGAGGCGTCGTTGGAAGAGAAAACCCGCCAGCGCCTTGCGCAGCAAAAGTTCGAAGACGAATGACCGAGATTTCGGGGCGTCCGGTCAAGCATTCCCTCACCCTGCGGGGCCACCGGACATCGGTATCGTTAGAGGATGCCTTTTGGGCAGCGTTCCGCGATATCGCCGAAAAGGAAGGTCTGGGCCTGAATGAACTCGCCACCCAGATAGACGAAAGCCGAGGCGACATCGGTCTAGCCTCGGCCATACGGGTTTTTGTCCTGAAACGATATCAGGCGTCTTTGGCGTAAAGAGCGCTACGCAGCATCGACATATCGTCACGCTGCCCGCCTTCAGCGACCGTCACGGCAACCTGATGTGCCGCACGTCGCGCCAAAATCTCTTCAAAGGTTTCTTGCGGCTGTTCTTTAGACTTGGAAACTTTGTTTCCGCGCTGGAAGAGCGACGCCACTACCCCCGCCAACGACCGTACTTCTGTAAACTCAGCAAAAGCCATTTGGTAACCACCACATCTCTTTCGCCCCCACGAAGATACATAAAGATTACGGCACCTATTCGCTAGGATAATTTCAATTGATGCACAAATATTCCACGCAACTATTGATTTAGTTTGTTGTAATTA
>Ga0102812_10000343_pt1 | contig 34381 bp, 31 predicted proteins | sample ColrivemetaGS713_FD_79334 | JGI IMG/M metagenome (GOLD analysis project Ga0102812, IMG submission 79334) | Estuarine microbial communities from the Columbia River estuary - Flood tide ETM metaG S.713 | ecosystem: Environmental > Aquatic > Marine > Intertidal zone > Estuary | place: USA...
AACCCTCTGTCAGGAATATCAAATTGGAATGAGGAAACACCTAGATCATATAAAATACCATCAACTTTATCAATTCCCAAATTTGCTAATTTTTCCGTCAAATGCTTAAAATTGCTTTTGATTATTGTATAGTTCTTATTTAATGTGTCTAGTTTTAAAGATGCTTTCTCAATCGCATATTCATCTTGATCAAAAGAATATAAATGTCCAGTCTCAAGTCTTTTTAGTATTTCAAAAGAATGTCCACCACCACCAAGTGTGCAGTCGACATAAATACCGTCTTTCTTAATGTTTAGATAGTCTAAACTCTCTTCTAATAAAACTGAAACATGTTTATACATTAGTCATCATCCTTTGTTAGTGTATAATACCATAGTCCTAAAAAAATGTAAAAGAAAAACGCTGTTTTCAGCGCTTCTTTTCGTAAAGGTTTATTCCTCTACATCTGTTTTTTCTTCAACAACTACTCTACCGTTATATTGTCCACATTCTTTACAAACTCTGTGAGCTAATTTCATTTCTCCACAGTTTGGGCAAATTACCATTCCTGGTAAGTTTAATTTAAAGTGTGTACGTCTTTTACGTTTAGCAGTTTTCGAAGTTCGTCTAAATGGTACAGCCATTATGTCAACTCCTATTTCTGTGTGTCTTTCAATACTGCAAAAGCATTTTGCGTTTTTTTGGTCTCAGTATTGCTATACTCAAACTCTTCATCAGCGTCTTCGCTTACTACTCGCATAGGCTTTTCCAACAATATATTAGACCATATTATCGGCAATAAGTCAATAGTAATCCCTTCAATAGTAAAATTATTTTCATCTTCATAAGTTGAAAAAGTATCTTCTACTGAGAATTCCAGTGGCACTATTACTTCTTTTAGCGTAAGAGCGCACTCCATAACTATTTCACATTTAATATCACTAAAGAAAACAAACTCAGAATTATCATATATTTCGAATTCTCCAGCCACTTGAACAGGTGTAATTCCTACAATATCAGTTCCTTCAATTTTTGATGAAAAATCAATTGTTCCTTCATATTTATTATTAATATTTTCTAATTTAACTAGTTCCTGAATCGTCCATTTCATGCTACTCACCTCCAAGTGTGAAAATTATACTTTTAATATGTAAAAAAGTCAAATATAAGGTATAATAAAACTGGTGATAAATATGAAAGTAGCGGGAATAATTGTAGAATACAATCCTCTTCATAATGGACATATCCATCATATCGAAGAAACAAGAAGATTATCTAAATGTGATATTCTTATTGCGGTTATGAGCGGTAATTTTATGCAAAGAGGTGAACCAGCACTAATTGATAAGTTCACAAGAACAAAAATGGCGTTAGAAAATAACATTGATTTGGTTATTGAACTACCGTTCGTTTTTTCAGTTCAAAATGCTGATACTTTCGCCCTAACTTCTGTATCAATTTTAGATAAAATGGGTGTAGATGAAATTTATTTTGGTTCTGAGAGCGAAAATATTGAACCACTAATTAAAATTGCTGACATCCTTGAATCTGAAGAGTACTCAGTTCTTGTAAAGAAATATATTAATGATGGAAACAGTTATCCAACTAGTTATGACTTAGCTATAAAAGACTTATCTGATACAAATGAACATTCTAAGCCTAATAATATCCTCGGAGTACAGTATATCAAAGCTATTAGAAAGCTTGAGTCTAAAATAGAGATTAAAGCCATTAAGAGGATAAATAAGGACTATTACTCAGAGTTTGATGCAAAAGGCGAAATACAAAGTGCTTCAGCTCTTAGAAAAGCTTTGTTTAATAAAGAAGATATATCAAAATTCGTACCCAAAAGTGTGTCAGTTTTATTGAAGAATAGGCGACTGATTTCTTTAGATGATTTTTCGAATCAATTCAAATACATTTTAAGTAGTACCCCAAGCACAGAATTAGAGCAGTTATTCGGAGTTAAAGAAGGAATTGAAAATCGAATAATAAAAGTCAAAAGTATCTCTTCTTCTTCTGATTTTATTAGTCAGCTATTAACAAGAAGATATACAAATTCAAGAATTAGAAGAATGCTAATTCATATTCTATGTAATACAAGAAAAGATGTTCTAACTTCTTTTGAAGTTCCCTATATAAGATTACTTGGAATGAATGATAAAGGTAAAGATTATCTCAATGTCATTAAAAAGAATGATAGTATCAATATTATATCAAAAGTTAAAGAAGGAATTCACCCATATTTAGATATGGAGTTAAGAGCTTCTAAAGTGTACTCGTTAGTAAGTGATAAAGATATTTTTAAAGAGGAATTTAAACCACTAATTTATAAGCGTTTTAATTGATTAAAATCTAAAAAAGAATATAATATATTTGGGTGATAAAATGTATACAAGAGAACAAGTAATAGAACATATTCAACAACTTATGGATCCTTCTGTAAATAAAACTTTTAAAGAAACAGGTGGACTTAAGCATGTTGGTATCGATGAAGAAACAAATGTTGTAACTTTAATAATAGGTCTTGAAAATATAGGCGATGAATTTAAAAAGCAAGTTACAAGATCATTAGCAAAACTAATTAAACTTGATTTAGGATTTACTGGTATAAAAACTGAGTTTGAATTACTGAAAAAAGCAAACAGTATTCTTGGACGTGAAGTTAAGTATATCGGAATAGCATCAGGTAAAGGTGGGGTTGGTAAATCAACAGTTACTGCAAACCTTGCTTATGCATTAACAAGATTAGGTAAAAAAGTAGGAATTATTGACGCTGATATTTATGGAAGTAGTATTCCAACAATATTAGATATGCCTATAACTATGCCAAAGAGTGATGAAAATGAGAAAATCATCCCATTCAAAAAAGATGGAATTGAATTAATCTCAACAGAATTTTTCTTAGAGCCAGACAAACCATTAATGTGGCGTGGTCCAATGCTTGGAAAAATGTTAAATCATTTCTTCTATGACGTATTATGGGATAAAGAAATTGAATTTATCTTAGTAGATTTACCTCCAGGTACTGGAGATGTAGCTATTGATATTCAAACTTTAATACCTGCATGCAAAATGGTAATTGTTACTACTCCTCATAAAAGTGCTTCTCATATAGCAGTTAAAGCTGGCTTTGCTTCAGAGCAATTAAACCATGATTTACTTGGTGTTGTTGAGAACATGAGTTACTTTGACCACAAAGGTGAAAAAGTGCAAATATTTGGTGAAGGTGGAGGGAAAATTGTTGCTGATAAACTTAAAACAAAAGTTATCGCTTCTATCCCAATAGGACAACCAAAAGATCATATTTCAATCTTTGGAGCTAAAGAAGAAATCGGACTTGATTACTTAGGATTAGCAAATAAAATATTAAAAGAATACTAAAATAAAAACTCATCACAATTAATGTGATGAGTTTTTTTATTGAGATTTTATTTTTAAAACTTTAAGTTCGTGTCTAAGCATAAATAAACTTAATAATCCAGATAATATGTCAGCTATAATAAATGAATACCACAGTCCATCAAGACCCAATATATATGTCATAATGAAAACTATTGGAACAAAAAAGATTAACTGCCTTGATAAAGAAATCAACATTGCTCTTCTTGGATACCCAAAAGATTGGTAAACACTTCCAAGTATTATTTGGAATCCAACAATTAGAATACCCCATGACATTGTTCTAAAAGCATTCGATCCATACGTTATAAAGAATACATCATCATTTTTACTAAATACATCAAATATAAGTGGTGAAAATAACTGAATAAATATTAAACCAAATATAAAGTATATCGTTATTAATTTAGTTGTATAGATAATAACATCTCTAAGTCGCTTATAATTCTTAGCACCATAATTAAATCCGGCAATTGGTGTTAATCCTTGAACAAGTCCAAATGCAGGCATGAATACAAAGAATATAATTCTATTTATAACACCATACATTGAGATATAAAGCTCTGAAGTATCTCCTGTATAGTATTCTATAATTTTATAAATTAATATGGCAATTAAAGCCCCTATACTATTTCTGATGAATGTTGGTGCTCCAATAACAACAATTTTTCTTACAGTCTTGAGTTCAATAAAGAAAAACTTTTTAAGGCTGATTCTTAATACAGAATCCTTAGCAAAACTTTGCCTAAATATATATAAAAATGCAATTATCTGAGATGAAACAGTAGCTATCGCAGCTCCTCTAACTCCCATTCCAAGACCCCAATCAAATATAAATATTGGATCCAATAATATATTTAATCCAGTCCCTAAAATCATTGCTTTCATTGCTATATTTGCTCTGCCTTCTGCTCTAGTAAGATTGTTTAATACCATCGATAAAGTCAACGGAACTAACCCTATTAATATAACTGATAAATAATCATATGAGAATTGATAGTTACCTTCAGAAGCACCAAAGAACAATAACAAGTCTTTTAAGAATACAAATGCCAAAACTGAAACTAATAATGCTGCAATTACATCAAACCTAAGTGCTGCATTTACTGTGCTTTTCATTAACTCTTGGTCGTTACTCCCGTATGCCCTAGAAAAGACTGATGCCGCTCCTATACCTATCATTAATCCGATTGCCATAACTATCATTTGAACTGGAAAAGCAAATGCAAGTGCGCCAATCGCATATTCACCTTCTGATACTGCAACAAATAAAGTATCCATTAGATTATATAAACCATTGACCATCATTCCCATAGTTGCAGGTATACTTAACTTAATCAGTAGTTTTTTCACGTCCATGTTATTTAACATTTCAGAGTTTTTAGTTTTCATAATAACAACCCCATTCTATAAAATTATATGTTAATTTTTTAGAACAAGCAAGTATAATGTTTACGAACTTAATTTATAGATTTTTTCAACTTCTTTTTTATATTTTCTATAGTGCATCATCGCTTCTTTGTATCGTGAAGCATCTATACAGACATTCATAATATCATCAGTATATTTCGCCAATGAATTTATATCACCTACTTTGACACTAAATGGGATTGCAATCTCTCTTAAGTATTCTTTTTGATCTTGCCTACTATCTTGTAGTAAGTAATGATAATATATTTTCGATTTTATTTTTGTTTTATCATGGGGGAGTGAGTCAATAATTTTTGATATTTGACTAATCATATCTTCATCTTCCTCTTTTAAACAAACTTCATAAAGAAGAATCATTTTGTCGTAATAAAAGAAAGATTTTTCTCCGATATTACTTAGTATCATCGCAGATTCTTTATAAGAGTTTTTCTTAAAGACAATTCTCGCTTTTGCAAGGTGATATCTGTCATAATCGTATTCATCAAGGATATTAACACTTATCTTTTCCAGTTCCTCTAGTGCTTTATTATGATCATTATATAGAAGTGATTCTATGTTTAACAACCTTAAAGAAGTTGCTCTCTTATAGTTACTATGCTTCAAGTATAAAGCTAAAGCTGTTTCGTATTCTGAAAAAGAATTAAGGCATATCTTTAATTCTTGAAATATCATATAAGCATACTCTAATCCTAAGGCGTCAATTTTATCATCAACTAAAGGAATATGTGAAAATGTTAAGTATAAATCATAGGCATTTTTAAACATATTGTTCGAAACATTATACATTATAGCAAATAAAAGGTATGCCTTTAACTCATAATCATCCATATTTTGTACAAGATTCTCTAACATCATCACATATTGATCATCATCCCACATATTATGGTGAACAATATACCCAAGTTTAGCAATGTTTAATACCAAATTGTGTTTACAGTCTTCAATGTCATTATATATATCTTCTGATAATTTTTGATTATTATAAAATATGTGATCTATCATTTTTTCTAAATAATTCTTATCTTCTAATGTTTTTCTGTATATAGAATCTTCTACTTCCATTTTTTCCATAATTTCTCTTACAAAAAATTCATTTGGTGAAATTTGATTATTTTCAATTTTACTCAAATAACTAATACTGCAAATCCCGTTTGATATTGTCTCTTGGGTAAGATTTAATTCTTTTCTCCTTTCTTTGATAAGTGTTCCAATATCTTGGTATTCACTATCATGATTTAATCTTTCATATCTTTTAATTACTTTTTTACGGATACTACTCATTGTCATTTTTTTGCACTTCCTCTCTATAAATATAATAACTCATTTTTTATAATAAAAGAGGAACATTAGGTTGAAAAAATAATAATAAATACAGACTTCAATATTTTATACACAAATATACATAATTGTACTATATTTATACTATTTTTGGACATAAATTTCCGATAACCATTTTTGTAGTGACATATCTGTCCTATTAAGATTATCGATATATCCTATAATGATAAGGAAAATTGGTGTTAATGATAATCGATGTGTCCAATAAATCCATAAATAAATACGGACAAAAAAAAGAGACTATTAGTCTCTAAATATTTGGATATCTGCATAATTCTTTCAATCTACAACCGTTACACTTAGGATTTCTAGCAGTACAATGATATCTACCAAAGAAGATAAATTTATGATGAGTATCACTCCATTTATTCATTGGTATTTTTTTCATTAGTTTTTCTTCAACTTGCAATACTGTATCATTCTTAAATGCTAATTTTAATCTTTTAGATACTCTATTTACATGTGTATCTACTGCAATCCTTGGTACTTTAAACCATACACTCAGTACTACATTTGCAGTTTTTCTACCGACACCTGGTAATTTTTCTAAGTTTTCTTGTGAAGTTGGTATTTTTCCATCAAAATCATCCATAATCATTTGCGATAATCTTTTTAGATTCTTTGCTTTATTTTTATATAATCCAATTCTCTTAACATCATTCTCAAGTTCAATAGCAGAAACATCTATATAGTCTTGAGGAGTTTTGTATTTTGCGAATAAGTTTTTCGTAAGCAAGTTTACCGATTTATCAGTAGTTTGGGCACTTAGCATAACTGCAATCAAAAGTTCAAATCCATTTGTATGATTCAATTCACACTCGGCATTTGGATACATTTCTTCAAGAACAGTTAATATTTCTTCTATTCTTCCCATATTTTTCTCAAATCTTTAATTACTGCTGTTCTTTTAGGCTGACCAGACTTGAAAGGTTCTTTATTTAATAATATTCCATCCACATATTTAATTGATAGTTTTCTTGATTTTACAGCTTTAAAAAGCGCATCACTAATATCCTCAAATGAATACTTATCTTCACTGAGCCATTTTGAAATTGTTTGGATATCAAGAACACTTAAAGGTTTCTTAAACTCTGATTCAAATAAACTTACAAGTTTTGCTTCAATTGAATTACTTGATTTTTTATTAACTTTTTCTTGTTCATCATAGTCATTAAGAATAATTTTTTGAATAAGATAATCCAGATTAAAAACCTCTGTTTGTTTTCCGTTAGTCCCCATAGCTATTTCAATTTGAACATAACCTTTTTCGATAAGGTTGTTAAGTCTTTTTCCAGTTTCTTTTGAGGAAATGGATAATACTTCAGATAACTTTTTAGGGCTGATAATTGTTAGTTGTTCTTTTAATAGGTTTTGTAATTTGATTAAAATAATTGCATCTACCTCATCAAGTCCTATTTTGTTGTAATTGTTTAACACTAATTCTGAAAAATCAATAATGTTTTTCTTAATTAGTGATTTCATGTTTGCTACATCCATTTTCTCACCTCACTTGGAATTACATTATATCATAATTACTCAAAAAAAAAGACCACTTTTTTCAAATAGTCTTTAAAATTTCATTGACCTAATTGCTAGCTTTTTAAGTGCAACTTCAGCAGCTGATTGTTCTGCTTCCTTTTTTGATTTTCCTGATCCTTCACCCATTAAGATTTCATCCATATAAACACGAATATTAAAAGTTTTTTCGTGTGATGGTCCAGATTCAGAGTGCAATCTATATTCAAGCCCTCTTTTATCAGATTGAACCAACTCTTGTAAATATGATTTAAAATCTACGAAATTATCATGTGTTTCGTCTTCAACAGATGGTACAACTACTCTATCAAATATTTTATATGTTTCTTCGTATCCCTTATCAAGATAAACAGCTCCAATTAAAGCTTCAAAAGCATCAGCTTGTAGAGAAACTCTATCACGTCCACCACTTTTTTCTTCACCTTTACCTAATAAAAGAAAATCACTTAGATTACATTTCATCGCATATTCAACCAAGGCTGATTCACAAACATTTTTTGCTCGCTTTTTCGTCAAATCACCTTCATGGTTCTTAGGGTATTTTAAATATAGGTATTTGCCCATTAAAAGATCTAATACTGCATCTCCAATAAACTCAAGTCTTTCATTACTCTCACAATTGTTTTCGTTAGCATAAGATGAATGAGTTAAGGCAGTTTTTAAAAGTTCTTTATCATTAAAATTTAAATCAAAAAACTTCTCTATTTCCTCCATCTATTTCACATCACTTTCCAGTATAGATTGTACTTTTCCTAAAACATCATTTCTTACAATCAATGCTGCTTGTCTTATACCATTATAAAATCCATTACTTTTTGAAGATCCTTGGGCTTTCACAACTACACCTTTAAGTCCATATATCATAGCTCCGCCAATTTCTTCAGGAGCAAGACGATACTTGAATCTATTTAAATTACCTTTTGACAATAATGCTCCAATTTTTCCAATAAATCCTTTTGTTAATTCTTGTTTTAACATTTTTCCAATACCTTTTGCAGTACCTTCAATTGTTTTCATTACAATATTGGCTGTAAATCCATCACTTATTAGTATATTGCAAGGTGCATCCAACACTTGTTTTGGTTCAATATTCCCAACGAACTCAAAATTCTTTGTTTCACTAAATAAATCAAATACTTCTTTATCTATTGCTCTTCCTTTACCTGGTTCTGTTCCAATATTAATTAAACCAACTTTTGGATCTTCACCCATAATTTCTTTAGCATATACTGCAGCAAAAGTTGCTTGCTGTAACATATATTCTGGTTTAGTCTCTAAATTACCACCAGCATCTAAAAGAATTGTATTTCTACCATCTACTCTAGGAATAAGTGGAGCAATAGCTGTTCTTTTCATTGCTTTTAATCTACCAACAAGAATATGAGCACCTGCAATTAAAGCTTGAGTAGCTCCACTGCTTACGATAGCATCGTTTTCTTTATTTCTAACGCTAGATAAAGCTAATGCCATAGAGCTTTGTCTGTTACCTCTAATTGCTCTTATAGGGTCTTTTTCACCCATATCAATAACACCTTCGCTTTGGACTATAGTTATTCTCTCTTCATTAGTAAGATACTTTCTAATCTCTACTTCATCACCATATAATGTAATTTCAATATCTGGTATCTTTTTTATAGCGATCATTGCGCCTTCTACTTGTTCTTTTGGAGCATAATCTCCACCCATTGCGTCAACTGCAATTTTAATCATATATATATCACCTCGTATATGTTCTATCTATTATATAATCCTAATAAATTCTATTAATATTATACCATAATTAATCAAAATTTCTTTCTTTGATAACTGTTTTTAAATAATTATAAATGTATTTGTATTGGTCTTCTCTATATGTTTTTGAATCCTTTAATATTTCAAGTGCATCTTCTTTAGCCACTTCAAGTATTTTTAAGTCATCAACTATAGATGCTCTTTTAAATTTTAAATCACCACTTTGACGATATCCAAAGAAATCCCCTGGTCCACGAATTTTTAAATCCTCTTCACTTAATAAGAATCCATCATCTGTCTTTTCAAGTATTTCAAGTCTATCTTTGCTTTCACTATTTTCCTTATATACAAGCAAACAATAACTCTTTAAATTACTTCGTCCAATTCTACCTCGTAATTGATGTAGTTGTGACAACCCGAATCTATCACTATCAAGTACAACCATTAAAGTTGCGTTTGGAACATCTACTCCAACTTCAATAACCGTAGTAGATACAAGTAAGTTGATTTTATTATTATTAAAATCTTCCATAACCTGATCTTTATCATCTTGTTTAATTTTGGAATGGATTATTCCTACTTCATATTCACTGAATTTTTTTCTTAATTCTCTATAGACTTTTTGAGCGTTTGATAAATCCAACGTTTCACTTTCTAAAATCAAAGGACTAACCACATAAACTTGATGTCCTAATCTTAACTGTTCATCAATCAAAAGATACACTAGGTCAATCTGATTATTAGAAAATAATTTTGTCTCTACAACTATTCTGTCTTTTGGTTTTTCATGAATTGAAGTGATATCCATATCACCAAATAAACTTATAGCTAAAGTTCTTGGGATTGGCGTAGCACTCATATATAAAACATCTGGATTAAATCCTTTTTCTCTAAGTTTTCTACGTTGGTTTACACCAAATCTATGTTGCTCATCCGTTATCACATAACCAAGGTTATTGTATCTAACATCCTCACTAAATAAAGCATGAGTTCCTACAACTAATATACTTGTATCTTGCATGATTATTCTTAGCTTTTCTTTTCTTTCAGCAAGCGATAATTTACCAGATAGATAGATAACAGTATATGGCGTTCCTTCAAAATACTTTTTCATCGTTTTATAATGTTGTTTAGCTAAGATTTCCGTTGGCGCCATTAAAGCCACTTGGTACCCAGCACTTAGTACACAAAACATTGTAATTGCAGCCACTACAGTCTTACCAGAACCAGTATCACCTTGTAAAAGTCTATTCATTACATAAGGTGATTTTACATCTTTAATGATTTCATTCGTTGCTCTTTTTTGATCTTTCGTTAATTCAAAGGGCAATCTCCCTATAAATAATTTTACATGATCTATATTATATTTTTTTATGGCATTCTTCTTAGATTTATTTTTTAATCTTAAGTATTGCATTTTAAATTGAAACTTAAATAATTCCTCATATTTTATTCTTCGATCTATCTTTTCCATATCGGCCATTGTAACCGGATTATGAACTATTCTAAGTAATTCATCATATCTAATAAGTCGATATTTTACAATTAGCTTTTTTGGTAATTCATCTTGAATTAGATGACCATATTCCTCCATTGATAACTTAACTAACTTATTAAATTGATTGTCAGAAATACCATCTAAATTATATATTGGTTCTATTTCATTTTTAAAATTTTTCTTTAGTTTTAGTGTTGCAGCACTAAACGTGTTTACTAATCGGTCAATAGTTCCTGTTATAACAATATCAGTCCCTATTTCTAACTTATTTTTTAAAAATTCTCGATTAAAAATAGATACTTTAAACTCTCTATCTTCAATTACAACTTTAAAAGATAGCCTAGTAAAGTTCTTTCTAATATAGCTTACAACAGCAACTGATGAAACTTTTCCTTCAAGAGTTGCTCTTTGGTTATCAATCACATCTTTCAAACTAGTAAGCTGAAAAATATCATATCTAGAAGGGAACTTATTAATCATATCAAAACAATCGTAAATACTGTTACGATGTAGTTTTTCTTTCATTTTAGGTCCAATACCCTTGATATTGTCGAATTGACTCATAAAAATCACTTCCCCACCCTTTATTATATAAAAAAAAAGAGTATAAATCTATACTCTTTATTCTACTGCGATAATATATGAATAAATATTTTGATTTCCTTCAATTGTTTCAACTTCAAGATCTGGGAAATTAGCTTCTAAATGCGTCATTACTTCTTCAAGTTCTGAGCTCTCTACGCCTTCACCATACATAACTGTAACAATTTCAGATTCTTCATCGATCAATTCAGTAAATAAATGATTAACCGTAGCTACTCTAGTTTCGTTAGAAACAACAATTTCGCCATTTGAGATTCCAATATATTCATCCTTATTGATTTTGATTCCTTTATATTCAGTGTCTCTAACTGCGTAAGTAACCTCACCAGTTTTTACATTTGCAATTAATTCTTTCATTTCTTCAACATTTGATTCTAAATCTTGGTTTGCGTCAAACATTGTTAACGATGCATACCCTTGAGCTATAGTCTTAGCTGGAAGCACAGTTACACTGCGATCTTTTATGTACTTAGCTGCTGTTTGAGCGCTTAACATAACATTTCCATTATTAGGAATTATAATAATATGCTCAGATTTTAATGAATCAACTGCGTTGATAAAGTCCTCAGTTGATGGATTCATTGTTTGTCCCCCATCAATTACACAAGCAACTCCCATTTCTCTAAAAATATTTTTTAAACCTGCTCCATTAACAACAGTAATAATTCCATATTTTTTCATACTTGGTGTAACTGCATGATCATGTCCACAATCAGCACCTTCTACTTCTGCATGTAATAATGTTTCAGAATGTTGTAATGACATATTTTCAATTTTTAAAGTAGCAAAATTACCAAATGTTTGTCCATAGTTTAAAACGTCACCTGGAGTTTTTGTATGAATGTGTACTTTACATATTTCTTCATCTGCAACGATAGCTAAGCTATCACCAAATGTAGCAATTCTATTTGTAAATGTTTCTTTGTTAAAATTCTCTCCGTCCTTTAACTGAATAATAAATTCAGTACAGTAACCAAAATCTATGTCCCCACTGTAAGTAGGAAGTTCTGTAGAAACACTTGATACAGTTGCAAATTTAGAATCCTCTAAAATTTCACCTTTCAACGCTAAGATAATACCTTCAATAATTAAGATAAATCCTGCTGCTCCACTATCAACAACTCCTGCTTCTTTTAAAACAGGTAATAAATCTGGTGTTCTTTCTAATGAAGCATATGCTTCAACTAAATAAACTTCAAGAACTTTCAGTAAATCGTCTTCTTTTCTTGCATATTTTTTCGCCACGTCAGCAGCTTCTCTAGCAACTGTAAGTATTGTTCCTTCTACTGGGTTAATAACTGCACTATACGCTTGTTTTACACCTTGTAACAAACCATCCACGAATTGTTCCGTGTTTGCAGTTTCAAGACCTTTAAACGATTTTGCAAATCCGCTAAATAACTGTGATAAAATTACACCACTATTTCCTCTAGCTCCCATTAATAATCCTCTAGATAATGCTTTAGCAACCTTTTCCGTACTTTCATCTTCAAATGCACTAATTGACTTAACACCTGACATCATTGTAGATTGCATGTTACTTCCAGTATCTCCATCTGGTACCGGGAAAACATTCAATTCATTTATTCTTTGATGATCATTTCTTAACGCAATAGTTCCATTAGTAATGAGAAGTTTTAGTAGGTTACCATCTATCATTTTTGAGTTCATATGGATCCTCCAATTTTTATCTTTATATTATATTTTATAAATTATTTTCTTTATTTAAAATACTTTTCATATTCTATCACAAATACTATCTAAATGCAACAAATACGAAACTTGTCTTAGTTAAGCCATAACATATGCATATGCGCTCATATTTATAGTATGAATATCTAATTACAGGTTATTCTTTTTTGCTAAGCCAGACACAAAGATTTTCTTACCGAAAGTGTTTTTGTTAGTTAGGGAAAATCCTGAATTAGTTAAAGCATCTAAAAACTCACGATTTAAATTACAACCGCCTGCTACTCTTTTCCACAATGGATTAATAAAGTTGAACATTCTTGATAAAAACCTCGTCTGGGGTAAAACATGTTCAATATATATATAAGTCCCCTCATCTTTAAGAACTCTTAATATTTCACTAAGACCTTTATCAACATTATTCACAGAACAAAAAACTAATGTACCGATAACATAATCAAATGAATTATCATCAAAAGGAAGTTCTTCAGTGTTAACTTCTAAAACTTCGGTTTTATCATTAGTTGGATTTAGTCTTTTAGATATAGTTTTATCAGATAAAACTAGTTTTTCTATCAAATCAAAGTTATAATAGGGAAGGTTTGCACCAGTTCCAGATCCTATCTCTAGAACACTACCTTTTGCTTCTTTAATTAATTTAATTCTAGAGTTCCTAATCCCACTTTTTTCAAGAGGTATCATGAATAAATCATATAGTCCTTTCATACACATTTTCCTTTCATATATATAATATATACTATAACATTTATTTCATATTTTTTCCTCCAAAAAGAATTTACAAAAAATAATATTTATTACTTGCTTTTTGATATTTTTATGATAGAATTATATATGCTTGTAAAAAGCAAATTGAATGGAGTGATTTAAATGTCTAGAGAATGTTACGTTACTGGAAAAAAAGGAATGAGCGGAAATAAACGTTCACATGCATTAAATACAACAAAGAAAAAATGGAGCGCAAACTTACAAAAAGTTAAAATCGTTGATGAAAAAGGCGAAGTTAAAAAAGTTTTAGTTTCAACTAGAGCGTTAAGAAGCGGACTAGTTAAGAGAGCTTAACACACTACTATTAGCCGATAGTATCGGCTTTTTTTATGAAATATCTTCAATCTCCCCCCTTTCTTTTTAATGAAAAAGCACTCATATGAGTGCTTTTTTCATTTTATTCTTCATTTTGATTAATAACAAGCATTAACCCTTCTTTGAATTCTAGAGTACCACTACCTTCGTTTGATATACAAAGCGGATCAAATGTATCTAGATCAATATCTTCTAATTCATATTTAAAATCTTTTAGTGTTAATCCTTTTACATCTTCAATTGCGAAAAATGAGATATATTTAAATTCATTATCAATAGTATATATACCAGGATCTAACATATACATTTCAGTAGTTTCATCAACTAGTGATATGTTCCCAAGTTTTAGTAAATTTATATTCGCAAATGTATGATCAATTCTATTTCCAATACCACCATAAATTATGATTTCTTTGTATTTAAACTTTAACGCCTCTTTAACAGCTAGATAAGTATCAGTATAGTCTTTTACTCTATCATATGTTTTGAGGTTTTTTATTTTGGAAACTATCGTCTTATATTCTGTCTCAGAGACACTATCAAAATCACCAATCCCAAGATCAGGTATTATATTACTTTTTAGAAGATGCATACATCCACTATCGACTCCGATAATAAACTCATCGTCATCTTGTTTATACACTTTATTTACAGAGTAGTTGAGAGGTCCGGTAAATATTTTAATTATCATCTTAGTGAGTCAATTCTCTCTTCAGGATTATCACTGTTAAAAACATATGATCCAGCAACAAGAACATCGGCACCAGCCAGAGAACATTCTTTACCTGTGACTTCGTTTATACCACCATCAACTACGATTAATAAATCACTATTTAATGACTTTCTCAACTCTGATATTTCGCTAATTTTCAATAAACTATTAGGGATAAATGATTGCCCCCCAAATCCAGGTTCAACACTCATAACAAGAACTTGATCAATAAAAGGAATATATTCCTTTATCGAGTCTACACTTGTCGCAGGCTTGATTGAAATTCCAACTTTGACACCAAGATCTTTAATTAATTTAATTACTTTCATAGGATCTTTTACAGCTTCTATGTGGAATGTAATTCGATCACTTCCTGCCTTGATATATTCTGGTAAGTACTTTACAGGATCACTAATCATCAAATGTGTATCTAATACTTGTTTTGTGTATTTTCTTAATCCTTTTACAACAACTGGTCCAATCGTTATATTAGGTACAAAATGACCATCCATAACGTCAACGTGGAGCCATTTTGCTGATTTAACTTTTAATATAGATTCTTGCAAATTTCCAAAATCTGCAGATAATATCGATGGAGCTATAATCATATTATTCACCTCTAATATTTCGGTTTTTGTTCTTTGATTTCAGCCATAATTGTTGTGTAATTATGGTGTCTTGAACTTAGAATATTACCAAGTTCAACTTGTCTTTTAACTTCACACTTTGGTTCATTTAGATGCTTACAACCTCGATACTTACATTGATTTGATATCTCAAAGAAATCAACAAAGCAATCAGGAACATTTTCTTCCTTTATATCATAAAAGTCTAATTTTGAGAAACCAGGAGTATCTGCAACTAAACCATCAAATAAAGGTAATAATTCAGAGTGCCTCGTAGTATGTTTCCCTCTACCAAGAGCTTTTGATATAATATTAGTTTCCAAATCAAATTCAGGATTAAGTGCATTTAATAAACTTGATTTTCCAGCTCCAGTTTGTCCAGCGAAAACTGAAATTTTATCCTTAAATATTGATTTGAACTCTTCAACACCTTCAAATGTTATAGCACTACAATAAAGAACATCATAAAATTTCTCATAGTACTTCATTTTAACTTTTAACTCATCTAGTTTTGATTTTTCCATTAAATCAATTTTTGTTAATACTATGAGTGGTGTAATATTTTCATGTTCAATAAGCAACAAAAATCTATCAAGTAGATTAAAACTAAAATCAGGTTCCTTACAAGAGTTTATTAATATTGCCTGATCTATGTTGGCAACAGGTGGTCTTACAAGATTGTTTTTTCTTTCAAATAATTCTCTGATTAGATCCTCATCAAAGAGAACATTATCTCCAACTTTAGGGCTTTCATTTGTATGCCTAAACTTCCCACGAGCTCTAATGTCGTGAGAATTATTATCTTCATCTATAACGGTGTATAATCCACCAATTAATTTTGTAATTAGTCCTTTTTTCAAATGGGCCTCCTATGATACTTATTAACTCCAAACAATTTTATTAGCCTGCAGTTTATTCTTATTAATTATTATTTCAACTACTTCACCAGAATTAAGCCTAACAATTTTGTCTGCTAGTAAACTAATGTTTTGGTTATGTGTAATTAGAATAACTGTAGTGTTATATTCTACATTCAGTTTTTGGATAAATCCTAATACTTCTTTTGCATTATCTTCATCTAATGCTCCAGTAGGTTCATCACAAAACATTATTTTCGGATTTTTAACAATAGCTCTCGCGATTGCAACCCTTTGTTGTTCTCCACCACTTAATTCAGATGGATATTTATTAATTAATTGTGTTAATCCAACTTGTTCTATTACTTGATTAATATCAAGAGGATTTTTAGCAATTTCTTTTCCTAATTCAATATTTTCCTTTACGTTCAGTGCTTCTAATAAATTATATTGTTGAAATATAAATCCTAGGTTATCTCTTCTAAACTTTGTAAGTTCTTTATTAGACATTTTATTTAGGTATACATCATCAACTATAATATCTCCACTTGTTGAGGCATCAAGCCCACTGCAAACATTTAGTAATGTGCTCTTCCCACTACCAGAAGGGCCAAGTAAAACAATAAATTCGCCATTTTCAACATCAAAAGACACATTCTTTAGCGCATTAGTTTTAACTTCTCCAGTTTCATATATCTTCGAAACAAGTTTAAGATTTATACTCATGATATTCCCCCTTGTTACATTTTTTTACTTCTAAGTTGTCCACAAGCAGCATCAATATCGCTACCCTTTTCTTTTCTTAGAGTAGCATTAATTCCTCTTGCTTTTAATCTTAAGAAAAATCCATTAGCTCTTTGTTCTCCACTATCATGGTAATGAAATTCAGTAACATGATTATATCTAATCAAATTGACATAACAGTTTATTCCTCTTAATAAATTACTTAATTCATCAGCATGTTTTAACTCGTCGTTAATACCTTTCAGTAAAATATACTCAAAAGTAATTCTTCTATTCGTTTTTTCAACATAATACTTCGCAGCTTCAATAACTTCTGTTATCGGATATGCTATATTAACCTTCATTAGTTTTGTTCTAATTGCATCGTTTGGAGCATGAAGACTAATCGCTAAATTAACTTGTTTCTCACGATCAGCAAATTCTCTAATTTTGGGAACTAATCCACTTGTTGATATAGTTATGTGTCTTGCCCCAATTTCAAGTCCATAAGGATTATTAACAATATCTACAAACTTCATTGTATTAAGATAATTATCAAACGGTTCACCAATACCCATAACAACGATATGACTAACTCTTTCTTTACTAATTTTCTCAATTTCTAACACTTGCAATACAATTTCCTCAACAGATAAGTCTCTTTTCTTCTTTTGAAGACCAGATGCGCAAAATGAACAACCAATATTACACCCTAACTGCGTAGTTACACACACGCTATTTCCATAATTATGTCTCATCAATACCGTTTCAATTAAATTACCATCACTTAATTCAAAAAGATATTTTTCTGTTCCATATCCTGATACTTGGTGTGTATTAACCTTCAAACTACCAATAAAGTAATACTCTTCAAGATATGCTCTCATACCTTTTGATATGTTTGTCATTTCACTGAAATTAGCTGCTTTTTTCTTATATAACCATTCATATACTTGTCTTGCATTAAATTTTTTAAATCCCTTAGCAATAAATCTTAATTCAAGTTCTTCTAATGTGTATTGACATAAATCTCTCATAGTACCATCTCAATTCTAAATCTTATTTTTTTAAATCCTCAATAGATTTAATTTTATTTCTTTTAAACATACTTATAAAGAACTTCCAAGCTATCTTTCGATTTGTTAACCAGGCAATTCTTTTCTTCTTTTTAATCATTTTACCAACAAGATACGGAGTAACCGTTTCTACTTTATTGCCTAAAATCGACGTTATTTTTATGCTTTCTTCATCTAAATCAGATAAAAGCAAATCTGTAAACACCATTCCCGGAGACAAAGTACCAACAAATATGTTCTTATACCCTTTTAATTCTTTGTTACATGCTTTTGAAAAATATGTTAGCAATCTTTTACTAGAACCATAAACAACAGTCTTAGGAATCTTCATATTGTTGCTTCCAAGACCTTCCATGTTATAAACAACTCCAAAATTTTGACCTTTCATCTCTTTTAAAGCAACTCCAGTAGCAATTATCATTCCTGATACATTTATATCAATGACCTTTTTAACTTCGTCACTTGTTAAATCAGATATATCTTTTCTAGCCTGATCAACTCCTGCATTGTTAATCCAGATATCAATACACTTAAATTTTTCAACAGCTTTATCTTTAGCTAAGACGATTGAATCATAGTCTCTAACATCACATACTATACCATAAAAATTACCTTCCAATGATGAACTTGCATTATCAATACTTTGTTTACTAGTTCCTGTATAAGATACATCATGCCCAAGCTTAAGAAACTCTTTAACAAGACCATTTCCAATACCTCTAGTTCCACCTGTGATAAATATATGCATAGTAACACCATCCTTCAATATATTATAACATAATATAAACCATTAAAAAAAAGCAATTTACATTGCTTTTTTAGACTTTTCTAATTCAGGTAAATACTTAACAAGTACTAAAGCTAATAATCCAATTAAGTATTGGATAACATTACCAGGAATTGAAATAAGTGCAGCAGACACTCCATAGTAATCTCCATTCGTTTCTCCCATTAAACCAAGAATAAATGATTGGAACAAGAAATATCCTACAACAATTATCACACCACCAACTGTTAATGCGATAAAATTAAACAACGAATCTTTTCCTTCTTTTAATTTATAATGAGCAATAGAACCAACTACATAACCCATAAGTAGTCTTATTAACAATGTTGCAGGTGCCCAAAGTAAATAAATAAAGTAAATATCAAATATCATTGCGCCAATTCCACCAGCAATTGCTCCGTATTTTGGACCATACTTAATTGCGATAGCAAATGTAATTAACGTTCCTAAATGTACCAGTCCACCAATATTCCCTGGTGTTGGGATATTTATAAAAGTTCCTACAGTTACAAGTGCAACCATCATTCCAGTCATAACTATAGTCCGTGTGCTATTAGTTTTCATATATCCTCCTTTATAAAACTTACATAATGTATTATAATAGAATTGTGCAGGTTTTAAAATGCACAAAAAAATATTTTTTGAGGTGGTCAGATGGCAAGAATTAATATTCCTTTGTATAAAAGATTATATGAAGACGTACGTCTAAAGATACTAAGAGGCGAGCTAAAAAAGAACACAAAACTTGAATCTGTAAGATCGTTATCAAAGCGCTTAGATATAAGCACAACTACTGTTGAAAAAGCTTATAACCAGTTACTAGTTGAGGGTTATGTAACTAGTATTCCAAGAAGTGGATATATTGTTGAAAGCATACCTCAAGATGGAAAAAAACAGATAAGAAGACTAGTAAATCCAATTGAATATTTTAATTACGATAATAACAAATTAACTGAGGATTTATTTGATATCAAGGTTTATAAATCTGTGATGAATAAAGTAATAAATTATGACTCAAAAAAACTATTTCAAGAATGTGACCCGCGTGGTGAAGAAGAGTTAAGAGAAGAAATCAGGAAATATGTCCTAAAAGAAAGAAACATTGCATGTGATGTAAATCAAATTGTTGTGGGAGCAGGTATCCAGCAACTGTTAACAATTTTACATAATCTAAATCCTGGTAAATCAGTTTCATATTTATCTCCAGAATTCGAAAAAGCCATGAATATTTTTAGAGCTTACGGTTACCAATTAAAACCAAGAAATACGATAACTGAGCTTTGTAGACTGATTTCAGATTATTTATATATATCACCATCTAACACTTACCCAAGCGGTGATATCGTTAAAATAAAAGACCGCAGTAAATTAATTAAATGGGCAAAAGATAATGAATCATTCATTATTGAAGATGACTATAATTTTTTCATTAGATACAATAGTTACTCAATTCCATCAATCTATAGTTATGATAATGGAGAAAATGTAATATATATGGGGTCATTCTCAAAAATTATAATTCCATCTATTAAGATAAGTTATATGATTTTACCTATCCCGCTCTATGAAAAATATAAAGATGTATTTGAAATGTTTTCCCAAAGTGTTAGCAAGCTAGACCAACTATCATTAGCATTATTTATGAAGGAAGGTTTATTTCAAAGACACATAAAGAAACTATATAACAAATATAAAGAAAAAAACGAGGCTATTCTTCAAGCTTTAAATAAACAGCACAAAAGAAAAGACTTCAAAGTTCTTGGAAGTGACTCTAATTTGCATATTATCATTGATTTTAAAAGGAAAACTGATTTAAAATCATTCACAAGAAATTGTGAAAGATATCATTTAGCTTTTAATATCATAGCTGATTCAAACAAAGTTATTTTCCCATATTCAGGATTTGAACTAAAAGATATTCCTAGAATTATAAAAGATCTATTTTATAGTATTTAAAAAGGCAAACATATTGTTTGCCTTTTTATTATCTCAATTCTGCGTTAAATGAAGCTTTCAATATTCCCAATATACTTCTAACTCTATCATCAACATCTTTTGCTTCAAGAGTTTTATTGTTATCACTAAATTCTAATCTAATAGCCAATGATTTATTGTCTTTACCAATACTATCTCCAACGTATAAATCAAATATAGAAGAACTTAGAAGCATTCTTTTACCTGCTTTATTAATTACACTAAGTAATTCAGATGCTACAACTTCTTTTCCAACCACTATTGCTATATCCCTTGACATAATCGGGTATTTATTAATTTCTTTCACCTTTTTTGGAACTCTTCTTAAATTGAATATTTTCTCTAAATCAAGTTCAAATATGAATGTATCTTTCAAATCATTGTTTTTTGCATATTCTGGATGTAATTTTCCAATGAATCCAACTTCTCCACTTCTATCTTTTATTGAAGCTGTTTGACCTGGATGTAAGTTTTTATACTCATTAGAAGGTACGAACTCTAAATGAGATAATGAAGTTTCATCAAACAAGGAAAGTAAAATACCTTTTAACAAGAAGAAATCTGATACTTCTTTTGTACCTTGCCATAATGTATTTGAGAAATTACCAGTTATTGCTCCACATAATAATGCTGTTTCTTTACCTTTTGTATATTTTGTACCAATCTCATAAACTGCAAGGTCACTAATCTTACGTGCCATATTATGTTTTAAGACATCAATTACACCATTAATTGGTGTTAATGATAATACTGATCTATCTGCACTAAGAGGTTTCGATAGTGTAACAGTATCTACCTTTTCTTTTACAAAATCATAAACATTGTTCTCATTAATTAAAGCATAAGTTACAACTTCATTTAACCCAAGACCATTAAGTGTATTTTTAACTTTTCTTTTAAACACTTGATATTCAGATAATTTACCAACTGATACTGTTTTTGGTAAAGATAACGGTAATAAGTCATAACCAATAATTCTACCAACTTCTTCAATTATGTCCTGATAAGTAATGATATCTTGTCTTCTTGTAGGAGCTTTAATACTAAAGTTTCCATCATTAATTTCATATTCAAAATTTAAACTATCTAAAGTATCCGAAACTTTATCTAAATCATAATTAGAACCTAATACACTGTTTATTTTTGATAAAGTAATCTCAATTACTTTTTCTTCTTTATCAGCGTTGTCTACATAGCTTATACCTTTTAAAGCATTTCCGCCTGCATACTCAACTAATAATGTTGTTGCCATTTCAAGTGCTAACAAAGTTCTATTTGGATCAATCTTTCTCTCAAATCTTGTAGATGCTTCACTTCTTAAATCTAATCTATTTGATGTTCTTCTAATATGAACTGGACTAAACTCAGCACTTTCAAGAAGAATTGTATTTGAAGTAGAGACTACTTCAGTACTATACCCACCCATAACTCCACCAAGAGCTACAGAAACTTTATCATTTGTTATAACAATGTCATTTTCAGTTAATTTACGTTCTTTTGAATCAAGTGTTGTAATCTCTTCACCATTTGTTGCCATTCTTACAGTTATAGTATCACTATCTAAAAGATCATAATCAAATGCATGTAGTGGTTGTCCTGTCTCAAGCATTACATAATTAGTAATGTCTACAACATTACTAATTGGTCTCATTCCTGCTGCAATTAATCTTGATTGCATCCATCTTGGACTTTCTCCAATAACAATATCTTTAATCACTCTTGCATGGTATGAATAACAGTTTTTTGTATCGATTTTAATTGTAACATTATTCAGTTCTTCGTCTTCTTGTACGATATATTCTTGTAGAGTAATCTCTTTGTCTAAAAGAGCAGCTGTGTCATAAGCAACACCTAAAACACTTAATAAATCAGCTCTATTAGGTGTTAAGTCTAAAACCATAACTTCATCATTTAATAACAACTCTTTTACAGGATCACTCCCGGGTGTAGCAGAATCACTAAGGACGTGAATACCTTCTTCAGCATGATATTTTTTATCAATACCTAATTCACTTAAACTACAAATCATACCATTAGAATCTACTCCTCTAATAGTTGATTTTTTAATTTTAAATCCTCCAGGTAACACAGCACCAGGTAAAGCTACAATTACATTTTGCCCTTTGTCAACATTAGGCGCACCGCAAACAATTTGACTAATCTCTGAACCTATATTTACTTGACATACACTAAGCTTATCAGCATCAGGATGTTTCTCTTTTTCAACAACATGTCCAACAACTAAACCACTTGCTTCAACAAGTTTATAATATTCTTCTACTTCAGCACTGTGTTTGTTAAATAAAGCAGATAACTCATCTACATCAACATCTACATCTACTAAGTCTTTTAACCAATTCATTGATACTTTCATACTATGCCTCCTCTAAATAATCAACAATTCTGTCAATTACGCTTACTCTTACTGCTTTATCAAAGAATAGAAAATGACTTGAATCTACACTATATCTAACTACATCATTTTTTATAACTCTTTGTAAAAAGTCGATTGATTTCTTTTTAACCATTTCATCTTGCAACGTTTCTACAATTAAAGTTGGTTGAGTGATTTTTCTTAAATATCTTCTTGTATAATAAAGGTATTTTTGCAAATGCCATATATGAATTTTAGGTACTCTTGAAAACCTAACGATAAACTCTTTATAAAAGATTTTTTGCACTCGTGTTAAGTTTTTTGAATAAGCTAAACTCTTTGTTAATCCTCTTAAGAATTTAGAATATTTTGGATTTTTAATAATCGGTGCTATTAATACTACCTTATCTATTTTATCTGTTCTAGCACAAAGGATTGCTGTTGTACTCGCACCAAGACTATAACCAATAACATAAACTTTATTAAAATCTTCATTAATCATTTCAATTACTTCGTCAATAAATCGAACAAAGTCTTTCGTTGTAGATTTTGGGAAATATTCACCAACGAATACTCCAGGAAAGAATCCTGGATAAAAGACAAAATAATTAGGATTTTCATTTAGTTTCCTGTATAACCCTTTTAATTCAGCGCCGTTTGTTCCGCCGCCATTGATTATTATTACTAGGTCTTTTTTCATTTTTTAAATTGTTTTATGAATCTTAAATCATTCGTATAAAATGATCTAATATCATTAATTCCGTATTTAAGCATTGCTATTCTTTCAACGCCCATCCCAAATGCAAATCCTTGATATTTCTTCGAATCGTATCCACAAGCTTCTAAAACATTATCATTAACCATTCCAGATCCTAAAATTTCAATCCATCCAGTGCCTTTACAAACATTGCACCCTTTACCATTACAGTTATGACAACTTACATCAACCTCAACACTTGGTTCAGTGAATGGAAAGTAAGAAGGTCTTAATCGTATTTTTCGGCTCTCACCAAACAATTTTTTTGCCGTTAATAATAAAGTTCCTTTTAAATCAGCCATTGAAATTGATTCATCAATAACCAATCCTTCAATTTGCATGAATTGATGACTATGAGTTGCGTCATCATCATCTCTTCTATAGACTTTACCCGGACAAATAATTTTGATAGGAGTTTTATCCTTATTAGCAAGCATTGTTCTTACTTGAACAGAGCTTGTATGAGTTCTTAATAACGTGTCTTCAGTAATATAAAATGAATCTTGCATATCTCTAGCAGGATGTTCCTTTGGTAGATTAAGTTTTTCAAAATTATACTCATCACTCTCAACTTCAGGACCTTCCATAACTTCATATCCCATACCAATATACAAGTCTTCTATTTCTTCAGTAACTTGGCTTAATATATGTTTTGTACCAATATTAAATTCTTTACCTGGCATCGTAACATCGACAGTTTCTTTAGAAAGTTTTTCATTCACTATTCTTTCTTCTATCGCTTGTTTTTGACTTTCAAGGAATCCATTGATTGCTTGTTTAGCTACATTAGTAATTCTACCAAACTCTGGTTTTTCCTCATTAGGAATATCTTTCATCACCTTCATTATTTCACTAAAAGAACCTTTTTTTCCAAGGTATTTAGATTTAACATTATTAAGTTCATTCATAACTTCAACTTTTAATATGTCTTCTTTTGCTAACTCAATGATTTCTTCCAGTTTTTGCTTGATTTCCATATCTTTCACTCCTTTTAAATAAAAAAACGTCCTAAAAAAGATTAGGACGAATAAATTTCCGCGGTACCACCTATGTTCTAGTTTCCTAGCACTCTTTCTTTTAACGCAAGAATTACGTACGCGATTAACGTCTCTCTAAAGATGAATTCCTCAAATGATTAATAAACACTTTCAGCCCCGTGTTCTCTCTTAAAATAACCTGTTTAAGTACTAGTTCTTTATCAAAGATTTATACTTTATTTATTATATAGTAATATTTACTATAATACAAGCATAAAAAATGCCTGATAGATCGTGATAACTCAACAAAATAACAACATGTTGCTAATAATCAAACTCATCTTGATTGATATCTTTTTCTGAATCAATCAGTCTCTTTAATTGTGATATCATTTTAAATCTATGATTTGATTTGGTAGAATTTAGACTTTGCTTAAAATTATATCTTGGCATCTTGATATTTATCGAATTTTTTTGAGTTCTTCTATTATCAATCACTATTTTTTTAGTTTCATATTCCTCATCAATGAAATCTTCAAGAGTACCATCTATATATCTTTTTTTAATGATACTCCAAAAATTAAATTCTGGAATCTTTTTAATAATTTGGTATAGAAAAAATAATGTTAAGATACCCCCAATAACAAGCAAATCAGGAACCAAATATATTATCCCCCATACAATTGATATAACAATAAAAATTGCCAGACTGTATAATAAAAGTTTGTTTGTTTCAGTTTTAATTAATCTGTTAATCATAATTGCATCCCTAAATAATAATACCATTTAACTTTATATATGAAAACCCTGTAATTTTAAAAAAAAGCCATATAGGCTTTTTTTATTTTCTTCTTGATATAATTGCAACTAGTCTTAATAACTCTATATATAACCAAACAATAGTAACTGTTAATCCAAGAGACAATGACCATTCATACTCTTTTCCTGCACCAGCACTAACTAGATTCGAAATATTATCAAAATCAATAAGTAAATATAATGCTGAAATTATACAGCTTACAACTACAATCCCCACATACATAGTGTATAATCCACCAGTAAATCCACCAGAGAATAAAACAAGTATAAGCATTAACAAGCTTGCTCCGATTAATCCAAATAACATACTCATCATAAATCTTCTAAAAAACGTTCCAACTCTAATGATCCCTGTACTATATAATACAAGCATTGAGGCAAAAACACCAAAAGTTGCAGTTAATGCAATTCGTACGACATCTCCACCATATATATTTGCATATATAGCTGTAATAATCCCAAGAAATGCTCCTTCACAAAGTGCATAAATTATTGAAAATATCCATGCTATTGCAGGATTTTTATGTGCAACAATAACTGAAATAATTGCAATAATAGGTGCTGCAATTAATATAACTATCAACTGAGTAAAACTAGTAAACATTAGTTCCCACTCTGCTCCAATATACATAGCAACTAAAGCAATAATTGCGAGTAAGAATCCAGTTTTACTTGCTACCCCACTATATGTTGCTGAATATGAACTTTCATTACTAAAATCACCGTATTTAAATACCGGATTTGACGATCTAAATCTCATATAATATCACTCCTCAAATAAAATTATAACATTTTTGTTATTTTGTTTTGTGTAAAATTTGTGAATGTTAAAATAGTGTCATTTGTGAATTGTCAGGCAATTCCCCATAAGCATCTAACATTTCAAATTTTGTTGATAAAGATTTAGAAATACTAGTTCTTTCTAATACATCATCTTTTGATTTAAATGCTTTTTCATTTCTAGCATCCACAACAGATTTCGCTGCTTTATAACCAAGTCCATCAATTGCAATAAATGGTATTCTTAAAGACTTATTCTCTTCATCAATTTTAAATTCTCTTGCTAATGATTCATTGATATCTACTGGTGTAAATGTAAAACCACGAAGAACCATTTCTCTTGCTATTTCTAATACAGTATAAAGACGTTTTTCAGTCTCTTTAGCTGCATTACCTTTAAACTTTATTTCTTCCATACGTTTGTTTATTGTATACTCGTTTCCTTTTAATGCAAAAACATCAAAATCGCTTGCTCTTTTACTAAAATAAGCAGAATAGAATACAAGAGGTTTATATAGTTTAAACCATGCAATTCTGATTGCCATCATAACATATGCTGTTGCATGTGCTTTTGGAAACATATACTTAATCTTTCCACAACTCCAAATATACCATTCTGGTATTTTGTTCTCACGCATAATTAATTTGTAACCTTCCCATTCGCTTTGCATTTTTGATGGTTTACCTTTTCTAATAAATTCTGCTATTTCAAATGCTATATCATTCTTCAATCCACTATTTATCAAATAAACCATAATATCATCACGACAACCAATCACTTGATTAAAAGGAATTTTTCCAAATTTTGAGTTACTGCCAGTAACTAGCGATTTAGCATTATTTAACCAAACATCTGTACCATGTGATAATCCTGAAATTTTTACTACATCTGCAAATGTTTGAGGTCTAGAATCTGCTAACATGTCTCTAACAAAACTTGTACCCATTTCTGGAATTCCAAAACTTGCAACTTTACTTTCCAAATCATCATTTGTTAATCCAATTACTTCTGTTGAGTTTAAAAGTTTATATACTTTTGGGTCATCCATTGGGATATCTGTTGCTTCACTAAACGGAAAATCTTTAGGGTGTTCTTTTACATAATCCATTAAGAATCTAATCATAGTTGGATCATCATGTCCTAAAACATCTAATTTGAATAAATTATCCTCAAATGAATGATAATCAAAATGTGTTGTTCTCCATGAAGAAGTAATATCATCAGCTGGGTACTGCACTGGAGTTACATCATAAATATCTTTATATCCAGGAACAACAACTATTCCACCAGGATGTTGCCCAGTAGATCGTTTAACACCAGTAATTACTGAAGCTCTTCTTTCAATTTCTGCTTTTCTCATTTTTACATTTTTCTTTTCTAAAAATCCTCGAACATAACCAAATGCAGTTTTCTCAGCTACAGTTGATATTGTTCCGGCTCTAAATGTTCTATCATCACCAAAAATTTCTCGAATATAATCATGCACTACTGGTTGGTAATCACCAGAGAAGTTCAAGTCAATATCGGGTACTTTATCCCCTTTAAATCCTAAGAAAGTCTCGAATGGTATCGCATGTCCATCTTTACTCATTTCTTCTTGGCACATCGGGCAATTTTCCTTAGGTAAATCAAACCCACTTTCAGTTTTATCCAAAAGGACCTGTAATCGTTCTTCCTCACTTCTTATTCCATAATGAACCTTCTCTTCTGAAGTCATTTTAAATGACGAGAAATTACATTTAGGACAAACATAATGAGGTGGCATTGGATTAACTTCCGTAATATCCATTAATGTAGCAACTAAACTCGATCCAACACTCCCTCTACTACCAACTAAATATCCTTCATCAAGTGATTTCTTAACTAATAAATGTGATATATAGTATACAGTTGAGAATTTGTTCTCTGTTATTGATTTAATTTCTTTATCAATTCTATCTTTTACAATTTGAGGTACATTTAGTCCGTAAATTTCTTTCGATCTATCTGATACCATTTTAATTAATTTATTTTCAATTGAAGGAATTCCTTCAAGAGCTAAAAAATCATCAGTTGGAGCATATAATTCTGGTTTAAATGCTTTAACAAAATCAATCATATCACTTATTACAATTGTGTTAGTTACGACAATTTCTTTTGCCAAATCTTCTCCTAAGAATTCAAACTCTTTCAACATTTCCTCTGTAGTTCTAAAATATTGAGATGGAATATCACTATATCTAGCAAGTGGATGTCTTCCTCCACCCACAACAGGAGTTTGAACATATATGTCACGATACTTTTTATCTCTCTCTAAAATATGATGTACATCCCCAGTAGCTACAACTGGTATGTTAAGTTCTTTACCAACAGCGATAATTCTATCAAAAGCTCTTCTTATATTATCTAAGGCATTATCAGAATTTTCTTCAAAGTGGCTAAAATCACTTATTGGTTGTAATTCTAAGAAGTCATAATATTTAGCTTTTTCTAATAAATCCTCATAACTTTTATTAAGAGAAGTTTCAAAAAATGCACTATTCATACAACCGCTACCTACTAATATTCCTTCGCGGTGTTCCTCTAAAACACTTTTTAATAATCTAGCCTCTTTATAGAAATTTGTTGTATTTGCAATACTTGTTATTTTAAATAAATTTTTAAGTCCAGTTTCATTCTTAACCAAAAGATTTATATGTTTGCTAATCGCATGTCTATATCCTGTACTATTAAGAGAAAGTTTATTTAACTCATTAACATTTTGAATACCTTGCTTCCTTATATCTCTTATCATTGATGTAAAAATGTCACTAGTAGCTCTAGTATCATAAATTGCCCTATGGTGCTGAACCAAATCTACTTTAAAATATTTAGCAACCGCCTTTAAATTAAATCTCTTTAATACATCTCCATAACAGTTTCTAGCAAAAGAAAGCGTATCAATATTACACATTTCACCATCATACATATCATGATTTTTAAGTTCATTATAAATGAATCCCATATCAAATTGTGCATTATGTGCAACCATAATTGAGCCTTTTATAAATTGTTTGAATTCACCAATAATCATATCAATTGTTGGAGCAAGAGCTACATCACTTGATGTGATTGATGTTATTTTTGTTGTCAATTCAGAAATCGGTCTTTCAGGATTAATATATGTTTGAAACTCATCTAATATTTGACCATTTTTCACTCTAAGAGCAGCAATTTCTATAATCTTATCATCTACAACAGACAACCCAGTTGTCTCTATATCAAATACTGTATAAACTGCTTCATCTAGCTTTATATCAACAGGATTTTTTACAATTTCTAAATCCTCCTCATCAATAAAAGTAAACTCTGCCCCATATATTGGTTTAATAAGTCCGTCTTTTGTTGCTTTATAAAACTCTGGGAACGATTGAACATTACTATGATCAGTAACAGCAATTGCCTGATGTCCCCATTTTCTAGCTGTTTCAACATATTCTCCAATTGAATTAATTCCGTCAAGTGTAGACATTTTAGTGTGAACATGTAGTTCAACTCTTTTTTCTCTTTGCAAGTCAATTCTATTGTCTTTTACAACTGAATTAGTCGTTCTTTCTAATACATTTGCAGTTATAGAAACTTCATCACTAAATTTATCAAACTGAGCAACACCTTTAACTTTTATAAGCATTCCAACTTTAGTTCCTTTGTGGAATTTTAATTCTACTGGATCCTTGATAAACTTTTTAACAAAAATACTATCTTCATCATCACTTACTATAAAAGTAAATAAGTCAGTTGTAGCGTTAATTCTTCGAGAATCTATCTTAGTTATTTCACCTTGAAAACTAAAAAAAGCAGAATCATTCATTGATTTATATTCAATTAATTCTGAATCTGATTTCGGTATATCAGTAATTGTATCTTTAACATTCCTAATTACCTTCTTATCATAACTAACAAAAGTAATTTCCGTAGGTGATGTCTCAACAATTTGTCTGACTTCATTACTAAATTTTTTATCCTGTTTTTCCATTCTATCTTTTATTAAAGGTCTTTCCTTACTTACACCAGTTGCAAGTCTTGCATCAAATCCAAGTTTCAATAATTCTGATTTTATCTCATACAATAAATCATTAACAAAAGTTCCATCCTTAGGACACAAAACTTCAATTCTATTTCCTCTGCGTTCAATGTTAAAATCAAGAATCGCACTAAATCTTGGTTTTTTAGTTGCTAAAGATCGTAGTACAAAATCATAATAATCTTCTAGAAGTTCATCATCTTTCTTTTTATAAGTGATTAAATATTCACATTCTTTTAATCCTTTTATTCTTTTTGGTAAAGATGTCATTCTATTAGAAAAAACCTCAAAATCTTCTATATTGAGAGGTTTTTTAAATTCAATTTCAAAAAACCAACTATCGTCGGTTTTATCTACAGTAATTTCTTTTAATTTACCTTGATAAACATTAAATTTATCAGATAATTCTAGTTGTTCTAATAACTTTTTAAAATTGCCATTCATGTTGTCCACTCCATCATTCTTACTATGAATTATTATACCATAAATGGCTGTAATTCGCGTATACTAAATAAAAAAAGTAGATTAATATCTACTTTTTTCTTTAAAGTCAATTTTTACTTTTCCCTCTAGAATTTCCTCTAATGCAATCCCTACAGGTTTACTACAAATTGGGTCAATTGAAACATACTCTTCTTCTTTAATTATCTTTGCTCTTTTTGCTGATGCATAAGCTAATTTATATTTAGAGTCAATCTTTGTTAACAACTTGTCAATCGATGGATATCTTAATCCGTCTTTATTCATCATACTATTTAACCTCCAACATTTCTTTGTATTTATATATTGATCGTTCTGTTTTTGCATGTTCAGCTCTGATGATTGCAAGAATTCTATCAGCAGCATTTGTAACTTCATCGTTAACTACAATATAATCGTATTTATGTGCAAGTGGAAACTCTCTTTCAGCTTTATCCATTCTCTTTTGAATGGTTTCTGGATTTTCAGTTCCTCTTCTTAATAATCTACGATATAAAGCTTCCTTGTTTGGAGGAGCAATAAAAACAAAAACTCCATCTTTTGCTTTTTCGCGTACTTGAAGTGCACCTTGAACTTCGATTTCGAGGACTACCTCTTTACCTAATTCAAGTTGTTCATCAACTTTATCTTTAGGTGTTCCATAATAATTCCCAACAAATTTCGCGTACTCTAAGAATTTATCATCTTCGATTCTTTGCATGAACTCCTCTTCAGTTACAAAGTAATAGTCTTCTCCATCTACTTCGCCTTCTCTAGGTTTTCTTGTCGTCATCGATATTGAATAAACTAAGTCATGTCCTTCTAATTCAAACAATGCTTTCCTTACAGTTCCTTTTCCAACCCCTGAAGGGCCACTAATTACAACTAATAATCCACGTTCGTTGAGTTTCATCTATGAATGTCCCTCCTTCATAAATATATAATTAACTTATATCATAACATTTAAAGTGATAAATTGTAAGTATTTACCGCATTTTTTTTTATTTATTCCACAATATGTTATAATTTAACCGGTGATAATTATGAGCTTTGATGGAAATGTATTAAGAAAATTGACTAATGAGATAAATAATGAAATAACAACTGGTAGAATTAACAAAATCTATCAGCTTTCTAAGTATGACTTAATACTTCTTGTTAATACTCATACAGGTAAAAAACAACTGCTTATATCTAGTTCACCTAGCTATGCAAGAATTCATATTTCAACAATTAAATATGAGAAACCGACCAATCCACCAACTTTCTGTATGTTTTTACGAAAACATTTAGAAAGCGGAATTATTGAAGAAGTATTTCAAGTAGAAAATGATCGGATTATTGTTATTAAAGTTCGAAAAAGAAATGAACTTGGTGATATGACTCAAAAGAAACTAATTTTCGAAGCCATGGGTAGACATTCAAATCTTATAATTGTCGATGAAAATAACAAAATCTTAGAAGCAATAAAACATAATATGCCTTTTGATGGAAAAGAAAGAACAATTTTCCCAGGTGCTATCTATGAATATCCAAGTGATAGTAAGATAAATCCATATAACATTGAAAAAAGAGAAGAGTTTTTAAATAATCCAGAAAACTATAATGAAAAAACCATTCAAAATTCTTTCCAAGGTTTTTCTCCACTAATTGCAAGAGAGATAATGTTTAGATTTGAAAAAGATTTAACACCTATAAAACAAGTATTTAATGATATTCTAAGCGAATCAAATCCTGTTATTTATATTGGAAAAAGAGATTCATTTTATTATACAATCCTCAAACACAAGCATGATCAATATAAAGAATTTGATTCAATGAATAGTCTAATTGACAGATTTTATTATGATCGAGACAAAATAGATATCATCAAACAAAAGTCAAAAGATTATGTGAAGTTTGTCAAAAATGCAATCAGTAGACTAAAAACTAAAATCGAGAAACTACATAAAGATTTAGCTAATACAAATACAAGAGATACATTCAAGAGAAAAGGTGAGTTTATACAAGCTAATCTTTATAATCTTAAAAAGGGAGATACACTCCTTAAATGTCTTGATTACTATGAAAACAAAGATATAGAGATAGTATTAGACCCTAAAAAAACTCCAGTTGAAAATAGTGAGAAGTTCTTCAAAAAATATAAAAAACTAAAAACTTCAATTCCATATATTAATAGACAAATCAAAGAGGCTACTATGGAGCTAAAATATTTTGATGAGCTTTTACATCAAATTGAGAATGCATCACTAAAAGACATTGAAGAAATTAAGCAAGAACTAGAAGACAAAAAATATATCAAACAAAAAACAAAAGCTAAGAAAAGAAATAAACGACCAAACTACGATACTTATATTGATGCGGATGGCATTGAAATCCTTGTTGGTAAAAATAATATTCAAAATGAATATATTTCACATAAGCTAGCAAAACATAACGAAGTATGGTTTCATGTTAAAAATGCTCCAGGTAGTCACGTTGTTGCTAGAGCGCAATTCCCGTTATCTGAAACTACAATAAGAACTGCATCTCAGCTAGCTGCATACTTCTCAAAAATGAAAACTTCTAGTAGTGTCCCTGTTGATTACTTAGAAACTAGATATCTAAAAAAAGTTCCTGGTAAAATAAACAGCTTTGTAACATATACTAAGAACAAAACAATGTATATTGATCCAGATGAAGAATTCATACTAAATCTAAAGAAAAAATAAAAACTCCAAATAATTTGGAGTTTTTTTTATTTACTGTCCTTTATTAAACACTTCTTCTTTTACTAATGTAATAAATTCCTCTACATCTACAGTAGTTTGTTCTTGTTTACCATATCTTCTAAAAGTAACTTTATTATCATTAACTTCGTTATCTCCAACAACTAATTGGAACGGAACTTTAAGTGTTTGTGCATCTCTAATCTTATATCCTAATTTTTCTTCTCTCATATCAAGTTCACTTCTTAAGTCATGATCAATAAATAAATCATTTAACTTTTTAGCATACGCTCCATGAACATCTAAAGATACAGGAATGATTTTCATTTGCACTGGTGCTAGCCAAGTTGGGAATGCACCTTTGTATTGTTCTCAAAGAATAGACATTAATCTTTCCCAAG